>Ga0207657_10000571_pt1 | contig 39136 bp, 49 predicted proteins | sample KBSC33metaG_FD_184316 | JGI IMG/M metagenome (GOLD analysis project Ga0207657, IMG submission 184316) | Corn rhizosphere microbial communities from Kellogg Biological Station, Michigan, USA - KBS C3-3 metaG (SPAdes) (version 2) | ecosystem: Host-associated > Plants > Roots > Rhizosphere > Soil ... | reverse complement strand
CGACATCGCCGCGGTATTTCGCTCGACGGCGGAAGGCGAGACCGGCCACGCCCACGGTCACCTCGATTACCTGTCCGGGGTCGGTGATCCCGCAACCGACCTCCCGATCGGCTCGAGCCGTCTGAATCTGAAGGCGGCAATCGCCGGTGAGACGCACGAATACACCGACATGTATCCGGGCATGGCCAAGGCCGCGCGCACCGAAGGCTTCGAGGAAATCGCCGATTGGTTCGAGACCCTCGCCAAGGCGGAGCGATCGCACGCCAATCGTTTCCAGAAGGCTTTGGACGCCCTCGCCGACTAACTGTCTCACGTTGGAGCGGCGCGCGAGGAGCCGCTCAACGTTCGGTTATTGCGTCACGGCGATCTTCGGATACGTTTCGCTCGGCAGGGATGCGGCGCGACGCAATAACTTTTTCTGATTTGGGACGGCACGTAAGTTTTTGCTCGATCGCGCGGTCGAGAAGTTTGTATGCCGCCGGTGCCACATACGGTGCGAACCTGAAAGCCTGCGATGACCCAGCGCGAAGGCAGCCTCGAAGCTCCGATCCGGCACCCGATCGACTGGAAGAATCCGGAATATTACGACCAGGCGTCGGCGGACAAGGAGCTCGAGCGGATCTTCAACATCTGCCATGGCTGTCGCCGCTGCGTCAGCCTCTGCAATGCATTTCCCACGCTGTTCGACCTGATCGACGAAAGCAAGACCGGCGAAATCGACGGCGTCGACAAGGCCGACTTCGGCAAGGTCGTCGACCAGTGCTATCTGTGCGACCTCTGCTACATGACCAAGTGTCCGTATGTGCCGCCGCATCCGTGGAACGTCGATTTTCCGCATCTGATGCTGCGCGCCAAGGCGCAGAAGTTCACGCGCGGCGAAACCAATTTTCGTGATCGGCTGCTGACCGGCACCGACCGGCTCGGCAAGCTGGCGACGATACCGGTAGTGGTCCAGGCGGTGAACAAGGCGAACCGCACGCCGCTCGCGCGCAAGGCGATGGACAGGATGCTCGGCGTCCACCGCGATCGGCGGCTGCCGCCGTATGCGACGCGGCGCTTCAACCGCTTGGCGCCCGCTTCGAAAGACTGGCCGGTCAGAAACGGCGAGCGCACACCGGGGAAGGTGGCGATCTTTTCAACCTGCTACGTCAACTACAACGAGCCGGGCATCGGGCTCGACCTGATCGCGATACTCGAGCACAACGAGATTCCGTACACGATCGTCGAACAGGAGGTCTGTTGCGGCATGCCCAAGCTGGAGCTGGGCGATTTCGAGACGGTGGAGAAGCTCAAGGCGGTCAACATGCCGCGGCTGGCGGCCTATGCCCGCGACGGCTACGCGATCCTGACTGCAGTGCCGTCTTGCACATTGATGTTCAAGAGCGAATTGCCGCTGTTGTTTACCGGCGATGCGGAGGTCCAAGCCGTTTCCGACGCGATGTTCGATCCGTTCGAGTATCTGGTGCTGCGCGACCGGGATGGCCTGCTGAAAAAAGAGTTCAAGACCGGGCTGGGCAAGGTCAGCTATCACATCCCCTGCCACTCGCGCGTGCAGAACGTCGGCCAGAAGACGCGCGAAGTGCTCGAATGGGTGCCGCAGACGACGGTGACCACCGTCGAACGCTGCAGCGGGCACGATGGAACCTGGGGCGTCAAGACCGAGTTCTACCAGGCTTCGATGAAGATCGGGCGCCCGGTGTTCCGCCAGATGGGAGAGGGCGATCCCGATTACATCAGCTCCGATTGTCCGATCGCCGGCCGGGCGATCCTGCAGGGCATCGAGCAGGCGCAACAGGCGGCGCGCGCGCAAAAGCTGCATCCGCTGACGCTGATCCGGATCGCCTACGGCTTGCCGGGGACGATCGAGGACACGCGATGAAAAAGACCGAAGCGCAGCGCAAGCCGCGCATCACCCGCGACAGCCTGCTTACGCTGGAGGCGTACGCCCGGACCCGGAACGAGTACCGCGCGAAGGTCATCGCCCACAAGAAGGACCGTACCGTGCACCTGGGCGAGCATCTGACCTTGCTGTTCGAAGACGAGTTGACGGTGCGCTATCAGATCCAGGAAATGCTGCGCATCGAAAAAACATTCGACGACGCCGGCATTCAGGATGAGCTCGACGCGTACAACCCGCTGGTGCCGGACGGAGCCAACTGGAAGGCGACGCTGCTGATCGAGTACGAGGATGTCGACGAGCGCAAGGTGGCGCTGGCGAACCTCAAGGGCATCGAGGACAGGGTCTGGGTGCAGGTCGAGGGCGCGGCGCGTGTTTACGCCATTGCCGACGAAGATCTCGAGCGCGAGAACGACACCAAGACCTCGTCGGTGCATTTCGTGCGCTTCGAGCTGACGCCGGAAATGATCGCGGCAGTCAAGTACGGCGTTGGCGTCTCGATCGGCGTCGACCACCCCGCGTACACGTTTACACTGGCTGCGATTCCCGAAGCGACGCGCCGCGCGCTGGTCGCCGATCTCGCCTAGCCTTTCGCGCCGATGCCGCCGCGGATTTCGCGCCCGTCGGTCAGGATCGGTCTCCGCTCGCATCTTCCGGCAGACCGGCGCCTGGCGCGCCGCCGATGCGCAACTCCCAAGCATCGCGCGTGATGCCGAGCAGGCAAACCACCTCGATCCGGCCGCGATGCTCGCGCCGGGCGGTGGAGAGCGGCGTGAACCCGCATTTCGCCAGAACGCGCCCCGACGCGGGATTGCGCTCCAGGTACCAGGCGGACAGCGCTTCGCAGTCCAGATAGCCGAAGGCCAGCGCGGTGATTGCCATCGTTGCGGCGGTGGCATAGCCGTGGCCCCAGTACGGGCGTCCGATCCAGTATCCGACGTTTCCATGCGCGTCGGCCACCGGCCGCAGCGCAATGGCGCCGACCAGCGTGGCGCCATCGGCAGTGGCGATCGCGTAGTGGTATTGCGCGCCGCGCTCGCGGTCGGCCTCATGGCTCGCGATCCACGCCGCGGCCGCGCCGCGCGGATACGGATGCGGGATCGACGCGGTCGGCTCGGCGACTTCGGCGTCGGCCGCAAGCGCCTGCACGTGCGGCGCATCGGCGGGCGTGAACGTTCGCAGCAGGACAGGATGCGAGCTGACGCGGTCCGGCAGCAATTCTTGCCCGGTTTTTAGTCGCGGAAATTGCCGAACTGCAGCGGAAAATCGGTGATCGACTTCCTGACCGCCGCGATAGCGCTTTGCAGCTCATCTCGCTTGGCGCCCGATACCCGCACGGCATCGCCCTGGATGCTGGCCTGGACCTTGAGCTTGCTGTCCTTGAGCATCTTGACGATCTTTTTCGACAGCTCCTGCTCGACGCCGACGCGGATCGTCACCACCTGCTTGACCTTGTCGCCGCTCATTTTTTCGACGTTGCCGAACTTCAGCGAGCGCACGTCCACTTGGCGCTTGGTGAGCTTGCCGAGCAGCACGTCGGTCACCTGCTTCAGCTTGAAATCGTCGTCGGCGAACAGTATCAGCTCCTTGTCCTTGTGCTCGACGCGGGCGTCCGAGCCCTTGAAATCGAAGCGTGTCGAAATTTCCTTGTTGGCCTGGTCGACGGCATTCCTGACTTCGACCTGATTGACTTCCGAGACGATGTCGAAAGACGGCATGGCTTATCTCCTGCGTGCGAGCTTCGCCTCGATGCGCAGGCGCAAGGCGTTGAGCTTGATGAACCCCGCGGCATCCTTCTGATCGTAGGCGCCGCGGTCGTCCTCGAACGTCGCGATCGTCGTGTCGAACAGCGAATCGCCCTTCGACTCGCGGCCGACGACGTCGACGTTTCCCTTGTAGAGCTTGACGCGAACCTTCCCGTTCACCGTCGCCTGCGAGGCGTCGATCATCGTCTGCAGCATCTTCCGCTCGGGCGACCACCAGTAGCCGTTGTAGATCAGGCTCGCATAGCGCGGCATCAGGTCGTCCTTCAGATGCGCGACTTCGCGGTCGAGGCAGATCGATTCGATCGCGCGATGTGCGCGCAGCATGATCGTGCCGCCAGGCGTCTCGTAGCAGCCGCGCGACTTCATGCCGACGTATCGATTTTCGACCAGGTCGAGGCGGCCGATGCCGTGCCGGCCGCCGGTGCGATTGAGCTCGGTGAGCACTGTCGCCGCCGTCATCTTCTTCCCGTCGATCGCCACGATGTCGCCGCGCTCATAGTCGAGCTCGAGATACTGCGGCGCGTCGGGCGCTTTTTCCGGCGACACCGTCCAGCGCCACATGTCTTCCTCGGCCTCGCGCGCCGGATCCTCGAGCGCGCGCCCTTCGTAGCTGATATGCAGCAGGTTGGCGTCCATCGAGTAAGGGCTGCCGCCGGCCTTGTGCTTCATCTCGATCGGAATGCCGTGGCGTTCGGCATAAGCGAGCAGTTTTTCGCGCGACGTCAGGTCCCATTCGCGCCAAGGCGCGATGACGCGGATGTCGGGCTCCAGCGCGTAATAGCCGAGCTCGAAGCGGACCTGGTCGTTGCCCTTGCCGGTGGCGCCATGCGATACCGCGTCGGCGCCCGTCTCGCGCGCGATCTCGATCTGGCGCTTGGCGATCAGCGGACGCGCGATCGACGTGCCGAGCAGATATTCGCCCTCGTAGATCGCGTTGGCGCGGAACATCGGAAAGACGAAGTCGCGCACGAACTCTTCGCGCAGATCGTCAATGAATATTTGCTTGACGCCGGCGGCAGCCGCCTTGGCGCGCGCCGGCGCAAGCTCTTCGCCCTGCCCGATGTCGGCGGTAAAGGTGACGACTTCGCAGCCGTAGGTATCCTGCAGCCATCTCAAGATGACCGAGGTGTCGAGGCCGCCGGAATAGGCGAGCACCACTTTCTTGACGTCATGCATCGGTCGCGGCCTTGGAAAGCAATCGCAGGTTTGAAACGGGCTCCGAGCGTCGACCCGCCGCGCTAGTCGATCCGGGCGCCGGTCTTGGCGATCACCGGCGCCCACTTGTCGGAGTCGCTCTTGATCAGCCGGGCGAAGTCTTCCGGTGTTCCGCCGATAAGCTCGAACCCCTGTGCATTGAGCTTGGCTTTGACGTCGGGATCCTTGAGGATCGCGTTGATCTCGGCGTTCAGGCGCTGCACGATCGCCGCCGGCGTCGCCGCGGCGACCAGGACGCCGTTCCAGGCCAGCGCCTCGAAGCCGGGGTAGCCGGCTTCGGCGATTGTCGGAATCTCGGGACTCAGCGCGAAGCGCTTGGCCGTCGTTACCGCCAGCGCGCGCAGCTTGCCGGCCTGGATCTGCGCCTGCAGCGGCTGCATGACGGCGAACATCATCTGCGTCTCGCCCTGGATCGTCGCCGTGACCGCGGGCGGCGACCCGTTGAACGGCACGTGCACGATGTCGATGCCGGCTTCGGACTTCAAAAGCTCCATCGTCAGATGCGACGAGCTGCCGTTGCCGACCGACGCGTAATTGAGCTTGCCCGGATTGGCCTTGGCGTAGGCCACCAGCTCCTTCACCGAGTGGATCGGCAGCGCCGCGTTGACGGCCAGCACATTCGGCTGGCTCGACGTGATGATCACCGGTGCGAGATCCTTTTGCGGATCGTATGGCAGCTTCGAATACAGATGCGGACCGAACGACAGCGGGCCGTTGAACGAGATCACCATCGTGTAGCCGTCGGGAGGCGACTTGGCGACCAGATCGGTCGCGAGCGTGCCGCCGGCGCCGGGTCGGTCCTCGACGACGATAGGCTGGCCGAGCCTGTCCTTCAGCTTGTCGCCGATGATTCGCGCCAGGACGTCGAGCGAGCTTCCCGCCGGTGCGGGAACGATGAACTTGATCGGCTTGTCGGGCCAGGCTTGCGCACCGGCGGCGGGCGCGACAAGCGTGGCGCCGGCGATGATTGCTGCGGACACCAAACGCGAAAACGACATCATGGTTGCTCCTCGATGGGCGCTCGACCCGTAGTGGCCGATCACGACTGACCCGGGGCGTCGACGCGCCCGCAGACCAGGTATTCCAGCAGCGCTTTTTGCGCGTGCAGCCGATTCTCCGCCTCGTCCCAGACGACGCTTTGCGGACCGTCGAGCACCTCGGCCGCGACTTCTTCGCCGCGATGTGCGGGCAGGCAGTGCATGAACAGCGCGTCGGGCTGCGCGCGCGACATCATCGCCACGTCGACCTGCCATCGCGCGAAGTCCTGGCGCCGCTTGTCGTTCTCCGCCTCGAAGCCCATGCTGGTCCAGACGTCGGTCGTGACCAGATGCGCGCCGACGCACGCCTCGACCGGATCGGAGAACGACCGGTAGTGGTTGCCGCGCGCATCGGGTCCGGCGGGATCGACTTCATAGCCCGGCGGCGTCGACACGCGGACGTCGAAGTCGAACACCGCCGCCGCCTGCAGCCAGGTATTGCAGACGTTGTTGGAATCGCCGATCCAGGCGACGGTCTTGCCCTGGATCGAGCCGCGGTGCTCGATGAACGTGTAGAGGTCGGCCAGGATCTGGCACGGATGATATTCGTTGGTCAGGCCGTTGATCACCGGCACCCGAGAATGCGCGGCGAAGCGCTCGATGATCGGCTGCTCGAACGTGCGGATCATCACGACGTCGACCATGCGCGAAATGACTCGGGCGACGTCCTCGATCGGCTCACCGCGCGAGAGCTGCGTATCGCCGCGATTCAGGTTGATCGCGATGCCGCCCAGCTGGTTCATGCCCGCCTCGAACGAGACGCGCGTGCGGGTCGACGCCTTTTCGAACACCATCGCCAGCGTCCTGTCCCGGAGCGGCTGGTAGATTTCGTAGCGCTTGAAGCGATCCTTGATCCACCGCGTGCGTGCGAACAGGTAGTCGAGCTCGTCGCGGCTGAAATCCTTGAGCTGCAGGAAGTGCTTGGGAACCATGCGGGCTTTTAGACGACGCCAGGCACCCGTCGAAATCGGGTTGTTGGAGTCGAAGTGCCATTAAAACAAGATTTTAGCACAAGGCCGGTCGCCGCCTTAGGCACAAAAAAAGAGCGCCGGTTTTGGGCGCTCCCGATCTCGCGACGGCGCGACGGCTAGGGCAGCGCCTTGATCGCCTGGGCAAGCCGCGCCTTGCTGCGCGACGCGGTGTTCTTGTGCACGACCTTTTTGTCGGCGATGCGATCGATCACCGATTGCTGGGCTTGCAGTTCCTTGGTTGCCGCGGCCTTGTCGCCGGCGCCGATCGCCTTCCTGACTTTCTTGATCGCGGTGCGCAGCGACGACTTGAGGCTCGCGTTGCGTTGCCGCGTTGCCTCGGCTTGCCGGGCACGCTTGCGGGCTTGGGCGGTATTGGCCATGGGACGAAATCCTTGGTTGCTAAATCCTTGGTTGCTTTGTCGAGCTCGGTAGAACTCAGTGGACAGCTCAGTGGACAGTTATCGCCGGCGTCCCCGAGACCTTGCTGGAGCCGCCGAAAAAGACCGGGCATAATAGCGATTTTTCGCGATTCGCGCAAGCCGAATCGCGCTTTCGTGGCAAGACCCATCGACACCGGACCCGAGAGCCGACGCGCTCGCAGGCGGCCAGCCGGCATGGGCCCGGCCATCCCTCCCGCAACGACTCTTGCCAATCATGACTTCGTTTTCGCGCACCGTGCCCGCAGATTGCCGCCCTTGCTGACGCTTCCCGGCCCCGCGTCGACCGCGCTCACATGAATCTGCTGAGGACGCTCTCCGCCGTCAGCGCGCTGACTTTGCTGTCGCGGATCACCGGACTGATGCGCGAGAGCATCAAGGCGGTCGGTTTCGGCGCCGGATTGCAGATGGATGCGTTCGAAGCGGCGTTCCGCTTGCCGAATATCCTGCGCCGCATGTTCGCCGAAGGCGCATTCTCGCAGGCGTTCGTACCGATCCTCGCCGAGTACAAACGCTCGCGCGGCGAGGCCGCGACCCGCGACCTGATCGGAAAAGTCGGATCGTTGCTGGCGGTGACGCTGGTCGCCGTATCGGTGTTCGGCATCGTCGCCGCGCCCTGGCTCGTCTACGTGCTGGCCGGCAGCTTCGTGCGGACGCCGGGCAAGGTCGAGCTCACCACGGTGCTGATTCGGATCATGTTCCCGTATGTGCTGTTCGTGTCGCTGGTATCGCTGGCCGGCGGCGTGATGAATGTGCATCGCCGGTTCGCGATCCCCGCGTTCACGCCGGTGCTGCTCAACCTCGCGATCATCGCAGCCGCCGTCTTTGTCGCTCCGCACGTCGACCCGCCGATCCTCGCGCTGGCCATCGGCGTGTTTGTCGGCGGTGTTGCGCAGCTGATCTTCCAGCTGCGCCCTCTGGCCACGCTCGGCATGTTGCCGAGGTTCAGACTCGACTGGCGCGACGAAGGTGTGCGCCGGATTCTGCGCGCGATGGGCCCGGCGGTGCTCGGTGTTTCGGCGTCGCAGATTTCGACCTTGATCAATACCCAGCTCGCTGCTTATCTGGGCGACGGCCGGATTTCGTGGATCACCTACGCCGATCGCCTGATGGAATTTCCCAGCGCGCTCCTCGGCGTCGCGCTGGCGACGATACTGCTGCCGAGTCTGTCCAAACATCATCACGATGCGAACGACGCCCAGTATCGCGAGCTGCTCGACTGGGGTCTGCGCCTGACCTTCCTGCTCGCTTTGCCGGCGGCGCTGGCGCTGGCGCTGTTGGCTGTGCCTCTGATCTCGACGCTTTATCAGTACGGCCGATTCACCGTGACCGACGTATGGCAGACGCGTGCGGCACTGCTCGGATACAGCGTCGGCCTGCTCGGACTGATCGCGGTCAAAATCCTGGCGCCCGGATTTTATGCGCGCCACGACATGCGGACGCCGGTCCGCATTGCGTTCGCCACGCTGCTGGTGTCGCAAACGATGGCCGTGATCCTGATGTTCCAGATCGGGCATGCCGGGCTGACGCTGTCGATTTCGCTCGGTGCCTGTCTTAACGCGGCGCTGCTCTATCGCGCGATGCGGCGGCGCGACATCTACCGGCCGCTGCCCGGCTGGGGCCGCTTCCTCTGGCGCGTTGCCGTCGCGCTGTGCGTGCTGGGCGCGGTGCTGTGGTGGACGGCGGGAGGCGATGCTTTCTGGCTGGCAGCGGGGTTGTGGGCGAAGGTCGGGCGGCTGGGCATGATCATCGCCGCGGGCGCGGTCGCCTACCTGGGCAGCCTGTGGCTGGTCGGCTTCCGCATCGCCGACTTCAATCGCCGGGAGAGCTAGCCTAGTTGCTGCCTCCGGTCTTGCGGTAGGGGCACTTCGGCCGCGTGCATTCGGCGTACAGATAGAGCGCGTGCTCGCTGATCTCGAATCCGCGCTCGCGGGCAATCTTGGTCTGCCGCTTCTCGATCTCGGCGTCGAAGAATTCCTCGACGCGGCCGCATTGCAGGCAAACCAGGTGATCATGGTGCCCGCCCTGGTTCAGTTCGAACACCGCCTTGCCGCTTTCGAAATGGTGTCGCACCAAGAGCCCGGCCTGCTCGAACTGCGTCAGGACGCGATACACGGTCGCGAGGCCGACGTCGAGGCCTTCGGCCAGCAGTTTCCGGTACACGTCTTCGGCGGTCAGGTGACGCACCGGGCTCTGCTCGAACAGATTGATGATCTTCAGTCGCGGCAGCGTCGCCTTGAGGCCGGCGTTCTTGAGGTCGTGCGGCGTGGACATGGAGACGCTGGGCCCGTGAGGCAGAGGGTGCTCTTATGATATAGTCTTCGATCGTTTTTTGGCAGCGAAAGACCCCTCCCGCATGCGCGCCAACCTATTCGCCGCCGGCCTCGCGCTGCTGATGGCCGGCTGCACCTGGATCCCGAGCCTCGGCGTCTACAAGCTCGACATCAACCAGGGCAATTACATCACGCAGGACCAGGTCGACAGGCTGAAGGTCGGGCAGACGCGGCAACAGGCGCGTCTGGCGCTCGGCACGCCGCTGGTCGCCGACGCCTTTCATGCCAACCGCTGGGATTATGTCTACGAATTCAATCGGCAAGGGCGCACGCTCGAGCACCGGCGCTTCACCGTTTATTTCGTCGACGACAAGGTCGCGCGCTGGGAAGGCGACGAGGTGCCACCGCCTCCGGCGCAGGTCGCCCGCTCCGGCGGCGGCGACGCCATACTCGACAAATCGCTGACCACCGCGCCCAAGACCAGCGAGGACAACTGGCTGTCGGCACTGCTGCGGAAGCTCGGCTGGTGGAAGTAGCCGCACGGCCGGTCCGCGTCGCGATCGCGGGCACCGGTGGACGCATGGGCCAGACGCTGGTCGCGGCGATCCTCGCCCAGCACGACATCGCCCTTGCCGCCGCACTGGAGCTCGCCGGCAGCCCGTTGCTGGGCCGCGATGCCGGCAGTCCACTCGGACAAGGCGCCGGCGTAGTCGTCGGCGCCGACGTGGCGGCGGCGCTGCGCGACGCCGATGTCCTGATCGACTTTACCCGGCCGGTGGCGACGGTTGCTCATGTCCATGCCTGCGCCGAGGCCGGTGTGGGCGCAGTGATCGGCACGACGGGACTGAGCGAGGACGACAAAAAGGCGCTGGCCGAAGCCGCCCGAACGATTCCGCTGGTCTATGCGCCGAATATGAGCGTGGGCGTCAATGTGCTGCTCAGGCTGGTCGCGCTTGCCGCACAGCGCCTGGGCGGCGACTACGACGTCGAGATCGTGGAAATGCACCACCGGCACAAGGTCGATGCGCCGTCGGGCACGGCGCTGCAGCTGGGCGAAGCGGCGGCGGCGGCGCTGGGCCGGGACCTGAAAACCGACGGCGTATTCGCGCGGGACGGCGTGACCGGCGAGCGACGACCCGGTGCGATCGGGTTCGCCGCCCTGCGCGGCGGCGATGTCATCGGCGATCACACGGTGATATTCGCCGGGCCCGGCGAGCGCATCGAGCTCGCCCACAAGGCGTCGTCGCGCACGACGTTCGCGCACGGTGCATTGCGCGCGGCACGCTTTGTCGCGGCGCGGCGGGCCGCGAAGGCGCCCGGGCTGTACGGCATGCGGGACGTTCTCGGTCTCGATTGACGGCGCGAATGCCTTCGACCCATCCGTTCGACCTGACCGGGCGGCTGGCGCTCGTCACCGGCGGCGGCGGCGGGCTCGGGCTGGCGATCGCGCGCGGGCTCGCCGCCGCCGGCGCCCGCGTGGTCCTCAACGGCCGCAACCGCGCCAAGCTCGAGGCGGCCGCTGCTTCGCTCGAGCGCGATGGCGCGAAAGATGGCATCGAGGTCGCACCGTTCGATGTGGCCGACGCCGACGCGGTTGCCGCAGGCATCGCCGCGATCGAGCGCGACTGCGGCGTGCTGGACATCGTCGTCAACAATGCCGCGACGAACAAGCGCGCGCCGCTGGACGAATTCACACCCGACGAATGGCACCGGTTGCTGGCGGCGAATCTCGACGGCCCGTTTTACGTCGCGCGCAGCGTGATGACCGGCATGAAGGCGCGAGGGCGGGGGAAGATCATCAATATCTGCTCGCTGGCGAGCGAAATCGGTCGTCCGAACATCGTTCCGTACGCGACCAGCAAAGGCGGCCTGCAGATGCTGACCCGCGCCCTCGCGGTCGAGCTCGCGCCGTTCAACGTGCAGGTCAACGGCATCGCCCCGGGGTTTTTCAAGACCGACATGAACGCGCCGCTGATCGCCGACGAAAAGTTTTCGGCCTGGGTTGCGTCGCGCACGCCGGCCGGGCGCTGGGGCGAGCCGCCCGAGATCGCCGGCGCGGCGGTATTTCTCGCATCCGGCGCCGCGGATTACGTCACCGGACACGTGCTGTTCGTCGACGGCGGATTCAGCGTCGCCTATTGAGCTGCGTTATTGGCGTGGCGGCCGAATTGAACGCAACGCGCTGCTAAGGTATAATTTCCAGCCTTCGGAGCGGGGAAGGCTGCATGCCTTTCCCGCTTCGCACGTCTGGACCCGTTTCGAGAAACTTTCGCCGTGACTTCCGCCTCCGTCCCCGCGATCCTGGCGCTTGCCGACGGCACCGTATTCCGCGGCCGCGCGATAGGCGCGACGAGTGCCGCCGAGGGCAGCATCGGCGAAGTCGTGTTCAACACCGCGATGACCGGGTACCAGGAAATCCTGACCGATCCGTCGTACGCCGGCCAGATCGTCACGCTGACCTATCCGCATGTAGGCAATACCGGCGTCAATCCCGAAGACGTCGAATCCCGGCGCATTTTTGCCGCCGGGCTGGTGATCCGCGACCTGCCGCGCCTGGCCAGCAACTGGCGCAGCACCCAGGACCTGTCGTCGTATCTGCGCGACGCAGGCGTCCTCGGCATCTGCGACATCGACACGCGAAAGCTCACCCGCATGCTGCGCGAGAAGGGTGCGCAGAACGGCTGCGTGATCGCGGCAGGCGGCAGCGGGCGGACAGACGCCGCGACCGAGGCGGTCGCCCGCGCCCGCGCGGCGCCGTCGATGTCGGGACTCGATCTGGCCAAGGTCGTCAGCTGTGACGCGCCGTACGATTGGAACGGCGGCAGCTGGGCGCTCGGCAGCGGCTATCGCACCCGTCAGGGCGATCGGTTCCATGTCGTGGCCTACGATTACGGCATCAAGCACAGCATCCTGCGCCTGCTGGCCGACCGCGGCTGCCGGCTCACCGTCGTTCCCGCGCAGACCCCGGCGCGCGACGCGCTATCGCTGCAGCCCGACGGCATCTTCCTGTCGAACGGACCCGGCGATCCCGAGCCGTGCACGTATGCGATCGAAGCGATCCGCGAATTCCTTGCCGCGGGGATGCCGACGTTCGGTATCTGCCTCGGTCATCAGCTGCTCGGCCTCGCGTGCGGGGCGAAAACGGTCAAGATGAAGTTCGGCCATCATGGCGCCAACCATCCGGTGCTCGACAAGGACACCGGACAGGTGCTGATCACCAGCCAGAATCACGGCTTCGCCGTCGACGCGGCCACCTTGCCGCGCAACGTGCGCATCACCCACGTGTCGCTGTTCGATGGCAGCCTTCAGGGCATCGAGCTTACCGACAAGCCCGCGTTCGGGTTCCAGGGCCATCCGGAAGGAAGCCCCGGTCCGCACGATCTCGCTTTCCTTTTCGACCGCTTCACGCGGATGATGGAGCGGCATGCAGTCAAGGCAGTCAGCGCATGAGGGCCCTTGAGGAAGGCGACGCCGCCCGGGTAGTGAACGCGGCGCTGTCGGAAAGCGCCGACGCGCTGCAGGCATTGCGCGCCGACGCGACGGCGCTTGCGTCGATCGCGCGCGCCGCGGCGCTGATCGTCGACGCCTTCGGCCGCGGCGGGCGCGTGTTCAGTTGCGGCAACGGCGGCTCGATGTGCGATGCGATGCATCTGGCCGAAGAGCTGTCCGGCCGTTTTCGCGGAAACCGCAAGGGCTTGCCCGCGCAGGCGATCAGCGACGCGGGCTATCTGTCCTGCGTGGCCAACGACTTCGGCTACGACGCGGTGTTCGCCCGCTATCTCGAAAGCCACGCCCGCGCCGGCGACGTGCTGGTCGCGATCAGCACCAGCGGCACCAGCAAGAACGTGCTGGCGGCGGCCAGCGCCGCGGCAGCGATAGGCATGCAGACGATCGTGCTGACCGGGCACAGCGGATCGCCGCTTGCGGCAGCTGCGGACTGCGCGATATGCACGCCGGGCGGCCGCTATGCCGATCGAGTGCAGGAACTGCACATCAAGGTGATACACATCCTGATCGAGCTGATCGAGCGCGATCTCTTCCCCGAGAACTACGCCGCCGTGCGCTAATCGCTCAACGCCACGATGCCCAAGCGCACTGACATCGAGTCGATCCTGATCATCGGCGCCGGTCCGATCATCATCGGACAGGCGTGCGAATTCGACTATTCGGGTGCGCAGGCGTGCAAGGCGCTGCGCGAGGAAGGCTATCGCGTGATTCTGGTCAACTCGAACCCGGCGACGATCATGACCGATCCGGACATGGCCGACGCGACCTACATCGAGCCGATCACCTGGCCGATGGTCGCCAAGATCATCGAAAAGGAGCGGCCGGATGCGCTGCTGCCGACAATGGGCGGACAGACGGCGCTCAATTGCGCGCTCGACCTCGCGCGCGAGGGCATCCTGACCCGCTTCGACGTCGAGCTGATCGGCGCGACCAAGAAGGCGATCGACAAGGCCGAGGATCGCGAGAAATTCAAGGCGGCGATGACCCGCATCGGGCTGGGCTCGGCGCGCTCCGGCATCGCGCACGATCTCGAGCAGGCGCTGGAAGTGCAGGCCGACATCGGGTTCCCGGCGGTCATCCGCCCGTCGTTCACGCTGGGCGGCACCGGCGGCGGCATCGCCTACAACAAGGACGAGTTCGTCGAAATGTGCAAGCGCGGGCTCGCCAGCTCGCCGACGCACGAGCTCCTGATCGAGGAATCGCTGCTCGGCTGGAAAGAGTTCGAGATGGAGGTGGTGCGCGACCGGAAGGACAACTGCATCATCGTCTGCTCGATCGAGAACGTCGACCCGATGGGCGTGCACACCGGCGACTCGATCACCGTCGCGCCGGCCCAGACGCTGACCGACAAGGAATACCAGATCATGCGCAACGCGTCGATCGCGGTGCTGCGCGAGATCGGCGTCGATACCGGCGGATCGAACGTGCAGTTCGCGATCAATCCCGATGACGGGCGCATGATCGTCATCGAGATGAATCCGCGCGTGTCGCGCAGCTCCGCGCTCGCGTCGAAGGCGACCGGCTTCCCCATCGCCAAGATCGCCGCCAAGCTCGCCGTCGGCTACACGCTCGACGAATTGAAGAACGACATCACCGGCGGCCAGACCCCGGCCTCGTTCGAGCCGACGATAGACTATGTCGTCACCAAGGTGCCGCGCTTCGCATTCGAAAAATTCAAGCAGGCCGACGACCGGCTGACGACGCAGATGAAGTCGGTCGGCGAGGTGATGGCAATCGGCCGCACGTTCCAGGAATCGCTGCAGAAAGCGCTGCGCGGGCTGGAGAGCGGCGTCGACGGCTTCAACCTGAAGACCGTCGATCCCGACACGATCGCCGACGAGCTCGCCTACCCGCGCGCCGAGCGCCTGTGGTACGTCGCCGATGCGCTGGCGATCGGCATGCCGCTGGACGAGGTGTACGTCCATACCAGGATCGACCGCTGGTTCCTGTCGCAGATCAAGGAGATCGTCGACACCGAGCTCTCGATCGAAAAGCGTCCGCTCGACGACTTTGGCGCCGACGAGTTGCGCTCGCTCAAGCGCATGGGGTTCTCCGATCGCCGCCTCGCGCATCTGTGGAAGAAAAGCGAAGCCGAGGTGCGCGCCCGCCGTCACGGCTTCGGCATCCGGCCGGTGTACAAGCGCGTCGACACCTGCGCGGCGGAGTTCTCGACGCGCACCGCCTACATGTATTCGACCTACGAGGACGAATGCGAGGCGCAGCCGACCGACCGGCGCAAGGTGATCGTCCTGGGCGGCGGCCCGAACCGGATCGGGCAGGGGATCGAGTTCGACTACTGCTGCGTGCACGCGGCGCTGGCGCTGCGCGAAGACGGCTACGAGACGATCATGGTCAACTGCAATCCGGAGACCGTGTCGACCGATTACGACACATCGGACCGGCTTTACTTCGAGCCGCTGACGCTCGAGGACGTGCTCGAGATCGTGCACGTCGAGAAGCCGCTGGGCGTGATCGTGCAATACGGCGGCCAGACGCCGCTCAAGCTCGCGCGCGATCTCGAGGCGAACGGCGTGCCCATCATCGGCACGACGCCCGACATGATCGACATGGCCGAGGACCGCGAGCGGTTCCAGCAGATGCTGCACCGGCTGGGCTTGCGCCAGCCGCCGAACCGGACCGCGCGCACCGAAGCCGACGCGCTCAAGGCGGCGGAGGAGATCGGCTATCCGCTGGTCGTCCGGCCCTCATACGTGCTCGGCGGCAGAGCGATGGAAATCGTGCACGAGCAGCGCGATCTCGAGCGCTACATGCGCGAGGCCGTCAAGGTGTCGAACGATTCGCCGGTGCTGCTCGACCGGTTCCTGAACGATGCGATCGAAATCGACGTCGACGCCCTGGTCGACGGCGACGGCGGCGGCAAGGCGGTCGTCATCGGCGGCATCATGGAGCACGTCGAGCAGGCCGGCGTGCACTCGGGCGACTCGGCGTGCACGCTGCCGCCGTTCTCCCTCTCGGCGGAGCTGCAGGACGAGCTGCGCCGCCAGACGGTCGCGATGGCACACGGTCTCGAAGTCGTCGGCCTGATGAACGTCCAGTTCGCGATCCAGTTTCCGCAGAGCGACGGCGAGGGCGTGGTCTACGTGCTCGAAGTCAATCCCCGCGCGTCGCGCACCGTCCCGTACGTGTCGAAGGCGACCGGACGGCCGCTGGCCAAGATCGCCGCGCGCTGCATGGTCGGCCAGTCGCTGGCGAGCCAGGGCATCACGCGCGAAATCGTGCCGCCGTATTTTTCGGTCAAGGAAGCGGTGTTTCCGTTCATCAAATTTCCCGGCGTCGACACGATCCTCGGCCCGGAGATGAAGTCGACCGGCGAAGTGATGGGCGTCGGCGAATCGTTCGCCGAGGCCTTCGTCAAGTCGCAGCTCGCCGCCGGCGTGCGCCTGCCCAAAAGCGGCAAAGTGTTCGTCAGCGTCAGGAACCCGGACAAGCCTCGCGCGATCGAAGTCGCCAGGATACTGGCGGGCCTGGGCTTTACGCTGGTCGCGACGCGGGGCACGGCGGCGGCGCTCGCGGCCGCTGGCGTGCCGGTGTCCGCGGTCAACAAGGTCGCCGAGGGCAGGCCGCACATCGTCGACATGCTGCTCAACGACGAAATCGCGCTGGTGATCAACACCGTCGAGGAAAAGCGCAGCGCGATCCAGGACAGCTACGCGATAAGGCGCGCGGCGCTCAACGACCAGATCCCGACCTATACGACGATGGCGGGCGCGCGCGCGGCCGCGCTGGGCATCCAGGAGATGCGGGAGCTGGTCCCCTATTCGATGCAGGCGCTGCAGCAGCGATTGCACTAACGACGAGTACGACGATGAGCAGGACTCCACTGACCAAGGCCGGCGCGGAAAAGCTCAAGGAGGAGCTTCGCCGCCTGAAAACCGTCGAGCGCCCGGCGGCGATCGTCGCGATCGCCGAAGCCCGGTCGCACGGCGACCTGTCGGAAAATGCCGAGTACGACGCGGCCAAGGACCGGCAGGGCTTCCTCGAGGTGCGGATCAGGGATATCGAAACGATGCTGGCGCAGGGCGAGATTGTCGACCCCGCCCAGATCGATGCCGACGGCCGCGTCGTGTTCGGCGCGACCGTCGACCTCGAGGATCACGCGTCCGGGGATCGCGTCTGCTATCAGATCGTCGGCGACGACGAGGCCGACATCAAGGCCGGCAAGATCTCGGTGAACTCTCCGATCGCGCGCGCGCTGATCGGCAAGCACGCCGGGGACACCGCCGAAGTGAAGGCGCCCGCGGGCCTGCGCGAATACGAGGTGCTTGCCGTCCGCTACATCTGACGGCGAAGCTACGCCTGCGCGCCGTGGCGCTACTTGTTGCGGCCGGCGACGAGCAGCACAACGCCGACGACGATCGCGCCGACGCTGGCCCAGAGCGGCACGTCCACGGTCTCCTTGTCCTTGACCGAGAGCGTCAGCGGTCCGACGTTGGCCGTATGCGTTTCCTTGGTATAGGTAAACGTTCCATACGCCAGGCCAAGCACACCGGCGACGATCAGGATGATGGCGAGAATCTTGACGGGGCCCATGGTATCTCCGGAGGTTGAAAAGGTTCAGCCGTTGCCGCGGCGGCGGCGGGCGCGCTCGCCCGGGGGCTTCGCAGCAGGCGGCCGTGCGCCGCCGGCGGCAGGAGGGCGCGCGGTCGTGCGCGCGGTCGGCGTTCGCGGGCGGCGGGCTTGCGGCGTGGATTTGGCCATCGTCTTGTTTGTGGGACGCGCTGCGGGGCGTCGCTTGCCGCGCGGCTCGCCAGGGGCGGGCTCGCGGGCGCGGCGGGCGGAGGCGCTATGCGGCGCCGCCTTGGGCCGGGGCGCGGTGGCCGGCGGCTTTTCCGGTCCCTCCCGCCACAGCACCAGCAGTTTGCCGATATGCTGGACGGGTGTCGCGTCCAGCGCTGCGCAAATGCGCTGCAGCATGGCATCGCGCTCGTCGCGCTGGTCGCTGAACACCCGGACCTTGATCAGCTCGTGCGCCAGCAGGTTGACGTCGAGCTCGTGCAGGACCGCGGGGGTCAACCCGTGCTGACCGATGCTCACGACCGGATGCAGATGATGCGCCTTGGCGCGAAGCGCCCGGCGCCGGGCGGGAGCCAGCGTTTCCATCGGGGCATTCTATCCGATCGCGGACGCCGCCAGGCGGCATAAGCTCGAGGTGCCGCGCGACCGGTCAGCGTGCGCGCAGCAGCCGGGCGGCTTTGGCGACCGACTTGGGCTTCACCCAGAAGATCGCGCCGTAGCGGCCCGCGCCTGCGGTGACCGCATCCATCGCGGTGATGTTGATCTTCGCCGCCGCCAGGATGTCCAGCAACTTGGTCATGGCACCGACGCGGTCGGTGCCATGGACCAGGAACCCGGTCTTCCTGACGCTCAAGTCGAGACCGAGCTTGCGTGCAGCGCGGCGCAGCGCGGCGCTGTCTTGCGGGATGAGATCGAGCTGGCCTTTGCTGCCATTGGGAAAGCCGGAGAAGGCGAGCAGGTTGACGCCCTCGGTGGCAAGACCGGCCAGCACTCGCGCACCCCGGCCGGGCTTGTTGGGCACCATCACGTGAAAGTAATCGACTTTGCGCACACTTTGGCTCATGGCGACTCCTCTACCTGCACGGCAGGTGTCGAAACTCTGCAACGTCCGGCGCGCCGCGTCAACGACACAATCGTACTGCGTGCCTCAGCAAAACTCATCGTGCCGGCGCGGCTTCATTCGCGAGCAGGCGGACGCCCAGGTACTTCGCCAGCCCGCGACCTCCCTCGGCCATCACCTGATGGTGATTCCAGCGGAACGCCGGCTCGAGCAGCGGCGCCAGCGCATTCATCCAGCGCTTGGTCGTGAAGACGGTCCACTCGTAGCGGACCCGGGTCGTGCCGCCTTCGGTCTCGAGACGCCAGCGGCCGTTGCCGGTGAGATCGCCGACAGCGACGCCTTCGAGGTAGGTCGGCCGCGTCACCGCCGTCACGCGCATCGCGAAAGTAAGCCGGTACGGCAGCTTGCTCGACCAGGTGTAGTTGCGCAGCGCCCCCAGCCCGTCGGCGTCGCCTTTCTCCAGCTCCTCGACCGCCCGCACGAAGCGCCACCAGCGAGGCCACTTTTCCACCGTCACGATCGCATCCCAGACGCGATCGATCGCGGACTCGAGCTGCCACGTCGTGACCAGGTTGAATTGACGCATCGGATCACGCGCCGGGCCTGCGAGCCGTAATCGTCCACGAGCTCGATTGCATGACAACCTCGCCGCTGGGCTGGCGATAGCGGGCGAGCTCGGACGAAAGCGCCCGTTCGATCTCCTGCTGCCGGCTCGTCGCCAGGTCGCCGGCCTCGCGGAATATCTCCCCGGCGGGACCGAGCGCGAGCTGAAACTGCATCGCCTGCTCGACGGTGCTGCCGACCATCACCGGCCCGTCGGTGGCCTGGAAGGCGATGTCGTCGAATCCGGCCGCCTTGAGCTGAGCCCGGACGACGTCGGTGTTCGCCATCGAGAACGGCCCGGGGCCGCAGGTCTGCGCGTCCTCGCCCGGAGGCGGCAGGAACTTCAGCACGACCGTCTTCGGGATGCCGACCCAGGGATTGTGCTCGAGCGCGCGCCAGGTCACGAACATCAGCCGCCCGCCGGGTTTGAGCGCACGGAAGATATTGCGCATCGCCGCAACGGGGTTGCTGAAAAACATCATGCCGAAGCGCGAAAAGCAGAAGTCGAATTCGGGCTTGAACGGATAGGTCTGCACATCGGCCGTTACGAAGCGCACGTTTTGCAACCCGGCCTCCCCGGCATCGCGGCGGCCTTTTTCGAGGAAGCTCTCGCAGCAGTCCAGGCCGAGGACCGAGCCTTGCGGGCCGACGATGCGGGCGAGCTGCAACGCCGTGTCGCCCCAGCCGCAGCCGACGTCGAGCACGGCGGCGCCCGGGGGAAGGTCCAGCGTCCGCAGCGGGACCGCGCTATGGTAGCTCAGGCCGTCGAGCAGGATATTGCGAAAGCGCTCGAACTTCGCGGCGAGAACATCGTTCCAGAATGCGGTGAATTGATCGCTCCCGGTCGCGGTTTCGGTCATCGCGCGCTCCTCTCGACGGTTGTCGTGGCTGAACCGACTTCCTTCAGCGTGGGACGCCTCTGCGCATGTCGTCGATGATCCAGACCAGAAAGCCGACGGCGACGGCGCCCCAGATCGCGGCCATCAGCGTGGACTCGGTATAGAACAGCCACATTGCCGAGTTGATGCAGCAAAGCAGAATGACCATCAACTTCAGCGCGCGATTGCCCACGGGCGGATTCTAGCTCGCCAGGACGTGAGCGCCTATCCGACGCGGAACGGGAACGCCGCGTATGCGAGGCGTTGCCTGCTTGCGCCGCTAGTGCCCGCTTCCGTCCAGTGCCCAGGCGGTGAACAGGAAGATCGTCGCCATGCATGGGGCCATCATCACGACGCCGATAAACACCGGAACGAAAATTCGCCGCGGAGTGCCGGCCGGATGCAGGATCAGCAGCAGCGGCCATACCAGCCATAACCACGCCAGCGCCAGCCAGATCTGTCCGGGCAACAACGACATGTCGGCGAACGAGTGCACGGTCCACAGCAGCAGAACGATAAGCGCGTGCGCGATGCAAAGCAGCGCCATTGCCTCGAAGCTTTGCAGCGAAAAGCGCGAACGGGACAATGGCGCGGTCATTGCGGGCATCACTGATGGCGGATGCCGGCGGCTATCGCTTCCTGGCCGGGCGGTATTTCTCGGCGCACGCGATTATCTGGAGCTCGGTCGGAAACTCCAGGCATACGCGCGCATCCGCATGCGCGTCGCGCCGGCGGTCGGTTGACGGAGGCGGGTCCGACGCCGCCGGCGGCGCCGCCGTCGCTCCGGCTGCGGCCGCGGCCGTCGCCGCCGGTGCGGTGTTCGCGGCCTGACCCTGCGCGGCCGCGGACGAGCATGCGACAAACAATCCTGCCAGCGCCAACGATGGCGCACCAAGTTTCATCTGGCCTCCCGTTCGGCGCACGGCCGGGGCGACGCCCCGACACCGGTGCCCTTGAGCCTGCTTCGCTGCGATTGTGGCACCACAGCCCCCCGCTGGCCAGCCTGACCGGCATTTCGTCCGCCGACCCGCCGAGCAGGAATATGATTGCCGCTGTCGGTGTTTGCAGCGGTCCGTGCTGCGGCATTCGCCGGCATCGAACGCACCCACACTTCGGAGGAACGGATGAAAAACAACGAACGCTTCCCGGCGGCCACGAGGGCCACCCTTGCATTCGGCCTGGCTTTTGCGGCGTCCGCGAGCGCAGCGGATATGAGCTTTTTCATCACCAGCACCGGCGGGGGCAAGGGGGCCGACCTCGGTGGACTGGCGGGTGCAGACCGGCATTGCCAGACGCTGGCCAATGCCGCGGGTGCCGGCGGACATGTCTGGCGCGCCTACTTGAGCACCACCGCCTCGGCCGGGCAGCCCGCCGTCAACGCGCGCGACCGCATCGGGTCAGGGCCCTGGACAAACGCCAAAGGCGTCGTCATCGCGAAGAATGTCGCGGAGCTGCATGGCGAAAATAACGTCAACAAGGAAACCGCGCTGACGGAAAGAGGCGAGATCGTCAACGCCAGCGGCGACACGCCGAACAAGCACGATATCCTCACCGGATCGCAGGCCGACGGCACCGCGTATCCGCCGGGCGATGACAAGACCTGCCATAACTGGACCAGCAGCAGCGACGGGGCGGTGCAGGTCGGTCACCACAATCGCAACGGCACCGGCCCCGCGCCGGCAACGTATTCGTGGAACTCGGCGCATGTGACGCCCGGCTGCAGCGACGAGGCCTTGCGCAAGACCGGTGGCGCGGGCCTGCTGTACTGCTTCGCCGAAAAGTAACCATCGGCTCGCCCGCGTCGGGGCGACTGCCGCCACGCAGGGTCTACTCGCCGTACGCGAGCCGGTCCATCATCTGGGCGAACTGCGACCAGTCGATCCGCTTGCTCTTCTGCTTGCGCCGGCCGTACCAGTACAGCGAGCCGCGGCCGATCTCCAGCTCGCCGATCTTTTCGCGGTCGGCGTAGATCTGCAGATTGAGCGACGAGCGCGCCTTGGCCAATTCGAAGTTGGCGAGGTCGGCCTTGACCTCGTGCTTGCGCGGCTTGCGCGCGATGCGTCTGGATCGAGCGCCGGCCATAGCACGTCTCCTTTGCCGCGTACCCTTACAGGATGCGGTTGAACCATAGCAGCGACAGCAGGGCCGAAACCAGCGCCAGTGCCGCCGCGGCCGCGGCGAACAATGCGGTGATCTCGGTCGCCTTCTTCTCGAACACCAGGCGCGAGGTCAACGCCTGATAGATGCTGGTGAGGTCGGTTGCCGTTTCGGCGTGGAAGTACTCGGCCTTGGTCGTCGTCGCGATGTTCTTGAGCGCCTCCTCGTCGAGCCGCACGCGCATCGACCAGCCTTCAGCGCCCAGCACCTCTCCGGCGAGCGTTCCCACGCCGACGGTAAAGACGCGCACGCCGCGTTCGGACGCCATCTTGGCCGATTCGAACGGATCCGGCCCCGCCGTAGTCTGGCCGTCGGTGAGCAGGACGATCGCGGCGGACTTGAACGAGCCCGGCGGAGGCTTTTCCGCCGAGGCCTTGCCGCCCGGCGTCGGGTCGAGCGAGGTTCCGCGCTGGGCCTCCCGCGCGCCGCCGGGCCGCGGGTTGGCCGAGCGCAGGTCGAATTCCACGTCGGGAAAGATGAGCTTCAGGGAAACGAGAATCGCGCTGCCGATCGCCGTGCCTTTCTGCAGCTGGATGCGGTCGAGCGCGGCGAGAATGTCGTCGCGATTCAACGTCGGGGTCTGCACGACCGACGCCGTCGCTGCGAACGCGACGACGCCGATCCGCGTATCGCGAGGCTGCGCGGCGATGAAATTCCTCGCCGCCGTCCGTGCCGCGGCGATGCGCGACGGCGCAACGTCGGTCGCGCGCATGCTGCCCGATGCGTCGATCGCGAGGATGACCGTTTCGTATTGGTACGGGAGGCTGATCACCGAGGCCGGACGCGCGATCGCCACGACCATCAGCGCCAGCGCGAGCAGCATCAGCACGGGCGGCAAATGGCGCCGCAGCCGCGGCGCCGCGCCCTGCGCGTTCCTGACCAGCGCCAGGCGGGCATAGCGCAGCGCCTGCTTCTTCCGGCGACGCTGCATCAGCACGTAAGCGCCGGCCACCACGGGGATGAGCACCCCCAGCCACAGCATCGCCGGCCAGAGGAAGGTCATCGGTATTCGAGATGCGGTGGCAGCGCGCCGCCGGCAGCGAGCCTGCTGCGCCGCTTGCGCAAGTCGGCGAAGCGAAGGATCGCATCCATCAGATCGTCGTCGGTCGCGAGCTCCAGTGCGTCGATGCCGGCGTTGCGAAAAGCCGTGCGCAACTCGGCCTCTCGCTTCGCCGCGGCGGCCGCAAAGCGCCGGCGAAACGCGCGATCCCCGGTGTCGACGTGCATCTGCTCGCCGGTTTCGGAATCCTGTATGACGACCAGGCCGAGGTCGGGCAGGTCCATTTCCAGATTGTCGTACAGGCGCACGGCGATGACTTCGTGCCGCTGGGCAAGCTGCGCCAGAGGCTTCGCCCACCCCGGCCGGCTGATGAAATCGGACACGACAAAGACCAGCGAGCGCCGGGCGATGACCTGGTAGGCGGTGCGGAACAATTCGTCGAGCCGGGTCGCATCCGATTGCGCGACCTCGGGACGCCCGAGCATCTTGTGCAGGATGTGCAGCACCTGCCGGCGTCCCGATCGCGCCGGGATCATCGTATCGACGGTGTCGCCGTAGAACAGCGCGCCGACGCGGTTGCCGTGCCGGGTAAGCATGCGCGCCAGAACGGTGACGAGCTGGGTGGCCACCGCGCGCTTGTTTACCGTTTGCGAGCCGAAGTCGATCGACGGGCTCAGGTCCAGTACGAACCAGGCGGTAATGTCGCGTTCCTCGTTGTAGACGCGCACGTAAGGCGTCTGCAGGCGCGCGGTGACGTTCCAGTCGATGTGGCGGACGTCATCGTGATATTCATACTCGCGCAGGTCGGCGAGATCGACGCCGAAGCCGCGGAACAGCGTGCGATAGTCGCCGTGCAGCAGGCCGTCGAGCCGGCGGATCACCGTCCACTCGAGGCGGCGCAGGATCGCGTCAGGCGTTGGCGTCCACTCTGACATGGGTGTCGAGCGGCTTCTCGGGGGCAGGGATGTGCTTCATGATGCGCAGGATGATCTGGTCGGGTGTCAGCGCATCGGACAGCGCTTCGTACGACAGCGAGAGCCGGTGGCGCAGCACGTCGGGCGCGATATCGATCACATCCTGCGGCAGCACGTAGTTGCGATTGCGCAGGTAGGCAAGCGCCCGCGCGCCCTCGACCAGGTGTATCGTCGCGCGCGGGCTCGCGCCATAGGTGATGTATTTCGAGGTGTTGGTGATGCCGTAGCGGTCCGGGTTGCGCGTTGCCGACACCAGGCGCACCGCGTACTGCACCAGCGCCGGATCGACATAGCCTTTGCGGCATTCGCGCTGCAACTCCGACAGCTGCTCGGTCGTCGCGACGGCGGTGACCGCGGCCGGCGTTCCGGTGACGCGGTTGACGATGACTGTTTCTTCCGCCTCGCTCGGGTAGCCGACCAGGACCTTCATCATGAACCGGTCGACCTGCGCCTCGGGCAGCGGATAGGTGCCCTCGGTCTCGATCGGGTTCTGCGTCGCCATCACCAGGAACGGCTGCGGCACCGGATGGCTTTCGCCGGCGATCGTCACCTGGTATTCCTGCATCACTTCGAGCAGCGCGCTTTGCACCTTGGCCGGCGCGCGGTTGATTTCATCGGCCAGCAGCAGGTTGGTGAACACCGGACCGAACGAGGTCGCGAACTCGCTCGTCTTCTGGTTGTAGACGCGGGTGCCCACCAGGTCGGCGGGAACCAGGTCGGGCGTGAACTGGATGCGGCGGAACGTGCCCCGGATGGTTCGGGCCAGCGTCTTGACCGTCAGCGTCTTGGCGAGCCCCGGCACGCCCTCGACCAGCAGGTGGCCCTGCGCCAGCATCGCCACCAGCACGCGCTCGAGAAAGTGGTCCTGGCCGACGACGACTTTTTTGACTTCGTAGAGAATGCGCTCCATGCCGGGCATGGCGTCGCTACGTCCGGGATCGCGGTCGTTCATCGTTGGCGCCTCGTGGGATGGCAGGGCAGATCGGGGAGGTTTTCAGAACGGCGATATGCCGGCCGCGGCGGCGGCGTTCTCGATCGGCACGGCGAACCCGATACCGATGAATACGCCCTGTTCGCTGGGGTTCAGGATGGCCGTGACGATGCCGACGACCTCGCCGTCCATCGTCGCCAGCGGCCCGCCCGAATTACCGGGATTCGCGGCCGCATCGAACTGGATCAGATTGGTCAGCAGACGCTTGCCCTCGCGCGAGCGATGCTCGCGCTTGAGCCCGGACACCACGCCGGCCGAGGCCGACGGGCCGATGCCGAACGGAAATCCGACGACGAGCACGTCGTCGCCCACGGCCAGATCGCGCGTCGAGCGCAACGTTGCCGGGGCCAGATCATCGGGGATCTTCTTGGCCTGCAGGACCGCGAGGTCGTTCTCCGGCTGCAGGCCGATCACGTCGGCGTCCGATTCGGTGCCGTCGAAAAACACGACCTGCACGCGGTCGGCGCCGGCGACTACGTGGAGGTTGGTCAGGATGATGCCGCGGTCGACGATGACGACCCCGGTCCCCACGCCCCGCACATGGTCGCCGTCGGCATCCTCGGTGTGCTCGAGCTGGCGCACGCGCACCACCGAGCGCTGCACGATCTCGTAGGCCTTGGCGGCGCGCGACGGCAGGACGTTGGTGTCGAGCGTGTGCAGCACGGCGGCGTCGATGTCCTTCTGCGTCAGCGGCCGGGCCGGCGGCTTCATCGAGTTATAGGCCAGGAAGGCCCCGACGCTCAGCAATACCGCGACCGCGACCAGCAGAATGCGCTCGTGGCGCGAGAGAAATCGTCGCACGCGAGCCGCGGGGGCGGTCCGGGCAGGCGCCGGCGGAGGCGCGTCAGGCGTTTCGGCGGCCGGCGGCCGGCGGGACTTGCTGTAGAGCGTGACTTTGTTCATCGCGATTGGAGCGCCGCGTGCGCGCGTCGTTCCCGATGCAACGTTACCACGGCGTGCCGCCGGTTGCGAAATCCCGGCGGGATGCGCCCCTAGGCGCGGGTCAGCGCCACTCGACGGCGCCGAAACGATCCTGGCCGAGCCAGGTATAGAAGACGCCCAGCGTTGCCCGGGTCTGGCTGCTGTCGCCGAAATCGGGGTAGAAAGCGTCGCGGCGATTGCCCAGGTATTTCAGGGAGATCGCGTGCTGGCGATAGACGCGAACCGTCAACGACGCGTCGGCGCGAACGATGTTGTCGTGGCCGCCGCGGTCGGCCGCGGCGACGCGGGTAACGAAGTACTCGCGTCCGGTCAGGTCCAGCGAGACCCGATCGCCGAAGATCAGGCGCAGCGCCAGCAGCGCCTGCGGCGCCACGCCGTAGTGGTAATCGTTGTCGGCAGTGCTGTGTGTCGTGCCCACCGCGGCGTAACCCGCCCCGAGCAGCGCCGTGCCCTGCAGCGCGATGTCTTTCGACGCCCACCATTGCCCGGTCGTGCCGACCGAAACCGCGGTGCTCGAGACGCGGAAGGTTTGCGGTGCGATGTAGTCATAGCTGCCGTACACGCCGTAGATGCCGCGATAGTCGGGCCCGAGCTCGTAATCCTTCCCGACCAGGAGCCCGCGCGTCATGACGTTTTCGGCGCCGTTGGCGCTGGAGGCGGTCGCCTGGAAGTTGAAGTAGTCGAACGGCCGGTCGTAGCGATAGCCGGGCTTGCCCGGGATGCCGTAATCCATCGCGAAGTCGACCAGGAGCTCGTTGCGCTTCAAGTCGGTCGCGGACTGGCCGGCGTTGTTCTCTGCCGTGCTGGAGAAACCGATCTGCAGCTTGCTGTAATGCACCGGGTCGTGGCTGTCGAACAGGCCGTCGAAGCGATCGCCGAACGCCAGCCGGTTGAATCCGGTCGCCGGCGAGATCGCCGCCGCGCCGAGCTCGCGCCACAGCGGTGGAATCTCGTCGTGCGCCAGTACCACGTGCGCCATGCGGAACAACGCCTCGCCGAGAAAGGTGCCGCCGACGCCGGTATTGACCTGGTCGTTGCGGGAGGGGGGCGTGCGTTCGCCGGCGATCTCCCACAGGGCGCTGCCGGCGAACGTGTACCCGAGGGCTTCCCAGTAGTTGAGGCCCGCCGACCGGGCGAAGCCGTGGTACATCGATCCCAGATACGGATGCCCGAGCTGGTTGGTGCGAAACGGATCGCTGTCGACGACCCAGCTGCTGTGCAGATTGTGGCGGATCGTCGCAATGTTGCTTTTGTAGTCGTCGTCGGAGAAGTGCCGGTTGTACTGGTTGAGAAGGAAGCTGAAACCGAGAATTTCAACCGCCGGCAGCACATAGTTTTTTTGCGCCGCGCCGGGCACCGGTTCGTCGGGAAGGCGCGGCGCCGCCGGGTCGGCGCCTCGCGCAAGCGGCGTCCCGGCCTGGGCCCAGATCGACGGAAGATCATCGGCGGCGGTTTCGCCGACGCTTGCCGCCGAGGCTCCGGTCGTCCCGATCGCGAGCCACACCGCCGCGAAGGCGTTTACCACGTACCACGCGGGGCGCGGCGGAACAGGCTGCGATCGATCCATGCGGGCTCCTCGGTACTTTCCCGCCCGATGTTAAACGGACGAGGCCGCCGACAGCAGCCAAGACCGCATTTTCAGACAACTGCCGACAGAGCGCCTACGCCGTCTCCTACATGCTTGTCGCCGGCCGCGGCTTTTAGTGAATGACCAGCTGCCAGGCCAGGATCATCTGCGCGATGAAGCCCCCGGTGAAGGCCAGCGTCCGCGCCCACGGCACCGCGGCCGTGTAGGCGAACCAGTGAACGATGCGCGCCCAGAAATACAGCGCGCAGGCGAACACGGTCGCGGGATTGCTGATGTTGGCGGCATGAGCGACCAGCACCAGTGCAGCGAAGATCACCAGGTTTTCCACCGCGTTGGCGTGCGCGGCTTTCATCCGCCGGGCCCACGCCGACTGCGGTTTCGGATTGTCCGGGTAGCCGACCGTATCGGTGATTCCCCACACGGCGGCGCGGTCGAGGATGTAGGGTACCCACATGACCGCGGTAATCGCGGTGATCCAGGCCAGGTACGTCAGTTCGGTATTCATCGCGTCCCCTCCTTTTCGATGGTTACTTCCCCGCCGGCGCGAGCATGTTGGCGTCGCGGGCGATCATCCAGGTGCCGGCGCGCCTGGTGAGAATCGACAGCGTATTCCCGACCCGCTCCACCGGCGGTCCACCGTTTCGCGGCGTCATCGTGACGCTGAGCCGCGTCCACATCCAGGCCCAGTCCCCGAGGATCCGGAGCTCCTCGATTTCGCCCCGGGCCTCGATGCTGAACGCCCGGAGCGATGCCTGGCTGGCCGCGAACGCCGCCTTGCCGCGCATTGGCGGATGTCCCGGTGTGAGGAAGACGACGTCGTCGGTCATCAGGCTCAATACCTGGTCGGTGTCGCCGGCACGCGAGGCGTCGAGCCAAGTGGCGACCAGCTGCCTGATCGCGTCCTCGTCAGCTTGCATGGGAGACCTCCTATCCGCTGGCGCGCTCGTCGATCAGATCGGCGAGAATCGCGGCGGCGCGCTCGCATTGCTCGCGTGAAACGTCCAGATGCGTGACCGCGCGGATCGTGCGCGGCGTGAACGCGAAGACGAGCACGCCGCGGTCCCGGGCGCGGGCGACGATGGTCGCTGCGTCCGGCGCTTCGGGCGCGAGACCAAAGACGATGATGTTGGTTTGCACGGTGCCGAGGTCGAGGATCACGCGCGCGCTTTGCGCGAGCCGCGCGGCGATCGCCCGGGCGTTGGCATGATCATCCGCGAGGCGGTCGAGATGATGATCGAGCGCGTAAATGCCCGCCGCGCCGAGGATGCCGGCCTGGCGCATCGCGCCGCCCGCCATGCGGCGGTAGCGTACCGCCCGATCGATCAGCGCGCGCGAACCGGCGAGCAGCGAGCCGCCGGGCGCGCCCAGCCCCTTGGACAGGGCGACTGCAGTGAGGTCGAACGGCGCGGCAAGCGTCGCGCAAGATCGGCCGCTGGCAACCGCCGCGTTCCACAGCCGTGCACCGTCGAGAAACGTTGCGATGTCGCGCTCGCGCGCGGCGGCGCACAGCCGTTCGACCTCGCCCTGGTCGAAGACGATGCCGCCGGAACGATTGTGCGTGTTCTCGATTTCGACCAGTGTCGTCGGCGGATAGATCGGATGAGCGCGCGGTTTGACCGCCGCGACGAATTCGGCGACGTTGAAAACGCCTCGTGCGCCGATCTCGGTGAACTGCACGCCGGCGTTCGCGGCGGAGGCGCCGGTCTCGTGCCAGACGGCGTGGCTCTCGCGGCTGACGATGACGTCATCGCCGGGCCGGGTGAGCGTGCGCAAGGCGACCTGGTTCGCCATCGTGCCGCTGGGCAGCCAGAGTGCCGCCTCCTTGCCGAGCAGATCCGCGATGCGCTGCTGCAGCGCGTTGATCGTCGGATCCTCGCCGTACTGGTCGTCGCCGACCGGGGCCGCGGCGATCGCGGCGCGCATCGCGCTGGTCGGCCGGGTGACCGTGTCCGAGCGAAGGTCGATCGGCGGGGTTTCCCGATCGCGCGGCGTCGCGCCTTCAGCGGGACTCATAGGTCGCCACCTCGACGAGGTTCGAGTCCGGATCGCGGAAGTACACCGACAGGATCGGGCCGCGCGCACCGGTCTTCGCTACGGGGCCCTCGATGATGGCAACGCCGCAGCGCTCCAGGTGGGCGATCACCTCCGGGAGCGGCACCGCGGATATCAGGCAGAAATCGGCCGAGCCGGGCGTGGGCGCCGAAGCCTTGGGCTCGAATTCGCGCCCCGCCTGATGCAGGTTGATCTTCTGGCCACCGAACGTCAGCGCCTTGCGCCCTCCCGCAAACGTCGTCGCGCTCATCCCCAGCACGCGCGAATAGAACGCGCAGGTGGCGTCGATGTCGCGCACCGTCAGCACGATATGGTCGATGCGATCGATGTTCAACGTTGCGGTTGCTTTCGGCTAAGGCGCATAGGGTACCGCAATCCTCGCCGACACAAGCGGCTCGCGGGTCTGCCTCTGAAGGAGACGGCTGCCCGCACCGGGATTGCCGCGGCTATCGGCCGGGAGTACGCTGATTCTTCGCACCGGTGCCCCCCGGCAGCTTGCCGCGATAAAGAAGCGCGGCGAGCCACGGGCGATCTAGAAGACGCACCAGTCGCGACCATCACCCCTACGGAGGAGAGCGAGCATGATGAATCGGAGAAAATTCCTCGCTGCCGCCAGTGCCGGTGCTGCATCCGGCACGCTGGCGGCGCCGGCGATTGCGCAGTCGCAACCGGCGGTAAGCTGGCGGATCGCATCGAGTTTTCCGAAGAGCCTGGATACGATCTACGGCGGTGCGGAAGTGCTCGCCAAGCGGGTCGAGCAGATCACCGGCGGCAAGTTCCAGATCCGTGTCTTCGGGGCCGGCGAAATCGTTCCGGCCTTCGGCGTAGTCGACGCGATACAGCAGGGCACGATCGAGTGCGCACACACTGCGAGTTACTACTTCGTCGGCAAGAACAAGGCTTTCGCATTCGACACGACGATTCCTTTCGGCTTCAATCAGCGCCAGCAGAACGCCTGGATCTACTACGGTGGCGGCCTGCAGCTCGTGCGCGAATTCTTCCGCGATTTCGGCATCATCTCGTTTCCGGGAGGGAACACCGGCGTGCAGATGGGCGGCTGGTGGCGCAAGGAAGTCAAGACGGTCAAGGATCTGAGCGGCGCGAAAATGCGGATCGCGGGGCTGGGAGGCGAAGTGATGGCCCGGCTCGGCGCCGTGCCGCAACAGATCGCCGGTGGCGACATCTACCCGGCGCTGGAGCGGGGCGCGATCGACTCCGCGGAATGGATCGGGCCGTACGACGACGAAAAGCTCGGCTTCTACAAGGTAGCGAAGCATTTCTATTATCCGGGCTGGTGGGAGTCGAACTCGATGTACTCGTTCTTCGTCAACATCAAGGAATGGGAAAAGCTGCCCAAGGAATACCAGGCAGCGTTCGAGGCGGCTGCCTACGAGGCCAATCTCGACATGATGGCCAAGTACGATTACAAGAATCCGATCGCCTTGCGGAGCCTTGTGGAGAAGGGCGTCAAGCTGCACGCCTTTTCACCGGAGATCATGAAGGCTGCGCAGAAGGCCGCGATCGAGCTGTATGAGGACGAAGCCTCGAAGAACCCGGCCTGGAAGAAGATATACGAACCGTGGAAGAAGTTCCGCGCCGAAGAATTCCTCTGGCATCGCGTTGCCGAGTACTCGTACGAGAACTTCGCCTACAACAATCCGTTCACCAAGTAGCGTCAGGCGATACCGGAGCCCCGCGGGGCTTCGGCATCGGCTCGCGGTCACTGCTGCCGCAGCATGCGTTCGATCTCCGAGGAGGCATCTTCGCCCTTGGGGTTGCCGGGCGACTGTCCCGGGGCGGGGGGCTGCGCTGCAGGCGTACCGCCGGGATTGGCGAGCTGCCGGTTTATCTCGTCGGTCGCCGAGCCGCTGAAGCTGCCGACCGCCTTCGATACATGGCTGGTCACGATCCCCGGAAACGCGATGACGATCGATACCATGATGACCTGGATGATCACGAATGGCACCGCCCCCCAATAGATGTCCGATGTCTTGATGTTCCGGGAGGCGACGCTGCGCAAATAGAACAGCGCGAAGCCGAACGGAGGGTGCAGGAACGACGTCTGCATGTTGACCGCCAACAGCACGCCGAACCAGGTCAGGTCGATGCCGAGCTTGGTGGCGACCGGCGCCAGCAACGGCACCATGATGAAAGCGATCTCGAAATAGTCGAGAAAGAAGGCCAGGAAGAAAACCAGCAGGTTGACGATGATCAGGAAGCCCAGCGTGCCGCCGGGCACGCCGGTGAGCAGGTTCTCGACCCACAGGTCGCCGTTGACGCCGCGGAAAACGAGGCTGAACACCGTCGATCCGATCAGGATGAAGATCACGAAGCTGGTCATCGTCGCGGTCGACTCGATCGCCTGCCTGAGCAGGGTCCAGCTCAGCTTGCGTTTGATCAGCGCCATGATCAGCGCGCCGCTCGCGCCCATCGCGCCGCCCTCGGTCGGTGTGGCGATGCCCAGGAAAATCGTGCCGAGCACCAGGAAGATCAGAACCAGCGGCGGGATGAGCGACGTGAATACTTTGACCAGCAGCCGCGTTCCGCGCAGCGTTCGCGCCTCCATCGGGCACGCCGGCGCGGCCGCGGGCTTGACCAGCGATACGATCAGCACGTACGCCGCGTAGAATGCGGTCAGCGTCAGGCCGGGAACCAGCGCCCCTTCGTACATGTCGCCGACCGACGTACCCATCTGGTCCGCCAGCACGATCAGCACCAGGCTCGGCGGGATGATCTGCGCCAGCGTGCCTGAGGCCGCGATGACACCGGTGGCAAGGCGCTTGGAGTAGCCGTAACGCATCATCACCGGCAGCGAAATGAGTCCCATCGCCAGCACCGAGGCTGCGACGACGCCGGTGGTCGCCGCGAGCAGCGCGCCGACGAATATGACCGCATAGGCGAGACCCCCGCGGACCGGCCCGAACAACTGGCCGACGGTGTCCAAAAGGTCCTCGGCCAGCCCGCTTCGCTCCAGGATCAGGCCCATGAAGGTAAAGAAGGGGATGGCCAGCAGCGTCGAATTGGCCATGATGCCCAGCACGCGCTCGGGGAGAGCCTGCAGCAGCGACGGGTGCAGCAGGCCGAGATCGATGCCGATCAGACTGAAGAAAAGGCCGACCGCAGCCAGCGAAAACGCGACCGGGTAGCCGAGCAACAGGAATACCACCAGCCCGCAGAACATCAGCGGGGCCATCAGGTCGAGCGGCATCAGACGATCTCCTGATGCCGCTCGACGAACGGGTCGGGAGCAAGCCCTCTGAGAAAAGCGACGCGCTTGATGACTTCGGATATGCCCTGCAAAGTCAGCAGGGTGAAACCGACGGGGATCAGCAGCCGCACCGGCCAACGGATCAGCCCCCCGGGATCGGACGAGTATTCGCCGATCTCGTAGGAGTTCACCAGGCTCGGCCAGCTGTACCAGCCGATAATCAGCGTTGCCGGCAGCAACATCAGCAGCGAGCCGACGATGTCAATCCACGCTTGCGCCCGAGACGAAAGCTTGCCCGAGATCACGTCGATCCGGACATGATCGTTGCGCTTGAGCGCCCACGCCGCGACCAGCATGAACACGGCCGAGTTCAGGTACCACTGCATCTCCAGCCAGGCGTTGGACCCGATGTTCATGCCGTAGCGCAGGCTCGCGCTGACGGCGCTGACGATGACGGCGGCGAGGCCGAGCCAGGCCGCGGCCCGGCCTATGCGTTCATTGCAGGCATCGATCACCTTGGACAACCGCAGTAGCACGTGCATGGCGCTCCCCGGGTCTGGACAGCAAGCGTGTCAGCGTTATGGCCGGCTGCGGGCGCTGGCGAGCAGGGCGCGGCGGCGTTCGAGACTCTCTTCTGGCCAATAGCGATCGCGATCGTAATACTCCGCGACCGCGGGCGTGCCTGGCGGCAATATCACCCATGGCTGCTTGGAAGCCGTGAATATATGGATATCGGGTGGCAGGCGATCGGGTTCGTCCAGCGTGCCGACGCGCACGAAGCGAACCAGGTCGCCCGCTCCGGCGTAATTGCTCCAGAGTGCGATCCGGCAAGTCGGACAGCGGATGATCTTCTGGCCCTTGCCGCTGTTCGAGGGCGTCGCCACCACCTCCGGCTCGCCCTTGAGGACGACGACGCGGTCGGCCTCGATCATCGCATTGAGCGCGAAGGACGCGCCGGTTTCGCGCTGGCACCAGCGGCAATGGCAGCAGTGCACGAACAGCGGCGCGCTGATCATCTGGTAGCGGATCGCGCGGCAGGTGCAGCCGCCCTCGAGCGGAAATGCGCCGGCGCCGCTCATCGACGTGCGGCCAGCATTTCGCCGATGCGACCGCGCAAGCTGCGCTCCTCGATCGAGTCGCCAAACGGCGGCACATCGTGCAGTTGCTGCAGTACGAGGCGCAATTCGGCGCTCCCATCGCGTCGATCGAGCGCCGCATCGAGCCCGTCCAGCAGCCGGGCGAGCCGGTCGCGCTGCTCGACAAGATGATTGAACTGGGCGTCGCAGCGCGGAATCGGCGTCGGATAGTGGCGGATTTCGTCGGCGAGCGACGCCCTGACGCCGGTGAGCCAATGCTGCAGCTCGCGCGGCAGCTGTTCGATGCTGTCCGTTTCGATCGTGCTGGACATCTGATGCGGCATGGCGAAGTTTGGCTCGACGGCGGATGCCTCGAAAGGAACGAAGCGCGCCTGCGCCGGCGCACGGCGACATGATGCACGGATTTGGCGAAAAATTGAAGGCGCCCGCACCGGCGATGCCTGTATCAGCCGGTGGCGCAATCCCGCGCGCGCATCACGAGCCGGCGATGCCCGCCACGTCGACGATGCGGATGGTTCCCGAGGGAGGCGGCTGCTCGACCGCGCGCACAATCGCGCGGACCATCTGGTCCAGTGTCACGAGGCCCAGGCGTCGCGCGCCGCCGCGCCAAGCCGGCACCAGCTCGGCGATGGCGTAGAACGGCTTGAGCAGCAGCGGCCAGCGATGCCCAGGCCCGATTACGTACCACGGACGAAGCACCGTCGCTGTCAAGCGGGCGTCGGCGATCGCCTGCTCGCCGGCGGCTCGAGCGGCGATATACGCCGCCATGACGGGTGCCGGCCGGGCGACGCTGAGGTAAATGAAATGCGCGACGGCAGCCTCCCGCGCCGCTCTCACCGAGGCTTGCGCCGATGCGAGATCCACCCGCAAGAATTCGGCAGCCTTGGCCGGACCCGGATGCGGCGTGCCCACCAGGTGCACTAGCGTGTCGGAAGGACCCAGCGCGGCGACGAACGAACGCTCGTCCAGCGCATCGCCGACATGCGTAACCGCACCGGCGGGCACGCGGTCGACCGACCGGCTGCGTGCGAGAGCGCGGACGCGATGCCCGCGTGCCAGCAGCGCCGGAATGAGACGCGTGCCTATATAGCCGGTGCCCCCGGTCACGAAGACATCGCGTCCCTGCATCGTATTCCCCGGCCGGGACCGCGCGAATTCACCGGCCGATCAGCCGGCCGAGAAATGCGGCGAGCGGCGAGCGTCTCTTCGGCAGTCTCCCCGGCATCGGGTCGAAGTAGCGGCGATGGATATAACACCAGCCCCAGGTTTCGTCCCGCTCGAATGAGGCGATCATCGGGTGCCCGGTGGCGTTGAAATGCTTGAGCGCATGCATGTGCTCGGAGTCCTCGCAGCATCCGACATGTCCACAGGTCAGGCAGAGGCGCAGCTCGTTCCACGTCGCGCCGATCGCCATGCAATCGACGCAGCCGTTGCCGCCCGGCCGGATCTCGCGGATCTCGCTGAAATGCTCGCAGGGTTCGATCATCTTCGATCTTGCTCGACCGGACGGTCGCCGGACAAGTCTTCCAATGTCCTGCAACAGTGCGGCGGGGCGGACGGCGCTTGCGATGCTCGCCTGAGCTGCCGGTCAGCGCTTGTAATCGACGCGACCGAAATTCGATCGTTCGAGATCGGCTTTGACTTGCGCCCGTCCGCGCTCGTAGACGATTTCGCGCCCCATCGCGCTGCCGGCATAGGCCAGGCCGTTGCGTGTCGGGTGGAGTTGGCACCGTACATTGTGGACGCCTTCACCGAGGACGACCTCGATGACTTCGACGCGCTTGCTCAGCACGACGACCTCCAGCGTTTGTCCGGTCGAGGTGACGCGCACCGTGATTTTTTCGTCGTTCACGCCAAACTTTCCCGTCGATCGTCGATGGTTCTATTGCGCCCCGGTAACTGCCTCGATCGCGTGACCATCGGGATCGAAGACGAAGGCGGCGTAATATTTTTCGCCGTACTGCGGACGTAGGCCGGGCGGACCGTTGTCCTTGCCGCCGTGCGCCAGCGCCGCGTCGTAAAACCGGGCGACCGCTTCGCGATCCTTCGCGGCAAAGGCGACGTGAAATCCGGGACCCGGCGCCGTGACGCCGCCCGGCCGGAGCTTGATCGCGAGCTTGTCGCCCGAACCCGGATAGCCGTAGCCGACGGCCGTGCCGTCGGCCCAGACCCGGGCATAGCCCAACGCGGTGAGCACGGCATCGTAGAACGCGGTCGAGCGGGCAAGGTCGCAAGTGCCGAAAGACAGATGGTGCAGCATGTCAGGACATTGTCCTCAACGCGGGTCTCGAGCGCAATAGCACGCCGCGATTCGGCGCACCACGCCGGCCTTCGACGATCCGCGCGACCGCGGGCATGGCGCCGCGTTGGCGCTGCGCTGCAGTCGGCGACGGCCGAGCGATCTCAGGCGGCGCCGCTCGCCGGCACTTCGCTCATCAGAGCGAGCTGATTGCCGTCGGGATCGGTGAATTCCGCCAACCATAGCTCATCGGTCGCCGTTCGGTGGACGACGTGCGGGCCAGTCTGGAAATCCACGCCCTGAGCCGTCAGCGACGCGTGCACGTTCTTGATGTCGCTTACGCGAAAGTAGATCGCTGCGCTGCGCTGTGCCTTCTGGCCAGGCGGAGGAACGCCGACCAGCAGCCGGACGCCGCCGCACATGAAAAAAGCCATCTGCGGCGGCGCCGAGAACAGGAAGGGAAGGCCCAGGACGTCGCGATAGAAGGCGACGCCCCGTTCGAAATCGTCGACCGGGACCAGGATCTGGCCGACGGTCGCGTTCGCCAGATTCATTTGGGCCAGAGCCAGCCGAACGTTCCGGCCGTCAGCAGCGCATAGATCAATCCGTCGACCGAGCTCTTGATCGTGGTGCTCCAGGCCCGGTGATACCAGATCGACATCTGCCAGAGCGCCAGCACATAGCCGACAAACGCTGCGGCGCCGACGAGCTGAAAGACCCGCGGGTAGGCCGCGCCAGGCGGCAAAGAGCGGCCGACGATGTAGGCGGCGAACACCCCGACGACGACGCAATAGAGGAACCAGAGGATCAGATTCCTGCGCATCGAAAAAGGCCCGTTGGGTCGCACCGTGAATATCAGGACCGGACCCTGTTTCATCTTTTCGGCGAACTCGGGCGAGCGCATGTCCTCGGTGCTCGACGGGCGCGGGACCATGTAGTCGCCCGGCGGTATCGCAAGCGGCCGCAACGCGTCGCGTACACCGTCCTCGTTCGGCAGCTTCGGATAGTCGCTGTGGTGCCATGGCAGCAACATGTGAATGATCGAGCTCGCGACGAATACGAGCACTGCCGAAAGCAGGATCGGCACTACGAGTGCGGATAAGCCTGTCATGACACTCCCCTGGGTTGACCGGCGCCGCGATTCTGGAATGGTCCGGAGCTTGCGTCAAATGCAACCGCCCGTCGCGCTCGATCGGTCGGTGGGCAGGGAAAACACGCGGTCGCCGGGCTCGACTTGGCCGTGCGGGTAGGCATCCGCGAGCACCTCCTCGAATCCAAGGCGCTGCAGCAAGCCGATCGAGCGCAGATTTCTCGGGTCGACGGTCGCGAAAAGCGCTCGCACGCCGAAATCGTCGGCGAGGCTAGGCAGCGCAGCCCGGCAGGCTTCGAATGCGATGCCGCGCCCCCAATGTTGCGGTGCGAAGACAAAGGCAAAATCCGCGGTCGACTCCGGATGTATCGTTGCCTGAACGTATCCGGCGCACTGGCCGGACGCGAGCCGGACGATCCAGTTCAGCCAACGCTCACGTCCGCTTGCCGAATGCCCCCGCTCCAGCTGCTGATAACGTTGCCGCAAGGCGGCGACCGATGCGGGCGGTTGCTCGGGGATGTATGCGTATATCGCCTGCGCCGACATCGGCTCGAACATCTCGTCGGCGTGCGCGGCGACCAGCGGCTCGAGCCGCAGCGTGACCGACTCAATCCGCCTGATCACCAGGAAGCGGCGCGTCGCCCGGGAAGCGCTTGAACATGTCGTTCAGCGCCGCATAGGGCGCCGCGCGCGCCGCAAAAGTGAATGTCCCCGCGTCCCGGATCTCGCGCGCCGCGTCGAGAAAAGCGCCGTAAGCGGCCCGGGCCAGCGACGAACCGAGGCTGACGCGCTTGACCCCGAGCGCTGCGAGTTCGTCGAGCGAAAAGCGCGGGCCGGACAGCCCCATGACGACGTTCACCGGCTTGGGCGCAACGGCTTTGACGACCGCGGCGATGTCATCACGGCTTTTCAGGCCGGGAGCGTAGAGAACGTCGGCGCCCGCGGCGGCAAAGGCTTCGAGCCTGTGAATCGTGTCGGTCAAATCGGGTCGGCCGTTGATCAGGTTCTCGGCCCGCGCGGTCAGCACGAACGGAAAGGGCAGGGCCCGCGCCGCCTGCACCGCGGCCGCGACGCGCTCGACCGACAATGCGAACGGATAAATCGGATCGTCCGCACGGCCGGTGGCGTCCTCGATCGATCCGCCGACGAGCCCCGTTGCCGCCGCCAAGCGGATCGTTTCGGCGCACGTTTCGGGATCGTCGCCGAAGCCGTTCTCGAGGTCGGCCGACACGGGAAGATTCGTGGCGTCGACGATGCTTCTTGCGTGGGCTAAGGTTTCCGACCGGCTTATCGCGCCCTCGGCATCGGGCTTCCCGAGGGAGAACGCAAATCCCGCGCTGGTCGTCGCCAAGGCTTCGAAACCGAGCGTTGCGAGGATCTTGGCCGATCCGGCATCCCATGGATTGGGAATAGCGAACAGGCCCGGCCGCGTGTGCAGCATTCGCAACCGCTCGCCGCGAGCCGCTTGCGCGCTCATCGCGAACCCGCCCGGCCGTGTGAACGGACTTCAATCATCGGGCAGCTTGCCGCTAGCTCCTTGCGGACGGCGAGCTTCAGAGCCGACCAGCAAGCTAGACATTCGACCTCGGCACAAGCTGTGCGGGATCGTAGAAAAACG
>Ga0207657_10000570_pt1 | contig 39153 bp, 23 predicted proteins | sample KBSC33metaG_FD_184316 | JGI IMG/M metagenome (GOLD analysis project Ga0207657, IMG submission 184316) | Corn rhizosphere microbial communities from Kellogg Biological Station, Michigan, USA - KBS C3-3 metaG (SPAdes) (version 2) | ecosystem: Host-associated > Plants > Roots > Rhizosphere > Soil ... | reverse complement strand
GGAACGGGGTTGCGCCTGCCGAATCTTGCCCCTATGTCCCCGACTTCCGCGCGCCCGTAGCTCAGCTGGATAGAGCATCAGACTACGAATCTGAGGGCCGGAGGTTCGAATCCTTCCGGGCGCGCCAATTTTCCGGTGGGGCCGAATCGAATATTGCCGGCCGACTCACGGTGAGGCGTTGGTGTAGGTAGCGTCGGGTTTGAGCGTCGTCACGCTCTGCTGCGCCGCGTCCCACCATTGATAGTCGTTGCGCGTGTCGCTCGAGCCGCCGCTCGTCTGGCCGCCATGGCAGTCTTGGCGTCCCTGAAGATCATGAAATTGACCGGACGTCCAGCCCGCTCACTCAATCGTGCGGAGACTGGCAAACTCCGCACGCTATCGCTTGCCGCTAAGCTTCTCAAAAACCCTTGCGTTGTAGTTTACCATGGCTGAGAAGAAACTATGAAAGCTGGGAAATCGATCGACTTCTTCAGAAGCGTACCAGATTACGCCACCAGGTAGGGCGCAATCAGAATCCGACAGTAACAGAAATACATCTAGATCGAGGGAGGATGCGCCGACCACCAGTGTATCGCCACTCAATTCGTTCTTATAAAGAAAATCCCTTACCTCAGGCCTCTGAATTACTTCGACGTGCCTGCGATTGACGAAGTCCGCAGTCCCAAAAAGATCTGTTAACAAGTAAAATCCACGCCATCCATTTACGAACCTAAGAAATTCTTTGAAGTCCAGACCCAACGGTCGTCCGATCTCCGCCTCCGCTGCAGCAATCTCAGGGGCTCGGGCCCCCACAGCAGGAAGATGCCAGGGCAGCGCTCGGGCGTCGTCGTACTCAGCGGTTTTCTGCTTCCAGAGTGCCAGTCGGGCGATCTCAGCTCGCCAGTCAAACGCCATTAATGGGGCCCCACGTAGAACTTCGTCGGCTTATACCCGAGCGGGTACCGGCCCGCCTGCCCTCCCAAGCTTGAATTGAGCCGGGGGCTGATGTCAAGCCAGCTATAAGGAACGGGGTCGCCCGTCCACGTGGTATCCGGAACATGCCCCACATGACCCTCGTATGCTGCCCCAGCAGCAGCCGCGCGGGCTCTCTCTTGCGCAGCGGCCAACGAGGCGTCCGTGCGAAGAGCCCCGCGTGTAGACACTCGCCCGCTGGGAGACAGCGCGCCTGCCTCCAAGGCGTCATTGGCGCCGCTAACATATGCTCGAAGCTGCGCGATCTCCGCAGGTGTCGCGTCGGCGGGAGCGTTGAACACGACAGGGCCTGCCAGGGGATCTCGGGATAGCGGGGCCGGCGAAGCCGCCGTAAAACGGCCGTAAGCCAATCCCGCACCTCGTACAGCCAGATTCCCACCGGCACCGAAGGCGGCGTCGATCGTATATGTTCGGAAACTGTTCTGGCCTCCCATCGCGGAGCGAAGCAGGTAGCCGGAGTTCCCGGAGCTGAGGGCAGACGTCACGGTCGTAGCGACCACCGAAGTACCGGCGACAATGGTTCCGGCCGCACCGGTTGCCCCGGCGACCGGCCCGGCGGCGCCGACAAGGAGAACCTGCCGATTGAACTGTCGGAGGTCGTGGTCGGTCCGCGCCGCAAGCGCTGCGCGCTCGGCTCGTCCTTGTGCAAAGAGGCGATCCATGCGCCCCGGGCTCGCCGCGTCCAGGGCAGCCCAGCTGCGGTAGATCCTGACCGCCACAGGATTGTTCGAGTTGCGCCACGATCTCCAGTCAGTATCGACTGGTGTAGGGGTGGCCCCGTGTCCGACAATGGCATTGACGACCCAATTGTTCGTCAAATCGTCAACGACATTACTGAAGAAGTTTTCGACTTTCCCGAAGAGAGTGCTGAGGCGCGACCGGACGCCCCAGACGACTATATCACCGACGCTGGAAGATTCTTGGTCGCTTGGCGGGCGATCCTGAGTCTGAAATGCCGCGTAGTGGAATCCACTGCCGCCAAGGTCGGCATCGAGCTCGAGCTGGCCGTTATCCCTTTTGTGGATGAAACCCCCACCGGCGGGTGCGCTTGCTTCTGGACGGGGCGGCGGAGCCAGGCCGGCCAAGGCCGCCGCGGAAATTCGGTCCCCAATGAAGGAGCCGACGGTGCTGCCCAGAACGTCAGGCAACGCAGCCATGATGTTGTCGCCGAAGTCCGAACCATCGATCAACGACCGTGCCGCGGCTCCGGCAATGGCGCCAGCGCCCCCTGCAAGCGTCTGGGCGACGTAGCGGTCGGTGCTGGCCGGCAGATATCCACGCGTCTGCGCCGACACCCCTCCGACCGCCGCCCCGACGGCGACCGCCTTCCAGTCGAAGTGCGACTGGAGCCCCGTCGCCAGCGCGATGCCTTGCGTGGCCACATTGCTGATGATGCCGCGCGCGGCGCCGGAAAACAGGTCCTTGGCACTTAGGAAACGGCCAAGGCCGCCGTGGATTTGCCCCAGCCCCGCCGACACACCCCCTGCGACCGCCGCCAGTGCGACATCTTTCCAGCTGAAACTGCTCTGCAGTCCCGTTGCGACGCCCACCCCTTGACTGACGATCGATCCGGCTGCCGCGCCGACGGCCCCCGCCGCGACGAGTCCGAAGCCGGTCATACTTACCCCGGCGACGGTATTACCGGCCAGAAGCGAAAGGCCGGCGCCGAGCCCAAACGAGCCGCCCGTCGCCGACGAAGCGGCCACGGCGGCGAATGCACCGGAGCTTACCACCGTAACGGCAACGGCGATGGCGACGAGCAGGAGCGTGCCGATGACTCCGCATCCGCCGTGGTGCGAATTGCTGACCGGCTTGGGCGCGGAGGGGCTGAGGTCCCCGAGCACGTCGTTGGGATCGTACGGCCGGAATGTCGTCGCATTGTTGTGGACATTTGTGACCTTGTTCGGAATCGACAGGGTCTGTCCCGCTCGCAGCGTCTCGGCGCCCGAGAGACCGTTGGCATCGGCGATGAGATACCAAAGCGAAGCATCCCCCCAGGCTACTTCGGCGATCGACTGCAGGGTGTCGCCGTCTCGCACGTAATACAGACCGGCCGACGGTCCTTGGTTCAGGCCATTCACCGGCTGGTAGCTCTGATCGAAGTCGGCGACGGGGATGGCGTTGGCGGTGCCGTTCCTGAACGGCCCGGAGCCGGTCTCCGTCTGGTGTTCGGCGATCGAGTCGGCGTAGCTCAAGTCGCTGGTGCCGTTGTTGCCGATGAAGCCGACCTGCGCCTCGTTGAAATAATAATGGAGCTCGCGCGGATCGCCGGTCGTGTAGATGTTGTCCTGCTCCTTGCGCTCGAGCACGAGGCCGGCCGCGTCGTTGACGAACGTCACCGTGCGGTTGCGATGGGACTGCTGGTCCTGGATGTAGACCGAGGTCAGGTGGCCGCTGTCGTCGTAATAATAGGTGCTGGTGTTGGTGTAGGTAGCGTCGGGCTTGAGCGTCGTCACGCTCTGCTGCGCCGCGTCCCACCATTGATAGTCGTTGCGCGTGTCGCTCGAGCCGCCGCTCGTCTGGCCTCCATATTGGTCGTAGATCGTCTTGGCCGCGCTGACGTGGGTGACCGCCCCGCCGAGATAGGCGCCGGTGAAGCTGTTCGAGCCGGCATAGGTCTCCGCCTGGTAGTCGTAATGGCTGACGGTGACGTAGCGGCGTACGTCGTCGGCATACATGGTCGTGACGGTGTCGTCGGTGATCTGCGACTTGACGTTGTAGGTCGCGTCGCGCTCGTAGGCGAAGGTGCCGTCCTTCGCGGAATATTCGATATAGGTGGTGACCCGCCCCATCGCGTCGCGACCGTAACTTGCTATCGTCTGCCCTCCGACGAACCCGCCGGTAGGCTGCTGGTTTTGGATCGACCAGCCGGTCTTCTCCTCCTGGACGGTGTCGAGATAACCGTCGGCAGTGTAATTGTACGTGTCCCGGCGCTCACCGACATAATCGACGTCGATGAATTCCCATTCCTGGATGTTGGAATTGTAGACGCGCTTCTTGCCGGTGAGGTTTGCCTGGCTCGTCGCCGTCTTGCGCTCGCCGGCGAGGTCGTAGGTGACGTCCACGCCCTTGTCGCCGTGGGAGATGGTGCCGACACCGCGCGCCGCGTTCCCGGTCACCGTCTGGCCCTGCGCGTTGACGCCGGACAGGATACCCTTCGTCGTGACGAAGCGATTCATCGCATCGTAGCGGTACCAATAATCCTGGGTCGACTGCGCCGACGCGTTGGCACCCTGATCGGTCAGGGCATAATAGGTAGCGCCGACGTGGCGGACGTTGCCGACGAGGTCGTACTCGTAGGCGATCGTCACCGGCGCGCCGCCGCCCGAGCCGCTGTCGGTGTAGCTGGTCATCCGGTTCAGCGCGTCCCAGGTGGCGGTCGCGTTCTCGAGCGACGTCGTGTAGGCGACCGCGATCTGATCGTAATAATCGTAATAATGGCCGGTGACGGCATGGCTTTCGAAGGTTCGGTTACCGGCGAGGTCGTAGGCGAACTGCGACGTCGCCGTGTCGCCGGAGTATCCGTTGTCGGTTCCGGAGACGATCTGGGCGAGCTGGCCCGTATTGTAATAGCTGTAGGCGAGGTTCTGCCCGACGGTGTTGGTCTGGCTGGCGAGACGACCCGCCTTGTCGTAGAACAGGCTGTAGCCGTGGCCGCCGAAATCGCTGCGGGCGGTGACCCGGCCGAAATAGTCGTCGGTTTCCGTCGCCGTCTTGCCGGCCGCGTTCACCGTCGTCTTCTGCCACCCGCCGAAGGTCGCCAGGACGCTTCCGTCCGCCGCCTTCGTCTGGACGCCGCCGTCCCAGCCATAGGCGTAGGTGGTGGTGTCGCCCCCCGTCTCCACCTGTCGCACCACGCGTCCCTGTGAATCGTAGTCGGTGGTTTCCTTGGCCGTCGTGCCGAGCTGCGAATTCCAGTGGGCGAGGCGGCGCCCGAGGCCGTCATAGCCGTACGAGTCGACGAGCTGGACGCCGTTGTCCCGAGCCGCATGCGCGATCGAAACCAGCCGGTCCATCGCGTCGTACGTCCGGGTCTCGGCGTGCTGCAGCTCGTTGGTGAGCGTGCGGGCGTCGCCGAAGACGTCGTAAGCGGTGCGGAACACCCCGCCGTCCGCGTGGAATTCCGCGGTCGCCATGGCGTCGGTCCCACCGTAGCCGGTGCCGGCGAGGAGCGCTCGGGTGGTGAGATTGCCGTTCGCGTCTCGGGTGGCGATCAGGCGGCCGGAGACGTCGAAATAGGAGTGCTCGATCGGGGTGACGCCGGTCGTGACGACGCCATGCTCGTCGGTGACCGAGACGGCCGGGTCGGTCTTGAGGACCATCCGTCCCATGGTGTTGTAGGCGAAATTGGTGGTGTTGCTGCGCGCGTCGGTCTCGCTCTTGACCTCCCCGAAGGCGTTGTAGGTGCGGCCGTTGGAGAGGGTGGCGACCTGGCCCTGGCCGAGCTCGCGCAGCGGCTCGCGCGTGCCGGTGGTCTGGCCGCGGCGGTCGTAGGTCGCGATGGTCGCGACGAGCCCGGCGACCGGCGCCGCGCCGATCGCGTTGGCGCCATTGTTGGTGAGGTAGGCGATGAGGCCGGCGACGTCGCTTATAGTTCCGCTCGCGGCGGCGCCGGACGAGGTGACGGTCAGCGTCGTGTTGCCGCCCGCGTCGGCGAGGAAATATTTGGTCGTCCCGTCGCCGCTGGTCGAGCGCCACAGGCGGCCGGCGCCGTCATAGTCGAACGTCTCCTGCCACAAATCGTGCATGCCCTTGGCGGCGACGTCGCCGAAGGCGTTGTAGCGGAACTGGGTGAGGTCGCCGGCCGACCAGGCGCCCCCGGACAGAGTCCGCACGCCCTGCGACGCCACGCGCCCGGCGGCGTCGTAGGCGGTGACGTTCGCCTCGGTGACGGTGGTCACGCCGTCGGAGAGGGTGCGCGTCCATTGCTCGCTGACGGCGCGGCCGGCCTTGTCGTAGCCGTAGCTGCGGGTGAATTGGGCCGCGTCGGTCATCGACAGCAGCCGCCCGCCGACACCGTAGCTGTAGCTGGTCGTGCGGGCGCCGTTCACCGTCGACGACGTGAGATCGCCGAGCCCGTCATACTGGTTCACAATGGTCCGCCGGACCTGCTGGTTGCTATAGTCGGTGAACGCCGGCCCGCTCACCGTGATCAGCCGCCCCGCCGAGTCGTAGGTGTAGTTGATGGTGTTGCCGGCGGCCTCGGCCGCCTCCTGCTTCGTGAGCACCTCGCCGAGGGCGTTGTAGGTGTAGAGGATCGTCGCATCGCCGACGTTCGGCCCGGACAGGTGCCCCGTGCCGTCGACGGTGTAGCTTTCGACATTGCGCCGCGTCTCGCGGATGCGGCGCCCGTTGCGGTCATATTCGAAGTCCGTGATGCGGTCGTCGGAAGACGTGGCCGGGGTGAGGGACGCGGGGTCGCTCGCCTCGCTGAAGGCGACGGTGACCGGATTGGCGTAGCGCGTCTCCCGGGTGACGTTGCCCTCCGCATCCACGTCATAGGCGGTGAGGTAATTCTCCTGGTCCACCTGGGCGACGTTGCGGCCGGCCTTGTCGTACCAGTACCACAGGCTGTTGCCGCGCGCGTCGATCTGGCGGACGACGTTGCCGGCCGCGTCGTAGACCGTGCTGCTGTAGAAGCTGGTGCTGGCGTTCGCCGCGTAGACGCCGTTCGCGTCCTGCCCGACCGCCGCTCCGGTGACGGTGACTTTGGTCAGCCGGCCGGCGCGGTCATAGTCCGAGATCGTCTCGCGATAGCCGCCGCTCCCCGTGGGGGCCGGGCCGTAGGGATTGGGCGCAGCCGCGACCGCCGTCGCGTAGACGCGGGCGGTTACCTGTCCGTTCGCGACGTCATAGCTCCAGGTGGCGAGGGTGCCGGCCGGGTCGACCGCCGCGATCTTCCGGTCCGCGGCATCGTAGTAGAAGACCGACGTGCCGCCGGCGGCATCGACGGTGCGCACGACGTTGCCGCGATTGTCGTAATCGGTCGTCTCGACCGGCGTCCAGGCCTGCGTCGCGAGCGTGGCGGAGTCGGTGACGGCCACCTGGTCGTGGGTCACGCTCTTCAGCCGGTCGAGCGAGTCGTAGGCGTAGAGGGTGGTCCGCTGCTCGGTTTCGTTCGCCGCCTCGACCATCTTGGTGCGGTTGCCGCGGGCGTCGTAGCTGAAGGTGGTGACGACGCTGGTGCTGGTCCCGGGCGCGGTGATCGTCTCCGTCTCATCCTTGACGAGGCCGCGATTGGTGTAGGTGTAGGCGACGACGTCGCCGAGCTTGCCGGTGACCCTGTCGCGCTCGCCGAACGCGTCGAGATGGTAGGTCTCCGAGCCGCCCTCGGCATCCTGCTCCTGCCGGACCCGCCCCGCGCGGTCGTACCAGAATTGGGTCGTGGCATCCTTGCGCAGGGCCCCGGCGACCGAAGCGGTGAAGCTCGGCGGCGCGCCGATTCCCGGCGCGCCGTTGGCGCGGTTGGCGTAGCGGGTGACGCTCGCGACCTGGCCGAAGGCGGTGTAGGCGGTCTTCGTGCCGAAGCCCTCCGCGTCGACCTCGAGGGTCAGGCGGTCGAGCCGGTCGTAGTAATAATAGGTCGAATAATTGCGGGCGTCGTCCATGCGCACGACGTTCCCGAAGGCGTCGTAGGTGTAGTGCGTAACGGCATTGACGCCGTCGGAGAGCGGAGCGGTGAGCGCGACGACCCGTCCCGCCGCATCGTAGTCTCGGGTGGTGACGCTGCCGCGCTGGTCCGTCTCGTGAACGAGGTTGCCGACGCCGTCATATTCGTAGGTGACGGTCTGCGCCGCCGCCGTGCCGTAGGCGCGGACTTCCTGGAGCAGGCGTCCGGCCGCGTCGTAGCTGCGGTGGGTGCGGCTCTGGTCGGCGGCCTGATAGGCTTCCCAGACGTCGGTGATCTGCCCATGGCCGTCATAATCGACATGCGTGGTGACGTTGCCCGCGGTCACGTCGCTCTGCCGACCGGCGGAATCGTAGGCGTAGCTGGTCGTCACTCCCGCCGCGCCCACCGGAATGAGGGCGGCGACGCTCGCCACGGTATCGGTGTCGACGATCGAATAAGCGGCGTCGTAGCGGGTGACGGACGAGGGCCGTCCGGCCGCGTCGTAGCGATATTGGGAGACGTAGCCCTCGCCGTCGACCGCGTAGACCAGGCGCCCGCCGGCGTCGAACAGGCTCCTCGTGACGCGGTTCGCCGCGCTGGGGTTGGCGTTGGCCCAGTTCTGCATGACCGAGAGGTTCTGGTCGCCGGGAGTCGTGAAGGCCGCCGCGAAGGCGGTTACCTTGTTGACGTTGCCGGCGGCGTCGTAGCCGTAGGCGACCGCCCCGCCCTCCGCGTCGATCGAGAAGGCGAGGCGGCCGGCGGCGTCGTAGGTCGATCGGGCGGTGCGGTCGTTGGCCGGGTCGGCGGCGAGCCGCGGCTGGATGTATCCGGTCGACCAGGCGGTCCCCGCTGCCGGCGGCGTCACCGCGGTAGCATAGGAGACGGTGCGGATCACGCGGTCGGCGGTGTCGTAGATCCGCTCGGTGACGAAGCCGACGACGCTCCCGTTGTCCGCGGTGCCGGTGTCGATGCTGTAGCGCAGCAGCCCGCGGTCGTCGTACGCATAGTCGGCCTGGCGGTCCGAACCGCCGGTTCCGGCGCTGGCGAGCAGCTGCGCGAACGTGCCGGCCGACCAGAGGCTGGAATCCGGGCGCCCGGCATAGGCGACCTCGCGGATCTTCTGGCCGGCGGCGTCGTAGAAGATCTGGCTCAGCCCACCCGTTCCGTCGAGCGTGCCGACGAGCTGGCCGTCATTGTCGTAGAAGCTGCGGGTGCGCCGGTCGGCGGGATCGGCGGCGGGAAGCACGATCGGCGCGGCCGGATTCGCCTTGAGCGCGGCGACGACGCTCGCGTCGGCGAGCCTGGCATAGGCCGTCGAACCCACTTGCCGGGAGTCCACGTCATAGGCGAAGCTCGTCGCCCGGCGCGTCGAATCCAGCGTCTGGATCAACCTGTCGGCGGCGTCATAGCCGTACCAGGTCCACAAATCGTCGGTGTCGGAGGCTGTCGGGCGCAGGCCGGCGAGGGGATCGCTTGCCGCCGCTCCGCCCGGAGCGGTTCCGCCCGTCCGATAGAGCCGGACGTTGTCGAGCGACGCACCGATGTCGTCGGCGGTGCCGGTGCCGCGGAAGGCGAGCTTGTTCGTGCCCCCCAAGGCAGTGAGCGAAAGCGTCTCCGCCTTCATCGCCGTGCCGGTGTCCGTGATCGTGGCCACCACCTGGTCGTTCCAAAGGACCTGGAAGCTGCCGCTGGCACCGGACGTGCGGTTGGCGTGGTCGAACTGCAGCTGGACAGTCTCACCGGCGGAGAGCGCGGATACCGTCTGGCTGATGTCGACATTGCCCGGCACCGTGCCCGGCTGCGTTGCGAACAGCCGCACATTGTCGAGGGAGGCGCCGACATCGTCGGCCGTGCCGGTTCCGCGGAACCGCAGCACGTTGTTTCCGGCAACGGCCGTGACCGTGAACGCTTCCGCCTTCATGGTCGTCCCGCTGTCCGTGATCGTCGCGACAACCTGGCCGTTCCACAGGACGTCGAAGCTGCCGCTGCCGGTGCCTGCGCGGTTCGCATGATCGAACTGGAGCTGCATCAGCTGCCCGGCAGCCAGGCCGCCGATCGTCTGATTGATGTCCATGTTGCCGGGCGTGGCCACCATTTGCGTTTGATAGAGGCTGACATTGTCGAGCGAGGCGCCGACATCGTCGGCCGTGCCGGTGCCGCGGAAACGGATCTCGTTGTCCCCGCCCAGCGCGGTAACGAGATAGGTCTTCGTCCGCATCGTCGTGCCGGTGTCGGTAATGGTGTCGAGCAGCTGGCCGTTCCACCAGACCTCGAAGCTGCCGCTCGCCGTCGTGGTCCGGTTGGCGTAGTCGAACTGGAGCTGCATCAGCCAGCCCGCGCCGAGGAAGCCCACCGTCTGCCGGATATCCATGTTGCCGGGGACGGAGGTCGGCTGCGCCTGCTGCAGCCGGACATTGTCGATCGAGGCGCCGACATCGTCCGCCGTTCCGGTTCCGCGGAAGCGCAGCACATCGTGCACGCCCGCGGCGGAGACGAAATAGGTCTTCGTGCGCATCGTCGTGCCGGTGTCGCTGATGGTGTCGATCAGCTGGCCGTTCCACCACACTTCGAAGCTGCCGCTCGCGGCCGTGGTCCGGTTCGCATAGTCGAATTGCAGCTGCATCATCTGACCGGCAGCGAGGCCATCGACGGTCTGGCTGATGTCCATGTTGCCCGGCGTGTAGCCGGGCTGCGTCCTGAACAGACGCACGTTGTCGAGAGACGCGCCGACGTCGTCTGCCGTGCCGACGCCGCGGAAGCCGACGGTGTTCGTCCCTGCGGCCGCGGTCAGCACATAGGTCTTGCTCGCCATCGCCGTGCCGCCGTTGGTGACGGTGTCGATGACCTGGCCATTCCATAGCACCTGGAATCCGCCGCTCCCGGCGGGGGAACGGTCGCCATAGTCGAACTGCAATTGCACCGTCTCGCCGGCCGTCAGGCCGCTCACGGCCTGGCTGATGTCCATGTTCCCCGGGGTCGTCGATCCCTGCGCCACGGCGAGGCGCACGTTGTCGAGCGATGCGCCGACGTCGTCCGCGGTGCCGGTGCCGCGAAACTCGATCGTGTTGCTGCCCGCGATGGCGGCCACGTAGTAGGTCTTGGACTGCCAGGCTGTGCCGCCGTCGGTGACCGATGCGATGACCGTGCCGTTCCACAGCACGTCGAAGCTGCCGCTCGCCGCCGTCGTGCGGTTCGCATAATCGAATTGCAGGCTCATCATCTGGCCGGCCGCGAGACCCGTCACGGCCTCCTTGATGTCCATGTTGGCGGGCGTGCCCTGCAGGCTGGAATCGAGGTCGAGCCACGTCCATCCGTCGCTCGCGTTCATGCCCAGCTGGCCGTTGTAGAAGAGCTGGAACGGTTCCGGGTTCGTCTTCGTCCAGCCGCCGATATTCTGGTCGGTTCCGAGCCACTCGAAGCTGGGATTGGCGATCAGATTGGTCGTGCCGGGCGTCCAGCCGCCCTGAATGGCGGAATCGAGATCCAGCCAATAGGGGCCGCTGCTCCCGGTGATCCCCGCCTGCCCGGCCGCGATCTGCTGGAAGGGCATCGCATTGGCGGAGGTCCAGCCCTGCATCGTGCCGCTGGAATAACCGCCGGCGGTGGCCGTGGCGCCGGCGGCGACGAGGTCGAAATTCCCGTTGTCGAGCAGGTTGGCGCCCACCGGCACGACCCCGGTCTGGCGGGTCGAATCGAGGTCGAGCCAATAGCTCCCGCTGCTCGCGGCGACGCCGCCTTGCCCGCTTGCGACCGCCTGGAACGGCTCGGGATTGGCCTTGGTCCAGCCGGACAGCGTGGCGCCGGCGGGATCGAAGGTCTCGAAGCTGCCGTTGGTGATCAAATTGGCGCCGGTGCCGGTCCAGCCCGATTGGACGGAGGAATCGAGGTCGAGCCAATAGGGGCCGTTGCTCGCGGTCACGCCAAGCTGGCCGGAGGCGATCTGCTGGAACGGCAGCGATCCGACGCTCGTCCAATAAGGAAGGGTCGCGCCGGAATAGCCGGTCGATGTCGCGGTCGCGCCCGATCCGGAAGTGTCGAAGCTGCCGTTCAGGATCAGGTTCGGACCGGTGGGCGCGCGCGCCACCGAGCTTGAGTCGAGGTCGAGCCAATAGCCGCCTTCGCTCGCGGCGACTCCCCCCTGGCCGGAGGCCATTTCCTGGAACGGCTGCGGGTTGGTGGCCGACCACCCGGTGATGGTCGCGCTCGAGGCCACGGTGCCCGTGGCGGCGGTGCCGGAGGCGGACAGCTCGAAGCCGCCATTCTGCACCAGATTGGGCCCGACCGGGAGGTTGGCCGACGCGATGGAGTCGAGGTCGAGCCAATAGCCGCCGTCGCTCGCGGCGACGCCCATCTGGCCGGATGCGACCTGCTGTACCTGCGTCGGATCGTTCTTGCTCCAGCCTGGAAGGGCGGCGCCGGAATAGCCGGTGGACGTGGCCGCGGCGCCGGCATCGATCTGGTCGAAGCTGCCGTTGACGAGCAGCGACGAGCCGACGGCTCCGCTGACGCCGCCCTTGCCCGAGCCTCCGCTCCCGCCGGCGCTAAAGCCGCTGAGCGACGCGATCTGGCTGGTGCTCAGCTTGTTGATATAATCGATCTTGCGGATGAGACGATCGCTGGAATCGTAGCCATATTCGGTTATCGCGCCGTCCGCCGTCACGTCGGCGACCTTGCGGTCGGCGGCGTCGTAGACATGATAGGTGCTGCGTTGCGTGGCGTCCGTCTCTACGCGCAGCCGGCCCAGTGCGTCCCATGCCTCCGTGGCCACCGTCGTCGCGATCCCCGGACCGCTTTCGGTAACGCTGAGCAGCTCGCCGGCCTTGTCGTAGACGGAGACGTCCGTGAGGCCGGTGGCCGTCGCGGTTACGGTGGTTCTCGAATTGGCGTCGTCGAACACCGTCGTCGTCGTGGCGTTAGCCATGTCGGTTGCGCTGACGATGCGGCCGAGGCCGTCGTAGACGTAGGTCTCCGCGCGCGCCGATGCGTTGTTGACCCGGCTCAGCAGCCGGCCCGATTGATCGTAGACGTAGACGTCCTGGCTGTAGCCTGCGCTGCCGACTCCCGTTCCGGACGAGTCGAGGGCGCTGTAGCGGGTGACGGTGTGGACGTTGCCGTGCGCATCGTAGGCGGTGTCCGTGCGCTCCGCGTTGCTGCGGTCGGTCGACGCCGTCCAACCCTGGAGCGCGGCCTCGGTAAGGCTCGCGGTCGGCTGCAAGCCGGTGACGTCGTACTTGCCGGCGGCGTAGGCGATCGTCGAGGTCAGCCGGCCGGGCGCGTCATATTGGTATTCGGTGACGTCCCCCTCCGCGCTGACCGAGAAGCGAAGGTGGTTCTCGCTGTCGTAGGCGTAGCGGGTGGTCGCCGAGGCTCCGCTGGCTGCGGCGATGCTCGCCTGGGGCGTCAGCCACCGCGTCTCGGTCAACACCTGGTTCTGTGCGTCGTAGGTGCGGGTGATGGTGTTGCCCAGCGCGTCGCGGGTCCCGGTGAGGTTTCCGGCCGCGTCGTAGGCATAGTCGGTGCGCCGGCCGTTCTCGACGACCGCCGTTACGTCGCCGTTGGCGTTATACTCGAAGCTGGTCGTCGGTGCCGCCGCGCCGGGGGCTGGCACGGGCCGCACGAGGCCGGTGAGGTTGCCGGCGGAATCGAATTGCATCGTCGTCACGCCGCCGAGCGGATCGGTGACGCTGGTCGCGTTGTGGGCGAGGTCGTAGTAGAAGCCCGTCACCCGGGTCACGCCGCTCGCCACCGTCTCCGTCAGCGAGGTGACGTAGTAAGCGGATCCCGTTTGCGTGTAGCCGATATCGAGCCGTGAGCCGTCGGTCTGCGCGATCGAGATGACCCGCTGCGAGTTGCCGTCATAGCCGTAGGTCGTCGCGTAGCTGTTGCCGTCGGCGGTGCTGTTGTCCTGCGGCGTAAGGTCGACGGTCGCGCTCGTCAGCCGGTACAGGCTGTCGAAGGTGTAGCGTATGCGGGTAAGCGTCTGCAGCCCCGAGGCGTTGGTGTAGCTGGTCGTGACCCCGCTCGGCCGGGCGCCGTTCCACGACACGGCCATATAATCGCCGTTCGCCTCGGTGATCCGGTCGAGAGTGCCGCTGGCGGTATAGGTGTAGGTCTGGGTGTTCCCGTCGGGGTCCGTAACCGCGGTGAGGAAATACTGGCCGATGACCGAGCCGTAAGTCTCCCGCATCCTGCTCGTGCCGTCGGTCCAGGTCCAAGCACCGTTGGCGAACCGCAGCTCGTTCGTCGCGCCGGGCCCGGCCTGCGACGTGTAATAGCCCTTGGCGGCATCGTAGGTGAAAAGCGTCGTCGAGCCGTCGCGGTCGACTCGGGTGACGGTGCTCCCGGCCGCATTCACCGTGCCGGTGATGTTGGTGAGGCGATGATAGGTCCCGAGATTCCAGGCCATCGCCGTTCCGACGAGCGTGCTCGGGTCGCGGCTGTTGTAGGTAAGGCTGTAGGCCTCGTCCGGCCCGACGCCGCTCAGAACCTCGTCGACGCGGTCGATGACGAGGTTGCCGTTCGCCGCGTCGACGTAGACCTGATCGTTGCCGCGGCCCATCTGGGCGGAGCCGATCTGCCCCAGGCCGCCGAGGCGCGCCGCCGAGCTCCCCGCGATGCCGAATCCATTGCCAGCTACGACCGCAACCATGCCGTTCCCCGATCTGCAGGGCGGAGAATCTCCGCGCGATCATAGGATCCGGCGTTTCGCGAAGTCGTTTAGCGCTTTTTTTCGTGCCGCGACCTATCGGGGGTTGCTCCCCGCTTCGACAGTGCCCCCAGGCCGGCGTCAGTCGCCATTTTCCGCCCACAGCGCCTTCAGCGCCTCGATCCGCTCGCGATAGGCGCCGGCGATGCAGGTTGCCGACTGGCAGGCGTTGCGGTCGCGGATGAACTGGTGCTGCGCCTCCTGCTGCGCCTCGCGGAAGCCGGGCTCCCCGCCCAGCTCCAGCGCCTTGCGGTAGCTTTGGGCGAGGTCGCGGTCGAGGTCGGCGAGCTGCTTGCTGCCGCAGATCGTTGCCTCGACCTTCGAATTGCCCGGCCCGCAGGCGAAGCTCGGCTTGGCCGCCGGGGCCGCCGGTGCCGCCGCGGCGCTCGCGCCTGACGCCGCCGAAACCGCGCCGCCTGCAAGGCGCGGGAAGAGCGGCTCGGCGCCGTAGACGTCGTACACCCTGCCGCTGCCGTCGGCCGCCATCTGCACCGTGTAGCGGACCTGCGCCGCCGCCGGGCCGCCGGCCGTGCCGGGCGGCAGGTCGAGGACGAGCCGGCCGGCGCAGACGGTGCGCTTCGCCGCTTCCTCGCGCTGTTCGACCACCGGCTGCTCGATCCGCGCGACGGTCCCCCCGGCCTGGGCGCGGACCGACGCCGCCTTCGCGCCGGCGGCCGCCTCGGCCTTCTCGAACAGCCGCGCCTTGACGCCGCTCACCGTCTCGGCGCCGGTGCAATCCTGCTCCGCCGAGCTGCGCGCGGCGCCGGCGGCCGCGTTGTTGCCGCCGCCGTCCTTCGCGCTTCCGCAGGCCGCCAGAACCAGCGCGGCGCAGATCGTCAGATGTCGCATGTCGGTCTCCCCCCTAAGGCGCGGGAGAGTGTGACGGCGCCGCGGCGCGCGTCAAGACGGCGCGCCTACCAGGGCGTGTCCCGCCCCCCGTTCTTGAAATCCGCCCCGCACCCGGGGCCGGTCGCGTCGCCGTTGCAGCCATGGTCGCCGTTCGTCTGCTTGCGCAGCAGGCCGAGCCGCTCGGAGCGCCGCATCTCCTCCCATTCCTGTGCGGTGTGGCATTCGCGGACGCTGGCGAGGCGCGAGCCGACCGGCGCGCGCGTCTGGCAGACGACCCGATTGGGATCCTTGGGCGGACGGGCCGACGGCGTCGTGCCGGACGCGGCGAGCAGGCTTGCGAACACGAGACTGAGCATCGGCGTATCTCCCCTTAGGGTGCTTGAGGATGGACCATCGCGCCGCGTCCCGCAATGGCGGCGTCGGTTTTCCGCCGCGTCGACCGCGCGACCACCGCAGCGGACGGGTCGGATGGCGTGAGACCGATCGCCCTCTCCGGCCTCAGGGCGCGGGGATGATGACGAAGACGTCGCCGTCCGTGTCGAAAAGATAGGCATTCCCCTGCAGGTCCTTGCCTATGACCGCGATGCGCCCGAGTCCGCCGCCGATGCCGCCGCCGACCGTGTGGAAGTCCGCCGTCCGGTCGCGAAGGGTCGCGAGCTTGAGGTCCGCCCCCTGCTGCAATTGCGAAACCGGCACGGACCAGAAGCTCGGCGTCCGGTCGTTGCCGCCATAGGCGAAGATATATTGGCCGCGCAGATCCTGGATCGGGCCGTCGTAGATGATCCCGCCGATCAGGTAGCGGCCGTCGCTGTTGACCGGCGAGGTGGCCTGGACGACCGGCAGGATCGTCGGGAACGTGCATGGCCCCGAGGTCGAGAAATTGCGGTCTCCCTGGCAATTGTAGAAGCCGTAGTCGCCGCCCGCGTCGGCGGGGCGGACGAGGTCGATCTCGTGCACCGGATTGGGCGCCTGGGCCGCATCGCCATAGCCTTGGTCCGCGAGCAGCACGTCCGCGCCGTTGAACTCGAGGCCATTGGGGATGTGGAATCCGTAGGCGTAGATCTCCGGCGCGCCGCCGCCGCCGCTGAACGGGTTGCCCGCCGGGATGCGGTAATTGCGATCGGGATCGGCCGGGAATCCGTCCGCGCTGACGTCGATGCGAAGCACCTTGCCGGAGAGGTTCGACAGGTCCCGCGCGAACCCGAACGTCACCGGCCCGGGCACCGTGAAGTCCTTGGACCGGTCGCCGGTGGCGACGTAGAGGAGCCCGTCCGGCCCGAACTTCATGACGTCGGTCCGCGCCTCGTTCGACGAATTGTTGAAGGCGTTGGTCTCGGACTTCAGGATGCGCTCGCCGGGACCGGCGACCGCGCCGCCGCCGTCCGGAAAGCGGAAGCGCCGGATCTCGAGATAGCGCAGTTCGCAATCGCCGAGGACGTAGAAGCTCCTGTCGGTCGCGAAATTGGGCGAGAAGGCGATCGAGTGGATGGCGAGCGAACAGCCCAGCGAGGGGTCGGCCGGGACGGTCGCGGGCATCAGTGCCGTGGTTGCGGCGGTGGTGGAATCCACCAGCCAGATGGTCGATTGGGTAAGGACGGCGAAACGGCGATCGCCGGGGATCGTCGCCATCTGGATCGGGTTCGCGCCGACGCCGACGAAGAGCTTCACCTGGAAGCCGTCGCCGGGGACATCCGATACGGTGATCGTGACGTTCTGGGCGACGCTGTTGACCCCGTCGCTCGCGGTGATGGTGATGAGATAGGTGTTGTTCGCGTCGGCGTCCGTCGGATGCTCGAAATCGGGCGGCGTGACGAAGCTGATGGCGCCGCTCGCGCTGATCGTGAACCGGGCCGCATCGGCGCCCCCGGAGATGGTGTACGTGACCGGCTTGCCTTCGGGATCGCTGGCCGCTGCCTGGTAGACCGCACCGGCGGTGTTTTCGGGGACCGTCACAGTCGTGCCGGAGGTGAAGACCGGCGGCAGGTTCTGCGCGGCGCCGCCACCGCCCCCGGAACTCGACCCGCTGCCGTCGTCGCCGCAGGCCGCGAGCGCAAGCGAGAGAGCGACCAGAATGAAACCGCGACGCATGGCAGACCCCCCGGTTGGCGCGAACAATCGCTGTCAACGATACGCGCCAAGCGATTGAGCGGCAAGGCGGGAACGCGCGTCCGCTTCGCCCCCGGCGCGCCTGCCTCAGTCCGCCTCGGCGTCGAGCGCGTAGCCGGCCGAGCGGACGGTGCGGATGAGGTCGCTGCGCTCGCCCTCGTTCAGCGCCTTGCGCAGCCGCCGGACGTGGACGTCCACGGTCCTGAGCTCGATGTCTGGATCGTGCGCCCACACCGCGTCGAGCAGCCGCTCGCGCGAGAAGACGCGCCCCGGATGCTCGAGGAAATGGCGCAGCAGGCGGAATTCGGTCGGCCCGAGCGGCACCGCCTTGCCGCCGCGCCGCACCTTGTGCGCGACGACGTCCATCTCGAGGTCGGCGTAGCGGAGCGTCTCCCCCGCCAGCGCCGGCCGCACCCGCCGCAGCACCGCGGCGACGCGGGCGATGAGCTCGCGCGGGCTGAACGGCTTGGTGAGGTAGTCGTCGGCGCCGGTCTCCAGGCCCCGCACGCGGTCGCCCTCCTCGCCGCGCGCGGTCAGCATGATGATCGGCACGTTCGCCCTGCCGGGACTGCGGCGCAGCCGCCGGCACACTTCTATTCCGGAGACTCCCTCGATCATCCAGTCGAGCAGCACGATGTCCGGCGCGAGCTCCTCGGCGAGCAGCAAGGCCTCGTCGCCGTCGGCGGTATGGCGCACCGCGAAGCCCTCGCGCTCGAAATGCCAGACCAGGAGGTCGGCGAGCACCCGGTCGTCCTCGACCAGCAGCATCCTCGCCCCGCTCATGGCCGCCCGATCCCGTCGTCGCCGCGCTGCCGCTCGGGCATCCGTTCGCCCGTCGCGGCGAAATAGACCATCTCGGCGATGTTGGTCGCATGGTCGCCGATCCGCTCGAGATTCTTGGCGACGAAGAGGAGGTGCGCGGCGCGGCCGATGCTCGCCGGATCCTCGATCATGAAGGTCAGGAGCGCGCGGAACACCGAATCGTAGAAATCGTCGACGATCCGGTCGCGCGCGCAGACCGCCTCCGCTCCGCACGCATCGCGCGCGACGAAGGCGTTCAGCACCTCGTCGACCATCTCGGCCGCGACCCGCGCCATCGCCGGCAGCGAGGAGAGCGGTTCGATCTCGCTGCGCCCGGCGTCGATCTGCGGCACCCGCTTGGCGATGTTCTTGGCATAGTCGCCGATCCGCTCGACGACGCCGACGATCTTCAGCGCGGCCACCGCCTCGCGCAGGTCCGCCTCGGTCGGCGGCTGCCGCGCGATGAAGGCGACCACCCGCCGCTCCGCCTCGGCCTCCAGCGCGTCGAGCGCCGCGTCGGCCTCGACCACCGCGCGCGCGCCGGCGACGTCGCGCTCCATCAGGCAGCGCATCGACTCCCGGATCGCATGCTCGGCGAGCCCGCCCATCTGGCTGATCAGCGCCCGCAGCTCTTCGAGCTCCGCGGCGAACGCATCGTGCCGCTCAGCCACGCCGACCGCCCTCAAGGCTGCTCTCACACGCTGTCTCCGTCCCGGCCCCGGGCCTGCAATGCGACACGGCTGTTACACCTTCATGACGCGGCCCCGGCCGGGAGGCCGGCGGCGGGCAGGGTGACGGTGACGACGGTGCCGCGCCCGGGCTCGCTCTCGATGAGCAGGCGGCCCTTGTGGCGCTCGACGATATGCTTGACGATCGACAGGCCGAGCCCGGTGCCCCCCGCCGAGCGGCTGCGCGTCGTGTCCACCCGGTAGAAGCGCTCGGTAAGGCGCGGGATATGCTCCTTGGCGATCCCGTCGCCGGCATCGGTCACCGCGGTGCGCACCGCCTCGCCCTCCGCCGTCGCCTCCAGCCGCACGAGGCCCCCCGCGCTCCCGTAGCGCAGCGCGTTGCCGACGAGATTGTCGTAGAGCTGGAGAAGCTGCGCGCGGTCTCCCGCGACCGGCGCGAGCCCACTCGGCACGGCGATCTCGATCCGGCAGCCGCGCTCGGCGGCGGCGATCGCGGCCGAGCGCTTCGTCTCCTCGAACAGCCAGCCGATTTCGACCGCCTCGGTCGGCGGGCTGAACTTTTCGCCCTCGATCCGCGACAGCGAGATGAGGTCCTCGACCAGCCGCTGCATGCGCCGCGCCTCGTCGTGGATAATCGCGGTGAAGCGCGCCCGCGTCGCCTCGTCGATACCATCGGCGGCCTCGCGCAGCGTCTCGGTATAGCCGACCAGGGTGGCGAGGGGGGTGCGCAGCTCGTGGCTGGCATTGGCGACGAAATCGACCCGCATCCGCTCGGCGGCGTGCGCCTCGCTGCGGTCGGTCAGGCGCACGAACCGCCAGCCGTCGGCGAGCGGCCGCACGCTCATCATCCAGCGCCGCTCCGGCCCGCCGACGCCGACCAGCTCCACTTCCTCCGGCGCCACCGGCCCGTCGCCGAGCAGCCGCTCGAGCGCGGCGGGGTGGCGGATGGCGAGGCGCACGTCCGCGCCGTCGATCGCCTCGCCAAGCACGCCCCGCGCCGCCGCGTTGCTGACCAGGATGCGGCCGCTCCCGACGACGAGGCTCGGTTCCGGCAGCGCCTCGACGAGGCGGCGGGCGAAGCCGCGATCCTGCTCGGCGATGGTCACCGTTCGACGATAGGGCCCGCGGCGGGGGTTCGCTAGGTGTGCATGGGTCGGAGACCTGCTCGGAATCCCCTCTCCCCAGCGGGGAGAGGGTAGGGTGAGGGGGGCTCGGCGGCCGAAGCTACCTTCAGAGTCAGAGCGCCCTCACCCCCAGCCCCTCTCCCCGCCGGGACGACGGGAGAGATTTCAGCTCCCGGCGTGCTCGGGCTTCCCCTTGCGCTTGGTGGAGGCCATCTTCTCAAGCTCCTTCTCGCTCATCGACTCCTCCATCGATTTCGACGCGCCCTTGAGCTTGCTCTTGGGCGTGTCGCCGCGCTTGGCCGAAAGGGCGGCGCCGGCGGCCTTTTGCTGCGCTTTCGATTTGGCAGGCATGGCTCAACTCCTCTAACGCCCCCCGCGACAGGAATTGTGAACCCGCGCGCGAGCGATGCGGTTCCGGAACGAAGGACGCGACATGGACGAGCTGGAATGGTGGGAATTCGACACGGCGGCGGAGCTGGCGGAGCAGGCGGCCGGCGACATCGGCTTCGTGATCGAAAGCGCGATCGAGGCGCATGGCGGCGCCCGGCTCGCGCTGCCGGGGGAGGCGGGGCTCGACCCGGTCTTCTCGGCGCTGGCCAAGTCGAAGGGCTTCGACTGGAGCAAGGTGTCGCTGCTCCCCACCGCCGATCGCCTGGTCCCGCTCGCCGGCCAGGAGAGCCGCTACCGCATGCTCGAAGGCTGGTTCGCCGCCAAGGGCGCCGAGGTGCTCTCGCTCGTCGATGAAAGCGCGCTCGGCGATCCGGCCGAGGCCGCGCGCCTCGCCGACGCCCGCCTGTCGCTGCTGCGCTGGCCGTTGGACTTCGTCTGCCTCGGCATGGACGAGGCGGGCGGCACCGCCGGCCTCGTCGCCGGCGCCGACCTCCAGCGCATCCTCGACGCCCCCCGCGGCCGCCGCGCCGTCGGCGTCAAGGCGCCCGAGGGCGACCTCGTCACCCTCACCGCCTCGACCCTCACCGACGCCCGCACCGTGATGATCGTCATCGCCGGCGCGAAGCGTCGCGAGGTGCTGGAGCGCGCGATCAAGGACGGCCCGCTCTCCCCTTTGCCCATCGGCCGCCTCCTCGCCTCGATCGAATCCCCCGTCGACATCTTCTGGAGCCCCGAGGAGGCGTAGCGCCTGGATATAATGCCCTCTCCCCGCCGGGGAGAGGGGGCTTCATCGACCAAAGGACCGTTTCGGGCGACCAAGGGACTTGCATCCCGCTACAAATGTGGCATGTTACAGATGTAGCAGAACGAAAGTCCGATTCGACCATGATCGAAACCCTGCCGCGCCGCGAGCGCGAGATATTCGAGATCGTGTGCAGCGCCGGCGAGGCCACCGCCGTCGACGTGCGCGCGGCGATGCAGGATCCGCCAAGCCATTCGGCGGTGCGCACGTTGCTCGCCCGGCTGGAGGCGCGCGGGCTGCTGCGCCATCGCCAGGACGAGCTGGCCTATGTCTACGCGCCGGTGCCGCAGGCGGCGAAGGTGCGCGAATCCGCGCTCCGGCAAATGGTGCGGACCTTCTTCAACGGCTCGGCCGCCTCCGCCGCGACGGCGCTGCTCGGCCTCACCAAGGACATGGACGCCCGGGAGCTGGACGCGCTCCAGAAGGCGATCGATCAAGCGAGGGAGCGTGGGAAATGAGCTTCGACTTTCTCCTCGAGCTGGCCTGGAAGTCGGCCCTGATCAGCGGCGCCGCTCTGGCGCTCGCCGCCTTGCTCCGCCGCCGCAGCGCGGGCGAGCGCTCGGCGCTCCTCGCCACCGCCGCGGCTTTGATCGTCGCGCTGCCGGCCATCACCCTGCTGCTCCCGGCGCTGCCGGTGGTCACTTCGACAGTCCATGAGACGGCGGCGCCGGCGATGACGCCGCAGATGCTCGCCGCTCTCGCCGCCGCGTCGGCGCCGGAGCCCGCCGCGCGCGGGGTGTTCGACGATCCCTCGCTGCTCGTCCTGTGGCTGTGGGCCGGCGGCGCGGCGATGGTGTTGCTGCGCCTCGCCGTGGGGCTGTGGACGCTCAGGCGCTGGACCCGTGCCGGCGAGCCGGTCGTCTCTCCCGCCTGGCAGGAGGCGCTCGCCCGCACGACCGCCGAGGCCGGGGTCCACCGCAAGGTCGCGCTGCTGCGCAGCGACGTCGCCGCGCCGCTCAGCTGGGGCCTCCTGCGTCCCGTCATCCTCATCGATCCGGACACGGCGCGCGAGCCCGGCGAGGCGGAGGCGGTGCTCGCCCACGAAGTGGCGCACGTCGCCCGCGGCGACTGGCTCGTCCTCATCCTGTCCCGGCTCGCGGTGGCGCTGTTCTGGTTCAACCCGCTGATGTGGCTGCTCGAGCGGCGGATCGTCCGGGAGGCCGAGGAGGCCGCCGACGCCCGGGCCCTCGTCCATGTCGAGCCGGCGCGCTACGCCCAGACGCTGCTCAGCTGCGCCCAGCATTATGCGGCGATGCGGCTGCCGGCGAGCGGGATGGCCGACGCCGCCCTCGGTGAGCGGGTCCGCGCCATCCTCGAGCGGCGGCTCGCCGCCGGCGCGCCCAAGGCGCGCTGGATCCGAATGGCGGTGATCGCCGCCGCCGCCGTTGCCGCGCCGATCGCCGCCCTGAAGCCGGTCCAGGCGATCGTCCGCGCGGGACCCGCGGCCCCCCTCCCGCCGGTCGCTCCGGGAGTCCCGGCGGCAGCGCCGGCGGTTCCCGCCGCGCCGCTCCCGCCGGTCGCTCCGGCCGCGCCGGCCGCCGTTCCGGCGGCGCCCCCGGTTCCCGCGGCGCCTCTCGCTCCGGCCGTGCCAAGCCTTCTCGCCGCCGCCATGGCCGCCGTCGCGCCGCCCGCTCCGCCCGCTCCGCCGGCTCCCCCGGCGCCTCCCGCCCCGCCGCGCCACGTGAGGGGCGGCATGGTCGACGGCGCCGAGATCGCCCGCGACGTCCAGGAAGCCCTCGCCGAAGCCCAGGTCGAGCGTGAGCAGGCGCTGCGCGAAGCCGACCAGGAGCGCAGCGAGGCGCTGCGCGAGGCCGACGCGGCCCGGCGCGAGGCGCTCCGCCACGTCGACACCGCCCGCATCGCCCGCGAGGCCGCCGCCCAGGCCCAGCGCCAGGTCCGCGTGTCGATGGCGTCGGGCGCCGAGGGCATGATGCGCGGCGCCGAGGGCATGGAGCGCGGCGCCCGCCAGATGGACGCGGAAGCCGAGAAGCTGCGCTCTCCCGCCTATCGCGCTGACCAGATCGCCAAGGCGGCGCGCGAAGGCCGGCACGTCACCGACGAGGAGCTGGTCCGCGCCATCCCCAGGCTGCACGAGGGCGCCCAGGGCATGCGCCGCGGCGCGGCCGAGATGCGGCGCAGCGCCGAGCATATGCGCCGCCAGGGCTGACGCCGGCCCGTCCGACCCGCTAAGCTCCCCTCCCGCAGCAACGGGAGGGGAGTATCTTCATGCGCAACATGGCGGCCTTCGCGGCCTTTCTCCTCGCCGGCGCCGCGCCGGCCGCTCCCGCGCCGCTCTACGACACGATCCTGCGCGGCGGCACCATCGTCGACGGCCGCGGCGGCACGCCCTTCGCCGGCGACGTCGCGATCCGGGGCGACCGGATCGTGGCGGTGGCGCCGCATGTCCCGGGCGGCGCCCGGCGGGAGGTGGACGCGCGCGGCCTCGCCGTCGCGCCGGGCTTCGTCAACATGCTGAGCTGGGCCGACGAGGCGCTCATCGTCGACCCGAGGAGCGAGAGCGACATCCGCCAGGGCGTGACGCTGGAAGTGATGGGGGAGGGGGACAGCTTCGGTCCCTGGAATGCCGAGATGAAGGCGAAGCACCTCGCGCGGCAGGGCGACATCAAATATCCGATCCGCTGGACGAGCCTCGGCGACTATCTCTCCTTCCTCGAGAAGAAAGGGGTCGCCACCAACGTCGCGAGCTTCGTCGGCGCGACGACGGTCAGGGTCCACGAGCTCGGCGAAGGCGACGTCCAGCCGACGCCGGCGCAGCTCGATAGGATGCGCGCGCTGGTGCGCGAGGCGATGGACGAAGGCGCGATGGGAGTCGGCTCGTCGCTCATCTATGCGCCGGCGACCTTCGCCCGGACGCCGGAGCTGACCGCCCTCGTCGCGGAGGCGGGCAAGTGCGGCGGCATGTACATCTCGCACATGCGCGACGAGGGGCCGCGGCTGCTCGAGGCGATCGACGAGCTGACGCAGATCGCCGCCGTCGCGCGCGCGCCGGCCGAAATCTACCATTACAAGCAGTCCGGCCGCGCCAATTGGGGCAAGCTCGACGCGGCGATCGCGCGGGTCGAGGCGGCGCGGGCGCGGGGCCTTCGCATCACCGCCGACATGTACACTTATGCGGCGAGCTCGACCGGGCTCGACGCGGCCATGGCGACCTGGGTGCAGGCGGGCGGGATCGAGCAATGGGTGGCGCGCCTCAGGGACCCGGCGATCCGCGCCCGCGTCCTTGCCGAGATGCGCAGCCCCGCGGCGGGCGAGAACACGAAGATCGTCGTCGAGGAGCCGGCCAAGGTGCTGCTGCTCGGCTTCAAGAGCGAGGCGCTGAAGCCGCTCACCGGAAAGACTCTCGCCGAGGTCGCGAAGGCGCGCGGCAAGACGCCGGAGGAGACGGCGATGGACCTCGTCGTCGAGGACGGCAGCCGCATCCAGGTCGCCTATTTCTCGATGAACGAGGCGAACGTGCGGCGCGAAGTGGCGCTGCCTTGGATGAGCTTCGGCTCCGACGCGTCGAGCCAGGCGCCGGAGGGGGTGTTCCTGAAGTCCAGCACCCACCCGCGCGCCTACGGCAATTTCGCGCGGCTGCTCGGCAAATATGTACGCGAGGAGAAGGCGCTCACGCTCCAGGAGGCGGTGCGCAGGCTGGCCGCGCTCCCCGCCGCCAATCTCGGCATCCGCGACCGCGGCACGCTGACCCCGGGGAAGCTTGCGGACGTGGTCGTGTTCGATCCGGCGACGATCCGCGACACGGCGACCTTCGAGAAGCCGCAAAGCTATGCGGTCGGCATGCGGCACGTGTTCGTCAACGGCGTCCAGGTGCTGAAGGACGGGGAGCATACCGGCGCGACCCCCGGCCGGTTCGTCCACGGCCCCGGTTGGAAGCGTTGCCCCGCGTTGATTGCAACCGGCGCGGCTCCGGGACATTGACTGGCATCGCCCCTTTCACATCCGGGACATGCCGATGAAAGCCGCCGCCGCGCTCGCCGCCTTGCTCCTCGCCACTGCCGCCGCGCCGGTCCGCCCCGACGACCCGCGCACTTGGGCGCCGATCGAGCCGGAGCGGATGTCGATCGTCACGAAGACGCTTGCTTCGGATTCGTTCGAGGGGCGGGGACCGGGAACGCCTGGCGAGGCGAAGACGATCGCGTACCTCGCCGAGCAGTTCAGGCTGCTGGGCCTGGAGCCGGGCGGGCCGGACGGAAGCTGGTTCCAGACCGTGCCGCTGCTGCGCACCCAGCTCGACAAGGCGGGCAGCGCTTCCTTCGCGGTCGGCGGCGCGAATGTGCCGCTGCGCTTCCCCGACGACATCTATCTCAGCAGCGTGCGCGAGACGGCGCGGGCGCGGATCGAGAATGCGCCGGTCGTGTTCGTCGGCTACGGCGTCCATGCGCCCGAGCGCGGGTGGGACGATTTCAAGGGCGTCGACTTGCACGGCAAGGTCGCCCTGTTCCTGGTCAACGACCCGGACTTCGAGGCGGCGGCGGGCGAGCCGGCGGCCGGCAAGTTCGGCGGCAAGGCGATGACCTATTACGGCCGCTGGACCTACAAATATGAGGAAGCCGCGCGCCGGGGCGCGATCGGCGCGCTGATCGTCCACGAGACGGCGGGGGCGGGCTACGGCTGGTCGACCGTGGCTGCGCCGGGCGGCGAGAATTACAATATCGTGCTCGGCCCGGGCGCCCAGCAGCCAGTGCTGCTCCAGGGCTGGATCCAGCGCGGCGTGGCCGAGGACCTGTTCCGCCGCGCCGGGCTCGACTTCGAGGCGGAGAAGCGCCGCGCCCGCACGCCGGACTTCCGCCCTGTCGACCTCAAGACCGGCTTCTCGGCCGATCTCGGCGTCGCGACGAAGCGGGTCGAGAGCCACAACGTGCTGGCCAGGATCACCGGTCGTGCCCGGCCGAAGGAGACGATCATGTTCTCCGGCCATTGGGACGCCTACGGGGTCGGCGCGCCCGACGCGCGGGGGAGGACGATCCGCCCCGGCGCCGCGGACGACGGCCTCGGCCTCGCCGGGGTGCTGGAGATCGCCCGCGCGTTCAAGGCCGGGCCGCGGCCGGACCGCACGCTCGTCTTCGCCGCCTGGACCGCGGAGGAGCGGGGCCTGCTCGGCTCCGAATATTTCGCCGCGACGCCGCTCTACAGCCCCGAGAAGATGGTCGCGAACCTGACCCTCGACACGTTGGAGCCGCTCGGCCCGTCGCGCGACGTCATCCTGATCGGCCGCGGCCAGAGCGATCTCGAGGAAATGATGGCGCGGCTCGCGGCGCGGCAGGGGCGCTACGTAACCCCGGACTCGCACCCCGAGCGGGGCCTCTTCTACCGCGCCGACCATTTCCCGATGGCGAAGCGGGGCGTGCCGGTGCTGCTCCTCATGGCGCTCGGCGCCGGGCCGGACCTGGTGAAGGGCGGGCGCGCCGCCGGGGATGCCTGGGTGAGCGACTATACCGCCCATTGCTACCACCAGACCTGCGACGAATGGCGGGCGGATTGGGACCTGCGCGGGGCGGCGCAGGACGTGGCGCTCGCTTATTCGATCGGACGCGAACTCGCGTTCAGCCGCAAGTGGCCCGCTTGGAAGCCGGGTTCCGAGTTCCGCCCGGCGCGGGAGAAGTCGGCTGCGGCACGCGCGGCGAGGTGAGGGCGGGAAGTTGTGCTATTGCGAATGATTATCAAGAGCGGTAGAGGCTGTTGCGCCGCCGCAATGGTGCGGGGCGCCAGGAGTCCCGATGCTCGTCTCGCTGCTTTCCCTCGCCGCCGCGGCCGCAATGCCCGCGCCGGTCGTCCTCGCCGACGCCGCGGCGGGTGAGGCGGAAGGCGAGCCGATCGTCGTCACCGGCACGCGCGACACCTATCAGCCCAGGTCGACCTCCACCGCGACTCGCACCGAGACCGAGCTCAAGGACGTCCCCCAAGCCGTCAGCATCGTCACCGAGGCGCAGATCGAGGACCAGGGGCTGCGCTCGGTCGGCGACGTGCTGCGCACCGTCCCCGGCGCCGTCGTCTCGCTCGGCGAGGGCAATCGCGACCAGATCGCCCTGCGCGGCAATGCCAGCACCGCCGACTTCTTCGTCGACGGCCTCCGCGACGACGTCCAATATTATCGCGGCCTCTACAATCTCGAGCGCATCGAAGTGCTGAAGGGGCCGAACGCGATGATCTTCGGTCGCGGCGGCGGCGGCGGGGTGGTCAACCGGGTGACCAAGCGGCCGGAGGCAAGGCGCTTCGTCCGCGCCGACGCCAGCGCCGGAAGCGACGCCGCCGGCGCCGTGTCGGTCGACGCCAACGCGCCGCTCGCCGAGGGCGTGCTCGCCCGCTTCAACGGCGTCTACGAGCGGCTCGACAGCTTCCGCGACGCGTTCGGCGGCCGCCGCATCGGCCTCAACCCGACGCTCGCCTTCGTCCCCGACGCGCGCACCCGCCTCGACCTCTCCTACGAATATGACGACGACCGCCGCGTCGCCGATCGCGGCATTCCCTCCGCCGGCCCCGGGTCGGCCGCCGCGCCCGCGCGGCCGCTCGACGGCTATCGCGACACTTTCTTCGGCGCGCGGGGCGTCAACACCGCCCGCTTCCGCGCCCACGTCCTCCACGCGACGCTCGAGCACCGCTTCGGCGACAGCCTCAGCTTCACCAGCCGCTGGCTGTGGGGCGACTATGACAAATTCTACCGCAACGCCTTCGCAGCGACTCCTGTCACGGCGGTCGGCGGATCGCCCAAGGTCGGCATCGAGGCCTATCAGGACGCGGTGCAACGGCAGAACCTGTTCAACCAGAACGACCTCGTCTGGCGAACGGGCGGCGGCGCGGTGCGCCAGACCCTGCTCGCCGGCTTCGAATGGGGCCGCCAGCGCAGCCGCCAGCAGCACCTGAACGGCTTCTTCGACGGCGGCGTCCCTACGGCGAACGGCGGCCGGCGCTTCTTCACGCCTCTGGCCGAGGAGATCGTCGTCCCCGCGATCACCTTCCGCGCGGGAACCGGGGCCCGCTCGGTCCATGTCGGCGCCGATGTCGCTGCCGCCTATGTCCAGGAGCAGCTCGAGATCGGCGAGCATGTCGAGATCGTCGCCGGCCTGCGCGCCGACCGCTTCCACATCGGCCTCGACGATTACATCGCCGGCGCGTCCTTTGCACGCACCGACACGCTCTGGTCCCCGCGCGTCGGCCTGATCCTGAAGCCGACCGCGTCCCTGTCGCTCTACGCGAGCTACAGCCGCTCCTGGCTGCCGCAGTCGGGCGACCAGTTCGCCTCGCTCGACGCCACCCTCCAGGCGCTGCAGCCCGAGCGGTTCGACAATTACGAGATCGGCGCGAAATGGGCGCTGGCGCCGGGTCTCCTCCTCACCGCCGCCGCCTACCGCCTCGACCGCACCAACACCCGCACCGCCGACCCCGCCGACCCGACCCGCATCGTCCTTACCGGCGCCCAGCGCAGCCACGGCATCGAGCTGCAGCTCGCCGGCCAGATCCGCCCCAATTGGCGGGTCAGCGCCGGCTATGCGCTGCAGGAGGCGAAGATCGTCAGCACGACCAGCGCCGCGCCCGCCGGCCGCAACGTCGCGCTGGTCCCGCGCCACCAGGCGTCGCTCTGGACCCGCTACGACGTCAGCCCCGGCTTCGGCCTCGGCGCCGGCCTCTACGCCCAGTCGAAGACCTATGCGACCATCTCCAACGCCGTCGTCCTGCCCGGCTACGCCCGCGTCGATGCCGCCGCCTATTTCCGCCTGGCGCGCGGCATCGAGGCGCAGGTCAATGTCGAGAACCTGCTCGGCGCCCGCTATTTCGCCGCCGCATCGAGCGACAACAACATCCTGCCCGGCGCCCCCCGCACGGTCCGCGGCACGCTGCGCTTCCAGTTCTGAGCCGCCCCCGCTAGGGCGCCGCCATGCAGATCGCCATTCTCCGTACCGGCGTGCCGCCCGCCGACCTCGCGCCGCGCTACGGCCTCTACGACGACATGTTCGACCGGCTGCTCGGCCCCGGCTTCGAGAGCGTGCGCTACGACGTGGTGGCGGGAGAGTATCCGGAGCGGCCGGCGGACCACGACGCCTATCTCGTCACCGGCTCCCCCGCCGGGGTTTATGAGCCGCTGCCCTGGATCCCGCCGCTGATCGACTTCCTGCGCGCCGCCAAGGGCCAGGCGAAGCTCATCGGCGTCTGCTTCGGCCACCAGGTGATGGCGGAGGCGTTCGGCGGCCATGTCGAGAAGTCGGACCGCGGCTGGGGTGTCGGCGTCCATGTCTACGACGTGCTGGAGCGGCCTGCCTTCATGGCCGACGCGCCGGACCGGATCGCCGTCCCGGTCTCTCACCAGGACCAGATCGTCGTGCAGCCGCCGGCGAGCCGCATCCTCGCGGCGAGCGACTTCAGCCCGTTCGGGATGCTCGGCTACCAGGACCAGCCCGCCATCTCGATGCAGTTCCACCCCGAGTTCGAGGAGGGCTATGGGGAGGGGCTGATCGACACGCGCCGAGACCGGCTGCCCGATCCGGACGCGGCGATCGAGACCTACGAGGCGCCGAACGACCGCCTGATCGTCGGCGAATGGATGCGCCGCTTCCTCACATCGCGCTGAGGAAGGCCTTCAGTTCCGCGCGGAACACCGCCGGATTGTCCCACATGATGAAGTGGGCGCTGTCCGGCACGTAGGTCAGCACCGTCTGCGGGGCGTTGGCGTAGGAGAGCTTGTAGAAGCCGGCGAGCTGCTCCTTCGTCAGCGGCGCGCCGGCCGGAACCACCCACAGCACCGTCATCGGCACCTTGATCTTCGCCAGCTCGGGCCGGAGGTCGGTCGTGACCAGCTCGGCCATCGCCTCGCCCGAGACGGCGGGATCGCTGGCGAGCGACTGCGCGACGGCCGCCGGCCGCATCGCCTCGGTCTTCACCATGCCGGCGATGGTTTGCTCGGTGCGGGTGCGGCGGGCCTCCCCGGTGGACGTCGCGATGCCGGTGCGGATCTGCGCGGCCATTCCGGCGAGCTGCTCCGGCGTCGCGTTCGGGCCGGCGAAGATCGCCCCGAGGAACGGCATCATGTCGACGACCATCACCCGCGACGGCAGCTCCGGGTGACGCGCCGCGACGATCATCGCCAGCGTGCCGCCCATCGAATGCCCGACGATCGCCGGCTTCCTGAGGTGCTGTTCGGCGATGTAGCGGGCGATCTCGTCGCCGACCGGCGCGACGACCGTCCCCTTTGCGTTGGCGCCGGGAGCGAGCCGGTCGAAGCCGGCGACGTGGACGATGTGATAGCGATAGCCGGGCAGGGCGGCGACGGTCGTGTCCCACACCCGCGGCGACGAGCTCAGGCCGGGAATGAGCACCACGTCGGGCCCTTTCCCCGTCACTTCGACGGCGATTCGGTCGCTCTTGAACGGCGCGGCGGGCGCGGCGTCGGCCCAGGTTGCGAGAAGCGGCAACATCAGCCAGGCAACGAATCGCATCGTCTCAGCCCCCCGGGAGAAATCTACTCTGTGTCACAGAGTGAACCGCGGGTGGACCGTCGTCAAGGCGTTTAGACGGCGCCCGAAAAGGTGTCGCACTGCGCCGGATCGCCGCTCTCGAGGCCGCGGCGCAGCCACTTCACCCGCTGCGCCGAGGTGCCGTGGGTGAAGCTGTCGGGCACCACGCGGCCCTGCGCCTGCTGCTGGAGCGTGTCGTCGCCGATCGCCGCGGCGGCGCGCAGTCCCTCCTCGGCGTCGCCAGGTTCGAGGATCGGCTGGCCCTGCTTGTTGCGCGCCGTCGCCGCCCAGACGCCGGCGAAGCAGTCGGCCTGCAGCTCGACCCGGACCTGTACGGCATTGCCCTCGGCGGTGGAGCCGCTCGCCTGCAGCCGGTTCGCCTTGTCGAGCGTGCCGAGCAGGTCCTGGACGTGGTGTCCGACCTCGTGGGCGATGACATAGGCGTCGGCGAAGTCGCCGTTGGCGTGGAAGCGGTTGGTCAGCTCGCGGAAGAAGCTCGTGTCGAGATAGATGCGGCGATCGGTCGGGCAGTAGAAGGGACCCATCGCCGATTGGGCGGCGCCGCAGCCGGACTGGTCGGCGCCGGAATAGAAGACGAGGGTGGTCGGCGAATAGCTCTGCCCCTCCGCCGACAGCAGCTTCGCCCAGGTGCGCTCCGTGGAGCCGAGCACCGCGAGAACGAGGTGCTTGTCCGCCTGGCTGAGGGTCGAGGTGCCCGCGCCGCCGGTCGCCTGCGACACGGCCGGGCCGGTCGGAGAACCGCTCATGCCGCCTCCGCCGCCGCCGAGGGTGGTCAGAGCGCAATAGCCGAGGCCGAGGACCAGCAGGCCGACGATCCCGAAGCGAGAGAGGACGAGACTGAAGAGCAGCCCGAACAGCCCGCCGCCGCCCCCGAACCCGCCGCCGCCGAAGCCGAACCCGCCGCCGCCGCGCCCGGTATCGTCGATGAAATTGCCGCTGTCCTGGTCGTCGTCGAGACGCATGGGGTTCTCCTCGCTCGGCGGCTCAATGCACCGCCCGCGCGCCGGTTGCAAAATCGCGCGCGGGACGGGAAAGAGCGCCTCGACCCAGGAGACCCCACGCATGTTCCTCAAAGGCAAGACCGCCCTCGTCACCGGCTCCACTTCCGGCATCGGCCTCGCCATCGCCCGCGCGCTCGCCGGCAAGGGCGCGAATCTCGTCATCAACGGCTTCGGCGATGCGGGCGAGATCGAGAAGACGCGCGGCGCGCTCGAGGCGGCGAGCGGGGGAAGGGCGCTCTACAGCGCCGCCGACCTCACCCGCGCCGATGCGATCAAGGCGATGATGGCCGAGGCGCTCGACGCGTTCGGCAGCGTCGACATCCTCGTCAACAATGCCGGCATGCAGCACGTCGCGCCGGTCGACGAATTCCCGGTCGAGAAATGGGACCTGATCATCGCCCTCAACCTCACCGCCGCCTTCCACACGACGCGGCTTGCCCTCCCCGGCATGAAGGAGAGAGGATGGGGCCGTATCGTCAACACCGCCTCGGCGCACAGCCTGATCGCCAGCCCCAACAAGTCGGCCTATGTCGCCGCCAAGCACGGCATCGCCGGCTTCACCAAGGCGGTGGCGCTGGAGACGGCGCAGGCGGGGATCACCGCCAATTGCATCAGCCCCGGCTATGTCTGGACCCAGCTGGTCGAGAACCAGATCCCCGACACGATGAAGGCCCGCGGCCTCACCCGCGAGCAGGTGATGAACGACGTCCTCCTCGCCGCCCAGCCGACCAAGCAATTCGTCACCGTCGATCAGGTGGCGGCGCTGGCCCTGTTCCTGTGCCGCGACGAAGCGGCGTCCATTACCGGCGCGAACCTTTCGATGGACGGCGGCTGGACGGCGGCGTGACGGGCGTTGTTGCCGGTGCGGCGGCGGCCTAAGAAGCCAGCCATGCGCGCGCTTCTCCTTCTCGCTTTGGTGCCGCTCGCCGGCTGCGCGCTGGTCAAGCCGCCCGGGCCGGTGTCGGTGCTGCCCCATGTCGAGGACCAGTGGCGCATCCTCGCCACCGACGACGACCGGGAGCGGCTGCGCGACTGGCGCGACAGCTTCGTCGCCGCGCTCGACGACGCGCGCAAGAGCGGCCGCGGCGCCGACGTGGCGCGCGAGGGCGTGCTGCTCGATCCGGACGCGGCCTTGCCCGGGGTGGCTCTGCCGGCGGGGGAATATCGCTGCCGCTGGGTGAAGCTCGCCGGCGAGGATCCGCGCCAGCCCCGCTACGTCTCCTACGCGCCGCAGCCCTGCCGGGTCGGCCCCGGCGACAAGGCGATGACCTTCCAGTTCCTCGCCGGGCCGCAGCGGCCGGTCGGCCGGATCCTCCCCGAGACCTACAATCGCATGGTCTTCCTCGGCACGCTCCAGATCGGCGACGAGAGCGGCACCATCCGCTACGGCGACGACAAGCAGCGCGACATGGCCGGGTTCGTCGAGCGGATCGGCCCACGGCGGTGGCGGATCATCCTTCCCGAGCCGCACTTCGAATCGCAGATGGACGTGATCGAACTGGCGGCGGACCGGTGAGGCGGCCTGCGCGCCTGCTCCTCGCCCTGGTATCGGGGCTCGGCGCCACCCAGGGCGCCGCGCAGGCGCCGAACCCCGCGCCGGCGCCTACCGCACCAAAGATCGTGCCGGACTGCCGCGCCGATGGGCAGGACATCGTCGTCTGCGGCCGGCGCGGCGAGCGCTCGCCCTACCGACTGCCGCCGCAGCCCGAAGGCTTCGACCCCGACGGCCCGGTGTCGAGCGTCTCGCGCGAGCGGCACCGGCTGTACGAGGTCGGCGACACCGGCATCGGCTCGTGCACCAATGTCGGGCCCGGCGGCTGGACCGGCTGTCAGTTCCTCCACTGGAAGGACGAGCACCACCAGCGCGACGGCAACGGCCCGGTCGTCAGCTTCGGCGTGAAGAAGAACGATCCACCGCCGCGACGCTGAGTCGTGGTCGCCGCCTACGGAGCCGTTGACCCGTCACCCCGGACTTGATCCGGGGTCCACCTTCTTTCGATTATGGGCGACGAAAAAAGAAAGGTGGATGCCGGATCAGGTCCGGCATGACGTAAGCGCCGCTGACGGCTCAGGCGTAAGGCGGCCGGTCGTAGCCGCCGGGACTCTTCGTGAAGATCTCGCAGCCGTCCTCGGTGATGCCGACCATATGCTCGAACTGCGCCGAGAGGGTGCGGTCGCGGGTGACGGCGGTCCAGCCGTCCTCGAGCACCTTCACCCCGGGCTTGCCGATGTTGATCATCGGCTCGATCGTGAAGAACATTCCCGGCTTGAGCTCCGGCCCGGTGCCGGGTCGGCCGGCATGGACGACTTCCGGCGCGTCGTGGAAGAGGCGGCCGACGCCGTGGCCGCAGAAATCGCGCACGACGCCGTAGCGGTGCTTCTCGGCATAAGTCTGGATCGCGTGGCCGATGTCGCCCAGCCGGTTGCCGGGCTTCGCCTGGGCGATGCCGAGCATCATGCATTCGTAGGTGATGTCGACCAGCCGCCGCGCCTTTACGCCGACGTCGCCGACCAGGAACATGCGGCTGGTGTCGCCGTGCCAGCCGTCAAGAACGATGGTCACGTCGATGTTGACGATGTCGCCGTCCTTCAGCGCCTTCTCACCGGGAATGCCGTGGCAGACGACGTGGTTGATCGACGTGCAGCACGATCCGGTGAAGCCGCGATAGCCGAGCGTCGCCGGGACGCCGCCGCGCGCGCGCATCTCGCGATAGACGATGTCGTCTATCTCCTGCGTCGTGACGCCCGGCACGACGTGCGGGACGAGCGTGTCGAGCACTTCGGCGGCGGCGCGGCCGGCACGGCGCATGCCTTCGAAGCCCTCCGGCCCGTGCAGCTTGATGGCGCCGGAGCGGGCGGCGGGGGAGGCGGTGTCGGTCACGGCGATATAGTCGGTCATGGCCGAGATATATGCCTTGTGGGCGCCAAAAACCACCGTTCGGCCTGAGCTTGTCGAAGGCTTGCCTTTCTTCCAGAGAGCGTGAGGAAGGGAGGGCTTCGACAAGCTCAGCCCCAACGGGTCCGCGGCTGACCACAGGAGCAAACATGTCGTCCGAGCGTATCTGGACCGCCGCCCTTCTCGTCATCGGCGACGAGATCCTCTCCGGCCGCACCCAGGACAAGAATGTCGCGCAGATCGCCAAGTGGCTGAATCTGCAGGGCGTGCGTTTGGCCGAGGTGCGCATCGTGCCGGACTTGACCGAGAAGATCGCGGCCGCGGTCAACGCCTTGCGGGAGGCGCACGACTATCTTTTCACCACCGGCGGCATCGGCCCGACGCACGACGACATCACCGTCGATTCGATCGCCGCGGCGCTCGGCGTACCGGTCGTCGTCCATCCCAAGGCGCGCGCGACGCTCGAAGCCTTTTATGCGACGCGCGGCGGCGTCACCGACGCGCGGCTGCGCATGGCGCGGGTGCCCGAGGGCGCCGAGCTGATCGACAACCCGATGTCCGGCGCGCCGGGAATCCGCGTCGGGAACATCTTCATCCTCGCCGGCGTGCCGCACATCGCGACGGTGATGCTGGAGGCGCTGTCCGGCACGCTCGAGGGCGGCCGCCCGGTGCTGTCGAAAACGATCGGCTCGTACACGCCGGAAAGCGAGGTCGCCGAGATCCTGCGCGACGTCGAGGCCGCGCATCCCGGCACGCAGATCGGCTCATACCCCTTCTTCCGGGAAGGCCGGGTCGGGGCGAATTTCGTCGTGCGCGCGACCGATCCGGCGCTGCTCGATGCCTGCTCCGAGGATCTCGCGCGGCGCCTCCGCGCCGACGGGCGCGAGGTGCGCGACGAAGTCGCCTGAGCCGTCGCCCCGTCAGTAGGTGACGATGGCGTTGAGGAGCACCGACATGTAGCGCTTGTCGCGATCGGAATTGGCGAAGAGGTCCCGGAAGCCGGCGCCGGGCTGGAGCACCGCCGCCGACGCACGCAGGACCAGATTCTGGGTGAATTTCGGCCGCCAGATCGCCGCGGCGGAAAGGTCCCAGCCGATATCGCGCGGGATGCTGCCTTCGTTGCGCAGCGCCTGCAGCACGGCGGTGTTCGCGAACCAGAGGTGATTGAGGTTGGCGCTGACCCGCAGGGTCGGCAGCAGGTCGAAGTCGGCGCCGGCGCCGATGAGGATCGTGCCGGGATTGTTGAAGTTGGACTGGCCCTGCTCCTTCGACGAGCGCAGCGAATTGAGGATGCCGTTGCGGCCGTTCAGTGCCACCGCCCGCCCGCCGCCGGCGAACGGGATGGACTGGCGAATCCAGTAGCTGGTGTCGGCGCCGGCGAAGACCGGGTTCTCGAAGATCGCGTCGAAGCCGCCTTCCTTGTCGTCGAACGGCTTGCCGTCGCCGCTTGCGTAGAGGAGCGAGCCGCGAAAGCGCATCCAGTTCACGTCGATGCTGGGCTCGGCGGCAAGGAAGTAGCTGGCGATCGTCGCGGGACGCCCGGTGAAGATGCTGCCCCGGTCCCGCCCGAATGCGCCGTAGGCGGACGCCATGAGGTTCAGCCGCCCGATATGGCCGTCGCCGTTGTAGCCGAGGTAGAGGACGTCGTAGTTCCGCCCCCGAAGGGTGCCGATCAGCGCGGGACGGACGGGGAAGCCGTTCTTGTCGATCTCGACGTCGCCGCCCTCGCGATTGGCGTTCCAGGTGAGGCTCGCCTCGCTGGTGAAGCCGACGAAGGGGAAATCCTGCCGGTAGAGGTTGGCGTGCAGCACCCAGTCCTTGCGCGGCGCATGCGTCACGTCGTTGAGGCCGCTGTTGGTGTCCTTCTCCAGCCGCCAGACCGCCAGCAGATTGTACTGGAAGCGGTTGGCGTTGCGATTGCCGAACAGGCGCACGCCCAGCTGCTGGTCGTTGAACAGGAAGCCGCGGAAATCGAGCTGGAAGGGCTGGATGCCGGCACGGACGCTGTCGAAATCGTAGCGCGCCGAGACGTCGCGCAAATGATAGTCGACGAACGCCTCCTGCACCCCCACCCACCCGTCGAGGCGCGAGGTCGGGCTCGACGGCTTGACGTTGAGGATCCGCCGTTCCGAAACGTCGGCATAGTTCATGTTGAAGGCGAGGCTCAGCCGGTACTCGACGTGCGGCGGCATGAAGGCGGTCGAGCCCTTGGTCAGCGCCGCGCCGAGGATGAAGGTCTGGGAAAGGACGAGGCTGTCGTTCTTGCCGAACACGTCGTTCCTGCCCGGCCGCTGCGTCGTCTGGACGCCGACGGGTATCGGGAAGGTGCGCGGCTCGATCACCGTGTCGGAGACGGCGCTGAGGGTGAGGAACCAGTCATGCTCCCTGAGCCCCAGCCACCTCGGCGTGCGGCACGGGCGTTTCCCCTCCGCCGCACGCCGCGCCTGCTCCTCGGCAGTCGGCAGGCAGAGCGGCCGGTCGCCCTTCAGCGTGTTCTGGTGATAGGGATCGAACCAGCGCTCCTTGACGAGGCCGAGGCTCTCGACCAGCCGCCAGCGGTCGGGCACCGGTATCTGGTCGGTGGGAAAGGCCTCCGGCGGGGGCGCCCTCAGCGCGCCGCGATTGTCCTGCGACACCGGCTCGTCGAGCACCTGCTGCGGCACGCCCGGACGCCGGCGGCCCGGGAGGGGCGCGGGCGGCGGCGGCGGCTCGGCCGGCGGGGACGGCGGTGAAGACTGCGTCTCCTGCCCCTCACCGTCATTCCGGCGAAAGCCGGAATCCACCTTCTCTTCAGCGAGCGTCGAGACCGAGAAGGTGGATCCCGGATCAAGTCCGGGATGACGGCTCTGGCCCGGCGCGGCGGCACCCACGAGGAGGGAGGCGATCGCGCCCGCGAGGCTCACTTGCCCTCGCAGACATTCTGCTCGCTCGTGCCGAGGAACGGCGCGAACGGGCAGTTGACGTAGCGCAGCCGCGCCGCGACGGCGCCGACCTGCAGCACGATCTGGTCGGCGCGGCGCGCGGGGAGCGCATTGCCGAGCGTGCCGAGCCGCGCGCCGGCATTGTTGGTGCCGAGGAAGGCAGTCATGTCGTCCTGGTCTATGCCGTCGCCCGAAATGCCGATCGCGCCGACCAGCGTCCCGCCGCGGTAGATCGGCACCGATCCGGGGAAGATCTGCATGCCGTTGGCCAGGCGACCGCCGCCGGCCGCCGCCGCGCACTGCGCCGGTACGTCGCTCCCGCCGCCGAGGACGAAGCCGACATGCGCCTTCACCTCGGCCTGGATCAGCGCCGACTGGAGCCCGGTCGAGAAGGGGTTGAACTGGCCGATCGACCGGGAGAGCGGGCCGGGCGGCTGCGCGGCCTCGCCGTCCGGAAAATGCGGGCGGTGGATGTTGCCGATGGCGCGGTCGCTGAACGCCCAGTCGGCGGTGAGCAGAGGCTGGGCCGCCGCGTAGAAGCCGCGCACGTCCGGATCGGCGCTGCCGCCGAGCGCCGCCGCGGCGCCCGGGTTGGAGAAATAGGCCGCGGTCCGCGCCTTCTGCACCGAAACGTCGATGCCGAAGATCGGCGCGTCGGGCGCGCGCACCAGGCCGAGCACGGCGCCGTTGGTGTCGACCACCGCCATCGACACCTGCGCCCGGCTGTCGAGCGGGTGGCGGATCTGCCCCCGCGCCGCGGTCATGATCTTGAACGCCTCCTCAAGCAGCGCCGTCACTTCGGTCGCCGAGAGCCGCCCGTCCGTGCCGGCGCGGATCGGGAAACGGTTGCCGCCCGCGCCGTTGGTGAGGACGAAGGCGTCCGAACTGGAAAATTCGGCCGACGTCGCCGCCCGCACGCCCGAACCCTCCGATCCGTAGGCGCGCCCTGCGACGATGCCTCCGGTCGCGTCGTAATAGCCGCGTACCGTGACGAGCGCGCCGGTGCCGGACAGGCTGGCGAAGGGCGGCGCGGCGGCGGGGCTGCGAATGAGGTCGGCTGCAGTCGCATCGGAATAGCGCAGCAGCGTACCGTCGACGCTGATCCGGTCGGCGCGGATATCGTCGGCCGGCGCGAAGCCTGACGTCGCGGCAAGGGCGATCGCCTCCTCGCCGTCCTTGTCGACGTCCTGCACCTCGGGATCGAAGCCGTAGACGCCGTCCGCCATCACCCCGACGCCGCCGACGACGACGCCGTTCTTGTAGAGCGGGAAGCCGCCCGGGTCCGCCGCGAGTCCCAGCGGGGACCGCTTCGGGCCGATGAAGCCGCCGGCTCCCGCATTGCCGTTGAAGCGCGCGGCGACGTCCGAGCAGGGCAACTGGCTGAACTGCACCCCGAACAATGGACCGCTTTCCAGTCCCACCGTCGCCTTGGACGGCGGGAAGTTCGCCTGGACGATCATACTCGCCGTGCGGGTCGAGAAGGCGTTGCCGGCGGAGGAGAGATAGGCGCCGGTGATCGCCTTCGCGATCGCCCCGGCGGCGGCCCCCGGCACGTCGACGCCCTGGAGATCGTGCGCGCTGCCGTCGGGCGCCGGCGGAACCGCGAGGCGCGCATTGGCGCCCGTCATGGCGAAGACGGAGAGGACGTTGCCCACCCGGTCCACCACCGCGATGGTGGCGGGGAGCGAGCGGCCCTGGGCCTCGTTGATCGCCCGCGCCAGCACCGTCTCCACGTCCGCCTGGGTGAGCGCTTCCTGCGCCGGCGCCACATAATTGGAGGTGGGCGGGGGAGGGGGCG
>Ga0207657_10000567_pt1 | contig 39244 bp, 38 predicted proteins | sample KBSC33metaG_FD_184316 | JGI IMG/M metagenome (GOLD analysis project Ga0207657, IMG submission 184316) | Corn rhizosphere microbial communities from Kellogg Biological Station, Michigan, USA - KBS C3-3 metaG (SPAdes) (version 2) | ecosystem: Host-associated > Plants > Roots > Rhizosphere > Soil ... | reverse complement strand
AGAGTGGAGGCCCGAGCCGGAATCGAACCGGCGTGCAAGGATTTGCAGTCCTCTGCGTAACCACTCCGCCATCGGGCCGGAGGCGGGGCTGATGGTGGCTTTTCGCGGCGCTGTCAAACCCTGAACTGTGTGTCCGCTATCGGACATCCGGCTGGACCCATCTGTCCGCTTCCGGACAGGAAATGCGTGGCGGCGCTGTCGCCGTCCACAACATACCGACTGGCATGGATCATGCTCCTCTTGGCCTCGGGCATAGCCTTCGATAAGGCGTTGCCATCCGGCGCGGTGTCTTGTATCACTAAGACACCTGAAGAGGGCAACGCACAGTGACCGAGCAGAATTACGAACAGATGCGGCGCGCGATGGTGGACAGCCAGTTGCGTACCACCGCGGTCAACGATCCGCGCGTGGTGGCGGCGATGGGGAAGGTCGCGCGCGAGCGCTTCGTGCCCGCCGACAAGGCCGCGCTCGCCTATCTCGACAAGACTTTGCCGGTCGCGCCCGGGCGTGGAATGCCTTCGCCGATGGTGGTCGGCCGGTTGCTGACCGAGGCGCGCGTCCGGCAAGGTGAGCGCGCGCTCGTCGTCGGCGCGGGGAGCGGCTATTCGGCCGCCGTGCTGGCCGAGCTTGGCGCGAGCGTGATCGCGCTCGAGGAAGACAAGGATCTGGCGGCCAAGGCCACGCCGGGCGTGACCCGCGCCGCGGGCCCGCTCGCCAAGGGCTGGGCCAAAGGCGCGCCTTACGACGTGATCCTGTTCGACGGCGCGGCCGAGGAAATTCCTGCCGTGATCATCGGCCAGCTGGCCGAAGGCGGCCGTCTCGCGGCGCCGATCCTGGAGAATGGCGTCACGCGCCTCGCGCTCGGCCGCAAGGCGGGCGGGGGCTTCGGGATGCTGAGCTTCGCCGATGCCGAGGCGCCGATCCTGCCGGGCTTCGCGGTCGCAAAGGGGTTCAGCTTCTAATGCGCGTTCGGGGGAAGATCATCGCCGCCCTGCTTGGCGGCGCGGCGCTTGGCGCGCCGGTCGCGGCGACCACGCTGCAGGACGCTTTCGTCCAGACCTATAGTTCCAGCCCGGCGCTCAATGCGGCGCGTGCGCAGCTGCGCGGCACCGACGAGGGTGTCTCGATCGCCAAGGCGGCGTCGCGGCCGCAGGTGAACGGCACGTTCGGCCTGTCGCAAAGCACCAATGGGATCGACAATTTCTCGAACGGCGCGCGGTCGCTCACCGCACAGCTCAACCTGTCCTACCCGCTGTTCCAGGGCGGACGCGTCAAGAATGCGATCAATGCCGCGACGTCGCGCGTTTCCGCGGGCCGCGCCGATCTGCGCACGACCGAGGGCAATATCTTCGTCCAGGTGGTGAGCGCCTATATGGACGTGATCCGCGACGCGTCGATCGTCGATCTCAACCGCAAGAATGTCGACGTTCTCAACACCAATCTGAAGGCGAGCCGCGATCGCTTCCAGGTCGGCGACCTGACACGCACGGACGTGGCGCAATCGGAAGCGCGGCTCAGCCTGGCGCGCAGCCAGCTGATCGCCGCGCAAGGCAATCTGACTTCGAGTCGCGAAAATTATCGCCGGGTGGTGGGCAGCTGGCCCGAAAATCTGGCGCCGCCGCCCGCTCTACCCAAGCTGCCGGACGAACCCGACCGGGCAGTCACGACCGCGCTCGACAATAGCCCGGCGATCCAGGCCGCTGCCGCTGACACCAAGGCCGCAGGCTATGACGTGAGCGCCGCCCGCAGTCAGCGCCTGCCCACGGTCTCCGCGATCGCTGGTCCCAATTACAATAATTATCTCGGCACCGCGAACCGGCTGAGCGGCCAACTAAAAGGCACACCGGGCATCGATGAGGTTCGCACTGCCAATACGTTCGGCCTGCAGATGACGCTGCCTTTGTACCAAGGCGGCCTTGCCGGCGCGCGCGTGCGCCAGGCGCAGGCGGCGCAGAATGTCGCGATCGAATCGGGCATCGATACAGAACGTCAGGTGATCGCCACCACGCGCGCTGCCTTCGCGTCCTACGAAGCGGCAATGGCGGGCATCACCGCCAACCAGGAGGCGGTGAAGGCCAACGAACTCGCGCTGGAAGGCGTGCGCGCGGAGAATCGCGTCGGTACGCGCACCGTGCTCGACGTGCTCAATGCCGAGCAGGAATTATTGAACTCGCAGGTCCAGCTCGTCTCGGCGCAGCATGACGAATATGTCGCGGGCTTCGCGCTGCTGAACGCAATGGGCATGGCCGAGGCGCGCAATCTCGGCCTCGATGGCGGCGCGCTCTATGATCCGACCGCCAATTACAAGCGCGTGAAGGGCTGGATCGGTGACTGGAGCGAACAGCCCGGTTACACCGCCAAGGGCACACACACGACGGGCCCAACCCCCACCGATCCCGATGTCGTGCCTTATAATCCCGACAGCGGCGACGGGGCCGTGACACCGCCGCAGCAATAAGCGATAGTCGCGGGCGAAATGGCGGAAGACGTGCCCGAACAACCGATCGAAGACGTGCTGGCGTCGATCAAGCGCATCATCAGCGCGGATGTCGAGGCCGCGCGCCGTTTCCCCAGGCCCGGCATCGTCGCGGCCGAGGACGAGGATGTGCTCGAACTCGGCGAGGCGTCCGAGACCGCGCCCGCGGCGAGCAAGGGCCTGGTCTCCGGCAAAGCCGCCAAGGCCAGCAAGGCCGCGCTCGCCGCGCTCGACAACGTCAAGATCGATCCGAGCGCCGGTGCGAACACGATGGACGGTCTGGTGCGCGAGATGCTCAAGCCGATGCTCAAGGAATGGCTCGACGCCAACCTGCCCGAGCTGGTCGAGCGCGTGGTCGCGCGCGAAGTCGCGCGCATCATCGGACGGTGAGGCGGGGGCCTATCCTCCGATCCGGTCATTAAAACCGCTTGAACCCCGATAGGCTTCCCTGCAAGTTCGGCACGGGGGGAAAAGCCTTGAACTCTAGATACTTCGCCATCCTTTGCTGCGCTCTGACGATGCAAGGAGCGGCCAATGCGGCGAATCGCTCATGCCAGGTCGGCACGATGGTGCCGCTGCCCGTCACCATGTCGGGTCTCCGGCCGCTCGTTCACGCGAAGATCAACGGGCACGACGCGGCGTTCGTGGCGGACAGCGGCGCATGGTTCAGCATGATATCGCCCGGCAGCGCCGCCGAATATGAACTGGCGCTCGAACCCGTTCCCATCGGCTTCAGGCTGCAGGGCGTGGGCGGCGCTGTCGTGCCGCACCTGACCACGGTGAAGACCTTCACCATCGCGGGCGTTCCGCTTCCGAAAGTCCAGTTCCTCGTCGGCGGCAGCGAATTCGGCTCGGTCGGACTGCTGGGGCAGAACTTCCTCGGGCTGGAGGACGCCGAATTCGATCTGGCGCACGGCATGATCCGGCTGATGCGCGAGCATGGATGCACATCCAAGGACGATCTGGCCTACTGGGCTCCGGCCGGCGGGACCTACTCCGAGCTGTCCACGGAAGGGCAGGCCGCCAAGCCCGGCCACATCTTCGCGTCGGTCTATGTCAACGGCGTCAAGCTGCGTGCCATGTTCGATACGGGCGCCTCCACCTCGTTCATCTCCCGCGCGGCGGCGGCACGCTTCGGCCTGAAGCCCGACGCGCCTGGCGTGACGCCCGCCGGCGGATCGAGCGGGATCGGGCGGCATTTCGTGCAGACGTGGATCGGGCCGATCCAGAGCGTGAAGATCGGCGACGAAGAGGTGCGCAACACGCGCATCCGCTTCGGTGGCGACATGCAAGACGTCGATATGCTGATCGGCGCGGACTTCTTCCTCTCGCACCATGTCTATTGGGCGCAGAAGCTCGACAAACTCTTCTTCACGTTCAACGGTGGTCGCGTCTTCGATCTACGCGATCTTGGCGATGGTCAGGGGCGCGCATTGTCGGATGCCGGGAATGCTCCCATCGCGGCGGGAGCGGACGCCGAGGCGGTACCGGCCGACGCGGATGGCTTCAGCCGGCGCGGCGGCGCGCGTGCCTCCCGGGGCGATCTGAAAGAGGCGCTCGCCGATTTCGATCAGGCGATTAAGCTCGCGCCCGAAAATATCGATTATCTCCGGCAGCGCGCGCAGCTCCATGCGCAGATGCGCCAGCCGTTGCGCGCGGTGGAGGACCTGGAACGCATCCTCAAGCTCAAGCCCGACGATGTGGACGCGCATCTGATGCGTGCCGGGATGCGCCAGCGGCTCGATCATGACGCGGACGTCAGCTCGGATCTCGACGCGGCTGCCGCGGCGGCGGCACCGAGTTCCGATCGCCGTTTCGCCATTGCCGCCGCTTATCAGGAAGCCGGCAATTATCCGCGCGCCATCGCCCAATTTGATCTGTGGATCGCCGCGCATCGCGACGACGTGCGCAGGCCGATCGCGCTCAACGGCCGCTGCTGGACGCGCGCCTTGAGCGGGACCGGGCTCGATCTCGCGCTCAAGGATTGCAACGCCGCGCTCTCGGCGATGCCGCGCAACCCCTCCTTCCTCGACAGCCGTGGCCTGGTGCGGTTGCGGTCGGGACAATATGCGCAAGCAATCGCCGATTACGATCAGGCGCTCGCCGCCAACGCCAAGATCGCATGGTCGCTTTATGGCCGCGGAATCGCCAAGCTGCGGCTCGGCCAGAAGGAAGCGGGCGAGGCCGACCTGGCGAAAGCGAAGGCGCTGGAGCCGGAGCTGCCGGACCGGGCGAAGAAGCTGGGAGTGGCGCCTTAGGGACGCCGCACGCTCCGCACTGACGTTTGGCTGGCACGCGAGACGCTTGCCAGCGCGTGCGGTGTTGCTAGTCCTGCATCCATGCAGAAGTTCCTCGCAACGGCGCTTGCCGCCACGCTCGCCACGACCGCGCTCGCGCGCCCTTTTACCCCTCAGGATATGGTTTCCTTGTCGCGCGTCGGCGCGCCGGTCGTATCGCCCGACGGGCGATGGCTGGTGTGGGACCAGCGCGAGACCGATCTTGCCGCCAACAAGGGCCGCCACGATCTGTGGCGGCTCGATCTCAAGGCGAAGACCGGAGCGCCCGAAAAATTCGCCTCGACCGATGCGGAGGAGAGCGATCCCGCCTTCGGTCCCGACGGCAATCTCTACTTCCTGTCCAATCGCAAGGGCGATGTCAGCGCTATCTGGCGCGTGTCGATGGCGGGCGGGGCGCCCACGCAGGTCACGGGCGACTATGACCTGTCGGGCTTCAAGATCTCACCCAAGGGTGACGCCATCCTCGTCTGGGCGGACAAGCCGGTCGGCGCCGCCAATCTCGACATCAAGGCGCCGGATAAGCCCAAGGATGCGGGCAGCGGCCGCATCTTCGACCAGCTCTTCATCCGCCATTGGGATGCGTGGGCGGACGGGCAGCGCTCGCAATTGTTCGTGATCCCGCTCGCGGACGGCAAAGCCGGCGGGCCGGGCCATGCGATCGAAGGCGCGCTGGTCGGCGATACGCCCAGCAAGCCGTTCGGCGACGGCAGCGAACTCGCCTGGAGTCCCGACGGCAAGACTGTCTATTTCACCTTGCGCGAGGCGGGGCGGACCGAGCCGCTCTCGACCAATCTCGATATCTTCGCCGCCCCCGCCGATGGATCGGCGCCGCCAACCAACCTCACGATCGATAATAAAGCCACGGACACGGCGCCCGCGGTCTCGCCCGACGGGCGCTGGCTGGCCTGGACCGCGATGAAGCGCGCCACCTACGAAGCCGATCGCCTGGTCCTGTGGGTACGCGATCTACGCACCGGCCAGGCCCATGCGGTCACCGAAGGCTGGGATCGTTCGGTCGGTTCGCTCAAATGGGCGCCCAATTCGGCGAGCCTCTACGTCACGGCTGAAGACACGCTCGACGTCCCCCTGTTTCGCGTCGACCTGGCCGACGGCAAGGTCCATCGCCTGACGGGGGAAGGGCATGTCGCCGCCTTCGACGTGCTGCCCAAGGGCGGGCTGGTCTATTCGCTCGATACGCTGACCGCGCCCGACGACCTCTGGATGTGGTTGCCCAACGGCAAGGTTTCGCGCCTGACCAGCGTCAACGCGGCCAAGCTGGCGGGCGTGGATCTGCCGATCGTCACGCGCTACAATTTCAAGGGCGCGAACGGCGACACCGTCTGGGGGTTCGCGATGAAGCCCGCACAGCTCGTGGCTGGGGCGAAGGCGCCGGTCGCCTTCCTCGTTCACGGCGGACCGCAGGGTAGTTTCAACGATAGCTGGTCCTATCGCTGGAACCCGATGGCCTGGGCCGGCCACGGTTTTGCGGTGGTCTCGGTCGATTTCCATGGGAGCACCGGCTACGGCCAGGCCTTCACCGATGCGATCCGCAACAATTGGGGCGGCTGGCCGCTGATCGACCTGAAAGATGGTCTCAAGGCTGCAACCGAACGCTTTGATTTCCTTGATGCTGACAATGTCTGCGCCGCCGGCGGCTCCTATGGCGGCTATATGATGAACTGGATCGAGGGCAATTGGCCCGATCGCTTCAAATGCATCGTCCAGCATGACGGCGTATTCGATGCGCGCGCCATGGCCTATGAGACCGAAGAATTATGGTTCGACGAATGGGAGCATGGCGCGCATCCTTATTATGAGGATCCCGCCGCGTACGAGAAATGGAACCCGGTCAATCATGTCGACGCCTGGAAGACGCCGCAGCTCGTGATCACCAGCGAGAAGGATTTCCGCATCCCCTATACGCAGGGCATCGCCGCCTTCACCGCCCTCCAGCGGCGCAACGTTCCGTCCAAATTGCTTATCTTCGCCGACGAGAATCATTGGGTGCTCAAGCCGAAGAACAGCCTGCAATGGTACCGGACCGTGTTCGGCTGGATGGATAAGTGGACAGGTAACAAGGCCGAGTGACGCACCCGCTCGACCGCCCCATCTGGAGCGCGCTCACCACCCGCCAGGCCGATATCGCCGAACGGGTTGGCGACGCCGTGCGTCTCAAGCCCGAATATGGCGTGTTCGCCGCCGCCGCCGATGCCAGCGAACGCAGCCGGATCGCGCTCAATTATCTGGACATCGGGCCCGATGGGCTGTGGTGCGTCGAGCGCGATCCGGTCGAGCCGCCGCCCGGCATGCTGATCGTGCATCATAGCGCGCCCTGCGTGCAGATGGTGGCGGACCATGTGATCGCGCCCAAGCCCGATTTCCAGGTCCTGCGCCTTGGCGAGAAGGACGCGCCGGCGATGCTGGCGCTCGCGCGCATGACCGAACCCGGCCCTTTCTTCGCGCACACCAACCGCATGGGCAATTTCATCGGCGTGAAAGCCAAGGAACTGCTCATCGCCATGGCCGGCGAACGGCTGCGTCCGCAGGGCTATACCGAGGTGAGCGGCGTCTGCACCCACCCCGATTTTCGCGGGCGCGGCTTTGCCGGCGGGCTGATGCGGATCGTCGCGGCGCGGATACTCGCGCGGGGCGAGGTGCCGTTCCTTCACTCCTACGCCGAAAATACGCGCGCGATCGCTTTGTACGAGACTTTGGGCTTCAAATTGCGATCGACGATGACGCTGACCGTGCTGACCAAGCACGACCTCGGCGCGTCAATCATCGGCCACGGCGCCGTGGGGCATGGCGCCGTGGGCCATGGCGTGATCGGGCACGGCTAGAGCGAGCGGTCGGTTCAGCTCGTTTCGTATATCTGCAGGGGAACCGTGGTCACCGCACTCAGCACGATCTGGGTCGCCCCGATCTGCGAGGAGAGGCCGGGGGTCTGGACCAGCACCGCCTCGGTGATCGTATTGAAGGGCTGATTGTAGAAGACGAGCTGCGATAGCGCCGCCTCGAGCGGCGACATGCTCGGATTATAGGCCGCGTTCTCGGCATATCGGCCGGTACAGGTGAAGCCCGCACTGGTGGTGAGCGCCACCCCCGCATAGCTCTTGGTATAAGGGCTGTAGCAGGCGTTGGCCGCGCTCAGCGCCGCCTGGCCGGTCGCGTCCAGCGGTTGGCTGACCGACACGCCGTTGGCTTGGGGCGCCATCAGCCCACCCTGAACGCCCAGGTCGTGCGGGCCGAATGCATCCGGCAGGAAAGAGGTGAGCAATTGCGGTTGCTGATTGGGCAGCGCGATCTCCAGCGTGCTCGCGTCCACCAGTTCGTACAGGAATTGCCGGCAATAGCCGCACGGAGCCGCCGAGATGGCGAGCGTCGACAGGCCCTGCTCGCCGTTCAGCCAGGCGTTGGCGACGCACGCCTGCTCAGCATGGACGGTGAAGCTGAGCGCGATGTCGGCCACCTCCAGATTGGCGCCATAATAAAGCGCGCCGGTCAGGCCGATGCCGACCGCGCCCACCTGGTAATTGGAGACGGGAACCACCGCATAATTCTGCGCCAACGGCACCAGCATCACAGCGAGCTGCTCAAGCGTGACACCATATTGCTGTGCAAGTTGCGCGGCATCGCTGGGACTTATCACGCCATGAAAAGTCGAAACGGATGTAATTTCCCGAATAGATGCCAAAACGGCTGAATTACCTTCATTTCCTGCCAATATGGTAGCAAAATCATCGGACATCTCGACTCTCCCATGTTATAGGACCTCCGCCTTATATTGGCGATATCAATCCTAATCAAACGCCAGTGTAGCCGAATTGGAGTACAATTTGAATTATCTTTAATATTATTAGGGGATGTGACAATGGATCGCACGACGAACGTCCTATTGGGGACCATCATCGGCCTGTTGGTATTGGGTGCAACCTTCTGGTTTGGGCGCGACAGCGGCTTCAAGGAGGCCTCCGCCTCTTCGTCCGCATCGGTCGCCTCCTCCATGGCCTCGTCCGCTTCGTCGGGATCGAGCGGTTCGTCCGCTTCCAGCCCCTCCGCCTCCGGCGCCTCTGCTTCCAGCCCCTCCATGTCGCCTGCCGCTGCGGCCGCAGCTGCGCCTGCCGCTGCTGCTCCGGCGGCACCCGCCAAGACCAAGTGAACAGGCCGTAGCGAAGGAGAGGGGGCATGGCGGCATTACGCGCCAGGCTGGTCAACCCGATAGTCTGGCGCGTGCCAGGGCATGCGGCGCGGAAGCTGTTCAGCTTCTCGCTGGCCGAACATGGCAGCATGCTCGATCTGGCATCCGCCGCGCATCTGGCGCCGGATCCGGAACGCCGTGCCCTCTACCTTCGGCACATGTTGGACGAGCAGCGCCATGCGCGCATGTTCGCGATGCGCTCGGCCGATTTGCGGCTGCGCGATGGGCGCCAGTCGCTGGGCTTTCCCGTCGCCGATAATGAGGATTTGTTCGAGCGGCTGGGCGAGTTGCGCTTCCTCGCCTTCGTCCATCGCGGCGAAAAGCGCGGACGCCAGCAGTTCGAGGCCTATCGCGACTGGTTTCAGGGCCGGGGCGATCGGAAAAGCGCCTCGCTCTTCACCGCGATCATCCGCGACGAGACGCGTCACGAGCAATATACCCACGATCTTCTGGTCGAACTGGCGGGCAGCCCGGCGCGCGCGCGGGCCGAGATCCGTGCCGCCTCCTTGTGGGAGAAATGGCGGATCTGGCGCCGGCTTGGCCGCGTGATCGCCGAACAGGCTTATTTCCTGGCAATGTCCGTGATCTATCTGATTAGCGGACCCTTCTTCCGGCTGGCGGTACGGCCCCGTGCCGCTGGCTGGATCAACCATGGTGCCGCGCCCGATGCGGCGCATGTGCCGCCTCCCTCGCGCGAATGGTCCGCCGCATGAGCGCGGTCCTGGGCATTTCGGCTTATTATCACGACTCGGCCGCCGCGCTGATCGTCGATGGCGAGGTGATTGCCGCCGTCCAGGAAGAGCGGCTGTCCCGGCGCAAGAATGATCCGGGCATGCCGCAGCGCGCCGCCGAGGCCTGCCTGCGGCAGGCGGGGTTGGAGGCCCAGGATCTCGACCGCATCGTCTTCTACGAGAATCCGTTCGGGCGGCTGGAGCGCGTGGTCCTGTCGTCGCTCCGCGCCTTTCCGCGCTCGTGGCGGCATTTCCCGGCCGCCCTGCAATCGCAGATCGGAAGCAAGATCTGGGTGCTGGACGGCATTGCCGGCGCGCTCGGCGTGCCGCGCGGCAAGATCACCACGGTCGGCCATCACGAGAGCCATGCGGCGAGCGCCTTTTTCCCGAGCCCGTTCGAGGAAGCCGCGATCCTCACCGTCGACGGAATGGGCGAGGATGAATCGACCGCGATCTGGCATGGCGCCGATACCGATCTGCGCTGCCTCGCCAGCATTCCCTATCCGCATTCGATCGGGCTGCTCTATGCCGCGATCACCGCCTTCCTCGGCTTCGAGGTCAATGAGGGCGAATATAAGGTCATGGGCCTGGCCGCGTTCGGGAAACCGAGCTTCCAGAACGAATTCCGGACCCTGCTGCAGCTCCAGGCGGACGGCGCGTTCGAGCTCAACACGCAATATTTCGCGTTCCATACCGACATCAACATCGCGTTCAGTCCCAGGCTGGAACGCCTGCTCGGTCCGCCGCGCCGGCGCGGCAAGGCGTGGGATCTGACCGGCGACGAAACCGATCAGCGCTACGCGGATATCGCCGCCTCGCTTCAGTGGATTACCGAAGAGGCGTTGCTGGGCCTGGCGCGTGAGGCGCGACGGCGCACCGGCAGCCCCAATCTGTGCCTTGCGGGCGGCGTGGCGCTCAATTGCGTCGCCAATGCGCGACTGCTGCGTGAGAGCGGCTTTTCGCGCATCTTCGTGCAACCGGCCGCGGGCGACGCGGGCGGCGCGCTCGGCGCGGCAATGCTCGGCGCGATCGAGCTCGATCGCGAACGCCCGGCGCGGATGACCAGCGCGGCGCTCGGCGTGCCGATCTGCAACGATGCGGCGCGCGCGCTGTGCGGTTCGCTCGGCCTGCACTGGCGCTATCCGGGCGACATATTGGACGAGGCGGCCGATCTTGTCCTGCGCGGCAAAATCGGCGCCTTCGTTCGCGGCCGTTTCGAATGGGGGCCGCGTGCGCTCGGGCAGCGTTCGATCATCGCATCGCCGGCCGATCCCGGAATGCGCGACCGCATCAATCAGGTCGTCAAGAAGCGCGAGCCGTTCCGGCCCTTCGCGCCGGCGGTGCTGAGCGATCGCGCGTCCGACTGGTTTGCCGAGCATGACAATGACATGACCCCCTTCATGACCACCACCGCGCGCGTGGTGGAGCGCCAGGCAGGGGATATCGGCGCCGTTCGCCATGTCGACGGCACCGCGCGCGTCCAGACCGTGACCGCGCAGGCCTCGTCCGATTTCTGCGGCCTGCTTGAGCGGATGGAACGCAACGGCGCACCACCGATCGTGCTGAACACGTCGCTCAACGGCGCGGGAGAGCCGATCATAGGCGACGAGGCCGATGCGCTCGGCTTCTTCATGTCGCACCCGGTCGATTTCATGGTCCTGGGCGACATCCTTCTCGAAAAGGGAGCAAATCCGTCATGAAGAAGGCAACGACCGCCAGCGCCTTCGCCTCCAGGATCGTCACGGTCGGTCAGCTGATCGGCCATTTCTCGACCGGACGCCGGATCTTCATGCTGCCGTTGCTGATCCTGATCCTGATCAGCAGCCTGCTTCTCGTCCTGGCCGGGGGGCTGAGCTATGTCGCGCCCTTCGTCTACGCGATCGTCTAGGCAGCCTTGAGCCGTCCGGCCGACGCGACTCGTCTCTGGGCCCTGATCGGGGGCATCTTCGCGATTCTCGAAACCGGCATGATCTGGTGGCGCGTGGGCACGCTGCCGCTCTTCTGGATCTGTCTGGTATGGGCCACTTATCTCTCGTTTCTGGCACGGCGGGCACAGGGAGGGCTTGCGCGCTCCCTTTGGCTCAATTGCGCCGCGGTGATCGCGGCGCTGGGGCTGTGCGAGGCGGCTCTGTGGCTGGGCGAGCGGCCTAATCCCTATGTCCTGCCGGCGGGAACGGCGATCGGCGGCACCTTCGCCATTCCCGGTTTCTTCACGATCATGCCCGCACCCGGGATCGGATACCGCCCGCGCGCGCCGGGCAGCGCCACCGCAGTCAAGGTCGCGAATGGGCGTCTTCTCTATTCGGTGCGCTACGACGTCGGTCCCGACGGCCTGCGCATAGGCGCGCCGGCGGCCGCGGATCCCGAAGCCTGTCTGCTGATGTTCGGCGATTCGATGGCGTGGGGCGAGGGGCTCAACGATGGCGAGACGACCGCCTTCCTGATCGGCCAGTTCAGCCAGGGGCGCGTGCTGGCGCGCAACTTCGCCTTCACCGGCTACAGCGCGCATCAGATGCTCTGGCTGGTGCGGAGCGGGACGGTGCGCGCCAAAGCGGGCTGTGATCCGCGACGGCCGGTGATTGCACTCTACCAGACGCTGCCCAACAATATCGCGCGCGTGGCGGGCCTGCGCGGCTGGGACGATTATGGCCCGCGCTACATCCTGGCCGGCGGCGCGCCGCGTTATGTGGGCGGTTTCGACCGTGGCCAATATATCCTGCGGGATCGGCTGTTCGTCCCGCGCTGGCTTGCCGGTCCGCTGTCGCGCAGCGTCGTCTATTCGCGCATTTTCGGGCGCGATCGGCGCGTGCGCGATTTCGACCTCGACCGGTTTGCGGCGGTGGCGGCGGCGGCCGATGCGGGCCTGCGACGAGACTATCCACGGCTGCGCTTCCTCGCGATCGTCTGGCCCGATTTGAGCGAGCCCGCCGAACCTCGTGCGCGCCAGGTCGCCGACCTGCTCGGAGCGCTTGGCCGGCGGCATGTCCCCGCCACCACGATCGGTGGGCTTGTGCCTCGCTTCGATGCGGACCCGGCACCTTTCCTGATTACCGGAGACGGGCACCCCAATGCCCTGATGAACCGCGTGCTGGCGCAGGCGCTGCGCGCCCGCGAGCCCGCCTTGCGCTGACTATCCATTCACCCCCGAAGGAGACGTTCGATGGCAAAGAAAGCAACAGGTTCGGGTCATGCGAAAGGCCTGGCGGGATGGCGGCCGCCGACCACGACCGCACAGCAGGGCAGCGCCAAGGTGGACTGGACGCGCACCTTCCACGTCAATGACGGGCAGGCGTTCGTGTCGGGCCTGTTCGCGCTCTATCGCGACGTGTTCGATTCCTTCCTCAAGGATGCGGGGCAGGCGAGCGAGGTGGGTGAAACCACGCTCTATCAGGTCGCGACCGGGCCGCAGCTGCGCTTCGAAATCAAGCGATTGGGCCCGAACGAATTCGAGGTGCGCGGCGCGCATTTCGCCACGCCGTCGGGCATCAACATCTGCGTAGGGCTCAATCCGCACGAATAAGGGGCTAGGTGGGGCGGCTGGCGCCGCTCCCACCGAGCATATGGGGAACAGGGAGCATGGCGTTTTTCCGATATGCCGGGGCGGTGCGCCGATACATCCTGGTGGGCAGGGTGGTGACGATGACCGCCCAGAACCAGCTGTTTCCCAATGGAGCGATCTGCATCCAGGATGACAGCATCGTCGCGGTCGTTCCCGATCTCGCGCAGATCCCGACCGCGTTCGCCGACGCTTCGGTGGTCGACACGCAGGGGACCATTTTCCCCGGACTGATCGAGCTGCATAACCATCTGAGCTACAATTTCCTGCCGCTCTGGACGGTGCCGAAGAGGTACACCAACCGAAACCAGTGGCGTACGACCGAGCCGAGCTACGACACGTTCGTGGCCGCACCGGCGCGGCTCCTCGGCAGCAATTACGATGTGGATTATCCGCGCAGCATCGCGCGCTTCGTCGAATGTCGTTCGCTGATGGGCGGGATCACGACCACGCAGGGGATCAGCACCAGCTCGTCGGCGGGGAGCCAATATTATCAGGGGCTGATCCGCAACGTCGAAGCCCCTTCCGATCCCGCCTTTCCCAAGGCATCCGGGCAGACGCTGGATTACGCGCCCGCCGATATCGCCGCCAAGCTCGTGCCCGCATTGGCATCCAATCTGCCCTTCTTCTACCATCTCAGCGAAGGCACCGATGCCGATGCAAGGCAGCGTTTCCTCGACCTCCAATATCAGCCCGCCAAATGGGCGATCACCGCGCATCTGATCACGATCCACTGCACCGCTCTCCAGGCGGCCGATTTCACCCGGCTTTCGCAGGATGCGGGCATGGTCTGGTCGCCTTTGTCCAACTTCCTGCTCTACGGGCAGACCAGCGATATCGCCCAGGCCAAGGCGCAGGGGATGACCATCGCCTTGGGATCGGACTGGTCGCCCAGCGGGAGCAAGAATATCCTCGGCGAGCTCAAGATCGCGCGGATCGTGAGCGGTAATCTGGGCGGGCTCTTCACCTCCGAGGAGCTGGTCCGGATGGTGACGTCCACGCCCGCGAAGATGTTGGGCTGGGACGGCCTGGTCGGCACGATCCAGCCCGGGAAGAAAGCGGACCTACTCATTGTGGATGGCGTGAAAGGCGATCCGTTCGACCTTTTGATCGACACCACCGAATCCGACGTCCTCGCGGTCGTGATCGGGGGAAGGCCGCGCTATGGCCGGATGGGCTTCCTCGATTTCGATGCCAGCCGGCAGGAGCATGTGCTGGTGGGCGGAATCAGCTACAGCCTCGATTTGACCGAGCCGGGCAGCGATCCGCTGGCGGGCCTTTCGCTGGCCACCGCCACCACCAAGCTTTCCTATGGCTTGCAGAATCTGCCCAATCTGGTGCCCGCCACGCCGACCGCGACCCTCATGGCGCTGAACATGCCGCGCGAACCCGCGATCAGCATCGACATGGAACTCGATCCGATGCCGCCGGGCGGGCTGATCGAGGCCTTCTCGCTGGCCGCGACGCCCCCGTTGCAACCGATGACGCTGCCTCCGATCACCGCCGTCGACGACCCCGGATTCATCCCCGCGATCAAGGCCAACCCCAACCTTCCGGCCTTCCTGCGCAACGCACTGTAGCCCGCGCGGGCGTACGGGTAGGGAAAATCGCTCCCGGCCGCGCTAGACTGCGCCGCATGACGAACCGGAAGGAACGCGGACGGCCGCCGCACGGCGACATATTGACGCCCGCGGAATGGCGCGTGGCCGACAAGGTTCGCCATGGCATGACCAATCCCGCGATCGCCGCGATGCTCGGCGTCAGCACGGATGCGGTCAAATTCCACGTCGCCAACGTGCTGCAGAAACTGGGACTCTCGAACAGAGGCGAGCTGCGGCGATGGGACGGTGTAAGGTTGGACAGCCACCTCGCGAGACAGGAGCATGGCATGGGGATGGAGGCGGACTTCGGCGCGATCGGCCAGATCGCGCGCAGCGTGCGGGATATCGCCGCGGCCAGCGCCTTTTATGGCGAGACATTGGGCCTGCGCCATCTTTACACCTACGGCACGCTCGCCTTTTTCGACTGCGGTGGGGTGCGGCTCTTCCTGTCGCAGGGAGACGGCGATGGCGCGGCGGAATCGCTCCTCTATTTCCGCGTCGGCGACATCCACGCCGAACAACGAAGGCTCGAAGCCAAGGGCGTCCTTTTCACCCATGCCCCGCACATGATCCATCGCCATGAGGACGGGACCGAGGAATGGATGGCCTTCTTCAAGGACAATGACGACCGCCCGCTCGCGCTGATGAGCCAGGCCGCGCCGGCGAATTGAGCAGATCAGGCGGGGGTGATGAAATTGTCGAGCACGCGTTTGCGGCCGGCATGCTCGAAATCGATCTCCAGCTTGTTGCCCTCGATCTCCGCGACCAAACCGTAGCCGAATTTCGAATGAAACACGCGCTGCCCCAGCGCGATATCACTCCTCGGTTTGGCGGCAAATGAGGCCGCGCTCGCCTTCACCTCGGCCAGCCGCGTCGGGCTCATGTCGAGCGGCTTGCCGACCGCGCGTTGCCAGCCGGGGCCGCGCGTCGCGGCGCGCGCGACGTGCGCGAACGGGTCGGCCTGCTCGCTCCATTGTGCGCGCCACAGGCTTTCGCCGCCGCTCATCGTGGTTTCGCTGTCGATATGCTCGGCCGGCAGCTCGTTGACGAAACGCGAGGGGATGGATGAGGTCCACTGGCCGTAGATGCGGCGGTTGGCGGCGTGGAAGATGTAGGCCCGTCGCCGTGCGCGCGTGATCGCCACGTAAGCGAGGCGGCGTTCCTCCTCCAGGCTGGCGGTGCCGCCCTCGTCGAGCGAACGCTGCGAGGGGAAGACGCCTTCCTCCCAGCCGGCCAGGAACACGGTATCGAACTCCAGCCCCTTGGCGGCGTGGATCGTCATGATCGTGACTTTGGCCTCGTCGGCATTGGCATCATTGTCCATGACGAGGCTGACATGTTCGAGGAAGGCGCCGAGCGTCTCATATTCCTCCATCGCGCGGGCAAGCTCGGTCAGATTCTCGAGTCGTCCGGTGGCCTCGGTCGAACGTTCGGCCTGGAGCATTCCGGTATAGCCGCTCTCGTCGAGCATCAGCCGCGCGAGCTCGGCATGCGGCAATTCGTCGAGTTTGGAGCGCCAGCGCGCGATATCGCCGATCAGGTTGCCGAGCGCGCGCCGCGCCTGCGGGGTCAGTTCGTCCGTGTCGAGAATGCGCGCGGCGGCGAGCGTGAGCGGCATGCTTTGGCCGCGCGCCAGTTGGTGCAGCTTCGCCATTGCCTTGTCGCCGATGCCGCGCTTGGGCACGTTGACGATCCGCTCGAAGGCAAGGTCGTCCGCCGGTTGCGCGATCACGCGCAGATAGGCCAGCGCATCGCGGATCTCGGCGCGCTCGTAGAAGCGGAAACCGCCGACTATGCGATAGGGCAGGCCGATCGCGATGAAGCGGTCCTCGAACTCGCGCGTCTGGAACTGCGCGCGCACCAGGATCGCGATCCGATCGAGCGTGGTGCCGCCGCGTTGCGCGCTCTCGATCTCCTCGCCGACGCGGCGGGCTTCTTCCGGCCCATCCCAAACGCCGACCACGCGCACCTTCTCGCCGGTTGATTCCTGCGTCCATAGGGTCTTGCCGAGCCGTCCGCCATTATGCGCGATCACGCCCGACGCGGCGGCGAGGATGTGCGGCGTCGACCGGTAATTCTGCTCGAGCCTGATCACCTTCGCGCCGGGAAAATCGCGCTCGAACCGCAGGATATTGGCAACCTCTGCCCCGCGCCATGAATAGATCGACTGGTCGTCGTCGCCGACGCAGCAGATATTCTTGCGCTCCTGCGCGAGCAGCCGCAGCCACAGATATTGGCTGGCATTGGTGTCCTGATATTCGTCGACCAGGATGTAGCGGAAGCGCTGTTGGTACAGCTCCAGCACGTCGCGATGCTTCTTCAGGATGACGAGCATGTGCAGCAGCAAGTCACCGAAATCACACGCATTCACGGCTTTCAGCCGCTCCTGATAAGCCGCATAGAAATCGCGTCCGCGGCCATTCGCGAATTGCTCGCTTTCGGCGGCATCGACCTCCGCCGGTGTCCAGCCGCGATTCTTCCAGCGATCGATCAGCCCGGCGAGCGCGCGCGCGGTCCAGCGCTTCTCGTCGATGTCCGCCGCCTGGATCAGCTGCTTGAGCAAACGCAGCTGGTCGTCCGTGTCGAGAATCGTGAAATTGCCCTGCAAGCCGACCAGTTCGGCATGACGCCGCAGCATCTTGGCCGCGATCGAATGGAAGGTGCCGAGCCAGGGCATGCCCTCGACCGCGCCGCCGGTGATCCGCTCGACCCGCTCGCGCATCTCGCGTGCGGCCTTGTTGGTGAAGGTCACGGCCAGGATCTCGCTCGGCCAGGCGCGCCGCGTCGCGATCAGGTGGGCGAGCCGCGCGGTCAGTGCAGCGGTCTTGCCCGTGCCCGCGCCCGCCAGCACCAGCACTGGGCCGTCGGTGGTCAGCACCGCCTCGCGCTGCGGTTCGTTCAGCCCGCGCAGATAGGGCGGGTCGTCGGGGGAGGGGGCAGGGAGACTCACGCGTGAACAGGTAGGGAACGACAAGGGCCGGGGCAACCGTTTGTCGCGGAGCCGGTCGGGTGCTCATGTGTGATGGGATGCGGAACTTTCCCGGGCTTTGAGCGGTAGGGCCGTGTCGAGTCCCAATCCCGGCATTTCAAGGAGATTTCCGATGAAGGCTCCCCTTTTCATGATAGCCGCCCTGATGGGCACCGCCGCCGTCGCGCAGACGGCCCCCGACGCCAACGCGCCTGCCAATACCCCGCCGGCTGCCGGCGCGACCACTCCTACCGCCCCGCCCGCAAGCAGCATGGATACGACCGCTCCTGCTCCTGCCGCTCCGGCCACCAGCATGGACGCCACCGCGCCCGCACCCACTGCTCCTCCTCCGGCGAGTGACAGCAGCATGGGCGTCGCAAACAATCCGCAGACGGCGACGGATACGTCCAACTATCCGGTCTGCTCGCGCAGCGTCACCGACAAATGCCTGCAGCGGGGCGCCGTGCATAAGACGCGTCGGCATCACTGATCGTCTCGGGCGCGGAACTTTCCGGCTTGAGCGCCGTAGGTTCCGCGCCGCCCCGCCGGCAAAGCGGGAACGGTTCACAAGATTCGTGAGCCAAGGAGAACGACCCGTGAAAGCCACGTTCCTGATCGCCGCGTCGCTGATCGCCGGCGCCGCCGTCGCGCAAACCACCGCGCCCGACACACCAGCACCGCCTCCGACCGCGCCGATGCCCGCGCCCGACACCGCCACGCCGCCTCCGCCTCCCGCGCCGGCCCCGATGGATTCTACCGCTCCGGCCGCACCGATGAGCAATCCAAGTCCGCCGGCAAGCACGGTCGCGCCGACGCCGCCCGATACGACCAATTACCCGCCCTGTTCGCACGACGTGCAAGACCGTTGCGTCCAGACGCACGAAGGCGCCAGCACGGCGGGCATGCCGGCTCATCACCGCGGGCATATGGTCCGTCACCGCAGGCATAAATGATTTGATGCGGGCGGCGGTTGACCGCCGCCGCCCGCCGCGCCAATCCCTCCCCGAAGGCCGGAATGTGGCGCAGCGGGGAGAGGGATATGGCGAAACAGGCAGCGCCTTCGACGCGCCGCGTGCTGGCGGCGAGCCTGATCGGCACCAGCATCGAATTCTACGATTTCTACGTCTACACCACGGCTGCCGCTCTGGTGTTCGGCGAGCTTTTCTTCCCGCAGGCGTCGAAAGCCATGGGCCAGCTGGCGTCGCTGGCGACGATCGGCGTCGCCTTCGTCGCCCGGCCTTTAGGCTCGCTCTTCTTCGGCCATTTCGGTGATCGCATCGGCCGCAAATCGACGCTCGTCGCCTCGTTGCTGACGATGGGCATCTCGACCACGCTGGTGGCGTTGCTGCCCACCTATATCCAGGCGGGCTGGATCGCGGCTTTGCTGCTGTGCGTCCTGCGCTTCGGTCAGGGCTTCGGGCTTGGCGGCGAATGGGGCGGGGCGGCCTTGCTCGCGGTCGAGAATGCACCGGAGGGCATGCGCGCGCGCTTCGGCATGTTCCCGCAAATGGGCGCTCCGGTGGGTTTCATCGCCGCCAACGGCCTGTTCCTGATCCTCGGCGCATGGCTCACGCCGGCACAGTTCCATGATTGGGGTTGGCGCATCCCCTTCGCTTTGTCCGCGCTGCTGGTGGTGGTCGGTCTCTGGATCCGCCTGCGCCTGACCGAAACGCCGGAATTCGCCGCCGCCCTGGCTGAAGCGCCGCCGCCGACGGTGCCGTTCGGAGAGCTCGTATCGCGCCATTTCGGTGCGCTCGCGGTCGGCACGATCGGGGCGATCGCTTGCTTCGCGCTTTATTATGTCGCGACTGCCTTCGCGCTGAACTACGGGACCAAGACGCTCGCTTACAGCGCCAAGGATTTCCTCACCGTCCAGCTTGGCGCGATCCTGTTCATGGCGGTCGGCATCTATCTCTCGGCCTGGCTGTCGGACCGCCATTTCGACGAGCGGCGCGTGCTGATGGCGGGCTGCGTCGGCACGATGGCGGCGGGCCTGCTGATGGCGCCGATGATGCTGTCGGGCTCGCTCTTCCAGGTCTTCCTGTTCCTGGCGCTGTCGCTCACGCTGATGGGCTTCGTCTATGGCCCGCTCGGCGCCTGGCTTCCCAGCCTGTTCCCGGCGCGGGTGCGCTATACGGGCGTGTCGATGGCGTTCAACGTCGCGGGCGTGCTCGGTGGCGGGCTTACGCCGATGGTCGCGACCGCTTTGTCGAAGAATTATGGGCTGATGGCGGTCGGCCTCTATTCGGGCGGTGCGGCCTTGATCAGTCTGGTTGCGCTGGCGCTATTCGGCAAAGCACGGACAGTTTAGCGATGCCGTAGCGGCGCTCGGTATCGAGCGCCCAGCCATCGGCCGAGACGGTCTCGTCATTGCGCGTCTCGATCGTCGCCCACGCCGATGGCGCGGCCCAGCCGAGCCGCGTCATCTTCTCCAGCAATGCGCCCGCGCCGCCGCTGCCGTAAGGCGGGTCGAACATCAGCAGATCGTAAGCGCGCCGCGCCGGACCGATGCTCGAAACCCCGATCGGCAGCACTTCGCCTTTCGCGCCGAGCATCTCGATATTGGCCTTGATGGCGCGCGCCGCGTCGCGATCCTGGTCGACGAAGGTGCAGAAGGCGGCGCCGCGCGACTGCGCCTCCAGCCCGAGCGCACCCGATCCCGCGAAGATATCGGCCACGGCCAATCCCTCGAACGAGCCCAGCCGGCTGGTCAGGATCGAAAAGAGCGCCTCGCGCATGCGGTCGCCGGTCGGGCGCGTCGTCGCGCCCGGCGGCGCCTTGAGCACGCGCCCGCGCCATTCACCCGCGATGATTCGCATCGATCAGCCCCGGGGCTTGGCGGGCGCCGGGCCCGATCGATGGCGGGGGCGTCCGCGGCGACCCCCCGGTGCGGCGGGGGCTGTGGATTGTAGCGTCGGCGGTTTCGCGCCGCCACCGGGCGTATGTGGCGCGGCCTTGAGCGTCTTCCGGAACGCGACGAGGTCATGCTGCCGCACCTCGCCCACCTCGCCGACCGGCAAATCATCCAGGATGAAGGGGCCGTAGGCGGTGCGGATCAGGCGGCTGACCTGCAGCCCGAGATATTCGAGCACGCGCCGCACCTCGCGATTCTTGCCCTCCTTCAGCCGCATCTCGATCCACACATTGGCGCCGGTGCGGCGTTCGAGATTGGCGTCGATCGATCCATAGCGCACGCCCTCGATCTCCACCCCTTCGATCAGGCTTTCGAGTTGCGCCTGCGTCACATTGCCGAAGGCGCGTGCGCGGTACGAGCGTTCGACCCCCACCGAAGGCAATTCCAGCTGGCGTTTGAACTCACCGTCGGTGGTGAGCAGCAGCAGGCCTTCGGTATTGAGATCGAGCCGCCCGACCGGAACCACGCGCGGCAGGTCGCGCGGCAATTTGTCATAGATGGTGGGCCGCCCCTTGGGATCGCGCTCGGTCGTGAGCAGGCCCGCGGGCTTGTGGAACAGGAACAATCGCGTGGGGGCGGGGGCCTGGACGGGCTTGCCGTCGACGGTGACGCCGTGGAGCGAGGTCAGGACGGTGGCGGGCGTCTCGATCGGCTTGCCGTCGATCGCGATTCGGCGCGCCTCGATCATGCGCTCGATCTCGCGGCGCGAGGCGACGCCCGCACGGGCGAGCAATTTCGCGATACGCTGGGGCTCACGGCCGCTTTTGGCGGGCGGACTTTCGGGGGTGGTTTTTTGCGACACGTCGCGTTTCTAGACGTGCACGTCGCAACTTTCCCACAAAAAGCTTGTCAAAAAGCCGTTCTATTGATTCTTGGTGCTGTGGATAAGTGGGCGGTGGGATAGCGTGACGGGTAAAAAGGGGCGTAGATTCACGATCTTGGCAGGCATGAGCCTGCTCGCCACCGCGCTTTCGGCGCAGGCTCCGCTTGGTTACGGGAGCCAATTCCAGGTCGAAACGGCGCGCATGCCGACGCTCGCCGAGCAGCTCGGCACGCTCGCCAACGTGAATGACGGCCGGCTCGGAATCGCCGCGACCGATCTCGAAACCGGCAAAACCGTCACGTTCGCGGGCAGCCATCCTTTCCCAATGGCGAGCACGGTCAAGGTCGCGATCGCGGGCGCTTATCTGGCGGGCGTTGACAATGGCCGCTTCGATCTCGACCAGCATTATCGCTACGGCCGCCGCTCGAAATTGACCGCCAGCCAGCTGATGGAGCGGATGCTGATCCGCAGCGACAATGGCGCCGCCGACATATTGTTGAGGGCGGTGGGCGGGCCCAGCGCGGTCAATGCCTGGCTGTCGCGCGCGGGTGTCCGTGGCCAGCGCATGGACCGCACGATCGCGCGCCTGGTCCATGACGACCGCGGCTGGACCGGCCGGCGGGTACCGGTGAACCTGCCCCGCACGCCGCTCGAGGTCGCGCAATCGGCGACGCTGAACGACGATGGCCAGATCGATCCGGCCTTTGTCGGCGATGCGCGCGATACCTCCACGCCCGCGGCGATGGTCCACCTGCTCGCCAAATTGCACAAAGGCGCGCTGCTGAGCGCACAGAGCACCGAATATCTCTTCGACGTGATGGCGCGCTGTGTCACCGGGCGCAGCCGGCTCAAGGGCCAGCTCCCCGCCGGCACCCCGGTCGCACACAAGACCGGCACGCTCGCCGGCGTGTCCGATGACGTGGGCATCGTGACCCTGCCCAACGGACATCATCTGGCGATCGCGGTCTTCGCCAAGGGCATGCGCACCGAATGGGAGCGCGACCGCAACATCGCCCTGGCGACGCGCGTCCTCTATGACGGCTTCACCGCATTCGATCCGTCGACCACGATCGCTTCGATGGGACGGACGATCGCGCGCTAGGCGCCACCTACTCCGTTCGTGCCGAGCGAAATCTAGGTGGCCGGCGCTTCCTTCTTCGAAGGCTCCAGCGCCTTCTCCCATTTGGCAACCAACGTGGAAGCCACGGCATTGCCCACCACATTCGTCCCGGTCCGCCCCATGTCGAGGAACTGATCGACCGCGAGGATCAGCAGCAGTCCCGCCTCCGGGATATGGAAGGCGCCGAGCGTGGAGGAGATCACGACCAGGCTCGCGCGCGGCACGCTGGCGATGCCCTTCGACGTGACCATCAAGAGCAGCATCATCGTCAGCTGCTGCGTGATCGAGAGGTGGATGCCATAGGCTTGCGCGATGAACATCGTCGCGAAGCTGCAATACATCATCGAGCCGTCGAGGTTGAACGAGTAACCCAACGGTAGCACGAAGCCCGCGATCCGCGGCGGTACGCCGAACCGCTCGAGCGCCTCCAGCGTGCGCGGAAAGGCGGCTTCCGACGAGGCGGTCGAGAAGGCGATCAGGAACGGCGCACGGATGTGCAGGAACAGCTCCTTGGCGCGCGGGCCGCCGACCGCGACCGCCGCGACGCCGAACAGCACCGCCCACAGGCATGCCAGCGCCAGATAGAAGCCGCCCATGAAATAGCCGAAGGTGATGACGATCCCCAGGCCTTCCTTCATGACCGCGCTCGTCACCGCCGCGAACACCGCGAACGGCGCGAGGCGCATGACGTAATCGGTGATCTGCAGCATCAATTGCGCGAGCGAATCCATCGCCTTCACGATCGGCGCCGCTTTCTCGCCGATCGCGGTCGCGGCGACGCCGGCGAAGGTCGCGAACACCACGATCTGCAGGATCGCGTTCTTCGCGAGCGCGTCGAAGATCGACGCGGGCACCAGGTCGAGAATGAAGTCCTTGAGCACGAAATGCGCCTGCGCGATCCCGTTCGCCTCGTTGGCGGGCGGCAGGGGCAGCCCGACGCCCACGCCCGGACGGATCACGTTCACGAACAGCAGGCCGAGCCCGATCGAGACGAAGCCGGCCAATATGAACCAGCCGATCGTGCGTACGCCCATCCGCCCCAACGCCGACCTGTCACCCATATGCGCGATGCCGCCCATCAGGGTTGCGAACACCAGGGGGGCGATGATCATCTTTATCAGCTTGAGGAACAGGCCGGTCAGGATCGAAAGGCCGTCCGCGATCGTTGCGGCAGCGGATGGATCGGCGATTGTGCGATTGAGGATGAAGCCGACGATGATTCCCAGAATCATCGCGACGAGGATCAATATGGTAATGCGTTTCGCCACGTCGCTCTCTCTTACCGGGAAGGCGTCGTGGTCGGGGCAAAGGAGCGGGCCGTCAAGCCCGCCCGACAAGGGAAGGAGTCAAGGTGTTCGGCAGGCGTGAGCGCACGTTGCGGCGCATCCTCATCGTCGAGGATGAGCCCCTGGTCGCGTTCGACAACGAGCATTTCCTGCGCGACGCGGGCTATGAGATCGTCGCCACGGTCGATACCGTGTCCGACGCGGTCAACGCGATCACTGATACGGTCGATCTGGTGTTGGCGGACATCACCCTATCCGATGGCGGTTGCGGCCAGGATGTCGCGCGCGCCGCGCGGCAAAAGGGCGTGCCCTTGATCTTCGTCACCGGCAGCCCGCCCGAGAATGTGAAGGGCCTGGCGGTAGGTTTGCTGTCCAAACCCTACAGCCAGCGCGATTTGCTCGCCGCGATCGAACTGGTCGATGCCAAATTGTCCGGAAAACCGGTCAAGCGCCCGCCGCGCGGCTTCACCTTGTTTGCGCCTTAGGTAATCGCGGTGGCGGTCTGACCTCCATTCCGTCATCCCCGCGAAGGCGGGGATCCACCGGGAGGCCAGCGCCAAGCCGCTGAGTGGATTCCCGCCTTCGCGGGAATGACGGCCGTGGGGACAAAGCCTGTTTCACTCGCGACGGCTTTCCTTCTAAGCTCCGGCTAAATCGGCAGGGGCAGGAGCAAATGGCGGAAAAGATCGGCGGATTCGCTTTGCTTCGCAGGGCGCTCACGGACCGCAAGACCGGCCTGATGCTCGCCTTCGGTTTCTCCGCCGGGCTTCCCTTCACGCTTCTGATCGGCACGATCAACGCCTGGCTGGGCGAGGCCAAGATCAGCCTCGCCACGATCGGCATCCTGTCATGGATCGGGCTCGCCTACGGCTTCCAGTTCCTGTGGTCGCCTCTCGTCGATCAATGGCGCCCGCCTGTATTGGCGAGGCTTGGGCGCAGGCGTAGCTGGATCCTGCTCTGCCAGGCGATATTGGCACTTTGCTTCCTCGGCCTCGCGACGACCGATCCGGCGGTGTCGCTGGGCGCCGTCGCGGGTATCGCGGTGATCGGTGCTTTCTTCTCGGCGACACAGAATATCGCGATCGATGCCTGGCGCGTCGATGTCGCGGACGAGCGCGCCACGGTCGAAATCCTCTCCTCCATCTACCAGTTCGGCTTCCGCCTCGCGGCATTATTCGGCGGTGCGTTCGCGCTGATGTTGGCCGCCCGGATGAGCTGGCAGTCGGTCTATGCGATCATGGGCGGGCTAATGGCATTGTCGATGCTCGCGACCTTCGCCGCGCCCGATACGGCAGCGCCCGCGCACGAGGGCGCACCGCTCGCGGGCTTCGCGGTCCCGGATCGGCGCACGCGCATGATCGGCCTGATCATCGTCGGCATTGGCTGGATCTGGGCGATCGCGACGCTGGCAGCGTTCATGGTGAAGGCGCTTCACGGTCCCGGCCCCGACGGAAAGCCCGTATCGGCGGGGGACTTCACGAAGAATTTCGGCCCATGGATCGTGATCGCGACCATCATCGCCCCGGCTGTCGTCGCCGCCTGGCTCAACAAGAGCGCTTCGCTCGACCAGTCGCAACCCGGCGGCACGCTCGCACGCGGCACGGATCGTCTGTATCGCTCGCTGGTCCTGCCTTTGGGCGAATTGATCGAGCGGCTGGGCTGGGGCGCGATCATCGTGCTCGGCCTGATCCTGACCTATCGTCTGTGCGAGTCGATCTGGGGGCCGTTCGCTTACCCCTTCTACCTGCAGGAAATGCATTACACGAACGACGAGGTCGCCTTCGCGTCGAAGATATTCGGCGTGTTCATGCTGATGACGGGCATCGCGCTCGGCGGCGTGCTGTTCGCGACGATCGGCCGCTTGCCGACCTTGCTCGTGGGCGCGGTGATCACCGCCGTCGCCAACCTGCTTTACGCGGATCTCGCGGCGGGCGGCGCGTGGCTCGACGGCTTCTCGCATCTGACGCGGCTCGACCGGCTCACCGCGCTGTTCGGCTTCGATCCACGCATGAACCGCCTGCTGCTGACGATTGGGCTGGAGAATAATTGCAGCGGCCTGGCGGGCGGTGCCTATGTCGCCTACCTCTCCTCGATCACGTCCAAGAAGCACAGCGCGGTGCAATATGCGCTGCTCTCGTCGCTCACCTTGCTGATCGGTGCGCTCGGGCGCGGCGCATTCGGCGAGGGAATCCAGACCTATGGCTACCCGACTATGTTTCGTTTCGCGGCGTGGATCGGGCTGCTCGGCATCGGCTTCGTGATCCTCGAATGGATCCGTGTCGCGCGGGCGGAGCGCAAGCGTGAGCCCGGCGGGACGGGCGAGACCGGCTGATCCATGCCGTCGGATGTACGCCGCTTCGCCTGCACGTCATGCGGGCGCTGCTGCAACAGGGCGCCGGAGATGGAACTGAGCGAGGCGACCGGCCTGGCCGGCACGTTCGTCACATCCTTGCTCTTCCGGATCCACAGTCTGCCGCTCGGCGATCGGTCCGAATGGGCTGGGCGCTGGTGGCGCGATCGGGGGAGCCGGATTCCGCTCCGTCCCGCGCTGGACGAGGCGGAGCGCCATCTGCGCCAGTTCGCGAGCCGGCGGATCGACAAAAGCCGGGATCGGCAAATATTCCTCGATATCTCCGCCATCGCCGATGACGAGGGGCAGGGGCGCTGCCCGGCCTTGGCCGACGCGCTCTGCACGATCTACGAGGCGCGGCCGCAGACATGCCGCACCGTGCCGCTCCATTATTCGCGCGCGCCGTCGACGCTCGAAAACTATCTCGATCGCTTCACGGCCACGCCGGATTATCGCTGCGACAGCTCGCTCGCCGCGCCGGCCATTCTCGACGGGAACAAGGTCCTCGATCGAGAGATAGCGGAGGAGCGCGCGAAGGCGGTTGCGCTGGCAAAGGCGGACCGCCGCTGGAAGGAACGGCTGATCGCGCTGATGGCCGGCCCGGCAGAGGCGGCCGCCGCCGGATTGCCGACGTACGATGCCGTTCTGAGCAGTTCGGATAATGGGTTTGCCACGATGCTTCCGATGATCGTCGCCTGGCGCGTCGCCGCCAAGGAGGGGCTCCTGTCCGGGGAAACGCTGCAGGATATTTGCCGCAAGCAGGCGGTCCTGATCAGGGCAAGGATCGCGCGGAGTGGCGGGGGAGAGGCGTCGAAGGAGCTTTTGGACATGCTCGCACTTTACGAGCGCGAACTTTCGCGCGGCGAGCTTGAGCCGAACTGATCCAAATCGTCATGCCGGACTCGGTCCGGCATCCACCGGGAGGATGCAGCCAGGCCGCGGAGTGGATCCCGGGACAAGCCCGGGATGACGATTATCCCGCCACCGGCAACTTGATCGATCCGTCGGCCTCATACTCCAACGGCCCGTAAGCCAGCACCACATCGAGCGTGATCGGCACGCCGTAGATATGCGGGAACAGCGCACCGCCGCGCGATTCCTCCCACTTCACCTTGTCGCCCAACACCTCCAGGTCGACCGCGACCAGTTGCAGTCCGGTCTGGCCGGCGAAATGCTTGTCGATCGTGCCCGCCAGCTGATCGGCGGTGGAAAGATGGATATAGCCATCGGCCAGGTCGACAGGCGCGCCGTCGAAGCTGCCCTGATGTTCAAGCGTGTCGAGCTGGTCCGCGGTCAGCACCTTGTAGGCGATCGAATCGGGCATTTTCGTCTCCTTCAGCGCCGCCGAGCGAAGCGAACGATGGTCGACCTTATTCGGTCGGGCCGTCCGCTTCGCTGCCGTCCGCCAGATCCTCGCTTGTGTCGCCTTCGGTCTGCGGATCGGTCGCGGGTGCGGTGATATCCGCCTCGCTGCGAACGTCGGCCTCGGCCTCGTCTTCGCTTTCCTCGATCCGCGCGGCCGAAACGACATGCTCGTCCTCGGCGACATTGAACAGCCGTACGCCCGCCGATCCGCGTCCGATCACGCGCGTGTCGCCCACCGACATGCGGATCAGCTTGGCCTGGTCGGTGACCAGCATCAATTGCTCGCCATTATGCGCCGGGAAGCTCGCGACGACCGCGCCGTTGCGCTCAAGATTGCCGATATTGGTGATGCCCTGCGTGCCCCGGCTCGTGCGGCGATATTCATAGGCCGAGCTGCGCTTGCCGTAACCGTTCGCGCAGACGGTCATGATGAACTCCTCCGACTCGCGGAATTGTTCGAACCGTTCGTCCGACATTTCGCGCGGGGTGGTCGGCGCGGCATCCTCGCCGCGTTCGCGCCATGGCGCATGACGCAGATAATCCTCGCGCTCGTCGGGCGTCGCGGCGAAGCCCTTGAGGATCGACATCGAGATGACCTCATCATCGCCGATCAGCCTGGCGCCACGCACGCCGGCGGACGTGCGGCTCTGGAATTCGCGCACGTCGGTCGCGCAGAAGCGGATCGCCTTGCCGTTGCGCGTTGCGAGCAGGACGTCGTCCTCCTCGGTCAGCAGCGAGACGCCGATCAGGCGATCGGTCGCGTCATCGCTTTCCTCGTCCGTGCCGAAGCGCATCGCGAGCTTGCCGCTCGCGCGGATGTTGGTGAACGCGTCCATGCTGTTGCGGCGCACCAGCCCCTTGGCGGTGGCGAACATGATATGGAGCTTGCCCCATTCCGCCTCGTCCTCGGGCAAAGGCAGCACGGTCGAGATCGTCTCGCCCTCCGCCAGCGGCAGCAGGTTGTTCATCGAACGACCCTTCGCCTGCGGCGCGCCCTCAGGCAGGCGGTAGACTTTGAGGCGATAGACCTTGCCCGCGGTCGAGAAGAACAAGACGGGCGTGTGCGTCGAGGTCACGAACAATTCGGTGATCGCATCCTCGTCCTTGGTCGACATGCCCGAACGGCCCTTGCCGCCGCGCGCCTGCGTGCGGAAAGTCGCGAGCGGGGTACGCTTGATATAGCCGCCGAGCGTCACGGTCACGACCATGTCCTCGCGCTCGATCAGATCCTCGTCCTCGATATCGTCGCCGGCAGGCGCGATCTCGGTCTTGCGCGGGGTGGCGAAGGCGGCGTGAATCGCGTCCAGCTCTTCCTGCATCACCTCGAACAGGCGCGGCCGGTTGCCCAGGATGTGGAGCAACTCACCGATCGAATCCGCAAGCGTCTTGAGTTCGCCGCCAATCTCGTCGCGCCCGAGCGCGGTCAGGCGGTGCAGCCGCAGATCGAGGATCGCGCGGACCTGGAATTCCGAAAGCTGGTAGCTGTCGCCCTCGATCTCGGTTTCGACCGCTTCGACCAGCTGGATATAGGAGGCGATCTCTGCGATCGGCCATTCGCGCGCGAGCAGAGCGGCGCGCGCCTCGGCCGGGCTCGACGAACCGCGGATGATCTTCACCACCTCGTCGAGATTGGTGACCGCGATCACCAGCCCCAGCAAGATATGCGCCCGCTCGCGTGCCTTGAGCAGCTCGAACTTCGAACGGCGCGTGATCACTTCCTCGCGGAAGCTGATGAAGGCCTCGATGATGTCCCTGAGCGTCAGCACTTCGGGCCGGCCGCCGCGCAACGCGAGCATGTTGGCCGGGAAGCTGGTCTGCGCTTGGGTGTGGCGCCACAATTGGTTGAGCACCACGTCGGGGGTCGCGTCGCGCTTCAGGTCGATCACGATCCGCACGCCGAACCGATTGGATTCGTCGCGAATGTCGCTGATGCCTTCGATGCGCTTGTCCTTGGCCGCCTCGGCGATGCCCTCGACCAGCCCGGCCTTGCCGACCTGGTAGGGGATTTCGGTGAGCACGATCGAACGGCGGTCGCCCCGGCCTTCCTCGACCGTGTGGCGAGAGCGCATCATGATCGATCCGCGGCCGAGGCTGTAGGCGTTGCGCGCGCCGCCGCGTCCGAGAATCAGGCCGCCGGTCGGAAAGTCCGGCCCCGGCACGATCTCCATCAGGTCTTCGTTGCTGAGATAATCCCCCGACAACATGCTGGCGATCATCGCCTTGCAGGCCAGCAGCACCTCGCCAAGGTTATGCGGCGGGATATTGGTCGCCATGCCGACCGCGATGCCGCCCGCGCCGTTGACCAGCAGATTGGGATAGCGCGCCGGCAGCACCAGCGGCTCATCGCGCGAGCCGTCATAATTGGGGCCGAAATCGACCGTGTCTTTCTCGATATCCTCGAGCAGCGCCATCGCCGACTTGGCGAGGCGCGCCTCGGTATAGCGCATCGACGCCGGCATATCCGGATCCATCGATCCGAAATTACCCTGGCCGTCGATCAGCGGCAGCCGCATCGACCAATCCTGCGCCATGCGCGCGAGCGCCATGTAGATCGCGCTGTCGCCATGCGGGTGGTAATTGCCCATCACGTCGCCGACGATCTTGGCGGACTTGCGATAGGGGCGGCCGGGGACGAACCCGCCTTCCTGGCTGGCGTAGAGGATGCGGCGGTGAACCGGCTTCAGGCCGTCGCGCACGTCGGGAAGCGCGCGCGCGACGATGACCGACATGGCATAGTCGAGATAGCTCGACTTCATTTCGTCGACGATGTTGATCGGGGAAATATCGCTGCCGTCGATAACCGGCGGGGTCGTGGCCAAGAAGCTGATCCGTTCTGTTGGTGGAGCGGCGTTGCGCCGCGCCACTCATCTAAGCATCGCCGGGCGATAAAGCCACCCCGCGCGTATGCGCACACGCGCGTACGCGAGAGGAAACGCAACAAAAGCTGGGGATAACGTTACGCTGGGAGTTCTGGCTCGGCAGGGCTGAAACGGGACGGTGCCGGACCGGCAAAAAACCTAGATCTCGAATTCGGGCCTTTTGCCGTCGCGCTGCGGGTCGCGCGTCAGGCGCTTGTGGAGCGTCTTGACCGTGGTGCTGCCCGTCCGCTGGCACAATGCGGGTATCAGCGCGTGGACGAACGCGCCGAGCGCGCCGAGCAGCATGGCCCAGCCGAAGCCGGCCGCGACGCGGAAATGCTCGCCATAGCTTTCGTCGACGCTGGCGGGGTGATCGAGGAAGAGGCGACGGAACATGGATCCAGCCTAAGCCGGACGCACGAGTCAGGCAATCGGTCGCAGCCGCTTTCCCGCCATATTGTGTTCAGCTTGCTCCAAGGGGCGGGCGCTATTAGTCACGACACGCTTAATTATGCCGGAAGACCTATTCTTTTCCGGCTGAGGGAGATGATGCAGATGAGGATAGTGTCCAGGATGGCGATGGCCATCGCGCTCGGCAGCATGGCCGTGGCGGCGCCCGCCTTCGCGAAGAAGGAAGACAAGCAGGCCGCGGCGTCCGAAAAGGCGACGCCGGCCGTGCAGAAGGCCGCGTTCGATGCGCAGAAGGCAGCCGACGCCGGCGATGTCGCGACTGCACTCACCAACTACAATACCGCCAAGGCGGCGATGGTGAACAACGAGGACAAGTTCATGGTCGGCCGCGTCGGCTACCAGATCTATCAGAAGAACAAGGACGAGCAGCTCTTCTCCGACTCGATCGATCTGATGCTCGAAAGCGGCAAGCCCTCGGCCGATGCGCAGAAGCAGCTTTACTTCGCGCAGGGCCAGATCGCCTATAACAAGAAGAATTACCCCAAGGCGCTGACCGCCTTCCAGGCCGCCGAAAAGGCCGGCTCGGCCGATCCCGACCTCGTGCCCCTGATCGTCGAGTCGACCGCGCTCCAGGGCTTGACCGTGCAGGCGCTCCAGACGCTCAAGGACGAAGCCGCCAAGCGCGAGGCGGCGGGTCAGCCGGTTCCGGCCGAATGGTATCAGCGCGGCGTTTCGATCGGCTACAAGAACAAGAACCCCGCCGACCAGGCCGCGATCAACCAGCTCACGCTCGATTTGTGCCTGAAATGGGTCGCCTCGGCGCCGCAGCCGCAATATTGGAACGGCGCGCTCGAGGTCTATGCCCAGCAGTTCAAGCTGGACAATGAGGGCCGGCTGGAGATGCTCCGCCTGCTCCGTGCCGCCGGCGCGATGGAAGGCGGCGACGATTATCGCGAATATGCCGACGACGTCTATCTGCGCTTCCCCAACGAGGCGATGAGCGTGCTTCAGGAAGGCGCGGCCAAGGGCAAGGTCACCCTCACCGGCAAGAATGACGCGGCCGACGTAATGGGCATCGTCAAGGGCAAGGTCGTGGCCGACAAGGCTTCGCTGCCGGGTGCCGACAAGGCCTCGCGCGCCGCCGCGACCGGCAAGCCCGCGCTCAGCACCGCCGACGCCTATGTCGGTTATGGCGACTATGCCAAGGCGGTCGATCTCTACAAGGTCGCGCTCGCGAAGGGCGCGGGCGTGGATCCCGGCACGGTCAATCTCCACATGGGGTGGGCGCTCGCGCTTTCGGGCGACACTGCCGGCGCCAAGGCGGCCTTCCAGGCGGTCACCGGCGTGCGCAAGCCGATCGCGGACTTCTGGCTGGTCCACCTCGACCACCCGACCGTCCCCAATGCCGCCAAGGACGCGCCTGCCGCGGCCCCGGCCGCCGCGCCTGCCAAATAAGGGCTGGCAAGCGCACGGAAAACGGGAAGGGCGGTCTTCGGGCCGCCCTTTCTTTTTGGGCGGAAAGCCCTCCCTGCCAAGGGAGTGGTTGGGGTGGGTGACTCCCCCCACGGCTCGCTAAATCAGCTTAGGCCGGATCCACCGGAATCCCGCACGACGTCTTCGACGTGCGGATCGTGAGCGAGGTCTTGACGCTCGCCACGTTGGGCGCGGGCGTCAGCTTGGAGGTGAGGAAATTCTGAAAGGATTGCAGGTCGTGCGCGACGATCTTGAGGATGAAGTCGATCTCGCCATTGAGCATATGGCATTCGCGAATCTCGGGAAGCTCCGCGACATGCGATTCGAACGCGCGCAGGTCGGCTTCGGCCTGGCTGCGCAGGCTGACGAGCGCAAACACCATGATGCCATAGCCGAGCGCGCCGGGATCCAGTTCGGCATGATAGCCCTTGATCACGCCCGATTCCTCAAGCGCGCGCATCCGGCGCAGGCAGGGCGGGGCGGTCAGGCCGACCCGGCTCGCCAGCTCGACATTGGTGATCCGGCCTTCCTCCTGCAGGATGGCGAGGATCGACCGGTCCAGCTCGTCGATAGTCGTCGCCCCCATTTCAGCATCATCCCGTTTCTATTTTCGGGGCTATGCATAATATAATTTCCGCCCCACGCAACATCATAGCGAAATGCCCGCCAAAATGGTTGCGTTTGCTCACAGCGACGGTTGCGCTTGCCAGCGGCGGCAGGGCTCCGCTAACGGAGCGCTGCGTGGGGCCTGTAGCTCAATTGGTTAGAGCCGGCCGCTCATAACGGCTTGGTTGCGGGTTCGAGTCCTGCCGGGCCCACCACTTCCTCCACAGTCCCAACCGGCGCGGATCCGCGTGACCGCGCTTGCGATCCGCATCGCCCTTCGCCCCTGGCCGGATTTCGCATACTCAAGTCGCCACTTGACAATCGGCGGGCTGCGCCAATAGTAAAGCGCATGCTTAACTATTCCATGATCGACGACAGCCTTCGGGCACTCGCGGAGCCCACGCGCCGGGCGATCTTCGATCGCTTGAGCCGGGGGCCGGCCAGCGTGAGCGAGATTGCCGGGCCCTTCGACATCACGCTCGCCGCGGTCGTCCAGCATATCCAGGTGCTGGAGACGTGCGGATTGGTGCGAAGCGCGAAGGTCGGCCGCGTGCGCGTCTGCCAGGCCGACGCGCGCGGGCTCGATGCGCTGGGCGATTGGATCGCCGAACGGCGCAGCCTCATCGAACGCCGCCTCGATCGCCTCGCTCAGATCCTCGACGAAGCGGATGAAATTCCAAACGATCCCCAATGACCTTTGAAGGAAGACGCCCCATGTCCCACGCCGCCGAACCCATTGCCGATTTCCCGCCCGCCAATCACGCCACCTTCCAGGTCGAGCGTATCTATCGCCAGCCGCCCGCGAAGGTCTTTCGCGCCTTTGCGGACCAGGACATGGTTCGGCGGTGGCGTGTCGAAGGCGACGGGTGCGTCGTGCACGAATTCACCTCCGACTTCCGCATCGGCGGGCGCGAAGTGTCGCGGTTCAGCTTCGGAGACGGCCCGGAAATCCGCATCGACGCCGAATTCCAGGACATCGTGCCCGATCGGCGCCTCGCATTCGCGTATCGGATGGGCATGGGCGCCAATCCCTTTTCGGCATCGCTCACCACGATCGAGCTGCTTCCCTCGGGCACGGGGACGCGCCTCACCTATACCGAACAGCTCACGCTTTTCGACGGCTCCGATTCCGCGCAGGGACGCGAGGAGGGGTGTCGGCTGCTGATGGAAAGCCTGGCCGCCGAACTCGATCGCCAGGGATGATCGGAGCGTCCGGCATGGTGTCGCCCGACCGATATCATCCATGGCTCGTGACCCTGCATTGGGTCCTGGCCGTCTTGATCGTCGCGATGCTGATTGTCGGATTTGCATGGCTCGGGCAAATGCCTGCCGCCGACCCTTGGCGGTTGGACGTTCTCAGGTGGCATATGGCGGGCGGGATCCTGATCCTGATCCTGACGAGTCTGCGCTTCGTGGTCCGTATCCGGACGGTGCGGCCGGTACGGGCTTCGACCGGCAATCGCGCCCTCGACCGGGTGGCGCTGGTCTCGCATCTCGCTTTCTACGCGATCGTGCTGTCGATGGCCGGGACCGGCCTCGCCACCGCGATCGCAGCGGGCCTTCCGGCCATTGTGCTGGGGCGTTCCAGCGCAGACTTGCCCGCGGATTTCATGATCTATGCGCCCTTCGTCGCGCATGCATCGCTGGCGACCTTGCTCGCGAACCTGATCCTTCTGCACCTGCTGGGCGTGGGCTATCATCAGCTTGTCAGGCGCGACCGCCTGCTCTCGCGCATGCTCTGATCAGACCGCGATTTATTCGCCGGTGGTGCCGAATCCGTGCGCGAGGAAGCTCGGCACCGGGCCGTTCCAGCCATCGTCGGCGGGCTCGGCGGCGGGCGGGAAGCGGCGATCGTCATGCCGTTCGGGGCGACGCTCGGCGCGTGCGGGGCGGTCGTCGCGGCCTTCTTCGCGCCGCGGGCGATCCTCACGCCGTGGCCGTTCGGCCCGCGCGGGCTTCTCGGCGGTCTCCGGCTTTTCGACAGAGGCCTGCCTTTCCGCCGGCGGCTTGCGCTCGGCGGAGCGACCGCGCGACGTACGCTCGCGGCGCGGCTTTTCCTCGGCCGGCGCGGCATCGCCTTCCGTCGGCGCCGCCTTGCCGACGCGCGCGATCTTCATGCCCGTCAGCTTCTCGATATTCTCGATCGCCTCGGCATCTTCGGGCGTGACCAAAGTGAAGGCCTTGCCCTTGGCGCCCGCGCGGCCGGTGCGGCCGATGCGGTGGATATAATCGTCCGGATGCCATGGCACGTCATAGTTGAAGACGTGGCTCACGCCTTTGACGTCCAGCCCGCGCGCGGCGACGTCGGACGCAACCAGGATATTGATGTCGCCCGATTTGAAGCGATCCAGTTCGCGGATGCGCTCTGCCTGCTCCATGTCGCCATGGATCTGGCTCGCCTTGAAGCCGTAGCGCTGCAGCGATTCGGCCAACTCGCGCACAGTGGTCTTGCGGTTGGAGAAGATGATCGCGGTGGTCAGGTCGTCCGCCTGCAGCAATTTGCGCAGCGTCTCGCGCTTCCCGCGCGAGCTCGTTTCGACCAAGGCCTGCTCGATCGAGGTGTTGGCGGTGGCGGGGCGCGCGACCTCGACCGTCTTGGGATTGGACAGGAACTTGTCCGCCAATTTCTTGATCGGCGCGGGCATCGTCGCCGAGAAGAGCAACGTCTGCCGGTTCGCGGGCAGCTTGGTGCAGATTTCCTCGATGTCGGGAATGAAGCCCATGTCGAGCATGCGGTCGGCTTCGTCGATCACCAGCGTCGAGCAGCCCGACAGCAGGATCTTGCCACGGCCGAACAGGTCCATCAGCCGGCCCGGCGTCGCGATCAGCACGTCGACGCCCTTTTCCAGTGCCTTCTGCTGGTCGCCCATCGATACGCCGCCGATCAGCAACGCCATCGAAAGCTTGTGATATTTGCCGTATTTCTCGAAATTCTCGGCGACCTGCGCGGCCAGTTCGCGTGTCGGCTCGAGGATCAGCGAGCGCGGCATCATCGCGCGGCTGCGGCCATGCGCAAGAATGTCGATCATCGGCAGCACGAAAGAGGCGGTCTTGCCCGTCCCCGTCTGCGCGATCCCGATCAGGTCGCGGTTCATCAACACCGGAGGGATCGCCGCCGCCTGGATCGGCGTGGGCTCGCTATAGCCCGCCTCGGTCACGGCGCGCAGCAGTTCGTCAGATAGGCCGAGGTCGGCGAAAGTCATGGGCATCCGGATTCAAGGGGGACCAGCAGGCACGAAAAGCGCCGCCGCGACCGGCCCCTCGCTAGGGACGAAAGCGCCTCCGCTGTCAAGTCAAACAGAGGCAAGGAGGCCTAATTGCGCGCGACGAGCTGCCGGAACTTCTCGATCTCGCATTCGCCGCCCGCCCGATCGCGGATCACGTCGCGGCCCGAGCATAATTTTCCGTCGGCCCCGGCCGAGACGTAAAAGCCGCTATAATAATCGAGGCCCGGGCAGTTCGCCGAAAAGCGCGCGCGCATCCGATAGCCGCCGCGCAGCACCAGATCGACCGACGAGCGCGCCAGTATCGCCGCCGCCAGGATATCGCTCGCCGCGACGCATTTGGGGCCCTTCTTCTCACGCAGCGATGCTTCGGGAACCATCGCCAGCTGGGTCGTCTGGACGCGCACGACGATGTGCGAGCGGAAGCTCAATTGGGCCAGTTCGATACCCTCCAGCTCGTGCGGCGGGGCTGCCGGAGCGGGGGACGCGTTCGCGCCGAGCGCGACCAGCGCGCTCATCAGCGTCGAAAACGTCATGATTCAAAACCCATAGCGATTTCGCTCGTCCCCCCTAACCCTTTAATGGCTGATGAACTGGCCCCGCGCCAAGACTTCCGGTTATAGCGCGGCCATGACCTGTGTTCCGGATGCAACAATGTTGGCCGCGCTCGAACGCCGCCTCGGCCCCAAGGGATTCACTCGCGAGCCCAGCGACATGGAGCCTTGGCTGAGCGACTGGCGCGGCCGCGTCCATGGCCGCGCGGCTGCCTTGCTCTCGCCTGCCAATGTCGACGAAGTGCAGGCGATCGTCCGGCTCGCGGCGGAGAATCGCGTGGCGATCGTGCCGCAAGGCGGCAATAGCGGCATGGTCGCGGGCGCGACCCCTTCGGTCGAGGGCAATGCGCTCTTGCTGTCGCTCAGGCGGATGAACGCGATCCGTTCGCTCTCGCCCGAGGACAACGTCGCGGTCGCCGAGGCCGGCGTGATCCTGAGCGACCTGCACGAGGCCGCGCTCGGCATCGGACGGCGCTTCCCGCTCAGCCTTGGCGCCAAGGGCTCGGCGCGGATCGGCGGCCTGATCTCGACCAACGCCGGCGGCACGCAGGTGCTGCGCTTCGGCACCATGCGCAACCTGGTGGTCGGGATCGAGGCGATCCTGCCGTCGGGTGAGCGGTTCAATGGGCTGTCCGCGCTGCGCAAGGACAATCGCGGTTACGATCTGCGCCAGTTGCTCGTCGGTGCGGAGGGGACGCTCGGCGTGGTCACCGCCGCGAGCCTGCGGCTCGTTCCCGCGATCGGCACGCGCGCGGTCGCCTGGATCGGGCTCGCTACCCCGCATCAGGCGCTCACCCTGCTGCGGCGGCTCGAGGCGGCGACGGGCGACGCGGTCGAGAGTTTCGAGGCGATGCCCGCCAACGCGCTGGCGATGGTGCTGCGTCACATTCCCGGCACGCGCGCGCCGCTCGCCGGAACCCACGACTGGAACATCCTGGTCGAGGCGACCGCGCCCGCCGGCGCGCCCGATCCGGTGGAGGCGCTGACCGCACAGCTCGCCGTCGCGGCGGAGGAGGGGCTGATCGAGGATGCGGCGATCGCCGCCAATGAGGCGCAGGCTGATGCCTTCTGGAAGCTGCGCGAGACGATCGCCGAGGCCGAACGCGCCGATGGCCCCGCCGCCAAGCATGACATTTCGGTGCCCGTGTCGGCTGCGCCCGATTTCCTGATCGAGGCGCGCGCGGCGGTCGAGACGCGCTTCGCGGGCAGTCGTGTGGTCGGCTTCGGCCATCTCGGCGACGGCAATATCCATTTCAACGTGCTGCCGCCCGCCGACGCCGATCAGAAGGCCTGGGTCGAGGCGCAAGGCCCCGCGGTCAATGCCTTCGTCCACGATTTCGTCGCCGCGCGCGGCGGCTCGCTCTCGGCCGAACACGGCATCGGCCAGCTCAAGCTCGCCGAATTCGCGCGCACCGCGGGGCCCGTCCGGCTCCACGTCCTGCGCGCGATCAAGCAAGCGCTCGATCCGCTCGGCATCATGAACCCCGGTAAATTGGTGCCGCCGCTGGATTGACGGCCCCCTCATTCCTGCAAAAAGCGGGAATCTACATATCTGCCCAGCGCACTAATGTTTCGCGATAGATTGGCTATCGAAAACGTGCCCCGCTGCCGATGCAGCGAGGCACAAGCATACTACCAGTTGACCTGATAGCATTGGGAAGTTGACAAGCAGTAGTTGTGCAACCAAATCTCAAGCTCATGGGCGGGGACCGCGGAATTAACCGGCGGAGCGTCGCTCGTGCAAATATCATACATAGGTTCGTACCGCATATTATACTGTGCGCTTCCGGGCTCCCCATATTCGCGGGCATAAGTATCCGCCGCCACCCGACATTGAGCGGTGATTCCCGCCTGAGCCTGAGCTGTCGCCAAGGGGGCTGGTACGAGCAAGGCGCTCGATAGTGCGCTTGCAATCGTCAACGTGCGCTTCAGATTGGTAGTCATGTCCGTCGACCTCCGATCACTGGTTGGGCCGGTTAGCAATAATCCATTTGGGCTTTTTAGGATTCGAAACTTGAACCGAAATGGCATGAAAGTGATTGTATTTACAGGTAAAATGCCCCTTAATAAAAGGGACAATGCTTGCCGTGGCGGCACCGCAATGGTCGTGTGAATCACCCGAAGGTATCGTCATGCGGGACAAGCTTCCGAACGGTGATTCCAGCGTTCGGTCGGCGAGAGTCGTTGTTCGGGCGAGGCTAATAGATTCCGCCTTCGCGGGATTACGCAATCAAGGTTTACCCTAAAGACTCATTCCGCCCCTCACTCAGGTTGCGCGCGGCTTCGCGAAACAATAGAGGCGGATATCCGCGGGGGCGTCCACACTCTTCCGCCATTTTTTCAGGAGAGATTTTCGATGGCGAGCGCTCCCGGTCTCCCGGGCCTTCCGATGCTGTACAAGGACCTCACGCCCCTTTCGAGCCAGGAGCATCG
>Ga0207657_10000563_pt1 | contig 39336 bp, 45 predicted proteins | sample KBSC33metaG_FD_184316 | JGI IMG/M metagenome (GOLD analysis project Ga0207657, IMG submission 184316) | Corn rhizosphere microbial communities from Kellogg Biological Station, Michigan, USA - KBS C3-3 metaG (SPAdes) (version 2) | ecosystem: Host-associated > Plants > Roots > Rhizosphere > Soil ... | reverse complement strand
GCCGTTCCCGGTCGACAAGGGCCTGTTCGCCAAGCCCACCGTCGTCAACAACGTCGAGAGCCTGCTGAACGTGCTCGGCATCCTGCACGACGGCGGCGCCGCGTTCGCGAGGATCGGCACCGAGCAGTCGACCGGCACGCGGCTGTTCTGCCTGGCCGGGTGCGTCCAGCGGCCGGGCCTCTACGAGGCGCCGTTCGGCGTCACGCTGCGAGAGGTGCTCGATATGGCCGGTGGTGTCCGCGACGGCAACGACCTCAAGGCGGTGCTGCTGGGCGGAGCGGCCGGCGGCTTCGTCGGCCCGGACATGCTCGACCTCGAGCTGTCGTTCGAGGCGACGCGTGCGGCCGGGGCGACGCTCGGCTCGGGCGTGGTGCTGGTGTTCGACCAGACCGTCGACCTGGTGCCGATCCTGCTCCGCATCGCCGCCTTCTTCCGCGACGAGTCCTGCGGCCAGTGCGTTCCCTGCCGGGTCGGCACGGTTCGCCAGCAGGAGGCGCTGCTGCGCCTCGCAGCAGACCGGCCGCGCGGGAGCGTGGCCGACGAGACCGCACTGCTGGCCGAGATCGCGCAGGCGATGCGTGACGCGTCCATCTGCGGTCTCGGGCAGACTGCCGCCAATGCGATCGATTCCGCCATCAACAGCCTTCGCGTGTTCGAACCCCAAGGAGCCTGAGTGAGCGTCGTCCCCGTCACCATCAGCCGCACCGTGGAGCTCGAGATCGACGGTGAGAGCGTCCGCGTCCGCGAGGGCGCGACCATCCTCGATGCCTGCCGCGCGCAGGGACGCGACCAGCCGACGCTCTGCTATGGCGACACCCTGACCCCGATCAACGCGTGTCGCGTGTGTGTGGTCGAGGTCGAGGGCTCGCGCGTGCTGGTGCCGAGCTGCGCACGCAAGGCCGAGGACGGCATGGTTGTCAAGACGGACACCGAGCGCGTACGCCACAGCCGCAAGATGGTGCTCGAGTTCCTTGGATCCAGCGTCGACCTGACCACGGCGCCGAACGTGGACGGCTGGATGGAGGAGTACGAGGCAAAGCCCGAGCGGTACGGCCCGCCGGCGCCGCCCGCCCCGGAGGGCGCGCGCGACCGCGCCCAGGCCGGGCACCACCACGCGGGTGACGGCCAGACGGCCGCAACCGTCGCCCAGCCCGTGAAGGTGGACAACGAGAGCTACATCCGCGACTACGCGAAGTGCATCCTCTGCTACAAGTGCGTCGAGGGCTGCGGCACCGACTGGCAGAACACCTTCGCGATCGCGGTGGCCGGACGCGGGTTCGACGCGCGCATCTCGACGGAGTACGCGGCCCCGCTCCCCGACTCGGCCTGCGTCTACTGCGGCAACTGCATCGCGGTCTGCCCAACCGGCGCGCTGATGTTCAAGAGCGAGCACGACATGCGCGAGGACGGCACCTGGGACGAGAGCGAGCAGACCGTGACCGAGACGATCTGCTCCTACTGCGGCGTCGGCTGCAGCCTGGAGCTGCACGTGCAGGACAACTCGATCGTGAAGGTCACCTCGCCGCTCGATCACGGGATCACGCGCGGCAACCTCTGCGTGAAGGGCCGGTTCGGGTACCAGTACGTGCAGAACCGCCCGGAGCAGGAGTAGACCGCGGGGGGCTGCGCCCCAGACCGAGCGCGGCGGCGGGGGTAGAGTACGACCGAACCCCGAACGATCGGGCAGGCACGTCGCGTGGAGGTTTGTGGTGGGGCTTCGAACTCGCCGGAGCGCCGGCCAGGAACTGCAGTTCGTCCTGGCCAGTCACGACTGGTCGGCGGGTGACTCGCTCCGTGGCGAGGTGCTGGGCGCCGACGAACCGGTCACCGTCACGGTCGTGCGGCTCGAGCGCTCTCCCTCGGCAACGCTCTCGTTCGGCGTCAGCGACTGCGAGGTGGCGCCGGTCGACGGCCGCGCGGAGTTCGAGCTGCCGCTGCCGGACTGGCTGCCGCCGGGCTGGTCGGGTGAGCGGACGGGGCTCGGGTATGCGGTGCGGGCGCTCAGCGGCACGCGCCGCAACCGCCGGCATGGGGCCGTGCCGCTGGTGATCTCAGGCGGTGAGCAGGCGATCCATCAGAGCCACCATGCCGACCGCGTGATCGCGTCGCACCCGGGACGCCGGTTTCACCTGGAGCTGTTTGACGTCCGCCTGCAGGGCGGCGGCCATATCCAGTGCCGCGTCCACGCCGAGGAGGGGCTCGACGAGGGCAGCGTCGTGGTGGTGGCCCGCTTCGAGGAGGCGTGGCGTACGAACCTACGGATACGCAACCGCCGGCACCCGCCGCTGTGGCGCAGCCGGTCGCTGTGGAAGGAGCAGGCCACGGTTGAGCTGGGCATGGACCGGCGATGGTATCCCTGCAGCTTCGACATCCCGGTCGGGCTGCCGCCCGCCGTCGAGGCCCGCTCGCTGGCCTGGCGGTACGAGATCGACGCGCGGCGCGCGCCGCGGCGGGGAATGGCGGATCGCGCCGCGCTGACGCCGCTGCGCTTCGATCTGGCTCAGCCGCCGTCCGCATAGCGCACGATCAGCTGGTCGGTCAGCCACTCCACCGGCGCCCGGTCATCGGTCAGCGGGTCGCTCGACGGCGCCTGCGGTTGCAGCCTCTCGGCCAGGTCGGCGGCGGGGTCGAGCGCGGGCGCGGCGGCGGCCAGGCGCGCACGCAGCTGGGAGGCCGAGACCGGCCGCGTGAACCCGGCCACGATCTCGTTGAAGCCGCCCACCCGCCAGCGGTAGACCCTGGGGAAGACCGTGGCCATGGTGCCCGCGATCGCGCTGGGCAGGCGCTCGTCGCCCGGGATCGTGCCGACGTTGGCCATCACCATCCCGCCCGGCCGCAGCCGTTCGTCGGCCAGCCGCCAGAACTCCTGCGTGGTCAGGTGAAACGGGATGTAGGGCTGGCGGAACGCGTCCAGGAAGATCGCGTCGTAGCGAGTCGAGTGGGTGGCCAGGTAGGGGCGTCCGTCGGCCGTGGCCACGCGCACCCGTGGGTTCGACGCCAGCCCGAAGTAGCGGCGGCCGATGGCGGTGACCTCGGGGTCGAGCTCGATGCCGAGCACATCGGTGGCGGGCCAGAAGGTGCCGTAGGCGCGGCCGACGGTGCCGCCGGCGTAGCCGATCATCGCCAGCGACCCGAACCCGGGGCCGTGCATGTTGGGGGCGAGCAGGAACTGATCCCAGTAGCCGCCGGTGAGCACGCGGTCGCGGTGCCAGACCGAGTGCTCGGCCCAGCCCTCGTTCAGGTGCAGCACGCGGCCGCCGTCCGCCGTGGCCTGCACCTGGATGAACTGGTAGGCCGACTCGCCCTCCCAGATCACGCCCGACCCCGGCTTCACCAGGCCCGGCGGCACCAGCGCCAGCGCCACCACCGCGGCCGGTGCCAGCACGTATCGCCAGCCAAGCGCCGGCGTCGCCGCCAGCGCCAGCACGGCGGCCGTGGCCAGCATGGTGCGGCGGGTGCCGATCAGCGGGATCAGCAGCACCACCGGCAGGAACGTGCCCAGGATCGACCCGGCGGTGGACAGCGCGTACAGCCGCCCGGCGATCTCGCCGGCCCTCTCGACCGAGTCGACCGCGAGCCGCACCGCGAACGGCGAGACCATTCCCAGCAGCGTGATCGGTACCGAGAACAGCGCCATGGAGGCGAAAAAGGAGCCCAGGAAGGCGCCCACCGACGCCTCCGCAAACGCGCCCACCGCGGCCGAGAGCAGCGGCTCGGACACGAACGGGATCACGGCGATCGCCATCGCAGCGCACACGATCAGCCGGCACATGTAGGGCAGGCTGGGGTGGCGGTCGGCCAGCCGGCCGCCCCAGAAGTAGCCGACCGAGAGATAGATCAGGATCAGGCCGATGATGTTCGCCCAGATCAGGATCGATGCCCCGAAGAAGGGCGCCAGCAGCCGCGAGGCGCACATCTCGGTCGCCATCGTGCCGGCACCGGCGACGAACACCAGCGGGTAGAGGAGTCGGTTCACCTGGCGCGCAGCCTATCTCCGGCTCGGGAGTGGCGACATGCCCCGGCTTACGGCCGTCGCGGCGCTACTCGGAGAGCATCAGCGCGAGCGCCGCGAACACGACCAGGGTCCAGATGATGCTCAGCCCGACGCCCAGCCACGCGACCACCTGCCACCGAGACCCGAACCGGTTGCCGAGGCGGACGATCGCCAGCATGCCCAGGAGGATCCCGGCGAACGGCGCCTGGAACTCGAGGTGGAGCGGGATCGGCGGGAGCAGCAGCGACGCGGGCAACAGCAGGGCGCAGGCCAGCGAGGCGCTCGCCGCCGTCCCCGCACGCGACGGCCGCGAATCACCGGCGGTGCCTGCTGCCACCGTGCCCGCTTCCCCGGCCACGATCGCAGCCTGCCGCTGCATGGAGCGGAATGTGATCACGAACAGCACGATCAGCACCAGCCCCAGCTCCATGATCATCACGCACCTCCTCACCGTGGACATCGAACCTGCCGCCACGGTAGGTGGCCACGCACGGCGTCCGCGAGGGGGATATCCCTACATCACGCTGGGGCCAGCACTTCGCGGATCACGTGCCGGGCATCGCGTACGAACACCGGATTCGTGTGCATGTAGTAGGGCAGGGCGATCAGCGCGAACGAGAGCGCCCAGCCGCGGCCCCGCGTCCAGGTGGCGTCATCGACCTCGATCACCGACCGGAACGCCTCCCGGCCCTCGGCCTCAAATAGCGTCCAGGCGGCCATCACGTCGCAGGCCGGGTCGCCCACGGCCATGCATCCGAAGTCGATCACCGCGCTCAGCCGGCCACTGTCGTCGATCAGCACGTTTCCGGACAGCAGGTCGCCGTGAATCCAGACGCCGGGATGCTGCCACATCGGTGCCCGCACGGCCGCCTCCCAGGCGGCGGTGACGGCGGGGCCGTCGACGACGCCGTCGAGCTGGGCGATCGCCTCCCTGGTGGCGGCGTCCCGCCGGGCCAGCGGCACGCCGCGCGATCCATCCTGCCCGGCGATCGGCCCGCCCGTCGTGTCGATCCGCCGCAGCGCGGCCACGAAGCCGCCCAGGTCCTGCCCCAGGGCGACGGGATCGGCCACCTGCTCGACGTTCACGCTCTCGCCGTCCAGCCAGCGGTGCACCGACCATTGCCAGGGATAGCCCTGTCCGGGCGCGCCTCGTGCGAGCGGCTGGGAGATGGCGACCGGCAGCAGCGGTGCCAGCTTCGGCAACCAGCGCAGCTCCTTCTCGATAGTGCCGGTGCCGCCGGAGATACGGGGCAGACGCACGGCCATGTCCTCGCCCAGCCGGTAGATCGCGTTGTCGGTGCCGGATGATTCGACGGGGTCGATGGTCAGATCCGCCCACTGCGGGAACTGGTCGGCCAGCAGCCGGCGCACCAGCGATGGGTCGGTTTCCACCTCGTCGGCATGCATCTTCCCCGGCATCGGCGGGTCGATCCTAGCCGAGATGCTTCTGGTAGAACCATCCAGATGGATGACCTGGGAGACCGGCGAGTGGAGTCGTTCCGGTCGCTGGCCGAGTCGATCCTGGCCCTTCCCGGGGGCGTGCGGCTGGTGGCGGTCGACGGCTACGGCGGGGCCGGCAAGTCCACGTTCGCGGCTCGGCTGGCGGCTGCGCTGGGCGGTGCTGCGGTCGTGCACACCGACGACTTCGCGACCGGAGCGCCCGGCGTGGAGTGGTGGCCACGGTTGGAGCGCGAGGTGATCGTGCCGCTCTCGGCCGGAGCGACCGCGCGCTATCGGCGCTGGGACTGGGATCGCGGGCGGCTGGCCGAGTGGCGGGTGGTGGAGCCGATGCCGGCGGTGGTGATCGAGGGCGTCTCCAGCGCTCGGCGCGCGGCCGCCGACCGGCTGGCCTACGCGATCTGGGTCGACGCGCCCGAGCAGCTCCGCCTGGCGCGGGGGCTGGAGCGGGACGGAAAGGAAGCGCGGGCGTCCTGGGACGCGTGGATGGCCGAGGAGGACGCCCACTTCGCTCAGGACGGCACCCGGTCGCGCTGCGACTTGGTGGTCGACGGCAATCCGGGCATCGACCACGATCCGGAGGTGGAGTTCGTGCGGATCGGCGGCCTATGATCCCGGCATGTCAGCTGTCGAGCGCCCGCCGTTTCCGCCGTTCACCGAGGCGGATGCGTGGAAGAAGGTGCTGGCTGCCGAGGCGGCGTGGAACACCCGGGATCCCGACCGCGTCGTGCTCGCCTACACCGAGGACACGCAGTGGCGGAACCGCGACGAGTTCCTGTCCGGGCGCGACGAGGTGCACGCGTTCCTCGTGCGCAAGTGGGAGAAGGAGCTCGACTACGTGCTGCGCAAGGATCTCTGGACGTTCGCCGGCAACCGCATCGCCGTGCGCTTCCAGTATGAGTGGCACGACGCCTCCGGCCGCTGGTGGCGGTCATATGGCAACGAGAACTGGGAGTTCGAGGACAACGGGCTGATGCGCCGCCGCGAGGCCAGCATCAACGACGTGTCGATCGCGGAGACCGATCGTCGCATCGACGGCCCCCGAGTGGAGGGCGACGGCGCCGGCATCCCGCTGCGCTAACGACGACGTGACCGACCCGGCACCCGCACTGACCCTCGAGATCTGGTCGGACGTGGTCTGCTCGTGGTGCTATGTGGGCAAGCGCTACCTGGAGCAGGCGCTCGAGCAGGTGCCTGACCGCGAGCTGATCGACCTGCGCTGGCGCAGCTTCGAGCTGGATCCGACGCTCCCCGCCGACGCCGGATCGGCCGACCAGGAGCTGGCCCGGCGCCGCGGCATCAGCCTCGAGGAGGCGCGCGCGATGCACGAGGAGACGGAGCGGATGGGTGCCGAGATGGGTCTCACGTTCGACTTCGCCCGTGCCCGCCGCGGCAACACCTTCGACGCGCACCGGGTGCTGCACATGGCGCACGCCGCGGGCGTACAGGACGCGGTCCAGGATCGGCTGATGTCGGCGTACTTCGCCGAAGGGGAGCCGATCGGCGACCCGGCGGCGCTGGCGGCCGCGGCTGGCCGCGGAGGGCTCGACCCGGCGGCCGTAAGCGCGATGCTGGCGGGCGACGACTACGTGATGGACGTCCGCACCGACGAGACCGACGCGCTCGAGCTGGGCATCAGCTCGGTGCCCTTCTTCGTCTTTAACCGCCGCTACGGGCTGGCCGGCGCGCACCCGCCCGAGGCGCTCGTCGAGACGATCGAGCGCGCCCGCAGCGGCGACCAGACGGTCTGATCTCCGCGTCTTCGTCACGGGCCCGCGACAACGGCTGACGCCGCTCACTCAGCCGCGCAACGCCCGGCGCGCTCTTAACAGAGTCAAACACCGACCCGGGGGGCGTGGGCGGTCCGGCACGGGATCGTGACGGGGCGCCGCCGGCCGGTGATCCCCGTCCGCATGGTTATGCGGTGGCCGGTCAGCGGCCGTGATGTTCGTGCCGGCCCGGCGGTGTGGATTGTTGCGTTTGGCGGCGGGGTGGTTACGGCGGCGCGAGCTTCGTTGCAGGATTGCGTGACACGCGCCGGTCACGCCGCTGCAACGCCGCGGCGTCCAACCTCACTCGGTCGAGAGCACCAGCCGGTTGCCGGACGGGTCGGACACGGCCGGGCCGTGCTCGCCGTCCTCGGCCGCGCGGCCGGCCTGCTGTAGGCGTTCGAGCACGCGGTCGCGGGCGGCGTCGTCCGGCAGGACGATCGTCGCGTGGCGCAGGGCGGCGGTGCCGGCCGGCGGCGGTGAGGCGCCGCGGCTCTCCCAGGTGTTCGCGCCCAGGTGGTGGTGGTAGCCGCCGGCTGCCAGGAAGGCGGCGCTGTCGCCCAGCTGGGCCATCAGGCCGAAGCCGAGCAGATCGCGGTAGAAGCCGACGGTGGACTCGATCTCGGCCACCTGCAGGTGCACGTGTCCCATCGTGGTGCCGCCCGGCAGTCCGTCGAACGGCTCTGCTCCCGGGTCGTCCAGCTCGGCCAGCAGGTTCTCCACGTCCAGCGGCTCGGTGGTCATGCGCACGCCCACCTGGTCCTGCCAGATCTCGCGTGGGCGGTCCCAGTAGATCTCGATGCCGTGGTGGTCGGGGTCGCGCAGGTACAGGGCCTCGCTGACGAAGTGGTCCGACAGCCCCACCAGCGTGACGCGGTCGCGGGCGGCGTGGGCCAGCCAGCGGGCCAGGTCGTCGCGCTCGGGCACCAGCAGCGCGAAGTGGTAGAGCCCGGTGTGGCCGCGGGCGGGCGGCGCGCCGGGCAGCTCGGTCAGCGCCAGAAGGCCGCGGCCGCCGGTGCCGAGCGTGGCCACGCCGTCGTCCTGTGCGACCACCTCGAGGCCGATCTGCTCCTCGTAGTAGCGGATCGAGCGCCCCAGGTCGGCGACGGTCAGGTGCACGGCGCCCATGTGCGTCTCGGGCGCGATCTCGGCGTTCGCCGTGGTGGCGGTGGCCTCCAGCTGCTCGGGGTCGCGCGGTCCTGTGCCCGGCTGATCGCTCATGTCACGAAGGCTAGCGTGTCGCCGTACCATGCCGGGGTGCGACGAACGCTCCGGGCAGCAGCCGCGGGTGCCGCCGCGGCCGGCTTCTGGGCCGCGGCGGAGCCGGGCCTGCGCCGGTTGTCCCACTCGCCCCACAGCGAACCGCGGCTGGTGGGGCGGATGCTGGCGCCGGAGCGGTTCTGGCTTCCGGTCGGGCTGACCGTCCACGTGCTGAACGGGGCCGTGTTCGGCGTCGTCTTCGACCGCCTCGGCGGCCGCGGCATCCTCCAGGCGGTGGCCGCCGCCCAAATCGAGAACGCCTGCCTGTGGCCAACGCTGCTGGTATTCGACGCCCTGCATCCGGATGTGCGGGACGGCAGCTGGCCGGAGCTGTTCGGCGACCGGCGCGTGCTGGTGCACGAGGTGGCCGGCCACGTGGTGTTCGGCGTCGCGCTGGGCGCGTTGCTGCGAGACTGAGCGGCGGGGGCGCGGCCGCAGCCACGCCCCCGCTCGATGCTCAGGCCGCGGCGCGCAGCTCGGGCTGCTCGGCGGCCCGCTCGGCCGCTCGCCGCCGCCGCGGAATCGCCAGTGCGATCCCTGCGCCGACTGCGACCACCACCGCGCCCACCGCCACGGCCGGCACCAGCCCGTCGACGAAGTGCTGTGGGGCGCCGTACCCGCCGCGATCCGAGAAGATCGTGCCGAGCACCGCTACGCCGAACACCCCGCCCAGCTCGCGGATGGCGTTCGCCGCGCCCGAGGCCTTGCCCTCGTCGCGCCGCGCCACGGAGCCCAGCACGACGTGCGCCGACGGGGCGAAGTAGAGCGCCATCCCGACGCCGGCCATCATGAACGGGATCACCATCTCGATGTATGGCGTGCTGGTGCTGCTGATCGCCGCCAGCCACGCCAGCGCGCCCGCCTGCAGCGCCATCCCGGTCGCCATCAGCGGCCGCCCGCCGATGCGGTCAACGTACGCGCCGGCGATCGGCGCGATCAGCATCGGCATGGCCGTCCAGGGCAGCGTGGCCACGCCCGCGCGCAGCGGCGAGTAGCCGTGCACCAGCTGCAGGTACTGGGTGAGCAGGAAGATCGAGCCGAACATGCCGAAGTACATCAGCAGCGACGCCGCGTTCGACGCCGCGAAGGCGCGGCTGCGGAAGAAGCGCATCGGCAGCATCGGGGCGGGCGTGCGCAGCTCCCAGGCGACGAAGCTCGCCACCAGCACGGCGCCGGCGCCCAGCGCGATCAGGATCTGGGGATCGGTCCAGCCCAGCGTGTTGCCGCGCACCAGCCCCCAGACGATCCCGAACAGCCCGCTGCTGACCAGCGCCAGCCCGGGGATGTCCAGGGAGCGATCGGGGCCGTGGCTCTCGCGCAGGCGGGTCGCCGCCAGCGGCAGCACGGCCAGCCCGATCGGAACGTTTAGCCAGAAGATCCACTGCCACGAGATGCCCTCGACCACGGCGCCGCCGACCAGCGGTCCGATGGCCACTCCCAGGCCGCTGATCGCCGACCAGAACCCCAGCGCCAGCCCGCGGCGCTCGACCGGGACGGCGTCGGACAAGAGCGTCAGCGTCAGCGGCAGCACCATCGCGCCGCCGAATCCCTGGGCGGCGCGCGCCGCGATCAGCCAGTTGACGTCGGGCGCCAGCGCGGCGGCGGCCGACGATGCCGTGAACACGGCCAGTCCGACCACGAACATGCGGCGGCGACCGAACCGGTCACCCAGCGCCGCGCCGGTCAGCAGCAGCACCGCGAAGGTGAGGGTGTAGGCGTTGACCGTCCACTCCAGCTCCTGGATGGTCGCGCCCAGGCTGCGCTGGATGGTGGGCAGCGCCGTGGTCACGACCAGGTTGTCGAGCACGACCATGAACAGCGCCGCCGACGTGATGGCGAACGTCCAGAGGGTGCGTGTGCGAGATGTCATTCCGGTTCCTCCTTCTAATGTAGTGGTTACTCACTCACAAGCGATGCGAAAAAAAAGGGTGCCGAGCCTGCTAGTGCTTCAGCTTCTCGAGCATCAGGTCGCCCATCAGCTCCTGCATCCAGGCGCCCCGCACGGACGGCGCGTCCATCGCCGCCATCACGTTCAGGAACATGCCGGTCGAAAACCAGGTGCGGATCTGTTCCGCGTCGGCGCCGGACATGTCCGTCACCTCGCGGTGCAGGTGCTCGTAACAGCGCCGCACGGTGTCGCGCACGTCCGGGTCGTTGCAGGCCGCGTACGCCTGCATCTGCATCATCAGCTTGGGCCGGTCGGCCAGCAGTTCGCAGTAGGCGATGCCCATGCTCTGCAGCCGCTGCTCCGGCGTGTCGCCGTCGACGGCGTCGCGGAAGGTCTGCTCGGTGCGCCGGAAGCAGCGCTCCACCGAGGCCAGGAACAGCTCGCGCTTGGTCCGGAACAGCCGGAACAGGTAGGGCTGGGAGATGCCGGCGCGCCTGGCGATATCGTCGGTGGAGGCGCCGTGCAGGCCCTTCAGGCCGAACTCGATCATGGCCGCGTCGAGCACGGTGTCGCGGCGCTGGTCGGCGGTCTGGCGGGTGCTGGTAGCGGCCATGCGAACTAAGTTAGCAGTCACTCACAACAATGTCAAGGCGAGGACTGCGACCGTAACGGCGGTGGTCAGGCTCTCATGGTGTCGCTGCTTGGCGACACAGTTGCCCGGCCTGTTGGTCGCCGGGTTCGCAGAGCTGGTGCCAGTCACCTTGCGTGTCGGTGATCACGCTGATCGTGTAGGCGCCGGTCTGGTCGTTCAGGAGAATGCTGCAGGTGAGTTCTGTGGTGACGGCCTGATCGGCCTGGCACATCGCCTGCTGGACGATGCCGCTTGCCTTGCCGGTTGGGGCGTAGGCGACGGTCTGGGCTCCTCGTAGCTGCGACTCGACGGCGCTGCTGACGGCCAGCGGGTCGGTCTGCTGGGGCTGGGTATGGCCGTGCGTCGCGTACACCATGTACAGCAGCGTGACGCACAGCGAGATGACTCCGAGGCCGGATAGCGGTCGGTATGGGCGTGTCGGCCATGGCCACATGGTTGTAGTTATCTGCCGAACGGGTGCGAACCCATCTCCCCCACAGGGGTGAGTCGTGCCACGCGGCACGGTAGGCTCGCGCGGTGATCGAACCCTTCAACGCTCAGCTGCCGGTGCGGATCAGGTTCGGCCCGGGCGTCGTCGGCGCGCTGGCCGAGGTGATCGGCGGCCGCCGCGCGCTTGTCGTATCCGAACCGCCGGTGCTCGCGATCGACGCCGTCGCCGCGACGGTGGCGGGCCTGCCGCTGTACCAGAAGCCGCCCGGCGAGCCGACCCCGGAGCTCGTCGCGGACGCCGCCGCACGGGTTGCGGCCGAGCGGCCGCAGGTGCTGGTGGCGGTGGGCGGCGGTTCGGCCATCGACCTGGCCAAGGCGGCGAGGCTGGTCGCCGGCCAGGGCCGGCCGATCGAGGCATTCCTGGCGGGCGAGGCGGCCGTCGCGGTTCCGACCGTCGACCTGATCGCGGTGCCGACCACCTCCGGCACCGGCAGCGAGGTGTCCGGCGGGTCGGTGGTGGTCGACCCCGTGCAGGGGCGGAAGCTGGGGGTGGCGCATCCGCTGATGCGCGCCCAGGATGCGCTGGTCGACCCGCTCTTGACCCTGGATCTGCCGCCGGAGCCGACCGCCTACACCGGCGCCGACGCCCTGGCCCAGGCGATCGGAGGCGCGATCGTCTCGAACGGCAACCCGATGTCGCTGGCCGTCGGCCTCGAGGCCTGCCGCCACGTCGCGGCCGGCCTGGAGCGGTCGGTGGCCGACGGCTCCGACGTCGACGCCCGCACCGAGCTGAGCCTGGGCAGCATGATGGCCGGCCTGGCGATGAACCTGTCCGATTCCGGCGCCGACCACGCGCTCGGCCACGCGGTCGGATCGACGCTGGGGCTGCCGCACGGCCTCACGGTCGGCCTGGTGCTGGCCGAGACGCTGGAGGTGAACCGTCCCGCCTGCGGCGACCGGCTGGAGCGGGTTGCGGATGCGCTGGGCGAGCCGGACGACGGCAGCGGCGACGGGTCGCGGGCGGTGCGCGCCGTGCGCCGGTTGCTGGCAGCGATCGGGCTGCCCACATTGCGCGAGGTGGGCGTCCAGGAGGGCCACATCGACCGCCTGGTGGAGCTCTCGCTCGCGGACTACTGCCTGACCGTCAATCCGCGCCGCTGGACGGAACGCGATGTGCGCGACGCCTACGCCGCCGCGATGTCGCTCGACCGGCGCTGACCCACAGCGCGGCTCATGGCGGGAGCGGATTCAGCCGATGCAATCGGCAGACCCTTGAGCACCGACATGGCTCCGAACGATCCCGAAAACCAGGACGCGGCGGTGGCCGCGCTGCTTCGGCGCGTGGCTGCAACCGCCGGCGTGCACATGTACGAGATGGAGCTGTTCGACGACTTCGAGTACGTCTGCCACGTCTGGATCGGCCAGGCCCTGGAGAGCCTGCTGGGCGGTGTGCCGGAGGGGATGGACAAGGAGGCGGCCTGGGAGGCATGCATCCACCCCGACGACCGCGCCACCTACGAGGCCGGGTTCGCGCCGCTGAACAACGGCGACGCGACGGAGACGGAGTACCGGCTGGTCGGGTTCGATGGCGCCACCCGCTGGGTCTGGGAGCGTTGCATCCCCAGGCCGGTGGTCGACGGCAGGCGGCTGGTGGATGGCATCGTGACCGACATCACCGACCGCCACCTCGTCGAACGGGAGCTGGCCGAGGCGCACGCCCGCCTGGCCCACCTGGCCTACCACGACCACCTCACCGGGCTGCCCAACCGCGCGCAGTTCCAGGAGCATCTCGACGCCGCGCTGGCCCGCGCCCGCCGCGACGGCTCCTGCGTGGCCGTGCTGTTCATCGACCTGGACGGGTTCAAGCAGGTGAACGATGCCCATGGACACGCCGCCGGTGATTCGCTGCTGCGCGCGGTCGGCGAGCGGCTCTCCACGATCTCGCGTGACGGCGACGTGGTCGCACGCCTGGGCGGCGACGAGTTCCTGATGCTGGCCTGCCCGGGCACGGCCGACCAGGCGCACCTGGACGGACTCTGCGACCGTGTCTACCAGCAGCTGCTGGTGCCGGTCAGCGTCGACGGCGCCGACCTCAAGGTGTCTGGCAGCGTCGGCCTGGCGCTGTTCCCGCGCGACGCGCGCACCGGCGACGACCTGATCCGCGTCGCCGACGCGGCGATGTACAGCGCCAAGCAGCACGGCCGCCGCCGCGCCGCCTGAGCGCCGGCCGCTTCAGACGGCCAGGTCGACCCCGTCCCGCGCCAGGTTCTCGGCGAAGGCCGCGGCCCGGTCGCCCCGCGGCTGCGACAGCTCGCCGGCGCTGCGGAACTGCGGCCCGATCTGGCGGCCGCACTCCAGGTACAGCGGATACGTCTCGTTCACGAGCTGCTCGGCCGTCTCCGGCGGCAGCGCCTCGGCGGTCACCACCAGCAGGTCGATGTCGGAGTGCATCGGCGAGCCCGCCTCCCACATGTCGCCGCGGGCGGCCGACCCGAACAGCACCAGGCGCAGCAGCGAGTCGCCCAGCCGCTCGCGCAGGAGCGCGCAGTAGCGGAGCAGGCAGTCGCGCTCCAGTGGTGCCAGGTGCCGGAGCGGATCGTCGCTGCCCGCGGCCGGCGTCACATCTCGACCTGGATGTCGCCGTCCTGCTCGCGCACCGGGTACGTCTCGAGCGAGGCCACCGCGGGGCCCACCAGCGCCTCGCCGGTGCGGATGTTGAAGACGGCGCCGTGGCAGTAGCACTCGAGCTGCTGGTCGGTGAGCGTGCCCTCTGCGAGCGGGCACTCCTCGTGCGTACACCAGCCCTCGAACGCGTAGAGGCTTCCGCCGCTGCGTGCCACAACCACCGGCTCGCCGCGGTTGTCGGCCTCGAGCATCTCGCCCTCGGGCAGGTCGCCGGCCGCCGCCACGGTCGTCCAATCAGCCACGGATCAGTCCCATCTCGCGTGCAGCGCCACCGGCGCCCGGAACTCCCAGCCCGACAACTCCACCGGCTGCTCCGCATCCAGGCGCAGGCGCGGCAGCCGCTCCAGCAGCAGCCGCAGCGGCAGGCGCACCTCGTGGCGGGCCAGCGACGCGCCCGCGCAGTGGTGCGCGCCCAGTCCGAAAGCCGCGTGCGCGCCGCTGCGGTGGATGTCGAACCGCTCCGGCTGCTGCCAGTGCCGCCCATCCTGGTTGGCCGACGCCAGCACCGCTGCGATCACCGTGCCCGGCTCCAGCGTCACGCCCGCGATCTCGGTGCGCTCGGTCACCTGGCGCGTCTGCGTTCCCACCGGCGAGTGCCAGCGAAGCGCCTCCTCGACCGCGCCGTCCAGCAGCTCGGGGTTCGCCCGCACCTCGGCCAGCGCCTCGGGGTGCTGCAGCAGCGCCCACAGCGCGATGCCGAGCGCGTGCCCCGGCTCCTGCATGCCCCCTAGCAGGATCAGCTTCAGGTTGGCCAGCACCTCGGCCTTCGACAGCCGCTCGCCGTCCGGCGGCTGGGTGTGCAGCATGTCCGACAGCACGCTTCCGTCCGGCTCCTGCTCGAGCCGGTCGAGCAGCGGCAGCACGCGGTCGTCGACCTCAACGCTGGCGGCGTCGGCGATCGCCTGCTTGTCAGGGTCGGACTCGAAGTTGGAGCCGCCCAGCGCCAGCGCTCCGAACCAGCGCCGCAGCGTGTCCGCGTCGGCGTCGCCGAGGCCCATCACCGACCCCAGCGCCAGCACCGATACCGGCTCGCAGTAGGTCGCCATCAGCTCGCCGCCGCCGTCCGGCTCAATCGCGGCCAGGTGCCGCTCCGCGATCGGCTCGATCACGGCCGGCGCGTAGCCCGCCACCACCCGCGGCCGCATGGCCGGGTCGATGGTGGCCCGGATCCTGCGCTGCTCGCCGCCGTCGACGGTCAGCATGTTCTGCCCCAGCGTGCGGGTCAGGGGAGAGGAGCCGACGTCTGCGGTGAACAGCTCCGGGTGGCGCGCCACATGGTGCACGTCCTCCCAGCGCGTCACCAGCGTCAGCTCCACCGCCGGCACGTGGCAGACCGGCGCCTCGTCGCGCAGCCGCCGGTAGATCGGGAACGGATCGCGCTCCAGGTCCGCGACCGTGATCGACTCGGCGAAGGTCTCGATCGAGCTCATAGGTGGTGCGTGTACTCGGCGAACTCCCAGTCGGTCGTCCACAGCCGAGCGCGGTTGAGCTCGTACTGTTTGATCCGCAGGAACGTCGAGACCAACTCCTCGCCCATCACGCGCCGGAGATACTCGTCGTCGTCTAGCGCTTCCAGCGCCGCCTCAAACGAACGCGGCAATGGAGGGCAGTTCGCGGCGTTGGGATCTTCGTAGACAAGCCCGCTGAGCGGCGCCGGCGGATCGAGCTCTCGCTCGATCCCGTCGAGTGCCGCGAACAGCGCCGCCGCGGAGGCGAGGTAGGGGTTGGCGGCTCCGTCGGCGACGCGCATCTCGATCCGAGTCGCGGCTCCCCGTTCACGAGGGATGCGCACCTCGCACAGTCGATTGTCATGCCCCCAGCTGACAAGGGTGGGAACCTGTCCCTCCTCCTGGATGCGGCGGTAGGCGTTCGTCGTCGGGTTCATGAACGCCATCAACGACCGGCCGTGTTCGAGCAGGCCGGCAACGGCGTGATGAGCCACGCTCGAGAGGCCCTCGGGGCCGTCCCCGTTCAACAGGTTGGTTCCTGATTCGTCCGACAGCGAGATGTGCAGATGGAACCCCGACCCCTCGTCGTCGTTCCACGGCTTGCCGACGAACGTCGCCAGAAGGCCTTCCATCGCCGCCATCTCTTTGACCGCATCCTTGAACAAGAAGGCCCGGTCGGCGGCGTCGAGCGCGTCGGAATGACGCAGGTTGATCTCGTACTGGGCGCGCCCGTACTCGTGGTTGGCGGCGTAGGCGCCCAGCCGCATGTCGGCGAATGCATGCATCATCTTGCGCAGGATGCCGCGGGGATCGGCCACCGCTCCGACCGTATAGACGTGGCTGTCGTTGTCGACGTAGCGCCGGTAGCCGTTGGGCGCGGCCGCGTCGGGCTCGCACAGGTAGAACTCGAGCTCGGGGCCGAGTACCGGTACCAGCCCGCGCTCAGCGTACCCGGCGATCGCCCGCTTCAGCACGCCGCGCGAGTCGACCCCGTAGGGCGAGCTGTCCATCCGCTCGAGGTCGGCGATGTAGACCGCCACTTCGGGATCCCACGGTACACGGCGGAGCGTCGACGGATCAGGCCGGGCGATGATGTCCTGGAAGCCGTGCTCGAATCCCGACACGACGTTATGGCGGAGATCGACAGTCATGATCGCCTCGCAGTACCCCGCGCCGTCGTCGAGCAGGTGGTCGAAGAACGACGCCGGGAACTCCTTGCCGCGCGCAATACCGTGCAGGTCGGGATAGCTGAGGCGCACCGTGGTGACGCCGTCTTTGACGAGCTGATCGAGCGTTTCGGCCATCTACCGCCCTTTCCGAGAGGTGGGATCGAAGTGTTTCACGCCGGCGTGACCCGCACCGGCATCGTCTTGTAGGCGTTGGTGAAGTTCGAGTGCATGCGGCTGGCGGGTGCGGTCGGCTCGACCGCGGAGACGCGCGGCAACAGCTCCTCGAACATGATCCGGGTCTCCAGCTTGGCCAGGTGCGCGCCCAGGCAGAAGTGGGGGCCGCCGCGGCCGAAGGTGACGTGGTTGTTGGGCTTGCGGGTGATGTCGAACCGCAGCGGATCGGGGAACTGCTGCTCGTCGAAGTTGGCCGACACCAACCAGGTGACGACCTTGTCGCCCTCGCGGATGCGGACGTCGTGCAGCTCGGTGTCGGCCGTGGCCGTGCGCCGGAAGTGGATCACGGGCGAGCTGTACCGCATGATCTCCTCCGTGGCGGTGCCCATCAGCTCGGGCTGCTCCTGCAGCCGCTGCATCGCCTCCGGGTTGTCCATCAGCGCCTGCATGCCGTGGGCGATCGACTGGCGCGTGGTCTCGTTGCCGGCCACCACCAGCAGTAGGAACATGGTGTCGAACTCCTGCTCGGTCAGGCGGTTGCCGTCCTCGTCCTCCCACATCACCAGCTTCGAGACGAGGTCGTCGGTGGGGTGCTGGCGGCGCTCGCGGGCGATCTCGTGGCCGTAGTTGTAAAGCTCCATCGCGTACGGGCTGCGGAACGGATAGAGGCGGTACTTCGCGCTCTCCGGGCTGGCCGGGTGCAGGCCGCCCAGGTCGGGATCGGTGTTGCCGATCATCTTGTCGCCCCACGCGATCAGGCGCTCGTCGTCGGACAGGGGCACACCCAGGATCCGGCACAGCACCTGGATCGGCAGCTGCTTGGCGACCTCCTCGACGAAGTCGAACTCGCCTCGGGGCAACGACTCGTCCAGGATCTGGCGGGTGAGGTCGCGCAACAGCTGCTCGTACGCGGCCACTGCGCGCGGCGTGAAGCCCTTGTTCACGATCGCGCGCAGGCTCGAGTGCTTGGGCGGGTCTGTGTCCAGCATCGACTTGCGGGCCTCGATCTGGTCGGGGTCGAGGTCCTCGAGCGCGGTCGCGCCGGTCTCCGACGAGAAGGTGCGCCAGTCCTTCAGCACAGCCACCACGTCGTCGTAGCGGGTGATGCACCAGAACCCCTTGCCGTACTCCCAGTCGTACCAGTGCACGGGCGCCTGGTGGCGCATCAGCGTGAACGTCTCGTGTGGGATCCGCTCTGCGAAGGCGTCGTTGTCGAGGTAGACATCGGCCAGCGTCTGGGTCATGAGGTGCTCCCATCCAGGATCTGCAGCGTCTTCAGGTCGGAGTAGAAGTCGAGCGCGTAGTCGCCGCCCTCGCGGCCGATGCCGCTGATGCCGACCCCGCCGAAGGGCGCCGTCAGGTCGCGCACCAGGAAGGTGTTGACCCAGACGGTGCCGGCGCGGACGACTCGACCGACCCGCTCGGCCCGCTCCTGCGTGCCGGTGTAGACGATCGCCGACAGGCCGTAACGGGTGGAGTTGGCCAGCTCTACCGCCTCGCGCTCGTCGCGGAAGGTCTGGAACGTCAGCACCGGGCCGAACACCTCCCGCTGCACCACCTCGGAGTCGTTGGATCGCGGCTCGATCAGCGTCGGCTCGTACCAGAGGCCGCCGATGTCCGGCTGCCTGCCGCCGCGCACGATCGTGTCGCCGTTTGCCCGCGCTCGCTCGACGAAGCCCTCGACCCGGGCCAAGTGGTCGGGATGGATCAGGGGCGAGATGGTGGTGCGGTCGTCTCGTGGGTCGCCCAGCACCTGCGCGTCCACGCCGGCGTGGAACCGCTCCAGGAAGGCGTCGCGGACCGGCTCCTCAACCAGCAGGCGGGTGCCGGCCAGGCACACCTGGCCGGCGTCGTCGTACTGGCCCGCGGCCTTGGCCGCGGCCGCGTCCAGGTCGGAGTCGGCGAACACGATCAGTGGCCCTTTGCCGCCCAGCTCGGCGGTGAACGGCACGATGTTGGCAGCGGCCGCCAGGCCGATCGAGCGTCCGGTCTCGGGCGAGCCGGTGAAGCTGATGCGGCGCACCCCGGTGCTCGAGACCAGCGCCGCGCCGGCCTCCTCGCCGATGCCCTGGACGACGTTGAAGACGCCGGGCGGGAACCCGGCCTCGACCGTCAGGTCGGCCAGCAGCGAGCACGACAGCGGCGCCCACTCCGGCGGCTTCAGGATCACGGTGCAGCCGGCGGCCAGGCCCGGCGCCGTCTTCCAGGTGGACAGCATGAACGGGGCGTTCCAGGGCGTGATCACGGCGGCCGCGCCGCTGGGCATCCGGATCACCCGGTTCTGGGTCGAGTTCGAGCCCCACACGCGCTCCTGGTAGGAGGCGGCCAGGTCGGCGTAGGCGCGGAAGTTGCGGGCGCCGCGGGCGATCACGCGCGCCTTCAGCGAGCGCTCGAGCATCGCCATGTCCAGACACTCGACGGTGGCGATGCTATCGATGTTCGCGTCGATCAGCTCGGCCAGGCGGTGCAGGTGCGCGGCGCGGCCCTCGGGCCCCAGCGCCGCCCACTCCGGGAAGGCGGCGCGGGCCGCGTCCACGGCCAGGTCGACCGCCTTCTGGTCGCCGCGGGCGACCTCGGCGATCACCCGCTGGTCGATCGGTGAGATCACCTCGAACGTCCGGTCGCCGTCGACGCGCTCACCGCCGATGAAGTGGCCGGAGGGAACGGTGATGTTCGCCACCGTGCTCACGTCCGGAACTCCATCAGGCCCAAGTCGAGCACGCTCATGCCGCCGTCGACCGGGATCACGGTGCCGTTGACGTAGGTGGCCGCCGGCGAGAGCAGCCAGGCCACCAGCCCGGCCACCTCGTCGGCCTCGCCGGCGCGGGGGATCGGCATGTGGGCGTGCGCCAGCCGGTAGGCGCCCTCGCGGTCGGTGCCGTGGAGCCCGGCCAGCTCGTCCATCGCGCCGTCGGCCATGGGGGTGCGGATCCAGCCCGGGCAGACCGCGTTCGCGCGGACGCCGCGGGGGCCGAAGTCGACGGCGATCGACTGCACGAGCATGTTCAGGCCGGCCTTGGAGGTGCAGTACGCCGATGAGTCGGGGCCGGCCCGCAGGCCGGCCAGCGAGGAGACGGCGACGACCGAGCCGCCGCGCTGCTCGAGGTGGGGGAGGGCTGCGCGGGCGGTCAGGAAGGCGCCGGTGAGGTTTGTACGGAGCACGGCGTCCCAGCTCTCCGGCGTCTGGTCGACGACGCTGCCGGAGTGCGAGACGCCCGCGCAGTAGACCAGCGCGTCGAGCCCGCCCAGCTCCTCCACGGCGGTTCGCACCGCGGCCTCGGCGCCGGCCGGCTCGCCGCAGTCGCCGGCCACCGCGATGCCGCCGATCTCGGCCGCCACCTGCGCCAGCGGATCGAGCCGGCGTCCGGCCACGACCACGCCGTAGGCGTGGGCCGCGAGCCGCCGCGCGACGGCCGCACCGATGCCCGTGCCGCCGCCGGTGACCAGCGCCGCCGGGCTCATTCCGGGATCGTCTCGAGGTCGTCGACGGTGTAGGCGAACTGGAAGCGGAAGCCCTTGCCGACGCTCAGCGGCGCCAGCGCGTCGTGCTCCTCGCCGGGCGCGGGGTACAGCGCCAGCGTGGCCGCGCCCTCGTGGATCTGGGAGGCGGAGCGGTTGCTGGAGCGGGCCCGCACCAGCTCGTCGACGGCCGGGTCGTCCCACCGGCCCGCCGCCAGGCGCGGGAAGTGGCGGTGGTTGACCAGGGGCGGGTCGTTGTGGGTGGGACCGGCCTCGCTCAACCGGTCGGGACTGACCGTGCCCTCGGCCAGCAGCCGGCCGTTGGCGGTGAGCGTGCCGGCGAAGATGCGGCCCTCGGCCCGGCAGTCGAGGCCGAAGCTGCGCGTCATGTGCACCTCGCCCAGCTTCTTGGGGAAGCCCTGGATCCAGCCTCGGATCAGGGCGAAGTCGCGATCGACCCAGATGTAGGGGCAGGTGGTGACGTGCTCGCCGCCCAGCATCGCGTTGGCGACGATGAAGAACTCTTTGTACTGGCCGCGCACCGGGTCGAGCAGCTCCTCGCCCGAGTCGGCGCAGGACTGCCAGTCGACGAACAGGGCGGCGCAGCGCCCCGGGTCATCGGCAAAGGGGGTCAGCCGCGGGGGCAGCACGGCGGCCACCGCGTCGGGGTCGGCCCAGAACTCGATCACCAGGAAGTCGCCGACGTAGTGCCACGGCGGCGAGGGGATGATGGACGCGCCGCCGTGCGGCGAGAGCGGCAGCGAGTATCCGCGCGGGCCGTCGCTCATGGCCGCTCCAGGGACCCGACCACCTCGTACATGACCGCGTCGTCGGCCGGCGAGACCTCGATGCCGAGCCGCTCCCGCGCCTCCTCGATCTTGGCCATCGCGGCGTCCGCGGCATCGGCGTCCTGGAACACGGTCACCGACACCGCCGAGCCGTCCTCGGCCAGGCAGTGGTAGAGCGCGGTCACGCCCTCCACGTCGCGCAGCGCCTCGATCACCCACTCGGAGCGGTCGAGGCCGAGGTCGCCGCGGCCCGCGTCGAAGCGGGCGACGCGGACGATCACGACGGCTCCTCGAGGAACTGCTCGACCAGCGACTCAGGGAACGACTTGTCGGCGATCTTGTAGGCCAGCGCCGTCATGCGGTAGGAGTCGGACAGGTAGAAGCGCTCGTAGAGCTCGCCGCGGCCGCCCAGATCGCTGCCGATGTAGTCCCAGGCCAGGCGGAACAGGCGGATGCGGCGCTCGGCGTCCGCGCCCGCCGCCTGGTAGTACTTCGCGATCTCGTCGGCCAGCGGGCCGTCCATGTCGGCCCGCGACGGCGTGGCCATGAAGCCGCCGCCGCCGATCAGCTGCAACAGCTCGTTCACGTAGGGCAGCCACTTCGGCATCTCCCCGCGTAGCGCCAGGAACGGGCGGTCGTCCGGATACCAGACGCCGCCCTCGTCAAGGTGCGAGCCGGCCTCGGCCGAGATCAGGCTGGAACGGGTCAGCTCGGTCATGTTCCAGATCTGGCCCAGCTTCTCCTGGATGTGGTCGAAGCGCACCACCCCGGTGGTGTTGGCCAGCATGTGGCCGAGCCCGAGCGCGAACGACAGCTTCACGTAGGCGCGGGTGAAGGCCTGGTGCATGATGTGGCCGCGCCAGCCGGTGTCGGTGATCACCTCCGAGTAGGCCTCGGTGTCGCCGCACAGGAACAGCCTGTCCTTCGGCACCTCGACGTTGTCGAAGATGACGACTGCGTCCATCTCGTCGAAGCGTGACGACAGCGGGTAGTCGAACGCCGAGCGCTGCTTGGAGTAGCTGTCGCGGCAGATGAAGCGCAGGCCGGGCGTGGCCATCGGCAGCGCAAAGGCCAGCGCGTAGTCGCCGTCCTGGGGGCGGATGTCGGAGCCGGGGTAGATGGTCAGCTCGTCGGCGTAGGGGGCGAGCGTGGCCAGCATGCGCGCGCCCCGCACGGTGATGTGGTTCTCGGTCTCACCCACCTTGTGCAGGGCGACCTCGCCCGCCGCCTGCTCGGCCTCCGGCTTGCTGCGGTCGACCTGCGGGTTCATGATCGAGTGGGTGGTGGAGAGGTCGCGGTCGCGCATCAGCTTCTGGTAGGCGACCAGGTTGGCGGCGCCCTGCTCGTTGCCGCGGCGCGCCCACACGTCGGCGCGGCCGGCAAAGCAGGCGAAGGTGACGTTCAGGTAGTCGGGCGTGCGGCCCATCATGCCGGCGGTGAGGGCGGCGGTCAGTTCGATGGCGCGGCGGCGGCGCTCGAGGTCCTCGCGGCTGCGCGGGATCAGGTGGGTGACGTTGACCAGGCGGCCGTCGTCGGGCGACGGCGCCAGCATCTCGTCGGCGTGCTGGTGCTGCAGGTCGTAGACGCGAGCCATGGTGCGCGCCGCCTCGGCCAGCTGCGGGTGCTCGAGCGGGTGGGTGATCTTCTCGCCGTTCAGCCAGATCTCGCGGGCGTCGCCGCGCAGCCCGTCCAGGAACTGCTGGCCGGTGCGGGCGGCTGTCGGCGTCTGCTGCTGCGCGGTTGCCATCATGCCTCCTGGTGTGTCAGCGGGGGCAGCTGCTCCCCCTTGGCGAGCAGGCCCTCTCGTTCGTAGCGGACGGCCTCCTCGTCGAAGCGGAAGTATGACCGCGGCGGCAGGATGCCCCAGACGTTGCTCGAGTGGGGCGTGTCGTCCCAGTCGCGCGGCTCGTGATCGGACTCGAGCTGCTCCATGTCGCAGTAGCACTCGACGATCAGCTGCTCGTCGGGGATGCGTACGTAGCCGCACAGGTTCTGGGCCAGGGCGTGGCGCAGCGGGCCCCAGACCAGCCAGCGGCCGTGCTGGCCGAGGTGGTCGAACACCACCCGCAGTTCGCCCCAGTCGACGTACTCGAATGCGAAGTGGTGGAAGTGGGCGAAGTCGTGCTGCACCAGCGCCATCGAGTGATGGTCGGAGTTGATCGAGAGCCAGTTGCCGGCGCCCAGCAGGCGGTCGGAAATGCGCATTCCGAGCACGTCGGTGTAGAAGGCGGTGGCGCGGTCGAGGTCGGTGGTGAGCACGTTCACGTGGCCGAGCTTGCGCGGGTGCAGGCTCGGCAGCGTCTCGGTCGAGCGGGCCACGGGCGGTCGGCGGTCGTCCTCTTCGTGGAACGGCATCAGCTCGATGCCGTAGCCGTCGGGGTCGGCGAAGTGGAGGGCGCCGTCGTGATGCTCGTAGTCGACGCCATGGTGGTCGAGCTGGGCGGCGGCGTGCTCGAGCGTACAGCTGCGGCGGAGCTCCCAGCCGGTGTGGTCGTGACCGGGGGCGCCGGCGCCGACCAGCTGCAGCGAGTAGGGCTCGTAGGCGCAGCGCAGGAAGGCGTGGTGGCCGACCCGCTCCACCTCGGTCAGGCCGAACTGGATCGCCCAGCGGTGCTCGGCCTCGTCCAGGTCGGCGACCCGCAGCGCCACGTGATCGATGCGGCGGATCTCGATCATGATCGCGTCACCCCCTCCTGTACCGCTCGCTCCGCCTCGTCCTCGGGCATGGCCAGAGCGACGTGCAGCGTGTTGGCCGAGACCTGCAGCTGGTCGCCCGGCCCGGACAGGTCGACGTCCCAGTCGATGACGGTGTTCGAGAGCCGGCCGAGGCCCGTCACCTCGACCTCGACCACGTCGCCCGGCTCCATCGGCCGCGAGTGGGCGGGGGTGCCCGACAGCACGACGTCGCCGGGCTCCAGCGTGATCACCCGGCAGAGGTCGGCCAGCAGGTAGGAGATCGGCCAGATCAGGTCGGCGGCGGAGCCCTGCTGGGCGACCTCGCCGTTCAGGTAGGTGCGGATCTCGAAGTCGGTCGGGTCGAACTGATCGGCGGGCACCAGCTCCGGGCCGATCGGGCAGAAGCCGTCCTGGCCCTTGACGCGCAGCATCGACCCGCGATCGGCGTGGCGGAAGTCGTGCAGGCCGACGTCGTTTGCGCAGGCGTAGCCGGCGACGTGGGCGAGCGCGTCCGCCTCGGGCACGCCGTGCATGGCGCGGCCGATCACGACGGCCACCTCGCCCTCGTAGTTGAGGAAGCGGGCGCCGCGCGGACGGCGCAGCCGGCCGCGGTGGCCGTTCAGGGTGGTCGGCGGCTTCATGAAATAGGAGGGCTCGGGCGGCGTACGCGCGGCGTACTCCTCGACGCGGCTGCGGTAGGTGAGGTGCGTGGCGATGATCTTGGTCGGTTCGACCGGTGCCAGGAAGTGCGCGGCCGCCTCGTCCAGGCGCTCGCCGGAGTCGAGCACGATGCTGCCGCCGTCCAGCCGGCCCCAGCTGGGAGACCCCTCGACCAGCACCCGAACCCGTCGCTCAGACACGATTGGATACAATATGCGCTTTGCTGCTGGAGGGCAAGCCCGGCTCCCCGCTCTGGTGGACGCGGTTACCTGACCGAGTCTATCCCTGCTTCGGGGCGAGCTCATCCCGCCAGCGGCGCAGGGCGGCGACGCCGGCTTCGACCTGGTCGCGGGTGAGGTCGTGGCGGGTGACGTTGGGGATGCGCTGCAGTGGGCCGGTCAGCGGGTCGTCGCCCGCGGCCGCGTTCATGAGCATCCGCAACGGCAGGTTGTGGCTGACCACCAGCACGACCGGTCCCGGCAGCCTCAGCACCCGGCGCCATCCGGCCAGGAAGCGGGTGGTCGCGTCCAGTGCGCTCTCGCCGCCGGGCGGCGCGGCGGTCAGCGGGTTGTTGCGAAGCCAGCTCGTGTAGGCGGAGACGGGGCCGTCCTCGAACGGGCCGACGCCGATCTCGGCCAGCTGGTCGACGACGTGGGTGGAGACGTCGCGGTCGGCCACGATCGCCGCCGCGGTGAGGCGCGTGCGCAGGGACGGCGCGACGACAAGAGCGTCGATCCGCTCGCCGGCGAGGTCGCGGCCGAGGCCGCGGGCGGCGCGCTCACCGGGGGCGGTCAGGCCCACCTCGACGGTCGAGTCGGGGTTCATGCGTCCCTGGGCGCTGTACGGCGTCTCGGCGTGGCGGACGAGGATGAAGCTGTTGACCATGCACTCATCGTGTCGCATGGGTCGGCTGTCCGTCCAGCGCGGCGTGACCGGCGCGTGCTGGATATGGTTGGGCGGTGACCGAGCAGGAGGACGGAATGGACAGCGCGACGCGGCACGAGCGCGGCCTGGCGCGGCTGAAGGAGTTGGGCGACGAACCCGGCGGAGACGCCTTCATCGAGCGGATGGGCAGCCCGATGGGTGACTGGCTGGTGGACTGGGTGTTCGGCGAGGTGCACACACGCGACGGGCTGACGGCGCGCGAGCGGGAGTTGATCATCGTGGCGGTGCTGACGGCGATCGGCAGCTCGGATCCGCAGGTGGCAGCGCACATCCGGGCGCTGCGGGCGATCGACGTGCCGTGGCAGGAGATCGAGGAGACGATCCTGCAGACCGCGCCCTACGCGGGCATCCCGCGGGCGATCAACGCGCTCAAGGTGCTGCGGACGGAGCAGGGACGATGAGGGCCGTGCGGTTCCTGGACCCGTCCGGCGACGTCAAGCTGGGGCGGCTGGACGGCGAGGTGGTCTTCGACGCGGGGCCGGCCGGGCCGCGCGGGTTCGTGCCCAGCGAGGAGGGGTGGCGGACGATCGCCGACGCCTCCGGGCTGGCACATCCGATCGAAGACGTGCGGCTGCTGCACCCGACCGAGCCGGTGAAGCTGCTGGCGATCGGCCTCAACTACCGCGACCACGCGGAGGAGGCGGAGCTCGAGATCCCGGACGTGCCGGTGGTGTTCGCCAAGTGGACAACGTGCCTGATTGGGCACCGCCAGGCGATCGTGGTGCCCCGCGAGGAGACGCGACCGGACTACGAGGGAGAGGTGGCGGTGGTGCTGGGGCGGGACGTCTACAGGGCCGACGACGCCACGGCGCGGGCGGCGGTGGGCGGGATCACGGCCTTCCACGACGTGTCCGGGCGGCGGGCGCAGCTGGAGACGCCGCTGCGGCAGTTCACCCTGGGCAAGAGCTTCGACACGTTCGGGCCGATGGGGCCGTGTGTGGCGTCGGCCGAGGGCGTCGACCTGGCCGACATCGACGTCTCGACGAAGGTGAACGGCGAGCAGCGGCAGTCGTCGAACACGCGCAACCTGATCTTCTCGGTGGTGGAGCTGATCGTCTACCTGTCGCGGGGGATGGCGCTGCAGGCGGGGGACGTGCTGGTCACCGGCACGCCCGCCGGGGTCGGCGACTCGCGGGTGCCGCCGGTCTACCTGCAGGAGGGCGACGTGGTCGACATCACCGTGAGCGGGGTGGGAACGCTTTCGAACCCGGTCACGCTCGAGCGCTGAGCTGCGGGGTCGGAGCCCGACTCGGCGGCGGCCGTCAGGCGCGGAACATGGGGCGGCCGTCGACCACCGTCAGCAGCACCGGCAGGTCGACCAGATCGTCCGCGTCGCAGTCGACCGGGTCGGCTGCGAACGCCGTCAGGTCGCCGCGGTGGCCGGGCATGATCCGGCCGGCGACTGCCGTGTCGTTGACCGCGAGCGCGGCCTGGGTCGTGTAGCCCTCGAGCGCCTCCAACGCCGACAGCCGCTGGTGCTCGCCGTAGCAGCCGGCGTCACGGTTGCCCGGCCGCCGTCGCAGCCGCGCCCAGGCCATGCATTCACGCGGGTCGAAGCCCGCCACCGGCCAGTCGGAACCGAGCGCCAGCACCGCGCCCGATCGTCGCAGCTCGGCCGTACGGAAGCCGCGGCCGGCGCGCTCTGGCCCCAGCGACCTGCTCCACGGATCGCGCATGTCCGGGGTCATCCACTGCAGGTGGCTGACCTGTTGCGACGCCACCACGCGCTCCGGTGCGAACCGCGGCAGCTGGTCGTCCTGAAGCGTCTCGATGTGCTCGACCCGGTGCGGCCCGCGCACGACCGGCCCTGCCCGACGGTAGGCGTCCAGGGCGCAGCGCACGCTGCGGTCGCCGATGGCGTGCGTGATCGACGGCATCCCGGCCTCGGCGAAGCGCGCGATCACCGTGGCGTAGCGCTCCGGATCCGGCCAGTTCGGCTCGGTGCCGCGTCCCTCGGTGTCAGGCTCTTCAAGCCACGCGGTGCCCGACTCGACAACGCCGTCGATGAAGAACTTCGCCCAGCCCGACCGCCACAGCCTCCCGGACTGCGCGCCGGCCCCGATCGCCGCGCCGATCTCATCATCGGTCATGGTCGGCTGCACCGTGAACGGCACCACCTGCCGCAGCGTCAGCCGGCCGCTCCCCTCCAGTGCCCGGCAGTCGTCTGGCGTGGCCAGCGTGCCGTCCATCATGTGTGAGGCTGTGAGACCGACCCGGTTCATCGCCGCCAGCGCTTCCGCGATGTAGGCCAGACGCTGCTCGTCGCTGGGCACCGGCATCGCCTCCACCACCAGGCCGATCGCCTCCTCGCGCAGCTCGCCCGTGGGCCGGCCGTCCGGCCGGCAGACGATCTCGGATGCGTCGTCGAAGCTGCGCGCTCCCGTGATCCCGGCCGCCGCCAGCGCCGGCGGCGTCGCCAGCGCTGTGTGGAAATCGAAGAACGTGAGCAGCGCCGGGTTGCCGCCGACCGCGTCCTCGAACAGCTCTCCGCTGGCCTCGATCCCGTCGAACACCCGGTATTCGAGCGAGAAGCCGGTCACCCACTCACCCTCGCCACAGTGACGCCGCTCGGCCGCCAGCCGCTCGCGCACCTCGTCCACCGTGGCGGCGCCGGCCAGATCGGCCCCGCGCGTCTCAAGCGCGCCCAGGAACGGATGCATGTGGCTGTCGGTCAGCCCCGGCACCACCGCCAGGCCGGCGCCGTCGATCAGCTCCGCGCCGGGCCCGCTCGCCGTGCGCACCTCGTCGTCGTCACCGACCGCGACGATCACGCCGTCGCGGATCGCCACCGCGGTCGCCCAGGGCCGGTCGGGATCGAGCGTGCGGATCCGCGCACCCAGGATGGCCAGGTCGCCGCCGTCGCTCACGACGGCGCCACCGGCGGGTGTGCCGAAACGTGCGCACGCGTCAGCCGCTCGGCAGCGTCCGCGTCCCCGGACGCGATCGCGTCGACGATGCCCTCGTGCTCGTCGGCCCAGCCCGCCGCCCCGCGCGGCTCCGCAGCCTGTGCCTGGTAGATCGGGACGCCGATCCGCGGCACCCACAGCATCTCGGCGAACCGCGTCAGGTGCGGGTTCCCCGACGCCGCGGCCAGCGCCAGGTGGAACGAGCGGTTGGCGGCGAAGCTATCCATCCCGTCTCCGGCCGCCTGCCGTTGCAGCTTGACCGCCTCGCGCATCACCGCGATCGACTCCGGGTCGCGTCGCTGCGCCGCCAGCCGCGCCGCACCCGGCTCGAGCGCCACGCGTGCCGACCAGGCGTGCCGCATGTCACCGAAGTCGAGCTCCGACACGGTGGCGCCGCGGTTCGGCGAGAACTCCACCAGACCCTCGGTGGACAGGCGCCGCAGTGCCTCCCGCAGCGGCGTCCGCGATACGCCCAGCTCGTCGGCGAGCGACGCCTGGCGCAGCTTGGTGCCGCGCGGCAGATCGCCCGACAGGATCCGCTCCCGCAGTGCCGAGTAGACGTGATCGACGACGCTCTGGATCTGGAGCGGGGCGATGGCGGGCTGAGCACTCATGGTCTTTGCATACATTACGCCGTCGCCGGAGCGGGTCAAGGCAAGCAAGTCTTGACAGCGCCGCCCGCCTGACGCCGGCTCGGCCGGGCGGGCGGCGCTGTGCTACAACTCCCGTGAGCACCTTGTAGCAGGAGGCACAAGTGCGGATCGCTGAGATCATGCAGACCAACCTGGTTGCGGTCTCGCCGGCGACCACCGTCGTTGAGGCGGCCGGCGTGATGAAGGAGCGGCGGGTGGGCGCCTGCCTGGTGATGGAGGGGCCGGAGCTGGCCGGGATCTTCACCGAGCGCGACCTGCTGTTCGCGTTCGCCGATGGGCTGGACGTGCGCGAGCGTCCCGTGACCGAGCTGATGGCCCGCCAGGTGACGCTGGCGCCGCCGGACGCGGACGTGGTCTGGGCGGCGGACACCATGAAGCGCATCCACGCGCGCCACCTGCCGGTCGGCGAGGACGGCAAGGTGGTGGGCATCGTCTCGCTGCGCGACCTGTTCGCCGCGGCCGAGGCCGTGCTGCGGCTCGACCCGCGTGGGCTGGACGCCGCACGCGAGATGCTGCAGGCGGCCAGCCGCTGACCAACGAGGACGGAGGCAGTGATGCAGACATCGGACAGGACGATCGCGCTGATCCTGGTGGGCGTGCTGGCGGTGATGCTGTGGCCGATATGGCTGGCGGCGGTGGCAGCCGAGCGGCAGTTCACATGGACGGTCGTGGCGTCGGGGCTGATCCCGCTCGCGTTCAGCCTGCTCGTGATCGCCACCGCGCTGCGGCTGCCCTCACGGCTGGCGCACCGCTACCAGCACGGCATACACGCGCTGGGCGAGCGGCTACACGCCGGTACCCACCGACACGCCTGACAGCGTCTCGGCGAACACCTCGGCGATGCGGCCGATCTCGGCCTCGTCGATCACGAACGCGGGCGACACCTGCAGCGAATGGCCGGCCAGGCCGCGCGTGAGCACGCCCCGCTCGCGGCAGCCCTTGACGATCCGGTCGACGACCCCGGGCTCGGCGGCGCGCGCGTCCGGCGCGACCTCGACGGCGGCCAGCAGGCCGACGCCGCTTCGCACTTCGCTCACCTGCGGCAGCTCCGCGAGCGGCCGCATGGCCGCGTCCAGCACCTGCTCGAGCCGCGAGACGCGCTCCACCAGCCCCTCGCGCTCGAGCACGTCGAGGTTGGCGAGCCCGGCCGCGCACACGCTGGGGTGGCCGGAGTACGTGTAGCCATGGCGGAACAGGGCCGCGCCCGGCGTCGTCCAGAACGGCTCCTGCAGGCGCGGTGAGGCGATCACGGCGCCCAGCGGCAGGTAGCCCGACGTGATGCCCTTGGCGCAGGTGATCATGTCGGGCGTGATGCCGAAGCGGTGGCAGCCGAACCAGGTGCCGAGCCGGCCGAACCCGCAGATCACCTCGTCGGCGATCAGCAGCACGTCGTGCGCGCGGCACAGCTCCTGCACGCGCTGCCAGTAGCCGGGCGCCGGCGCGTAGATGCCGCCGGCTCCGATCACCGGCTCGCCGATGAAGGCCGCGATCCGATCGCCGCGCTCGGCGAACAGGTGCTCAAGCGCCTCCGTGTCGTCGCTGCCGACCGACGCCGTGTCGGGGATCAGCGCGCCGATGCCCTCGCGGTTGGCGGCGATCCCGGCCAGGCTGGTGCCGTACGCGTTCATGCCGTGGTAGCTGCGCTCGCGGTGCACGATGGTGCGCTTGTCCGGCTTGCCGAGCGCGTGCCAGTAGCGCAGCGCCAGCTTGCCGGCCGTGTCGACCGCGTCGGAGCCGCCGCTGGTGAAGAATACGGCGCCGTCCGCGAACGGGGCCAGCGCCGCCACGCGGTCGGCCAGCTCGATCGCCGGCCGGTTGGCGGTGCCGGCGAAGACGTCGTAGACGGCCAGCTCGCGCATCTGCGCCGAGACGGCGTCGGCGATCTCGCCGCGGCCATGGCCGATCGAGCAGTACCAGAGGCCGCCCTTGGCGTCGATGTACTCGCGCCCGGCCTCGTCCCAGACGCGCGCGCCGCTGCCCCGGCTGACCACGAACTCGTCGTCCTTCACGCTCGCCATGTCGGCGAACGGGTGCCAGAGGCTGCTCATCCCGTGGACGATACCAACGCCTGGAACAGGCTCGCGCCGGTGCCCTCGGCATCGGCATCGGGGTGCCAGAGCACGCCGACGCAGAAGCGGCGGCTGGGATCCTCGAGCCCCTCCACGGTGCCGTCCGGGTCAGCGTGGGCGGCGGCCACCAGCCCGTCGCCGATGCGGTCGATGCCCTGGTGGTGGTGTGAGTGCACGGTCGCGCGCTCGCCGACGATCGCGCGCAGCCTGCTGCCGGGGACGGTGACGACGTCGTGCACGCCGTAGGTGGAGTCGTCCTCACGGTGGGGCCGCTGGTCGATGCGGTCTGCCAGGTGCTGGATCAGCGTGCCACCGCGGGCCACATTCAGCACCTGGATGCCGCGGCAGATGGCGAGCACCGGCAGGTCGCGGTCGAGCGCGCGTTGCATCAGCGACAGCTCGACCGCGTCGCGGCGCTCGTTGCGGGGACCCGTGCGCGGGTCGCGCTCGGCGCCGTACAGCTCAGGGGCGACGTCGTCGCCGCCCACGAACACGATGCCGTCCAGCAGGTCGAGCACGTCGTCGGGGTCGTCCGCCAGGTACGGGTCGGCCGGGATCACCAGCGGGCGGCCGCCGGCCAGGCGCGTGCCCTCGACGTAGCCGTGGAACGTGACCGTGGCCCGGCCCGACCACTTACCAAGCTGGACCGGCGCCCAGTAGCTGGTGATGCCGATGGTGGGGCGGCTCAATCTCCCGCCGCCGGCGCCGGCGTCGCCGCCAGCGGGACGTCGACGACCTGCTCACGCACCGACCTGCCGGCCAGGTACCCCACCAGCGCGAACGCGATCACCACCGCCAGCGTGCCGAGCGTGAACACCTCGAAGCGCAGCCGCGAGACGCCCCAGCTGTCGACGAAGTTGTAGTCGGCCCCGAACACGTACTCGAGCGTGTCGGGGAAGATGGCGACCCACGAGCCCATCAGCGTCCACGCAGTGCACAGCAGGCCGATCGCCCAGAGGCCGCCCTTGCCGCCGGGCACGCTGAAGACGCGTGGGACGGTGGCGTGGCTGTAGCGCAGCTTGATCAGCGCCGGGAAGATCAGGATGTAGGACACGAGCGTGGTCGAGATGGCCATGTACAGCACTACCGTGAAGGTGTCGGCCTGGCTGCTCGCCAGCAGCCGCACCGCGGCCACCATGAAGATGGTGGATGTCACGCCGGACAGGACGTTCACCCGCACCGGGGTGCCCAGCCTCTCGTTGAACACGCCGAACCAGGGGAAGAAGGCGCCGTCGTAGGCGGCCACGGCCTGGATCCGGTCGGAGCCGATCATCCAGACCGCGCCGGAGGTGATCAGCGCGAAGATGAAGCCGAGCGCCATCAGGTCGGTGAGGAAGTTCTGGGCGCCGCCGTAGACGCCGAACATCTGGTGGACGGCGTCCATGAAACCGCCGATGCCGGTGATCTCCGACGACGGCAGCACCGCCACGATGCCGAAGATCGGGATGGCGTAGGCGATCGAGGAGATGACCGCGCTCTTGGCGACGGAGCGGGGCACGTCGCGCTGCGGGTCCTCCATCTCCTCGGCCGCGCCGTTCTGCAGCTCGAAGCCGACGAACCCGAAGATCAGCAGCGGCACCAGGCCGATGAAGATCCCGGCCGTGGGCGAGAAGTCGCCGGGGCCGTAGCCGTGCACGCCGTGCCTGATCGCGTAGACGACCACCGTCAGCGAGAAGAACCCGAGCACCAGGAACCGCACGATCGCGCCGGCGTTCGGGATCCACTTGCCGTGCTTCAACGACACGATCGCGACGCCGATGCTGATCCAGATGAAGACGAACTTGAACGCGTAGTCGCCGAACGTGCCGCTGCCGACGCCGTGGATGTTGGAGCTCCAGGTGTCGGTGGCGATGAAGCAGAGCGATCCACCCACCCAGAACGGGTTTGTCACCCAGTACAGGACGGCGCCGATGCCGGCCGCCAGCCGGCCCCAGGACAGCTTCATCCACTCGTACGGGCCTCCCTCCTGCGGGAAGGCGGTGCCCAGCTCGGCCATCAGCAGGGCGTAGGGGAACATGAACAGCACGACCAGGACGACGACCCACGTGAAGGCCTGGGCGCCATAGCTGGCGGCCTGTCCCAGCAGGTCGAGGCCGACGATCGCGCAGACCGTGAAGAAGACCATGTCGAGGTGGCCAAGGCTCTTGACCAGCTTGCGCTTCTCGGAGAGGGCGAGCTCGGTGGTGTGCTCTACGGGTGCTGCTGGCGTGGCCATGGGGTCCTCCAGATCGGACGCGGAACACCCTTGACGCTACGCCTTGCGCCGCTCGCTGTCTAGATGGAGCGTCAGTCGCCGACGAGCGCGTTCAGCGAGGCCGCGCCGCGCTCGACGACGGCCGGCTCCAGCCGCCGCAGTTGCCGCGTGACCTTGCGCTCGAGCCGCTGGCCCGCCGCGGTGGCCAGGTCGCGGCCGGACTCGGTCAGCAGTGTGCTGCCATGCGCACCGCTTCGCTGGACGTAGCCGCGGGCGGCCAGCCGCAGAGCGATCTGCTTGGCCTGGCTGGTGCTGGCGGCGAGCAGCTCGGAGAGGGCGCGGGTGGTGACCGCCTCTCCCTCGGGTGCGTCGCTCAGGAGCAGGAGCGCGTAGAGCTCCATCGGGCGCAGGTCGACGTCGCGTGCCGTCTCCAGCACGGAGCGGTCGAGGGAGCGAAGAAGCCGCAACCCCGCAGGCACACCGGTGGGTGCCGCCGGCGGAGCGTCGTGGGGGGAAGTGACAAGCGCGAGCCTGACGGCGCTGCGGCTGGTGGAGTGTGGAGCACCCATGCCGCTGCATCTTCACCCACCGACCGGTTTCGCGCACTCGCCGTTTTGTGGTAATTGCCTGGCAGATTTTGGGCAGGTCTCGAATCAGGCGGGACCCTGCGCGCACGGCTCGACGGCCCAGAAGAAGAACGCCAGCACCGTCACGAACGCGACCGCCATCAGCACCGTCGTCACAACCCGCCGCCGCGTCGACATGGCGGTCGAGCGTCGCGCCATCGAGGTGGAGACGACCCCGATGCACGTCACCCCGACCACCGCGGCCGAGATGAAGCACTCGGTCTCCCAGGTGGAGGCGGCGGGCAGCGAGGCAATCACGGGCTACATGCGGATGAGAGGACTTGAACCTCCACGACCTTACGGCCACACGGACCTGAACCGTGCGCGTCTACCAATTCCGCCACATCCGCGCGGGGAGAGCTGATTCTAGCGAGGCTTGCAGGCGCCCGTGAGCAGCTCGGCGATCTCGCTCTCGCCGTAGCCCACCTCCGCCAGCACCTCGGCGGCGTGCTCGCCCAGCCGCGGTGGCGGCAGCCGGCTGCCCGGCCGGTCGGCCTCGTATCGCATCGGCGAGCGCACCAGCCCGATCTCGCCCGCCGCCGGATGCCGCACCCGCTCCACCATATGCGCCGCCGGCCCCGCGAACGTCTCCGGGATCGACAGCACCGGCCCGCCCGGCACGTGCGCCCGCTCCAGCACCTCGCTCCACTCTGCCACGGTGCGACCCGCCAGCAGCTCCCGCAGCTGCGGCACCAGCACGTCACGGTCCTCCACCCGCCCCGCGTTCGTCTGCCAGCGCGGATCCGTCGCCAGGTCGCCGCGGCCGGCCTCGGCGCAAAAGCGGCGGAAGTGGTCGTCGGTGCCGACCGCCAGGTTCACGTACCCGTCGGCCGCCCGGAACGTCTCGTAGGGCACGATCGACGGATGCGCGTTTCCCAGCCGCTTCGGCTCGATGCCGCTGATCAGCCAGTCCCCGGCCCGGTTCGCCAGCCACGCCACCTGCGCATCCAGCAGCGACACCTCGCAGCTCCGTCCCCGCCCGCTGCGCTCGCGCTCGTGCAGCGCCGCCAGCACCGCCGAGCTTGCGAACAGCCCGGCCACGATGTCGGAGATGGCAACGGACACCTTCATCGGCTCGCCGTCGGGCTCGCCGGTGATGCTCATGATCCCGCCCAGCCCCTGCATCAGGAAGTCGTACCCAGGCCGCTCCGCATCCGGCCCGTCGGAGGGGTAGCCCGCGATCGTGCAGTGCACCACCATCGGGTTCACGGCCCGCACCGCCTCCCAGTCGACCTCGTAGCGGAGCGCGGCCGCCGGTAGGAAGTTGTGCAGCAGCACGTCGCAGCGGCCGATCAGCCGCCGCACCACTTCACGGCCGGCGTCGTCGCGCAGGTCGACCGCGATCGAGCGCTTGTTGCGGTTGACCTGCATGAAGTAGGCGCTCTCGCCGCCCTCGAAGGGCGGGCCCCAGCGGCGGCTGCCGTCGCCCTCGCCGGGCCGCTCGACCTTGACCACGTCGGCGCCCAGGTCGCCCAGCATCATCGTGCAGTAGGGGCCCGCCAGCACCTGCGTCAGGTCGAGGACGCGCAGGCCCGCCAGCGGGAGCGCGCCGCTCAGCTGGTCGCCCCCGCCGTCAGCTTCTCCACCTCGGCCAGCGCCCAGGCGGTGTGCTCGTCCGGCTTCACCCGGCGCTTGATCGCCGCGAGGTTGCCGTCGGCGTCGATCACGAAGGTCGAGCGCTCGATCCCCATGTACGTCTTGCCGTAGTTCTTCTTCTCGACCCACACGCCGTAGTCCTCGGCCATCGTGTGCTCGGTGTCGGCCAGCAGCGGGAACGGCAGCCCGTATTTGGCCTTGAACGTGCGGTGCGACTCCGGCGACTGCGGGCTGACGCCGATCACGTTCGCTCCGATCCGCCCGAACTCCGCCCAGCTGTCGCGGATGCTGCAGGCCTGGCGGGTGCAGCCGGGCGTGTCGTCCTTGGGGTAGAAGTAGACGACCACCGGCCGGCCCTTGAGATCGTCGAGCGACACCGTCTCGTCGGTGTCTGACTGCAGTGAGAACGGCGGAGCCGGCTGGCCAACCTCGAGCATCGTTACTCCTTGGGAACGGGTGCGTTGCTGGCCCGTACTGTAGTGCGGGGGTGGTGCCGAACCCGCCTGATAGCGTGGCGGCATGCCCGAGGTGCACATGGTGGTGGGGACGCTCCTGATCGTGACCAACGCGATCGTGGGCATCTGGGGGTTGATCGCCTACCGCCGCGACCGGCCGCCCGCCGGCGTCTACATGCAGCTGCTGGCGCTCTCCCAGACGATGGTGATCGCGCAGGCAACGCTGGGCCTGATCCTGCTCTCCGACGGCTACCGCCCGGGCGACAAGCTGCACTTCGCGTACGGGTTGCTACCGCTGCTCGCGATCGCCTACCCCTATGCTTTGCGGGGTGAGGACGGACGCAAGAACCTGCTCTACTTCGCGGTCGGCGCCACGGTGGTGGCGGCGCTGGGAGTGCGTGCCTACATGACGGGGCCGGCCTGATGGATCGCGACAACCTGCGCGGGTTCGCCATCGTGATCGCGATCGCCGCCGTGGCGACGGTCTTCTTCGAGGTGTCCTCGGCCATCTTCAGCGCGATCCTGGGCGCGATCAGCCTGATCTTCATCTGCCTGCTGTGGTACTTCGGCTACGGCTGGTACCACCGCAACCGGATGGCGATCTCGCTGATGCCCGACCGGCAGCGCAACATCCTCTACCTGGGGCTGGGCGCCGTCACCGTGTCGGCCGCGCTCTACTCGCTGGCGCAGTTCCAGCTGATCGACCTGGGCGCGTTCTCGGTGCCGGTGCTGGCCGCGTTCTTCGGTGGGCTGTTCGCCATGTACTACGCCTGGAACGAGTCGAAGCGCTACTACCTGTAAGGCGTCGGTAGCCTGCGGGCATGCGAGCCTGGCCCTCCGACCTGCCAACGGCACTCAGCTTCGATCGCGGCAACGAGGGTGCGCTGCCGGCCCGATTCGCAGATGACGATGTCCGTTTTTCGGAGGAGCTGGTCGGCTTCTTCGTCGAGCGGTTGACCGATCCCGGCGACGCCGTGCTCGACCCATTCGCCGGCTTCGGCACCACGTTGGTCGTGGCCGAGTCGCTGGGACGGGAGGCGTTCGGCGTCGAGGTCGAGCCCGATCGCGCGGCCTTCGTCCGGTCGCGCATGCGAGCGCCCGACCGCCTGTTCGCCGGCGACGCTCGCGAGCTCGATGCGCTGCCGATACCCGCCGTCTCGCTCGCGATCACCTCGCCGCCGTACTCCTCGCCGGGCGATCCGGAGGAGGCGCTGTCCGCCTACCGCGACCCCAACCCAGGCTACGACCGCTACCTCGCCGACCTGCAACGCGTGTGCCGCTCCGTCGGCTCGCTGCTGACGCCGGACGGCTGGCTCGTGATCGAGGCGGCGAACCTGCGCCGCCCTGCTCGGGTGGACACCCTGGCCTGGGACATCGCGTACGCGGTCGGAGAGGTGCTGCCCTTCGCCGGCGAGATCGCGGTGCGCTGGGAGCCGACGTACGGGTACGGCTACGACCACAGCTACTGCCTGCTGTTCTCGCCGCCAGCGGGGTAGTCACCCCTTGCGACAACGTCGCGCTCGATATATCATAGGTGCTATGACTCGTGTCAACTCGAACGCCGACCTGCTGTGGGCGATCGCTCTCGTCACCGCGGTAGTCGCCGGAGTCGTGCTCGGGTTTGTTCGCGCCTGGTGGTTCGCGCTGCTGGGTGTCGCTCTCCCGGCCATCCTGGTTTTGACCGCGCAGTTCGTTTCCAACGACACCCTGCCCGGCAGCGAAGACCTGTCGTGGCGGATCGTTCTCGTGATCATCGCCATAGAGGTCGCGGTGCTGTTCTTCGGCTTCTTCGCCATCGGGGCAGGGCTCCGCGCGCTGGTCAACGTCGTCCAGCGCCGCATCCCACGGAAGCCCTCCATCAACGGCGGACCCACCTAGGCTCCACGGCGCTGAACCCGTTGCTCAGGGTAGCGACCGGCGTCGCCGCTGCGGCCGGGGCACAATGCGGCATGGCCAGCGACGCGTCCGACAGCACCAGGCCGTTTTCCGGCAAGACCGCCTGGGCGCGCAACCTGGAGACGCCGCTTCGTGAGTTCATAGGCACCGAGACCGGCAGCGCCGGCGTGCTGCTGATGGCCACAATCGCAGCGCTGCTCTGGATCAACGTCGACTCGTCGTCGTACCGCAGCGTCTGGGAGACCGACCTGGTCGTGCGCCTGGGCGACCACTCGATCAACCTCGACCTGCGGGGATGGCTGAACAGCGGCCTGATGACATTGTTCTTCTTCGTGGTCGGCCTGGAGGCCCGCCGCGAGTTCGACATGGGGGAGCTGCGACAACGGCGGCGGGTGGCACTGCCCGTGTTGGCAGGAATCGGCGGCATGGTCGTGCCGGTGCTGATCTACCTGGCATTCAACTCCGGGTCGTCGACCGCGCACGGCTGGGGGACGGCGATGTCGACGGACACCGCGTTCGCCCTGGGATTGCTGGCGCTGGTCGGGCCGCGCTTTCCCGACCGCCTGCGTGTCTTCCTGCTGACGGTGGCGATCGTCGATGACGTCATTGCGCTGACCGTGATCGCCGTCGTTTACAGCGGCCACATCGTCGTCGGCCCGCTGCTCGTGGCGCTCGCGGTGCTCGCCGTGATCCTGGTGATGCGCTCGCTCGGAATCCGTGTCGGCCTGCCCTACGCCGTGCTGGGAGTGGCGGCCTGGCTGGCGGTCGAGAGCTCGGGAATCGACCCGATCGTGGTCGGGTTGGTGCTGGGCCTGCTGGTGTACGCGTCGCCGGCCGCGCGCGGCGACCTGGAGCGCGCCACCGATCTGTTCCGGGCGTTCCGCGAGCAACCCACCCCGGAGCTCGCGCGCTCCGCCCAGTCAGGCGTCCGCACGGCCATCTCTCCCAACGTGCGTCTGCAGGGCGTGTTCCACCCCTGGACGAGCTACGTGATCGTGCCGCTGTTCGCCCTGGCGAACGCCGGCATCGAGATCAACGGCGCCTTCCTCTCGCGCGCGTTCACGTCGACCATCACGCTCGGCATCCTGATCGGATACGTGGTGGGCAAGCCGATCGGCGTCGCCGGCACCGCGTGGCTGGTCACCGTTGTCAGCCGCGGCCGGCTGCGTCCGCCGGTCGGATGGGCGGCCGTCGTTGGCGGGGGCACGATCGCCGGCATTGGATTCACCGTGTCGATCCTGATCGCCACCCTGGCGTTCACGGGCGACCGGCTGGAGGAGGCCAAGCTGGGCGTGCTCAGCGCTGCGGTTGTGTCGTCGCTGTGCACGTGGCTGCTGTTTCGCGCTACCGCGCGGCTCCCGGTGCGGCTGCGCGTGCAGGCGTTACTCGGAACATCGGAGGCGATTGTCGACCTGTCGGCCCCCGTGGACGACGAGCGCGACCACATCCGCGGCCCCGCCGACGCGCCTGTCACCGTCGTCGAGTAC
>Ga0207657_10000562_pt1 | contig 39481 bp, 34 predicted proteins | sample KBSC33metaG_FD_184316 | JGI IMG/M metagenome (GOLD analysis project Ga0207657, IMG submission 184316) | Corn rhizosphere microbial communities from Kellogg Biological Station, Michigan, USA - KBS C3-3 metaG (SPAdes) (version 2) | ecosystem: Host-associated > Plants > Roots > Rhizosphere > Soil ... | reverse complement strand
CAAGGACGAGCTCGCGAGCTTTATTCGGGATCATGTGCCCGCGCTCGCACCGCGCATAATGGGCGTCGAGACCGTCGATCAGCCGACGAAAGGTGAAATCCTCGCCTTTGCAAGAAAGTTTTTCGAGGCCAAGGATCGCACAACGCCGCAACTCAACACCCCAGTTTAAGCGGTTCTTTGGTCGCCGGGTGCTCATGAAAAATTTCGAGATATCTCGCACAGTTTCGCCCGGTACTGGTGCGATCTATACCTGCCCGATGCATTCCCAGATACGCCGCAACGAACCGGGACACTGTCCCATTTGCGGCATGACGCTGGAACTCCTAGTGGTCGCCACGGGCAACCGGTCCAATTCCGAGCTTGCGGATATATCGAGGCGTTTTTGGATCGGACTGGCGCTGACGATTCCGGTCTTTGTTCTGGAAATGGGCAGCCATGTTTCGGCGCTCGGATTCGAACATCTTATCGGGGCCCGCCTCTCCTCCTGGATTCAATTTGCGCTTTCGACACCCGTTGTCCTGTGGGCCGGTTTTCCGTTCTTTCAACGCGGCTGGGCATCGGTCGTCAACCGAAGCCTCAACATGTTCAGCCTGATCGCGCTCGGTACCGGCACGGCTTATATTTACAGCGTTTTTGCCACGCTGGCCCCACGCCTTTTTCCCGAAGGCTTTCGAGATATGGGCGGCTCGGTTCCAGTTTATTTCGAGGCCGCCGCAGTCATCACGGTGCTTGTGCTGCTTGGCCAAGTTCTGGAACTGCGTGCACGCGAACAAACCGGCGGCGCCATCCGCGCATTGCTCAATCTGGCGCCCAAGACAGCGCATCGCCTCAAAGAGGGCGCCACCGATGAAGAAGTGGCGCTCGAAGACGTGCAGAGCGGCGACAAGCTGCGCGTCCGGCCCGGAGACAGCATTCCGGTCGATGGCGAAGTGCTGGAGGGCAAAAGCGCGGTCGATGAATCCATGGTAACGGGCGAATCCTTTCCCGTTGCGAAGATCATCGGCGACCGCGTCGTCGGTGGAACGGTGAACGGCACGGGCTCCCTGATCATGCGCGCCGACAAGGTGGGTTCGGACACCGTGCTCTCGCGCATCGTCGCCATGGTGTCGGAAGCGCAGCATAGCAGAGCGCCGATCCAGCGCTTGGCCGATAGGATCGCGGCCTATTTTGTTCCGGCCGTATTGGCGGTTGCCGCACTGGCATTCGTCGGTTGGGCGATGTGGGGACCGCCGCCGGCATTTACCTATGCCCTTATCGCAGCGGTCTCCGTTGTCATCATCGCGTGTCCCTGTGCGCTTGGGCTGGCGACACCTATGTCGATCGGAGTCGGGATCGGGAAAGGCGCCGGTGCCGGCGTATTGATAAAGGACGCGGAGGCATTGGAGCGGTTGGAGAAGGTGGACACATTGGTCGTGGACAAGACCGGCACGCTCACCGAAGGCAAGCCAAAGGTGACAGCGATCATCACCGCACCTTCTTTCTCAAAAAACGAACTGCTGACGTGGGCTGCGGGCCTCGAACGGTCGAGCGAACATCCCCTGGCTGGAGCGATCCTCGCCGCGGCGAAAGCAGCCGATATCCCAGTCCCGGATGCCATCGAATTCGCCTCAGTCACCGGAAAAGGTGTGACCGGGCAGATCTCGGGTCGCCGCGTTGCGTTGGGCAATGCCAGGCTTATGGCGGATGTGGGCGTTACATGGAGAGAACTTGAAACCAAGGCGGACCAGCTTCGCGCCGACGGTGCGACCGCGCTGTTTCTCGGCATCGACGGCAAACCCGGCGGCGTGATCGCAATTGCGGACCCGATAAAGCCATCCACGCGTGCCGCGCTCGACGACCTGCGGAAAAGCGGAATCCGGATTGTCATGCTGACTGGCGACAACAGAACGACGGCGCACGCTGTCGCGCGCTTACTGGGAATCGACGACATAGAAGCCGATGTGCTGCCGCAGGACAAAAACCGCATCGTGAAGAAACTTAAATCCGAAGGCCGCATCGTCGCGATGGCCGGAGACGGCGTGAACGACGCCCCCGCCCTGGCCGCAGCGGATGTCGGCATCGCCATGGGCGGCGGAACCGATGTCGCCATTCAGAGCGCGGGCGTCACCCTCCTGAAGGGCGACCTCTCCGGCATCGTACGCGCGCGCATCTTGAGCCGGGCAACAATGCGCAACATCCGGCAAAATCTCGTTTTCGCCTTCGCCTACAACGTCATCGGAATTCCGATTGCAGCCGGCGCCCTCTATCCGACGTTCGGCATATTGCTCAGCCCAATGGTGGCGGCTTTGGCAATGTCACTCAGTTCGGTCTCGGTGATCGTGAACGCGCTGCGGCTTCGAACACTGCAATTGATGCCACGCATTCCCAGCCAAGCTTTCATCCCGGCGGAGCGGGCAGCGGCGATCGCACTAAGCTCATCGGATGGATGAGAAGTATCTTCCCGAGTTCGCTGGCACGCATCTCGAAGAGAGCTACTTCCTTGGCCGCGGTCGGCGAGAGTCGTAACCTTCGACTGAAGTTTGTCTTTGCACTGACAGTTGACCACGCAGACTATGCACCGCCCAAGCCGGGGGAGCAGCATTGTTACCGCGAGGGCTGTATCGTCCTTGAAACCCCTCCATTATCGATTGGCGACCCGGCAAGCCCATAATCACACGAGACCCGGACGGCACCTTCGATTTTGGCAAATGGAGCTATATCGACGCGGACTGAGCCGCTTCCGCTTCGTTACCCAATGGTTTGACGCCACCATAGACGCTAAAGAACTGAGCCTTCGGCTCTCGTGAGCGAATGTCCGATTTGACGAGAGCGGTAGCGCTATCCCAAGGGGCGTCGGCGCTCTCCGCGCCGTGCGAACCGGTCTCTGGCGGACGTCAGCACGGCGGGCGGGAAAAATCTGGCGAGCCGCAGAGACAAGAGGCTCAACTTGGCGCTCACATCATTGATCTGGCATCGAGGGAGACTTGCCGCCCGCGCCATCGGCTGCAAATGCGGGTTCGAACCGGCGCCGACGGCAAAAACGCGGATACCGAAGACTGGTTGGTGGGTGATGTAGGAATCGAACCTACGACCCGCTGATTAAGAGTCAGCTGCTCTACCGACTGAGCTAATCACCCGTACCAAGCCCGGCTTATTCGCCGGAGGGGGCGGGCTATAGCAGGCGATTTCCGCCCTGTCCATGCGCCCTGTGGATTACATCAAGCCGCTGGAATGACGCGGGATTTCCACCTGCCGGTGAACGTGGACCGACATCAGAAGCCCAAAGCCCACCATCACCGTCAGCATCGCGGTTCCACCATAGGAAATCAGCGGCATCGGAATTCCCACCACCGGGATAAGCCCCATCACCATCGCGGCGTTGATCATGATGTAGAAGAAGAAGTTGAGCGTGATGCCGGCGGCGAGTAGGCGGCCGAACTGGCTGCGTGAGGCCATGGCGATGCGCACGCCATAGGCGATCACCACCGCGAAAAGAAGCAGCATCGCGATGCAACCGACGAAGCCGAACTCCTCACCCAGCACCGTCCAGATGAAGTCGGTTTCCTTTTCCGGCAGGAAGTTGAGGCGGCTCTGCGTGCCCTGCATGTAACCCTTGCCTGCCAGACCGCCGGAGCCGACGGCGATCTCCGCCTGGCTGATGTTCCAACCCGCGCCCAACGCGTCCGATGAGGGATTGAGGAAAGTCAGCACGCGTCGCTTCTGGTAGTCGTGCATGAAGCGCCACGCGATCGGCACGGCGGCGACGCCCGCCCCCAGCGTCGGCAAAATCCACCACCAGGAAAGCCCCGCGAGGAACAGCAGCGATGCGCCGTCCGCGCAAAGGATTGTCGCGGTGCCCAGATTTGGCTGCATCAGCACCAGCACCGCCGGAAGGCCGATCATCGCCAGCGGGATGAGAAGCTTCAGCGGCTTGGAAATGTCCTCGACCTGCTGGCCGTGCAGATAGCGTGACAGCGCCAGCACGAGCGATATCTTCATCAGTTCCGACGGCTGGATCTGCAAGGGGCCGAGTTCAAGCCAGCGTTGCGCGCCGAGGCCGCCGACCTTGCCCATGATCGTCGTCGCCAGCAAAAGAAGCAGCGCCGCGCCATAGAGCGGATAAGCAAGGCCCATCCACACCCGGATATCCACCATCGCAATGGTGATCAGCAGGGCCAGCCCGATGATGAAGCGTATCATCTGCGGAAGAGCCCAGGGATGAAAACTCCCGCCCGCCACCGAATAGAGCATCGCGAATCCGGCACAGGCGATAATGGTGATGAGGAGCACCAGGCCCCAGTTCACGTCGAGCAGCTTGTCGGAGACCGAAAGCGTGCGCCGCGCGGCGGCATAGGAGCGTGTGGTCATCCGCGCATTCCCGAGATGGATGCCGCATTCACCGGATAGGCGTTGGGAAGTTTTATGGGATCGCGCTGCTGCGCGAAGAGAAGAATGTCGCGCGCCATCTGCACATGCGTATGCTGCGGCGTCGCGCCGTGCTCCTGAATGATGCCCAGCGCATAACGCGGCAACTGCACCGGCGCGTAGGCGATGAAGAGCGCGTGCTCGCGCAGCTTCCAGGGCTGGTTGGCGTTTCCGACGCGCCCCGTCGCGCGGTCTTCGCGGGTGATGCGGCGTACCTGCGCGGTGCCGGTCTTCCCGGCCATCTCGAAACCGGCCTGCGTGATGCGCCACGGGAATGCCGTGCCGCCGGGGACATTGGCCACCATGTTCATGCCTTCCTGCACGGCGGCAAGCGCGGTGTCGGAGAATGGCAGGCGGTCGATCTGCAGGCGCGGTTGCGCGTTGTGGCCGATGTAGCGCGTGATCCGCGGGCTTACCGCGTTGCCGCTGGCGATGCGCGCGGCCACGGTGGCCAGCTGCAACGGCGTTGCCGTCACATAGCCCTGCCCGATGCCGGTGTTCAGGGTTTCGCCCTGCTGCCACGGCACGCCGAAACGGCGCAGCTTCCATTCCCGGCTGGGGATCAGGCCCGGCCGCTCGCCCGGAAGCTCGATGCCGGTTTTTGCGCCAAGTCCCATCGCAATGGCCGCATCGTGGATCTTGTCGATGCCCAGCCGCCGCGCCGCTTCATAAAAGAAGATGTCGCAGGATGCGGCGATGCCGCGCTTCAGGTCCACATGGCCGTGGCCGCCCTTCTTCCACGACCAGCAATGGAACACGTTGTTGCCCAGCACCATCGAGCCGGTGCAGTTCACCGTCAGGTCCGCCAGTCCATTGTCCATGCAGGCCGCCGCGATGACGGGCTTGAACGTCGAACCGGGCGGATATTCGCCGGTGATCACCTTGTTGATGAGCGGCTTGTGGTCGTCGGTGGTGAGCGCCGTCCATTCGCGCTGCGAGATTCCGACATTGAAGGCGTTCGGGTCGTAGCCCGGCGAGGACACCAGCGCGATCACGTCGCCGTTGGAGACGTCCATCACGCAGCACGCCGCGCTTTCATTGCCGAGGCGTTGCGCCGCGAATTGCTGCACTTGCTGGTCGATGGTGAGATAGACGTCCGATCCCGGCGTGCCCGCATCGTGGCCCAACTCGCGAATGACGCGGCCATAGGCGTTCACCTCGACACGGCTGGCGCCCGCTTTGCCGCGAATCTCGTGCTCGAATTCTTTCTCAATGCCGCGCTTGCCGATGCGAAAGCCCGGGATGCTCAACAGCGGATCGCTATCGTCCTTCATATCCTCGGGTGAGACAGACGCCACATAGCCGAGAATATGGGAAAGCTCGGCGCTGAACGGATAGGCGCGCGTTTCGCCGACATCGGGCTGGATGCCCGGAAGATAGGGAAGATGTAGGTTTATCCGCGCGAACTCGTCCCACGACAGATTCTCGGCGATCGGCACCGGCGCGAAGGGCTTGTTGTTCGCGATGTCGCGTTTGACCTTCTCGCGCTGATGCGAGGAAAGATAGATGAGCTTACCGACCGTATCGATGGCGGCATCGACACCTTCGACGGCCTGCTCCTTGACGATCAGAACGCGATAGTTGCGGCGGTTGGAGGCCAGCTCGACGCCGAACCGGTCGAGAATGCGGCCGCGCAGCGGCGCGACGAGACGCTGGCTGACGCGGTTCTCCTCCGCGCGCGTCATGAACTTCTCGCCTTCGACGATTTGCAGCTGATAGAGCCGCCCCGCCAGTACCGCGAAGACGACATTCACGCCCCCGGTGACGAGCAGCGTGCGGCGGGTGAACGTCGCGTAGCGGCTTTTGTCCTTGCGGTCGAAGATCGGCATCAGAAATCACCCCTGAGCGGACCGACAAGTCTGCGATGGATGACACCCAGGATCAGCGCCACCGGAATGTAGAAGACGACGCTGATCGCAATTTCCACGACGATAGGCGCCACGGGCGGCAAGCGCCAGTAATAGATCGAGATGATCGCGTAGGCCGATGCGCCTGCGATAAGCATCGCCGCCGCGAAACCCAGGATCGCGCCGATGCCGGCCAGTCCCGCGAAGGAATCGCGTTCGCGATCGACCACGGCATAGGCGGCGACGAAGGAGAGCGTCCACACGCCCGCCGGTCCGCCGCCCAGAAGATCCTGCAGCACGCCGATGACGAACACGGCGAAGGGCGGCATCAGATCGGGACGCACGAGGCACCAGAAATAGATCGCCATCAGGCCGAACATCGGCGGCGGAACCAGCGCGCCGAAAATCGAGACGGGAAGATTGGATGCGATCACGCCCAAAAGCGCACACAGAAAAGGAATCGAAGCGCCTACCGCACCACGAAATGACCAGCCGATCCGATCCGACATAACCGTCATTGATCCTGCGTGTCGCCATTATCCGCATTGTCCGGCTGCTTGGGCGGCGGTTTGGGAGCCGCTCCGGGTACTGCCGGCTTGGTTCCGGCGGCGGCTGGCGCAGCACTCGGCTGTGTCGTCTGCAGAGGCAACACCTGCTCCGGCGGTGGAGGCGCCGGTGGTTCCGGCTTCAATCCCGCGACGGACGCCGGCAGGTCATTCGGCGAAGGTGCGGGCGGCTGCTCCGGCGGAAGCTTGAAATCGACGATCCGTACATCCTGGCTGGCACCCGCGTCGGCCAGCAACGCAACGCGGAAGCCGCGACCGTCAGCCACCAGAACACCCACCGGAAGACCGGGCGGGATGAGGCCGCCATCGCCGGAGGTCACCACCTGATCGCCCACCTTGAGCGGCGTCGTCGTCGCCAGCGTGTCCAGTGTGGGGTTCGGCGTGTTGTCGCCCGCCATGATCGCCTGGATGTTGCCGGGCTGCACGGTCACGGGGATGCGGCTGTTCAGGTCACTCAGCAGCAGCACCCAAGAGGTGCGCTCACCCGACAGGAAGATGCGGCCGATCATGCCGCGTGCATCGACCACCGCCTGCCCCGGCTTCACGCCTTCCTGCTTGCCGGCATCGATGATCATCGTGTCGAGGAACGGATGGCTCGCGCGGCCGATGACGCGGGCGGTGCGCGCATTGAGCGCCGGATCGGGAACGGCATTCAGAAGTAGCTGGTAACGCTTCAGCCGCTCGTCGAGCAGGAGGGCCGCGCTTTGCCATTGGCGCAGGCGCGCATTCTCCTGCTTGAGTCGCTGATTCTCCTGATAGACGACGAAGATATCGCCGATGCCGTCGAACCACGTCGCCGTCTTGTCGAAGGGCGCGCTGACCGCTTCAAGGGCCGGGCGCGTCCAATCGGTGAAGGAGGCGCGCGCCCGATCGAACAACGACGATTGCGCTTTTCCGAGAAGGACGAGGACAATCGCAAGAACCGCGACGATGGCGAGCGGAAGCTGGGCGTTACCCCTTCCCCGCGTATACCTCATCGCTCCGTTCGGCATAACTCTACTCGCAGGCTAACTCAGAATGCGGTGGTCAGGACGTGTCGCATACCCTTCGTGTTTTCCAGGACGCGGCCCGTACCCAGAGCCACACAGGAGAGAGGATCATCGGCGATCGATACGGGAAGGCCCGTTTCTTCGCGCAAAACCTGATCCAGATTGGCGAGCAGCGAACCGCCGCCGGTCAGCACAATACCCTTGTCCACGATGTCCGCTGCCAGTTCCGGCGGCGTCGCTTCCAAAGCCACCTTCACCGCTTCGACGATCTGGCTGGTCGGTTCGGCCAGCGCTTCGGCGATATGGCGCTGCGTGATCGTGATTTCCTTGGGCACACCGTTCAGAAGATCGCGGCCCTTGATTTCCAGCGTCACGCCATTGCCTTCGGCGGGCGGCGCGGCGGTACCGATCTCTTTCTTGATGCGTTCGGCGGAGGCTTCGCCGATGAGCAGGTTCTGATGGCGGCGGATGTAAGCGATGATGGCTTCATCCATCTTGTCGCCGCCCACGCGCACCGAGCGCGAATAGACGATGCCGCCCAGCGAAAGCACGGCAACTTCCGTCGTGCCGCCGCCGATATCGACAACCATCGAGCCCGTCGGTTCGGACACCGGGAGCCCGGCGCCGATCGCCGCCGCCATCGGCTCCTCGATGAGGAACACGCGGCGCGCGCCGGCCGAGAGTGCCGATTCCTGAATCGCGCGGCGTTCCACCGCCGTCGAACCCGAAGGCACGCAGACGATGATCATCGGATTGGCGAAGGAGCGGCGGTTATGCACCTTGCGGATGAAGTGCTTGATCATTTCCTCCGCAACTTCGAAATCCGCGATGACACCGTCGCGCATCGGCCGGATCGCTTCGATGTTGCCGGGCGTGCGGCCCAGCATCATCTTGGCGTCATTGCCGACGGCACGGACGGTTTTCTTGCCGCTGCGCGAGCTGATCGTGGCAACCACCGACGGCTCGTTCAAAACGATGCCGCGCCCCTTGACGTAAACCAGCGTGTTCGCGGTTCCGAGGTCGATTGCCATATCGCTCGACAGGACGCCGAGAAGACTGCCGAACATGTATGCCTGCCTGTTCCCTTCCGGGGCCGCCCGTTTGCGATGCCCGTCCCGCGAAAATGTACCCCGGCGATGGTTAACGCCGGGGTAACGATTTCATCGCGCGACGGTCAGTGTCTCCGGCGCCCTCTTTTCACGTTTCACCAAAAGCTTATTAAGCGCATTCACATAGGCGTTTGCCGCGGCCAGCACCGTGTCGGTGTCTGCCGCGCGCCCGGTGACGGTGCGCCCGTTCTCCTCGAGCCTGACGCTCGCGCCGGCCTGCGCGTCCGTGCCTTCCGTGACCGACTTGATCTGGAAGAGCTGCAGGCTGGCCTCGTGCGGGTAAAGCTCGCGAATGGCGTTGAATATCGCATCGACCGGGCCATCGCCCGTGGTCTTTGCGGTCCGGTCCTGACCATCCACAGAAAGCGTCAGCTCCGCCGAAGGCGGGACGTTAATGCCAGACGTGACGCGAAGGGCCCGGATGAGGATTTTGTCGCTGCCGCGCATCACCTCGTCATCGACCAAGGCGACAATGTCCTCGTCGAAGACATGCTTCTTCTTGTCGGCCAGATCCTTGAAGCGCTTGAAGGCTTCCTGGAAGGCCTTGTCGTCCAGCTCGTAGCCCAACGCTTCCAGCTTGTCCTTGAAGGCGTGGCGGCCGGACAGCTTGCCCAACACCAGCGACGAAGAATGCACGCCGACATCTTCGGGACGCATGATCTCATACGTCTCGACATTCTTCAGCATGCCGTCCTGATGGATGCCGCTTTCATGCGCGAAGGCATTCTTGCCGACGATGGCCTTGTTGTACTGCACCGGGAAACCGGTGACGTTCGAAACAAGCTTCGAGGCGCGCGCCAGCATCGTGGTGTCGATGCCGGTGGTGAAGCGCATGATGTCGCCGCGCACCTTCAAGGCCATCACGACTTCTTCGAGCGCCGCATTGCCCGCGCGCTCGCCGATGCCGTTGATCGTGCATTCGATCTGGCGCGCGCCGGCCAACACACCGGCCAATGAATTTGCCACCGCCAGGCCGAGATCGTTGTGGCAATGGGTGGCGATGGTCGCCTTGTCGATATTGGGAACGCGGTTCCGCAGATCCACGATCATCTCGTAGAATTCCTGCGGCGTGGAATAGCCCACCGTATCGGGGATATTGATCGTGGTGGCGCCGTTCGCGATGGCCGTTTCGACCGCAAAACACAGGAAATCCCGCTCTGTCCGCGTCGAATCCTCCGGCGACCATTGCACGTCGTCGGTGAAGCGGCGGGCATGACCCACCGAGGCCGCGATCGCTTCGATCACCGAGTTCGGGCCCATCTGAAGCTTGTGCTTCATGTGAACCGGGCTGGTGGAGATGAAGGTGTGAATGCGGAAACGCTTCGATGGCTTGAGCGCTTCGGCCGCGCGGTCGATGTCTTTCAATCCGGCGCGCGACAATCCGCAGATCACCGCGTTCTTCGTGCGCTTGGCAATCGTGTTCACCGCATCGAAGTCGCCTTGCGACGAAATCGGGAAGCCCGCTTCGATGATGTCGACACCCATCTGATCCAGAAGTTCGGCGACTTCAATTTTCTCTTCATGCGTCATCGCGGCGCCGGGCGACTGTTCACCGTCACGCAACGTCGTGTCGAATATTTTTACTCGTTCTGTCTTTTCGGTATTCGTGGTCATGGTCTTCTTCCTTCGTTTGCCGCATCCAGCGGCTTCAATCGACTCCGTTCGCCAAATTGGTCCCCTAAACGTCCGCCCGATCTCACGAGCAGCCGACGCCTAGGGGCAGCTAAGGAGGAGAAGCTGCGCCAGCGGCAAACCGAGGGAAGAAGCGTGTGCGATGTTCAGGCGCGCGAAATCGCAAGCGGAAAAATTCCCGCCGGCAAATTTCATGTGCGCGTCTTCGATCATCACCGGATCGCTATTCCGCCCGTTTTGTACGGTCCGCTAACCTTGGAACGAAGCGGATGAAAAGGGCGTAAAAGTGCCGCTTTCTGCTTCGTTTCCAATGTTTTACGCTGATTTTGCGCGGCCGCGCAATACGCCTGAACGGGCTTATTTTCACCTTGATGCAGCCATCGACGATGCCGTGGAGCCGGCCCGAAACTGCGGCAATCGGCTGTCGCAAGCTTCACAAAAAACCGCTTTCCCCGAACGGCTTGGAGTGCTTCAAAGCCCCGCGCGATTTGCGTTGAACCGCGCCCCCGCAATTCGACCAACCATCCCTCGAAGGCCTGCCGGATATGAGAATCCTGCCGCCCGTCGCGATCGAGGCCCGCCGCCTTTTGCCCGGCGGCTGGGATCTGCTGGCTGCATTGCTGGTTCTGGGGTTCGTGGTGGCCTTTGCGGAGGCCAGCCGGTCGCTGGGCCAGCCGCTGGCGGCGCTGAGCAGCCAGCCCCTGTCATTGGCCCCCTCCCACCTGCCCGATTACGCGCTGCGGACGGCATTGCGCATGCTGATCGCGATGGTGGTCTCGCTGGGGTTCACCTTCACCTACGCCACTCTGGCGGCAAAGAGCGCCCGCGCCGGCAGCCTGCTCATCCCCCTGCTCGACATCCTGCAGTCTGTGCCGATCCTGAGCTTCATCTCCATCACAGTGGTCTTCTTCTTGTCCGTGTCGCCGGGGAGGGTGTTCGGCGCGGAACTGGCCTGCGTCTTTGCTCTTTTCACCAGCCAGGCCTGGAACATGGCCTTCAGCTTCTATCAATCGCTCAGGACCGTGCCGCCCGAGATGATCGAGGCGGGCAAGATGTTCGGGTTGAACGGATGGGCCCGCTTTTGGCGCATCGAAGTGCCCTTCGCGATGCCCTCCCTCGTCTGGAACATGATGATGTCCATGTCCGGCGGATGGTTCTTCGTGGTGGCGGCGGAAGCGATCACCGTCGGCAATACTTCCATCGCGCTGCCCGGCATCGGTTCCTATATCGCGCTCGCCATCGCGCACCGGAAGCTGGCGGCGATCTTCTGGGCCATCGGCGCCATGCTGATCGTGATCCTGATCTATGACCAGCTCATGTTCCGCCCGCTCGTCGCCTGGGCTTTCCGTTTCCGCATCGATCAGGAGCAAAGCGAGGACGAGCCGGAAAGCTGGATGCTCACCATGCTCCGCCGCACGAATTTGTTCGACGTGATGGGCGCGCCCGCCGACCGTTTCATGCGCTGGACCTATACGCTGCGGCCGCCCTCCTTTGGGCAAAGTGACGATCGGGTTGCGCCTCTAGCGTCGCGCGCGGCCAATGCCGCGTGGTTCCTCTTTATCGCGGCCATCGCCTGTTTTTCGTTGTGGCGCATCTATCTCTTCTCCGCGGCGGCGCTGCCATGGCGCGAAGTGCTGGAGGCATTCGGACTGGGCCTCATCACCATGATTCGCGTGTTCATCCTCATCGCGCTGGCCAGCCTGATCTGGACGCCCATCGGAATCTATGTGGGCCTGCGCCCGAAACTCGCGGGCGTGGTGCAGCCGGTTGCGCAGTTCCTTGCGGCGTTTCCGGCCAATCTTCTCTTTCCCGTCGCGGTGTCCGGCATCGTCGGATTCCATCTGAACCCAGACATCTGGCTCTCGCCGCTGATGGTGCTGGGCACGCAATGGTACATCCTGTTCAATGTCATCGCGGGCGCGAGCGGATTGCCGCGCGATCTGCGCGACGCGGGCGACAATTTCGGCGTGAAGGGCTGGCTGTGGTGGAAGAAGATCGCGCTGCCCGCCGTGTTCCCGTTCTATGTCACGGGCGCGATCACCGCCTCCGGAGGATCGTGGAACGCCGCCATTGTGGCGGAGTTCGTAAGCTGGGGTCACAAAACCCTGCATGCGCACGGGCTTGGGGATTATATTGAGCGCGCCGCCGTGGCCGGCGATTTCCACCGCATCGTGCTCGGCACCGCGGTGATGGCCATTCTGGTGAGCATTATCAACCGCGTCTTCTGGCGGCCGCTGTATTGGTACGCTGAACGCAAGTTCCGGCTGACTTAGTGTCCCGGTTCGGAAATTCGCCGTGACTTGATATCAAGCTCGGTGCGAATTTCCGAACCAAGAGGGACACTAAGAAATATTTGAATCTAGTGTCGTTTTGGTTCCGGGTTCGCCAAAGCGACTGATATCAACCCCGTGGCGAACCCGGACCCACGACACTGGTGAGGAGACGATCATGAACGCGCTTCTCGAATTGAAAGACATCCGCCGCGCCTTCCCGCGCCAGGGCGGCAGCGAGCTGCTGGTGCTGGACGAGGTGAATCTCACGCTGAAACAGGGCGAGATCGTCGGCCTGCTCGGCCGCTCCGGTTCCGGCAAATCCACGCTGCTGCGCATCATCGCCGGGCTTTCGCAGCCGACGGGCGGTTCGGCTCGCTATCTCGGCAATGAGATTGACGGACCTGCCAACGGCATCGCCATGGTGTTCCAGAGCTTCGCGCTGTTTCCATGGCTGACGGTTCTGGAGAATGTGCAGCTTGGCCTCGAAGCGCTGGGCCTTCCGCCCGCCGAGATTCGCAAGCGCGCGCTGGAAGCGATCGACCTGATCGGCCTCGACGGTTACGAAAGCGCCTTCCCGCGCGAGCTTTCCGGCGGCATGCGCCAGCGCGTCGGATTCGCCCGCGCCCTCGTCGTGCATCCCAATATCCTGTTGATGGACGAGCCGTTCTCCGCGCTGGATGTTCTGACCGCCGAGAACCTTCGCACCGACCTGCTCGAATTGTGGAGCGAAGGCGATCTGCCGATCAAAGGCATCATCCTCGTCACGCACAACATCGAGGAAGCGGTGCTGATGTGCGACCGTGTCTGCCTGTTCTCCACCAATCCGGGCAAGATCGTCAGCGAAATTCCGATCCCGCTGCGCCAGCCGCGCGACCGCAACGATCCGGCGTTCAGCGCGCTGGTGGAGCGCATCTATGTCGAAATGACCGCGCGCCGGGCCGAGCGCCTCGCGCAGAAGAACGAACGCGCGACGATGGGGACTATCCTGCATCGCGTTTCCGCCAACTCCATCGCGGGCCTGATCGAGAACCTCGCCGCCGCGCCATACAACGGCAAAGCCGACCTTCCCGAACTCGCTTCCGAACTCACCATGGAGGTGGACGAGCTCTTCCCCATCGCCGAAGCGATGCAGATGCTGCGCCTTGCCGATATCGAAGGTGGCGACATCAAGCTCACCGAAACCGGCAAGCGTTTCGCCGCCGAGGAAACCGACGAGCGCAAGCGCATCTTCGCGCGGCTTCTCATCCGCTATGTGCCGCTGGCCGCGCATATGCGCCGCGTGCTGGACGAGCGCGAGAGCCACACCGCATCGTGGAGCCGCTTCCTGGACGAGCTGGAAGATCACATGACGGAAGATGCCGCCGACGAGACGCTGACCACCGTCATCGGCTGGGCGCGTTACGCCGAGCTGTTCTCCTATGACGACGATGCGGCGATGTTCAGCCTGGAAAACCCGACCTAGCGCGCTTTGCAATCGCCGCCATGGTGCGTAACAGTGCGCGCTGCGGGGAGCGATGATCCAACTCGAAAACCTCACCAAACAGTTCGGCGCGGGCGCACCTGTCGTGCGCAGCGTGAGCTTGCGCGTGGCCGATGGCGAGTTTCTGGTGCTGATCGGCGAATCCGGCAGCGGCAAAACCACGACGCTCAACATGATCAACCGGCTCACGGAACCGACGAGCGGCCGCGTGCTGATCGACGGCGAAGATGCGCGCGCGGGCGATGCGGTGTCCGTCCGCCGCAAGATGGGTTTCGTGTTTCAGGAAGTCGGTCTCTTCCCGCACATGACGGTGAGCGAGAATATCGGCATCACGCCGCGCCTGCTCGGCTGGACTGCGGACGAAATCGAGGTACGGGTGCATGAACTTCTGGCGCTGGTTCAGTTGGAGAGCGCCGCCATCGTCAATCGCTTTCCGGCGCAACTGTCCGGCGGCCAGCGCCAGCGCGTGGGATTGGCGCGTGCCCTCGCCGCGCGGCCGAAGATCATGCTGATGGATGAGCCCTTCGGCGCGTTGGATGCGCTGATCCGTGACGAATTGGCGGCGGATTATCGCGCGATCCACGACAAGCTTGGCCTCACCACCATCCTCGTCACGCATGACATGACGGAAGCCTTCCTGCTGGCCGACCGCATTGCGGTGATGCGCGACGGCGAATTGCTGCAGGTGGCCACCCCGAAAGAGCTGGCGGCTGCGCCCACCGGCGATTTCGTCAAACGGTTGATCGAGATTCCGCGCCAGCGCGCCGAGAAACTCGCCAAGGCGATGCAAAGCGCATGAGCGATCTCTTCAGCGCCGGATTCGCCAATCTGCCTGACTATCTGGGGCAGCATGTTCTGCTGAGTGTTTCAGCAATCCTCCTTGGCCTCGCTATCAGCCTGCCGCTCGCCATCGCGGCCTATCGCCTCGCGTGGTTGCGCGGGCCGTCTCTCGCCATCGCCAGCGTGGTGCAGACCATTCCCGGCCTCGCGCTGCTGGCGCTGTTCTATCCGCTGCTCATCATCATCTCGGCCTTCACGACCGACACGTTCGGTTTCGGCTTCCGCGCGCTGGGCTTTTTGCCCGCGCTTCTCGCACTGACGCTCTATTCGATGCTGCCGGTTTTGCGGAACACAATCACCGGTCTCACCGGCCTTGATCCTGCGATCATTCGCGCCGCGCGCGCCACCGGCATGACGCCGTGGCAATCGCTCACCATGGTGGAGTTGCCGCTTGCCGCGCCCATCATCATGGCGGGCATCCGCACGGCGGCGGTATGGGTGATCGGCACCGCCACGCTCTCCACGCCCATTGGGCAGACCAGTCTTGGCAATTACATCTTCACCGGCTTGCAGACCGAGAACTGGGTGTTGGTGTTGTTCGGCTGCATCTCCGCGGCATTGCTGGCGCTGGTGATCGACCGCTTGCTGGCACTCGCGGAGGACGGTTTCGCGAAACGCACGGGCTGGCGATTGTGGAGCGCGTTCGGCGGCATTGTCATCATCGTTGGCATAAGCCTGTTTCCGCTGTTCGGCCATGCGGGCGAAACTATCACCATCGGCACCAAGAGTTTCGACGAGCAATACATCCTGGGCTCGCTGATGCAGGATCGTTTGCGCGCGGCAGGCTTCGCCACCGCGCGGCGCGATGGGCTCGGCTCCACGGTGGCGTTCCACGCGCTGACCAATGGCGACATCGACGTCTATGTCGATTATTCCGGCACGATTTGGGCCAACGAGATGAAGCGCATCGACCAGCCCGGCCGCGTCGCCGTGATGGCGCAGATGACGGCCTATCTGCAGAAGAAATATGGCGTACTGGCGCTGGGCAGCCTCGGCTTTGAAAATGCTTACGCGATTGCGATGCGCCGCGCTCATGCGGACCAGCTGCATATCAACACGCTGGCCGATCTGGCGGCCCATGCCGGCAACATGACCATCGGCGGCGATTACGAAATCTTCTCGCGCCCCGAATGGCGCGCGGTGACGAAAGCTTACGGCTTTCATTTCGCCAAACAACGGCAGTATCAGTCCGATTTTATGTATCGCGCGGTGGCCAGCGGCGATGTCGATGCGATCACCGCCTTCTCCAGCGATGGCCGCATCGCGCAATACGATCTGAAACTGTTGCCCGACCCCAAGAGCGCCTTGCCGCCTTACGATGCCGTGGTGCTGATTTCCGCCAAACACGCGCATGACGCAAAGCTGATCGCCGCGCTGAAGCCGCTGATCGGCACGATCGATCTGAAGACGATGCAGCAGGCGAATTTGATGGTGGATCGGCAAAAAGATAAGCGTTCGCCGGAGCAAACGGCGGATTGGCTGGCGGCAAAGATCAGGCGCTGACGGGTTTCACCAGCCCCGCTGCCTTCTTCGCCCGTGCCCGCGCTTCGTCGATATTCGTGCCGCGCGCCAGCGCCACGCCCATGCGGCGTTTCAGATAGCTTTCGGGTTTGCCGAACAGGCGCAACTCCACCTGCGGATCGGCCAGCGCGTCCGCGACGCCTTCGAAGGCGATGCCCTTCTTGTCCATGCCGCCGTAGATCACGGCGGATGCGCCGGGCGATTTCATTTCGGTCGAAACCGGCAGCCCCAATATCGCGCGCGCATGCAGCGCGAACTCGCTTTGATATTGCGACGCCAGCGTGACGAGGCCGGTGTCATGCGGGCGCGGGCTGAGTTCGGAGAACCACACCTCGTCACCTTTCACGAACAATTCCACGCCGAACACACCCCAGCCGCCCAGTGCTTCCGTCACTTTCGCGGCGATGGCTTTGGATTTTTCCAGCGCTGCCTTGCTCATCGGCTGCGGTTGCCAGGATTCGATGTAGTCGCCGTCGGCCTGCAGGTGCCCGATGGGTTCGCAGAAATGCGTGCCGTCCTTTGCGCGTACCGTGAGCAGCGTGATCTCGAAATCGAATTTCACTTCGCCTTCCACGATCACCCGCGCGGATTTCACGCGGCCGGAACTGAGCGCGTACTCCCAGGCCTTCGGCACATCGCCGCTCGCCTTCAATCGCGACTGGCCCTTGCCCGATGACGACATCACCGGCTTCACGAAACACGGATAGCCGATACGGTCACACGCCGCTTGCAACTCCGCTCCGGACGAGGCGAAGGCGAAGGGCGACACCGGCAATTTCAATTCGTCTGCCGCCAACACGCGGATGCGTTCGCGGTTCATGGTGGTGTGCGTGGCGAAGGCGGTGGGGATGACACGCGCCAACCCATCTTTCTCGATCTTCAACAGCTCATCGGTGGCGATGGCCTCGATCTCCGGCACGATGATGTGCGGCTTTTCCTTCTCCACCAGCGCGCGCAACGCCATGGCGTCCGTCATGTCGATGACATGCGCGCGATGCGCCACCTGCTGCGCCGGCGCGTCGGCATAGCGATCCACCGCGATCACTTCCACGCCGAAGCGCTGCAGCTCGATGGTGACTTCCTTGCCGAGTTCGCCCGATCCCAGAAGCATCACGCGTACGGCGTTCGCTGTCAGCGGCGTTCCGAATTTCATACCCGATTCCATTAACTTTCGCGCCGCATTTCAACCACATCTCGCCCCGTTTTGGCCAATGAAAGTTCCGCTCCGCGCCACATGCGGAACGTTTCCCGAGTGACAGCCAAAAGCAGGAGATCGGGATGCCTGACTTTGAGATTCGTTTTTATCACGCCGACGGCAAACTCGCCCTCGTGCATATGTGCATCCGGAAGACGCTGGAAGAAGCTCGCGAACTCGCGCAGATCAACTTGAAGGATTATGCGCGCTTCGAAGTTCGTGATGGCCGCGGCGGGCCGCGGCCATCACGATGACCTCAAACAATCGCGCTTACTTCGCCGCCGCTGAAGCGCGGAAATCGATGTCGCTGTTCGCCAGCATGTAGAGCGTCGCGGCCCATGCCGCCACGTTCTGCTTGAGCTGCTCCGGATCGACAATCGCCAACGTGTCATCGGCCGAATGATGATAGTCGAAATAGCGCATGCCATCCTGCGCCAGCGAGAACACCGGCACGCCCGCGCCCTGTATCTCCTCGACATCGCTTCCGGCGTTCGTTGCGGGGCGCGGATCGGCCATCACCTTGATCGGCGCCAGCACGCCGGGTAGCGCCGCAAGCTCCGGATCGGCGAACGCGCCTTTGGGAAGCGTCAGCGCATAAATGCGGTCCGAGCCGAAATCGCTTTCGCTCGCGAGAACGAATTTTGAAAGCTCGTCCTTGTGCGCGGCGAGATAGGCCGCGCCGGAGCCTTCGGTTTCTTCCGAGCCCCACATCACCACGCGGATCGTCCGGCGCGGATGATGCGGCAATGCGCCAATGAGATGCGCCGCTGCCGTGGTGATCGCGATACCCGCGCCATCATCGATGGCGCCCGTACCCGGATCCCAGCTATCGAGATGGCCGCCGATCACGATGATTTCGTCCGGCTTCGCGCTGCCCACGATATCGCCGGACACGGTGTAGCCCTGCGTGTCGGGATCGACATGCGACAGCAGCTTGAGGTGGATGCGCACCGGCCCGCGCGCCGCCATGTGCGCCAGAAGGTCAGCATCCGGTACGCCCAGTGCGCCGGCGGGAATCTTCGGCGCGCCATCCTTGTAGTTCGTGGCGCCAGTGTGCGGCGCGCGGCCTGTGCCGGTGGAGATGGAACGCGTGAGATAGGCGATGGCGCCGTGCTTGGCCGCTTCGCTCTCGCCCGAACGCGCCGCCACGGCAACGCCATAGCCCATGCCGCTTTCGCTGCGCGTCATCGGCTGGTTCATCACCACGATCTTGCCTTTGAAAGCATCAGGCGCCGCGGACTTCATCTGATTCAGATTGTCGAGCACGACGATCTGCGCTTCGACACCATCGGGCGGCGTGGAAACGGACTCGCCCAATCCAATCACCGCCAGCGGCTGCGGAAACGGCGCTATCACTTCGGCGCTTTCCGCATCGCGGTGCCAGCTTGGTTTGGCGAAGGCTTCGACATGCACGTTCTTGAAGCCCAGCGCCTTCAGCTTCGCCACGCCCCAATCCGCCGCACGATGCGCCGCCGGCGTGCCGACGGGACGCGGCCCAATCTGCGTCGTCAGCGATTCCAGAACGCTGTAAGCGGTCGGATCGGTCAGCGCCCTGTCGCGCAGTTGCGCCGCGGTCTGCGGATCGGCGAATGCCGCCGAAGCTCCAGCCACAACAAAGACACCAGCGAAAACAACACCGCGCGAAACCGACATGATTCCCCCTTTTTGAAGGGGGAGAGACAATCAGTTCTTCGCCTGATCCACCAGCTTGTTTTTGGCAATCCAGGGCATCATCGCACGCAACTTCGCGCCGACCTCTTCGATGGGATGCGCGGCGTGTTTGGCGCGGGTGGCTTTGAAACTGGCCTGCCCCGCCTTGTTCTCCAGCACCCAGTCGCGCGCGAATTTGCCGGTCTGGATGTCGTCGAGAACGCGTTTCATCTCCGCTTTCGTTTCCGGGGTGATGATGCGCGGACCGGTGACGTATTCGCCGTACTCGGCGGTGTTGGACACCGAGTAATTCATGTTGGCGATGCCGCCTTCATAGATCAGGTCCACGATCAGCTTCACTTCATGCAGACATTCGAAATAGGCCATTTCCGGCGCGTAGCCCGCTTCCACCAGTGTCTCGAAACCGGCGCGGATGAGTTCGACCAGACCGCCGCATAGCACCGACTGTTCGCCGAAGAGATCGGTTTCGCATTCTTCCTTGAACGTCGTTTCGATCACGCCCGCGCGGCCGCCGCCGATGGCGCTGGCGTAAGCGAGGCCCAGATCCTGCGCGTTGCCGCTCGCATCCTGATGCACGGCGATGAGGCACGGCACGCCGCCGCCCTTCTGATATTCGCTGCGCACGGTGTGGCCGGGGCCTTTGGGCGCGACCATGAGGATATCCAGATCCTTGCGCGGCTCGATCAGGCGGAAATGCACATTGAAGCCATGCGCGAACATCAGCGCCGCACCCTGCTTCATATTCCTGACCAGATCGTCCTTGTAGATGTCCGCCTGTAACTCATCCGGCGTGACCATCATCATCACGTCCGCCCATTTGGCGGCATCGGCGACGTTCATCACCTTGAAGCCAGCCTTCTCCGCCTTGTCCGCGGACGCACCGGGACGCGCCGCGATGACGACATCCTTCACGCCGCTGTCGCGCATGTTGAGCGCGTGGGCATGGCCCTGCGATCCGAAGCCGATGACGGCAACCTTCTTGTTCTTGATGAAATTCAGATCGGCATCTCGATCATAGTACACACGCATGACTTAACCTTTCGTGGAGTAGCGGTGTTCACCGTAGGACGGCAGGAAATAGGCGGCTGAAATCACAACAAAGATCGCGATGGCGAGATACACCGACAGAAACGCCAGCGCTGCGCCGACCGCGTAGAGGATGCTGGAGAGGATATCTTTGCCAATGTCGAAATAGTTGCGCAGCCGCGTCCGCCGCACCGAGACGGACAGGCGCTCCGCGTAACCGTGCAGCAGCCCGAAGGCGACAGATACCGCGCACATCAAAAGACCGTAGAACGCGACCGCCGAAGGCTCGAACGGATTTGCGCCCATCGTGGCCGTCGCGAACGGGATAAGCGACGTCCAGAACAGAAGATGCGCATTCCACCAGTAGAGCCCGGTGGTGGCATGCGGTGCCAGGCGCATGATCGCATGGTGATTCACGAGCAGAATGGCGACGACCGTGAAGCTCAGCAGGTAGCTCAGCACCTTGGGGCTGATGAATTCCACGATGCCCATCAGCGAATGCGTGCTGTAGATATTCTCCGGCAGCCGCAATTCCAGCACCATGATGGTAATGATGATCGCGATTACGCCATCGCTGAACGCCTCGATACGAGCCGTGGTCGGGAGCACTCCTTTGTCCTTCATCATATGACAAGATTACATCGCCTCCGGGCCGCGGGAAATCGCGGCAACGCCGGTGCGCGACACATCGACGAGGCCAAGCGGCCGCATCAAATCCACGAAATTGTCGATCTTTTCGGGCGCGCCGGTGATCTCGAACACGAAACTGTTGTGCGTCGTGTCCACGATATGGGCGCGGAAGATTTCGCTGATGCGCTGGGCCTCGGCGCGCTTGTCGCCCGTACCGGTAACCTTCACGAGAGCCATCTCGCGTTCGATGCCGGGGGCGGAGGTCGTCCAGTTCACGACGGAATGCACCGGCACCAGACGGCGCAATTGCGCCTCGATCTGCTCGATCACCTCCGGCGTGCCGCTGGTGACGACGGTGACGCGTGAGGTGTGCGCGGTGTGATCCACTTCGGCCACCGTGAGGCTCTCGATGTTGTAGCCACGGCCGGAGAACAGGCCCACCACGCGCGCGAGTACGCCGGCTTCATTGTCCACCAGCACGGCAATGGTGTGTCGTTCGGTTGGCGCGCGCATCAGACCAGCATCTTTCCTTCATCCGACACGACGGTCTCTTCTTCCATCGCATCGGACAGGATCATCTCGTTATGCGCCCTGCCCGACGGGATCATCGGGTAGCAGTTTTCTTTCGGATCGACGCGCACGTCGAACAGAACCGGCTTCGGGCTGTCGATCATCTCCAGGATCTTCGCGTCCAGTTCATCCGGCATGCTCGCGCGCAGGCCGACGCCGCCATAGGCTTCCGCCAGTTTCACGAAGTCGGGCAGCGCTTCGGAATAGGAATGCGAATAACGCCCGCCATGCAGAAGCTGCTGCCACTGGCGCACCATGCCCATATATTCGTTGTTCAGGATGAAGATCTTGATCGGCAGGTCGTACTGCACCGCCGTAGACATCTCCTGCATCGTCATCTGCACCGACGCTTCGCCTGCGATGTCGATGACGAGTGCGCCCGGATGCGCCATCTGCACGCCCACCGCCGCCGGCAAACCGTATCCCATCGTGCCAAGGCCGCCAGACGTCATCCAGCGGTTCGGCTCTTCGAATTTGAAGCGCTGCGCCGCCCACATCTGGTGCTGGCCGACTTCGGTGGTGATGAACACATTGCGACCGCGCGTCAGCGCATACAGCCGGTCGATGGCATATTGCGGCTTGATGAGCTTGGTCGATGCTTTGTAGTCGAGCGATTTCTTCGCACGCCACTGATCGATCTGCGCCCACCATTCCTTCAACGCGGGGACATCGGACTTCTTTTTCTGCGTCTTCCAGAAATGCAGCATCTCTTTCAGCGCCTTGGCGGCATCGGCCACGATGGGCACATCCACGCGCACATTCTTGTTGATCTGCGACGGGTCGATATCGAGATGGATCTTCTTGGAGTCCGGCGAAAACAGGTCGATCTTGCCCGTCACGCGATCATCGAAGCGCGCGCCGAGGCAGATCATCACGTCGCAATCGTGCATCGCATGATTGGCTTCATAGGTGCCATGCATGCCGACGAGTCCCAGCCATTCCGGCGACGACGCGGGGAATGCGCCAAGGCCCATCAGAGTCGAGGTCACCGGAAATCCCGTCAGCGCCACCAGTTCGCGCAGCAACTTGCTCGCCACCGGCCCGGAATTGATGATGCCGCCGCCGGTGTAGAACAGCGGCTTCTTCGCGTTCGCCATCAGCTCGATGGCCTTCACGATCTGCCCGAGATCGGGATCGCTCTTCACACGATAGGTGCGGTGCTTCACTGCTTGCGGGCCGGTGTACGGCCCTTTCTTGAACTGCACATCCTTCGGGATGTCGATCACGACCGGGCCGGGGCGTCCGGTGGTGGCGATCTGAAACGCTTCATGCATCACGCGCGACAGGTCATCCACATCCTTCACCAGCCAGTTGTGCTTGGTGCAGGCGCGCGTGATGCCCACCGTGTCTGCTTCCTGGAACGCATCGGTGCCGATCAGATGCGACGCCACCTGTCCGCAGATCACGATCAGCGGAATGGAATCGAGAAGCGCATCGGTGAGGCCGGTCACGGCGTTCGTCGCACCGGGGCCGCTCGTCACCAACACCACGCCCGGCCTGCCGGTGGAGCGCGCATAGCCTTCGGCGGCATGCGTCGCGCCCTGCTCATGGCGGCACAGCACATGTTCGATGTCGTTCTGCTGGAAGATCGCATCGTAAATCGGAAGCACCGCGCCGCCGGGATAGCCGAAAATGTGCTTCACGCCCTGATCCTTGAGCGCGCGAATGACCATCTGTGCGCCGCTCAGTTCGAGCGCGCCCGCCACCTTGGGCGGGGCCATTTTCAGTTCGGTTCCATCTCGATCCATCGCGTCCATCCGAGGCGTTAGAAAAGCGCCAAAAAAGCGAAAGGGGCGTTGCCGCCCCTTGTCCAAACGCCGCCATCCAGGAAATCCGGGGGATTACCCCCGCCCAGTCAGCGGCCCACCAATAATTACGAGTGCGAGGTTCATGCCTTGCCCCTATTGCAGTTGCGAACGTTAAAGACGGCTTTTTGCCCCGTCAAGCAATTTCACGCCGCTGCGTCCATCAATAACGGAAGAATATTGCTCAATTCTTGCGCTTCGGCCCAATTCCAGTCCGCCATGCGGTGCCGGAACCAGGTCATCTGACGCTTGGCATATTGCCTGGTGCGGGCCTTGGCCTGCTCCACGGCCTCCTCGAGCGGGATGGTGCCCTCCGCGGCGGAACGCAACTCGCGCAGGCCGATGATCTTGGCGGCGGTCGGCGACGGGCTTTCCAGCGCGGTCGCTTCTTCCATGGCGCCGGCGGTGAGCATCTGATCGAAGCGGTGATTGATGCGCTGATGCAGCACATCGCGCGGCGGCGAGATGATGAAGCGCGCGACATTCATGTTGGTGAGCAAAGGCTCGCTCATCTCCTGCTGCCATTCGGACAGCGGACGGCCCGTCGCCTCGAACACTTCCCATGCGCGCAAGGTACGCTGCGTATCGCTGGGACGCAGCTTCTCGCCCGCGACAGGATCGCGTTTGGCGAGTTCGGCATGGAATGCGTCCGCGCCCATCTGCGCGCGCCGCACCTCGGCGACTTCGCGCACGCCGGCGGGAACGGCGGGAATGATCGCCAGGCCATCCGTCAGCACGCCGAAATACATGCCCGTGCCCCCCGCGAAGATTGGAACCCGTCCGGATTCGCGCGTGGTGCGCAGCGCATGTGCCGCTTCCGCCTGGTAGCGCCCCGCGGAATAAGTCTCGTTCACGCTGACATGGCCGTAGAGCAGATGCGGCGCGCGCGATGTGTCTTCATCCGTGGGCCGCGCGGTCAGGATGCGCGTCTCGGTATAGACCTGCATCGAATCCGCGTTGATCACCGCGCCGTTGATTTCCTCGGCCAGGGCCAGCGCCAGCGCGGACTTGCCGCTGGTGGTCGGCCCTGCGATAAGCACCGCGTCAACGGCCATTTTGAAACTCTTTCATACAATGAACGACTCTCTGATCGTCAGCGTTATAGCAGCCGAAGGCGTCACGCGAATTGCCGACGTGGTGCGCAAGATAACGCGCGACTTCAAATCCAGTGGCACGGTGGGCACGCCCATCTGGCTGTCGCCCGATCGCGCCTGCGACATTCCGGTCAGTTTCGCGTCACCAGAACTGATCGAGATCCTGCCGCACGGCTTCGTCCATGCCGGCGAAGGCGTGGACGTGAACGTTCTGTCGCCCGCGAACCGCCGCAAGAAGCTGCTCGTCGCGGACATGGATTCCACCATCATCGGCTGCGAATGCCTCGATGAGCTGGCGGACATGGCCCATCTGAAGCCGCAGATTGCCGCCATCACCGAGCAGGCCATGAATGGCGAGATCGCCTTCGAACCGGCGCTGCGTGAACGCGTGACATTGCTGAAGGGCCTCGCGCTGACCGCGCTGGAACGCACCTACAAGGAACGCGTGAAGCTCAATCCCGGCGCCAAGGCGCTGGTCGCCACCATGAAGAAGCACGGCGCGCGCACCTGTCTCGTCTCTGGCGGGTTCACCTATTTCACCGAGCGCGTCGCGAAAGACGCGGGCTTCGACGACAACCAGGCGAACACGCTGCTGGACGACGGCAGCCGCCTTACCGGCGAAGTGAAAGAGCCAATCCTCGGCCGCGAAGCCAAGCTGTCTGCGCTGAAGGCGGAAATCGACAAGCTGAAGATCGCGCCGGAAGAGTCATTGGCTGTCGGTGACGGCGCCAACGATCTGTCGATGATCCAATATGCGGGCCTCGGCGTTGCCTATCGCGCCAAGCCCATCGTCGCCGAAGCGGCGGGCGCGGCGATCAAATACGGCGATTTGCGCGCGCTGCTTTATCTGCAAGGCTATTCCGACGCAGACATCGTCGAAGGTTGATCAGCCCGCGCTTGTGCGCACGGCCACATAGGTCAGATCCCCGCCACGGCTCACCAGCAGCAGCACGACTTTCTTGCCCGCTTTGCCGGCATCGTCGACCAGCTTGTTCACCTCATCGGGCGAATGCACGGTCTGCGCCTGCACCTGGATGATGATGTCGCCGGGACGGAAATTCTTGTCGGCGGACGGCCCGGTGGGATCGATGTTCGTCACGACCACGCCATTGGCATCTTTCGGCAGCTTGTATTTTGTGCGCGCCGCATCGTCGAGCGGCGCCAGCGAAAGACCCAGCCGCGTCGCTTTCGGCGAAGGCTTCGCAGCGGGCGCAGTGGACGCCTTCGGCTTGTCGTCATCGTCCTGCAGCTTGGCGACGACCGCACGCAGCGTCTGCTTCTTGCCGCCGCGAATGATATCGACATTCACGGTTTTGCCGGCGGCGGTGTCCGCCACTTCGCGCGGCAAGGCGCGGCTGTCCGGCACCGGCTTGCCATCGAACGCGGTGATGACGTCGCCGTTCTTGATGCCGGCCTTGTCCGCCGGTCCGCCATCGGTGACGTCTGCGACAAGCGCGCCGTTCGCGCCGGGAATGCCCATGCCTTCGGCCAGATCGTCGGTCAGGTTCTGCACCCGCACGCCGAGCCAGCCGCGCCGCGTGGTTCCGAATTTCTGAAGCTGGCCGATGACCTCGCGCGCCAGGTTGGACGGGATCGCAAAGCCGATGCCCACCGATCCACCCGTCGGCGAGAAGATCGCGGAGTTCACGCCGATGACATTGCCGTCCATGTCGAACAGCGGACCGCCGGAATTGCCGCGATTGATCGGCGCGTCGGTCTGGATGAAATCGTCATACGGCCCGGCGGCGATGTCGCGGTTGCGCGCGGAAACGATACCCGCCGTCACCGTCGAACCCAGACCGAACGGATTGCCGATCGCCACCACCCAATCGCCGACGCGCGCCTTGTCGGAATTTCCGAAGTGCGAAGCCGGCAGCGGTTTCTTCGGCGTGACTTTCAGCAGCGCCAGATCGGTCTTGTCGTCGCGACCGATGAGTTTGGCGGGAAGCGCCGTGCCGTCGTTCAAGGTCACCGTGATCTCGTCCGCATCTTCCACGACGTGATTGTTGGTCACGACGATGCCCGACGGGTCGATGATGAATCCGCTGCCCAGCGAAGTGATGTGGCGAGGCGCGCCCTTGTTCTTGTCCAGATCCTTGAACAGCTGCCGCAACGGCGAATCCGGCGGCAGGTCCGGCAATTGCGCCTGCGCCGCGACCGAAGCCCGCACGGTCTGCGTGGTGGAGATGTTCACCACCACCGGCAAAAGCTGGTTGGCGAGATCGGCGAAACTGTCCGGCGCCGGGCGCGCGAAAGCGGCAGGCGCAATCGCCACCGGCGCCGCGAAAGCGATCGCGGCGGTGAGGAGAGAACGCAGGAAGCGGAAGAACTGAGAACGCATGACTATCCCCGAAACGCCGCAGACGGCACCAAGCTGCAGCCCTGTGGAAATATATCATGGCGGGCGGGGCACAACCCCCGCACGATCATATTCTCGTGCCGTGGTTTTGCCGCCGCATTTCCGCCGGGAACGGGCCTTTTGCCTATTTCTTCCGCGCCGCGCCGCCCGGTTGCGGCGTTCCGAGATAGCGGAAGAACTCGCTGTTCGGTGACAGGACCATGGTGGTCGAGCCCCCGGTGAGTGAGTCCTGATAGGCCTGCATGGAGCGGTAGAAGGCAAAGAAGTCCGGATCCTGGCCATAGGCGTCCGCCAGGATCTTGGTCTTCTGGGCGTCGCCCTGGCCGCGCAGGATTTCGGACTGGCGTGTGGCATCCGCGGTGATGACCGTGACCTCACGCTCGGCGCGCGCTTTCACGCGCTGCGAAATCTCCGAGCCTTCGGCGCGGAACTGGAAGGCCTCGCGCTTGCGCTCCTGGATCATGCGCGCATAGATCGCCGCGCTGTTTTGCGGCGGCAGATCGGCATGGCGGATGCGCACGTCCACGATCTCGATGCCGAACTGTCTCGCTTCGCGATTCATGTTGTCGCGAATATCGCGCATGAGCTGCGAGCGTTCGCCGGACAATACGACGGAGAAATCGTGCGATCCCAGAACCTGACGCACGTCCGAACTCAGGATGGGCGCAAGCCGCGTCTGCGCGATGTCGGTGTTGGTGAGCGTCTGATAAAAGCGCAGCGGATCGACGATGCGCCAGCGGGCGAAAGCATCCACCACCATGCGCTTCTTGTCCTGCGCGATCACCTCTTCGGCGGGCGCATCCAGATTGAGCAGCCGCTTGTCGATATATTCGACCTGCTGCACCCACGGAATTTTCGCATGCAGGCCGGGCTCGGTGACGATCTCGCGCGGCGCATCGAATTGCAGCAGCACGGCCTGTTCGGTCTGGTTGATCGTATAGAAGCAGGACATCGCGAACAGGATGACGAGCGCCGCAACGATTCCCGCGCCGACGAGAGGAATCCGGTTCATGGATTGCCTCCGCCATTGTCCGCAGCCGCGGCCGACGAGGCCGCCGCCGATGGCGCGGTGACGGTCACGCTTTCGGTGGGCGGCTTACCCAACGTCTGCGGTGGCAGATAGGGAATGATGTTCTTGGCCGCGCTCTCGTCCACGATCACCTTGTTCACGCCGCCATACACCTGGCTCATCGTCTCGATATACATGCGCTTGCGGGTGACGTCCGGCGCCTTGCGGTATTCGGCCAGCACGCTGTCGAACTTCTTGGCTTCGCCGCCGGCTTCCGCGATCGCCTTCTGGCGATAGGCTTCCGCCTGCTGGACGATCTGCGCCGCCTGGCCGCGCGCTTCGGGAATGATCTTGTTGGCGTAGGCTTCCGCCTCGTTGCGCATGCGCTCCTGGTCGGCGCGCGCCGCCTGCACGTCGCGATAGGCATCGCGCACCTGATCGGGCGTATCGACGTTCTGCATCTTCACGCCGGTGATGGTGACGCCGATGCGATAGGAGGCCAGCGTTTTCTGCATCAGTTCGCGCACCTGGTTTTCCACCGGGCCGCGGTCTTCGGTCAGGATCGGCCCGATCTGGTTCTGACCCACCACTTCGCGCATCGCGCTTTCGGCCACCGCCTTGATGGCGTCATCCGGCTTTTCGACGTTGAACAGGTAATCGGCGGCGTTGTTGATCACCCAATAGACGGTGAAGTTCACATCGACGATGTTCTCGTCGCCAGTGAGCATCAGGCTTTCTTCGGCCACGTCTTCGTTGTGCGCCTCGTCGCCTTCGCCGACCTGCTGATAACCGATATTGATCTGATGCGTGGTGGTGACTTCCGGCAGCTCCACCGTCTCGATCGGCCAGGGCAGATGATAGTTCGGGCCGGGGCTGGTCAGCGCCTCGAACTTGCCGAAGCGCAGCACCACGCCTTGCTCATGCGTGCTGACGAAATAAAGACCGGTCAGAAGCCAAAGCCCGATCGCGCCGGCCGCGACCACCGCGATGGTGCCGATCGTCCAACCTTCGTTCGGCAGCAGGCTGCGCAGCCGCGCGATCGCGCGGCTCAGCATGTCCTCAAGATCAGGAGGGCGATTGCCGCCGCCGCCGCCGGGCGACGATGGGCCGCTGCCCCAAGGACCGCGCGGTCCCGCATTATTTCCACCTGACTGATTGCCCCAGGGCATGATTTCACTGCGTTCGAGGAACAGGGTTGCTTCGGTCGCGGTTGGTTTTCGCGGCTCCCGCGTTTATATGAGCAACTTCCCTATGGTGCAACGAAGCCGGTTCGCGCAGCCTCGCGCGAGCCAAAACCGCATTGAGGACGACATGGCCGCGACACGGGACGATGTTTTGAACGCGCTCGCCCGCGTCAGCGATCCTGCGAGCGGCAAGAACGTCGTGGAAGCCGGATTGATACAGGGCCTTGTCGTGCGCGACGGGCATATCGGCTTCTCCATCGAAGTAGCGCCGGAACACGGCCGCACATCCGAACCGCTGCGCAAGGCCGCGGAAGATGCCGTCCATGCGCTGCCGGGTATTCTGTCCGTCACCGCCGTGCTCACCGCGCATAGCGAGCCGGCGAACACGCGCACGGTCTATCGCAATCCGCACGCCCAACAGGCGCATGCCCAACATGCGCACGCGCACCGTCCCTCGCCGCCGCCGCAACAGCATCGGCCCAAGCCCTCCGGCATTGAAGGCGTGGCGAGCGTGATCGCGGTCGCCAGCGGCAAGGGCGGCGTCGGCAAATCCACCGTCGCGGTCAATCTGGCGCTGGGACTGGCGAAGCTGGGCCTGAAAGTCGGGCTGCTCGACGCCGACATCTACGGCCCCTCCGTGCCACGCCTGCTCAACATCACCCACAAACCGGAAAGCGACGGCCAAAAGCTTCAACCCATCGAGAAGTTCGGCATCAAGGCGATGTCCATCGGTTTCCTCGTCGCCGAAGACTCGCCGATGATCTGGCGCGGGCCGATGGTGCAATCGGCGCTCACCCAGATGATGAACGACGTCGCCTGGGCGCCGCTGGACGTTCTTGTGATCGACATGCCGCCGGGAACCGGCGACGCGCAGCTCACCATCGCGCAGCGCGTCCCCCTCAAAGGCGCGGTCATCGTGTCCACACCGCAGGACATCGCGCTGATCGATGCGCGCAAGGGCATCGCGATGTTCGAGAAAACGCAGGTTCCCGTGCTCGGCATTGTTGAGAATATGAGCGTATTCATTTGCCCACATTGCGGTCATGAAGCGCACATCTTCGGGCATGGCGGCGCGCGCGCGGAAGCGCAGAAGACAATGACGCCGTTCCTCGGCGAAGTGCCGCTGGTTCCCTTGATCCGCGAAACATCGGATGCGGGATCGCCTGTCGTGGCATCACACCCAAATGGAGCGGAAGCACAGGCTTTCCTTGCAATCGCCGCGCAAGTTGCGCAGAAGATCGCAGCGCCTTCGCGCCAGGCGCCAAAAATTGTAATAGAATAGGGTTTTCCGTTCGGGGAAAAACATGGCCACGCCAAAGCCACAGGTGAAAAGCACTTTCGCAACGCCATCTTGCATTCACTTCCTTCCGGTTGCGAATGAAGTGAACGTCGATCTGCGCGCGCTGATCACGCAGCGCTTCGCCGGCGTCACCGGCAGCAAGGAAGAAGGCTGGCGTTCGGAAAACGATCTGGCGAGTTGGGGCGGCAACGCCGGACAAACGCTCTTTCGCGTGTTGCGCGAACTGGCCGACAGCATGACGGCGAACCGCGCCGGCGGCCGTGTCACGGTGGACTGGCAGATCGCCGCCTGCGGTGTTGTTCGCCAGAAAGGCGAATATGGTGCGCTGGCCGCGCGCCCCGGCGCGTTCTGGTCGGGCGTCTATTTCGTCGATGACGGCTACAACAAATCCGACGATATCGCGCTGGGCGGCGAAGTGGAACTTGCCGATCCGCGCGGCGCCTTGCCCGCCATGGTCGCGCCGCAACTGGCGTTCCGCATTCCCGGCGGCGGCACCGCCGGGCAGACGGAGACGATCCGCCCGTCCTCGGGCATGATCGTGCTCCATCCGTCCTGGCAGCCGCGCGGCGAGCGCCGCTACAACGGCGAAGGCCAGCGCATCACCATCGAATTCGACATGGTGCCGTCGCAGCCTTCGGCGTGAGGTTTACTGCCGCCCTGCCGTGATCGCCATGTTGATGGTGCCGGCGTTGTTCGGAAGTTGCTCCGTCCACGTATCGCCAACCTTGTGATCGCCTTCGATGGCATTGCAGTTCGTCGCCTTCGACGGATCGGCCGGCGCCGGATCGGTGACTGTGAAGCAGGCGGTCTTGTCGTCCTTCCAGCTATAGGTGCCTTTGACGACCTTGCCGTCGGCGTGCTGCTCCCATGTCTTGTCGGCGTTCACATAAATGATGGTGGTCTTGCCGTTCATGGTCTGCGTGACCGTGTTGCCATAGGCCACCGCAAACGGATCGGCATGGGCGCCCGTCGCGACGGCCAAGGCCGCCACGGCGCCAAAAAGAATGCGCTTCATGAAATTCCCCAGTTTTCGACAAACGGGAAAGACGCCCCGCGCCTTTGGATATGGGCGCCTGACGGAACCCTGCAAGGCGGGATGGCTAGTTTATTCTTCCGATAGCTACTGGACGCCTTTGACCAGCGAGACGGTGCGCGTCTTGCCATCCAAGGTCATCGTCCAGCTATCACCCGCCTTGTGTGCTTCCGCTGGGGTGCAAAACGGATTGGGGACGCCGGGCGGTGCTTTCTCATAAGTCCGGCAGAGATTTGCGCCGTCGATTTTCCACGTCCCCTTCCACGTCATGCCGAAGGAAGGCGCCTTCAGGGTGAAGGTATGATCCGCATTGTAGTAGGTGCGGGTCTCGGTCATTCCACCGGTGACGATCGCGGTGTTGCCGATATAGCCCGCCATCACCTCGTCGCCCGCAAAGGCCGCAGTCGCGGACAAGGCAGCAAAAGATACGGCAATCAGAAATGGACGCATGAAATCTCTCCGGAGTTTTAAGCGTTGTAATTCAAACGAAGACCGGCGGACGGCCAATCGGCGGCGAGCAGACGGCCAGTGCCCGACGAGGTGATGTAAGCCGTTTTCATGTTCTTCCCGCCCCAGCAGATATTGGTGACGAGCGGATCGGGGATCGGCGTGTGGCGCACCTTCTTGCTTCCCGGCCAGAACGTCGTGATGCCGCCCGCGAGAATCGTCGCGCAGCACACGCCGCCGTCGGCCTGCACGCCGAGCGAGTCGAAATAGGCGATGCCAGGAAAGTTGTTCACGAACACGCCGGGCGTGAAGCCTTCCACGCGATTGCCCTTGCCGGGCTTCTCCAGCGGCAGGCTGTAGAGGCGGCCTGTGAACGTCTCCGCGTAATAGACGGTGCGGTTGTCGGGTGAGAGGCCGACGCCGTTGGGCGTCACCAATTCGCGCAAGGCCTGCGTGATCTTCTTCCCGTTCGCCGTCGCGTAATAAAGCGCGCCATGGGTGCGGTATTTTTCGGTCGTGGTACCGTGATCGGTGAACCAGAAGCCGCCCGCCTCATCGAACACGATGTCGTTCGGCGCCATCAGCCTTTCGCCGTCGCATTTCTCATAAAGACGCTCGGATTTTCCCGTCGAGATGTTCACGCGCTCGATCCAGCCGCCCTTGTGCCCTTTCGGGGCGTGGCCGGGGATCAGCAATCCCATCCGCTTGGTGTAGGTGAAGTTCTCGCCGTTGTTACAAACATAGAGCGCGCCATCGGGGCCAATGGCCAGACCGTTCGGGCCGCCCTCCACTTTCGCGACGGTCTGCGTCTTGCCGTCTTTTTTAATGCGCGTGATTTTCTTGGATGCGATCTCGACGACAATGACCGAACCGTCATCCATCGCCACGGGGCCTTCCGGAAATTTCAGGCCGGTCGCAACTTCGCGAAAATTCATGAGCGTATCCCCTTCGATATTGTTTGCGCGGAGGCTAACGCCCTTGCCGTTCCGCGCAAGAGGCTAGCGCCTTTCAAGGGTCACATAGCTGTAACGAAGATTGTCTGCCGTTACGTGATCCTCGCGCGCGGTCTCGCGCCAATGCGCGCTGTCGAAGGCCGGCAGGGACACATCGCCCACCGCATCCATGTGAACCTCCGTCAGATAGATGCGGTCCGCCAGAGGCAGGGCGAGCTTGTAGATCTCCGCGCCGCCGATGATCGCGATCTCCCCGGGGTTTTCGCTTCGCGCCTTCGCCAGCGCCTCATCCAGCGAATGCACCGCCACCGCCCCCTCGGCGCGCCAATCGGTGTCGCGCGTGATGACGATATTGGTGCGGCCGGGCAGCGGCTTCTTCGGGAAGGAATCCCATGTCTTTCGGCCCATCACGATAGGCTTTCCCATCGTGACCGCCTTGAAATATTTCAGGTCTTCTGGAATGCGCCATGGAATGGCGTTGTTGACACCAATCACGCCGTTGTCGGCCCGGGCCAGAACGAAAGAGACGATCGCGCTCACGAACCCATCTTCTTCAGCGCGGCATCTTCAAGACGATAGGTGTGCCATCCGCCCTGCCGCTTGGCGCCGATGCTTTCGTAGAAATCGATGGAGGGTTGATTCCAATCCAGCACTTCCCATTCCACTTGTCCGCCGCCGGCATCGATAGCACTGCGCGCGAGATGCGACAGCAACGCCTTGCCATATCCCTTGCCGCGTGTTTGCGGACGCACGAACAAATCCTCAAGGAAGATGCCACGCCGCGCGGCGAAGCTGTGATAGGTCCAGTACCAGGTCGCGCAGCCCACGGGCTTGTCCCCTTCAAAGGCCAGATCGCAATTCAGCAATGGCTGCGCGCCGAAATAATCGCGCGCGATCACCTCGGCCGTGATGTGAAACTTGTCGAGCAGCTTTTCATAATCCGCCAGATCGCGCAGCAGGGTGAGTACAACCCCCTCGTCGCCGCGCACCGCTCTTCGAATCGAAAAGTTTTCCATGTTTCCCACCGATTATCCGCCGCGGACCTTATGTGCGCCGCACCAAATGGTAAACCCGATGGAACTTTTCACCGCTTCACCTATTCTGCTTGCGGGTGTGGGCACCATTCCCATGAAAAAGGGATATTCCATGAAGCTATTTCTCATTTCAGCCGCAGCCGTGGCGCTTGCTTTGGCCTCTCCGGCCCTTGCGCAAGACCATCACGATAAGGGGCATAACAAAGGCGACCACAACCGTGGAACCCAAAGCGCACCACAGGCCGCGCCGGCGGCGAAACCCGTTGTCCCGCCGCATCAAAAAATAACCCCCGGCAACACGACGACCCAGGCGCCGGCGGCCGCCTATCAGAAGGCCCTGCGCGATGCGACCGCGCGCAACCAGCGCGAACGCCAGAACAACAATCGCGCCACCAATACCAACCGGCCCGATACCAATCGGGCCACTATCAACCGTCGTGACAACAACCGCCCCGACAACAGCGCGCGCAGCAATGACCGGCGCGACAACAACGCGCGCGGCAATGACCGACGCGACAACAGCGCGCGCAGCAACAACCGGCGCGACAACAGCAGCAATTGGAACAACAACCGCCGCGACAATCGCGGAAGCTGGCAGGGCCGGTTTAATCGCCGCAACGTCGAGGCGCGGCACCATTACCGCTATCGCGGCGATGCATGGCGCTGGCCAAGCGGCCATTCCTATCGCCGCTGGACGTTCGGCATGACGCTGCCGTCGCTCTTCTGGGGAAGCAATTACTGGATCAGCGACTATTCCTACTATGGATTGGCCTATCCGCCGCCAGGTACCGTGTGGGTGCGCTACGGCAATGACGCGATCCTGATCGACCGTTACAGCGGCGAAATCCTCGAAGTGGTGTACGGCCAATTCTACTAGGCAAAATAATCGACCCTCCCCTTGAGGGAGGGTCGAAAAATTCGAGCACTCGCGAAGAATTTTTCGGGGAGGGGTCTGGCGCCAAAGCTGAGACCCCTCCCCGAATTGCTTGCGCAATTCGACCCTCCCTCAAGGGGAGGGTGGTTTTCTAGACCGCGACTTCCGCCTTGATGTGCGGATGCGCCTGGTAGTTCTCCAGTTTGAAGTCTTCGTATTGGAACCCGAAGATGTCCTTCACCGCTGGATTGATCGTCATCTTCGGCAGCGGATAAGGCTTGCGCGAAAGCTGTTCGCGCGCCTGATCCAGATGGTTCAGGTAGAGATGCGCATCGCCGAAGGAATGAATGAACTCGCCGGCCTTTAGCCCCGTCACTTGCGCCACCATCATCGTCAGCAGCGCATAGCTCGCGATGTTGAACGGCACGCCGAGGAAGATATCGGCGGAGCGCTGATAAAGCTGGCAGGAGAGCTTTCCGTTCGCGACATAGAACTGGAACAGGCAATGGCATGGCGGCAGCGCCATCTTCGGCACATCCGCCGGATTCCACGCCGTCACGATCAACCGCCGCGAGTCCGGGTTCTTCTTGATGTCGGCAATGAGATTGCTGATCTGATCGATCGTACCGCCATGCCCATCCGGCCATGAGCGCCATTGATGGCCATAGACCGGCCCCAGCTCGCCATTCGCGTCCGCCCATTCGTCCCAGATGCTGACGCCGTGATCCTTCAGATATTTGACGTTCGTGTCGCCGTTCAGAAACCACAGCAGTTCATAGACGATGGCTTTCAGGAACAGCTTCTTCGTCGTGACCATCGGAAAGCCTTCCGACAGATCGAAGCGCATCTGGTGACCGAAGATGGAGATCGTGCCCGTGCCGGTGCGGTCGCGCTTCTCCACGCCCTTCTTCAGCACGGTTTCCATCAGATCGTGATATTGGCGCATGGCGTCTTTCCGAATCCGCCGCCACTTTATCGCGCCTGCGCCTCCGCAATCTGCAAATTTCTTTTTGCGGAACCCAATGTCCACAACAGGTTGCAGGGCTTTGGAACACCTTCAAAAATTAAGAAACAGCACCTATATTTAGCGGGTCCGGGCAACCGGACTATGGCGATAAACGGCTGCGTAATAAGCGGACTGGACCCGGGGGCGGTACCCGGCGCCTCCACCAAATGTCCTTCGAAGCCTCGTGCGGAGGAAGATATCTGTGGGGGCGAAACAGGATCGACAGACGTGTAAAGGCTGTTCCTTTCGCTCGGTATGGTATCCGCCGTTATCGGGCTGTCTGTATAGGTGCCAACGACAATGAAATGGCCCTCGCTGCCTAATAGGTAAGCGCAGCCCGGGGAGAGCTGGGCAACAGAATCTCCCCACTTCCTTAGAACATCGTCATGGTCGGCCACCCCGCACCATTGCGGGGCGACCCTGTCATCGCTTGTCAGAAGCCCTCTCGCGTGGTTGCGTTCGCGCAACCGCTATTCCCATCGAGGCTTTCATGACCAACACCGACGCTCTCTTCTCGCCTTACAAGCTCAAGAACCTCTCGCTACCCAATCGCATCGTCATGGCGCCGATGACGCGTTCCAAATCGCCGGGCCAAATCCCCGGCGCGGACGTCGCGGCCTATTACCGGGCGCGTGTCGAAGGCGGCGTCGGTCTTATCCTGACGGAAGGCACGGTGGTGGAGAAATCCGCCTCGAACGATCCCAACATTCCCTCCTTCTTCGGCGAAAAGGCGCTGGCCGGCTGGGCCAATGTGCTCAAGGAGGTGAAGGCGGCCGGCGGCCACATCATGCCGCAGATCTGGCATCAGGGCGTCGTGCGCCACAATGGCAGCGGCCCCTATCCCGATGTGCCGAGCAAGAGCCCTTCGGGCCAGTCGCGCCCCGGCAAGAAGATCGGCGAGCCGATGACCACGAAGGACATCGACGAAACGATCGAGGCCTTCGCCAATGCCGCGCGCGCGGCGATGGACATCGGCTTTGACGGCGTGGAGATCCATGGCGCGCATGGCTATATCATCGACCAGTTCTTCTGGGACGGCACCAACGAGCGCGCCGACAGGTTCGGCGGTGATCTCGCCCAGCGCACCAACTTCGCCGTGGAGATCGTCAAAGCCGTGCGCGCCGCCACGTCGCCCGACTTCCCGATCCTTCTGCGCTTCTCGCAATGGAAACAGCAGGACTTCACCGTCCGCCTCGCGCACACGCCGCAGGAGCTTGAAGGTTTCCTCGCGCCGCTCACCAGAGCGGGCGTGGATATGTTCCATTGTTCGACACGTCGATTCTGGGAACCGGAATTCGCCGAGAGCGGATCGGACATGAATCTTGCCGGATGGACCAAGAAAATATCCGGTGTGCCTACGATCACAGTCGGCTCCGTAAGCCTGAACGGGGACTTCATCACCAATGGCTTTACCGCCAATGCCGATCTCGACACCGGCGCGCATCTCGCGGGCCTCGTCAAAATGCTGGAACGCGGGGATTTCGATCTGGTCGCCGTGGGGCGTGCGTTGATCGCGAATGCCGACTGGCCCAAGAAAGTCCGCGCCGGTCATGTGGATCAGCTAACGCCTTGGTCGCCACAGGCTTTGCAGACGCTCTGACAATTTGCGCATCCCAGCGTTGACTCGTCATTCGCCCCGATTAGTGTCACCACCAATAGGAGCGACATGGCGAAGGACTTTATCGGCTATCAGGCTTTGGCGGATTCCGCATTGCGCGGCGTCGTGCGCGAAGCCTTGCGCCGTATCGAGAAGCAGGGCCTCGTCGGCGCGCATCACTTCCGCATCACCTTCAAGACCGGTTTTCCGGGCGTCGAGATTCCGGATTTCCTGCGCGAACAATATCCCGAAGAGATGATGATCATCCTTCAGCACCAGTTCTGGGGACTGAAGGTGAAGGACAATCATTTCGAGGTGACGCTGTCGTTCAAGAAGGTTCCGGCAACGCTCTCCATTCCCTTCGCGGCGCTGACGCAGTTCGCCGATCCCGGCGTCGCCTTCGGCCTGCAATTCCGCGAAGTGGACGAAGACGGCGAACTCAAGCCGCTTTCCACGCCCGCGCCCACGCCGCTTCCGCAGCCCGTCAAGCACGAGCAGCCCGCGGCGCCCCCCGCCGAATCGAGCGAGGAAAAGCCCCCCGCCGCGCCGGGCGAAGTCGTCAGCCTGGACGCTTTCCGCAAGAAGTAGCGCCGCCCGCGCCGCATGGACTTTTGTCTCTCGCGGACCTAATCCACGGGCGGAAATCCGCAGGCGCAGCCATGACCAAGACCCGCACCGAAACCGATACCTTTGGCCCCATCGAAGTGGACGCCTCCAAATATTGGGGCGCGCAGGCCGAACGCTCGCTGAACAATTTCAAGATCGGCTGGGAGAAGCAGCCCGTCTCCATCGTGCGGGCCTTGGGCATCGTCAAACGCGCGGCGGCCGAAGTGAACATGCAGCTGGGCCATCTCGACAAGAAGATCGGCGAGACCATCGTGAAGGCCGCGCAGGAAGTGATCGAGGGCAAGCTCGACGCACATTTCCCGTTGTCTGTGTGGCAGACGGGCTCCGGCACGCAATCCAACATGAACGCGAACGAAGTGATCTCCAACCGCGCCATCGAGATGCTGGGCGGCGAGATGGGATCCAAGAAGCCCGTCCATCCCAACGATCACGTCAATATGAGCCAGTCGTCGAACGACACCTATCCGACGGCCATGCACATCGCCTGCGCGGAGGAAATCCACCACCGCCTCATCCCCGCGCTGCAGATGCTGCGCAATGCGCTGAACGACAAGGCGCAGGCATGGAAGGCCATCATCAAGATCGGCCGCACGCATACGCAGGACGCGACGCCGATCACCCTGGGCCAAGAATTCTCCGGCTACACGCAGCAGATCCAGAACGGCATCGAGCGCATCGAGCAGACGATGCCCAAGCTGATGGAGCTGGCGCAGGGCGGCACCGCCGTCGGCACCGGCCTCAACGCGCCGGTCGGCTTCGACAAACTGGTGGCCGAACGCATCGCCGCCATCACGAAGATGCCGTTTACCTCCGCGCCCAACAAATTCGAAGCGCTGGCCGCGCATGACGCGATGGTGTTTACCCACGGCGCGATCAACACGGTCGCGGCGAGCATGTTCAAGATCGCGCAGGACATCCGCTTCCTGGGATCGGGCCCGCGTTCGGGCCTTGGCGAGTTGGCGCTGCCGGAAAACGAGCCCGGCTCCTCCATCATGCCGGGCAAGGTGAACCCGACACAGTGCGAAGCCGTCACGCAGGTCTGCACGCGCATCTTCGGCAACCACGCGACGATCACCTTCGCCGACAGCCAGGGCAATTTCGAGCTCAACGTCTACAACCCGGTGATGGCCTACACCTTCCTGCAGAGCGTGCGCCTGATGGCGGACAGCGCGGTGAGCTTCACCGAACATTGTATCGTCGGCATCGAACCGCGCCTCGATAACATCAAGGCCGGCGTGAACCGTTCACTGATGCTGGTGACGGCGCTGGCGCCCAAGATCGGTTACGACGCGGCGGCGAAGATCGCCAAGACCGCGCACAAGAACGGCACGACCCTGAAGGAAGAAGCCGTCGGCGGCGGCTATGTCACCGCGGAAGAGTTCGACAAGATCGTCCGCCCCGAAGAC
>Ga0207657_10000560_pt1 | contig 39490 bp, 32 predicted proteins | sample KBSC33metaG_FD_184316 | JGI IMG/M metagenome (GOLD analysis project Ga0207657, IMG submission 184316) | Corn rhizosphere microbial communities from Kellogg Biological Station, Michigan, USA - KBS C3-3 metaG (SPAdes) (version 2) | ecosystem: Host-associated > Plants > Roots > Rhizosphere > Soil ... | reverse complement strand
CTGCCCTGGAAGCTGGGCACGCCAGCACACGAAAAAAACGGCTAGGTCAAGTCCGCGGAAGGGACGTACTTTGCTGATCGCTTACGAATAAGAGAGGAAGCGCGAGAGAGAGTGGTTGAATCGCTCGGAAAAGCAGCTCATGAACAAGGGTGGGTGTTGCCCAGGAAGGAAGAAAGCAACCTGGAATGGGAGGTTCCTTCAATGCCTCTCTTGATCAAAAGCGGATTCTCTCTGCAAAAAATAAAGCTGGATAAGGAAGGTATTGCAAGCGGAGGCTTTGGCAGTGTTTCTATATTTGAAAATGAAAAGCACGCCAAATTGATTGGCAAGATAGCGAAAAGAAAAATTCAAAATGAGTCGGGAAATATTAGAAATGAGATAAGTGATATTAAAAATGGGCTGGATAAAATTGAGAATGGCCAGACTAATATCAAAAATGAATTAAGCAATATTAAAAATACGCTAAGCGATATTGAAAATGAGATTGTTCATATTGAAAATGGAAGTACTGATATTAGAAAAAATCCAGAAATAATCAAAAAAAAGTTATTCAATATTAAGAGCAAGTTGATGGATATTAAAGATGGAAAAATCGATATTAAGAATGAGATAGACAGCATTAAGATGGATCTTGGAAAGATTAAAGATGATCTAGGCAATACTGTGGATTCTCTGGCCGATGAACTGGCAGGCTACAAAGCCATTTACGATGCTGTTGGTCCCCATCCCAATCTACTGAATGCATATGGAATAGCGCGAGTACCTTATAAGGATGGAGAAATGAAACGCGTGCTATTGACAGATATCGTTCCAGGCCCAACTGGAACGGATGTTTTCGACGCTCTGCGTAAATCCTGGCATGCCAACAAGATTTCCAGCGCGGAATATTGGGGAGCAATCCAATTTATTGGCAAGCGTCTTCTGGATGTAACCGAGCATATGGGCAAGGCTGGAGTGGTGCACAACGACATCAAACCTGAAAATTTTCTTGTGAACGAGAAGACCGGAGAGCCTGTTTTGATTGACATGGGGCTTTTTTCTGTAAAAGGTGAAAAATATGTCGGCCGTACGCCGGGCTTCAACTCACCTGAAGCAAGTCTTAAACAAGGTGTGGATGAACGAAGCGATGTATTTACTGTAGGTGCATCGCTTGTGGATGGTGTAGAGGCTGCCATAAGAGATCCTAATAAGGGGCTATTTAAACGCCAAGCTTATAAGGACCGTGAAGGGAATCTGGTACGTCAACAGGCAAGTTATGCTGTGGAGACTGCTTACACGAAGTTTATAAGCCGTCTCCTGGAGGAGGATAAGGAAAATCGTGTCAATTCCAAAGATGCCAAAGGCCTCGACTTTCTCCAAGCATCTATGCTGGATGATAGTGCCGCTAAAAAAGCCATCAGAGACGCTATTTCGAATGCCCGCGAAGAGGCAAAGAAGCCAATAAAAGAACAATGGAAACGAGCAAGACCTCAAGTTGCTTTGTCGGAAGAGCGTCGTGACAATGCACAAAGGATGCTTGAGGAATTCAAAAATAAGCCGGATCTGGTTGGCTATGCAAGGCTACGCAATGAAAGAAAAGCCTATCCTGATTTGAGAAAAATGCTGGATAAAGGCGGATTGGAGGATTTTCGATGGGACGTTGAACAGGATGTGGCAAGACATGCGGAAGAGTTTGTGGCGAAAGCTTCCTGGTTCAATAATGTGGAAAGAATTTCGGAAAAAGTATCAAAAACGATTAAAGCGGGAGTGGATAAAGATGGTAAACGTTTAGAGAATACAGACCAGAATAGAGACAAAGAGTATAAACGGTCTGTGATAAAGGCTCGACAAGACCTTATTTTCTACGCCAAGGCGGATGATTTACGGCTTTATGCCGATGAGGCAGAAGCATTTTTACGTGAGGCAGGAACTTTGAGAGGGGGGATGAACGATCCCAAGATAGAAAAACTGGTTCAGCAGGTACGGGAACGTGCGGCAGTTGCAAGGCGCATGGTGGAGATTGTCGAGACTGATTTCTCTTCATCCAAGAAACATGAAGATGGGAATATTCGAGATCGTGCACTTGAGTTGGAGCGTCAACTTAGACGTCGAAGATAGTAACCAGTTTAATGCAATAGACTCCCCCTCTTTGGTTTCGCTTGTCTATCAAGCTTGGCACATCATGATGCCGTAGCTGCGAGGGTGAAGTTCATTGCATTAAGGTCAGATGATAATATGACTCGGTTCCAGGCCAAGCCATGAAACTTGCGGGTTTTTGCGGTTCGGCGGGGGAGGCGGCTGCGGAATGATGCATCAATCTGCAGCTACCCCCTGGTTCTTTCCCTCACGCTTGGCTTGATAAAGCGCAGCATCCGCACGCTGGATCAACGATGCCTGCTCCTCGCCTGGCTTTCTCAGCGCTACGCCAGCGCTGAATGTAATCAGCAGGCCTTCATTGCTGTGCATGAAGAGGCGCTTGGCCAGTTGACGCTGCAAGCGCCCGATGGTTTGCATGGCTGCCTCCAGCGGTGTGTCCGGCAACACGATCAGGAATTCCTCTCCGCCGAAACGTCCGATCAGGTCCATTGTGCGCAGGCTGTCCTTCATCACCCGCACCAGGTGGATCAGCGCTTCGTCACCGGCGGTATGGCCGTAGGTGTCATTCAAGCGCTTGAAGTCATCCACATCGATCAGGGCGACGCAAAGCGGCGAATTGCGGCGTTCCGAACGTGCGAATTCACGCTTGAATGCCTCTTCCAGACCGCGCCGGTTCAAACTTCCCGTCAACTGGTCTTCGTGCACCAGTTCGTTCAACTGTTCCAGCTTCGACTCCAATTCCTGTATACGCGCTTGTGCGTCTTGCACTGCCGCTCGTGCGGCAATCATCTCATCGCGTGAACGCAGGGCTTCGCTCTGTACGACCCTGGTATCGTGCATCACGTTTTCCAGGATGCGGTTAAGCTCCAATATCCCTTGGGCCTTGCTGATTTTTTCCGCGTAGCCGCTGATCTTTGCGTGATAGTCGCCGGTACTTTCGGCAACCGTGCCGAGCCGGTCGATGAAGGTGATCATCATGCTCTTCATGCTGACTTTGGCTTCCGCCAGGCTGTGCTTGAGCATGCTTTGCTTGTAGATCACTTCCTTCAGGCTGCGCATTGCATCAAGCAGCGCGGTCTGGTTCAACGGCCCGGACAGCAATTGCTGCACGCTCGCGATCTGGCCGCTCAGCCAGGAATCGTCATCCAACAGTTCGCTGATATTCTCCAGCAGGAGCTTGAAAAGCCGCAGCAGCAACTCCTGTTCTTCAGCCATGTCGGCGCTCTTGCGCTCGATGCGGAAGCAGAACTGCTTAAGGCGTGTGCTGATGTCGTTGAGCGCCGTCTCGCTGACTGCTTCCCTTGCCAAGGCGGCAATTTCGTCGGACTCGCGGGCTAGTTCCGGCGCTGAATGCAGCAGCGAGCTGAGGGCAAGCGTGAGCGTTCTGACCAGCAGATCGCGCAACATGCGGGCTTGCAGGCTTTCGCTTTCTATCCTGTCAGCGAAGGATTTCGGCATACGCACAGCGGACGTAGCCGGCGGTGTAGCGGCAGGAGCGGGATCATCCACCAACGGAATGCCACTGCTCTTTAACGGCGCCGGTTCGACCGGATCGACCAAGGGTCGTTGAGCGTTTTCCGCAACGGGCGATTTTCCGGCTTGTGCAGGACCCGGTGGCTTGGTCTGCTTCAGATGCTTGGCAATCAGTTCGTTCAAGCGCTCGCCGCACTGTTTCCAGTCGCGCTGTTCGAGCGCACGCATGCATTGCTCGCCAAGTTTGGCCGCTTCGTCCGACATTTCGGCGAGGCTTGACGCGAAGTGCGTCAGCACCTTCTCGGCAGATGGCTGGTCCGCTGTGCCGGCGATCTCTTCATAGATTTCGCGATAGGCATCAGGTGTCGGCGCAGTGCGGTGCAGGGCCAAACGTTTGAACGCCTCGCGGGCGATTTCGGCAGGACTTGGACTGGTTCTCTTGTTGTCTTCCATGGCGGTGTTCGCTGCAAGAAGCTTTCGAATGTCCAATCATATTCGGACGAAGCCACTGCCCATGGCCGGATCAATGCTTGAAAGGAGGCTTACTTTAATGTTCTGAATATCGGAGTCATTCCACCAAATGATTCTTGATGGCGTAATGCGTCAATTCCGCGTTGTGCCGCATTTTCATTTTTTGCAAGAGGCGCGAGCGGTACATGCTGATGGTCTTGACCGACAGCGCCAGTTCGCTCGCAATATCGCCAACCGTCTTGCCGGACGCGATCATGACCAGGGTCTGGTATTCACGGTCGGACAGGGTTTCATGCAGCGGCGCGTCGCGATTCTCGTCGCTGACTTGATTGGCCAGTTCCTGTGCAAGGGCAGGGCTGATGTATTTGCGGCCGGCCGCAACCTGACGGATCGCATTCACCAGTTCCGCCGGTGCGCTCTGTTTGTTCATATAACCGGCCGCCCCGGCCTTGAGCGAGCGGATGGCGTACTGGTCCTCGCGGTACATTGACAGCATCAACACCGCGAGCCGAGGCGATTCCTTCTTGATCTGCTTGAGCACGTCAATCCCGCTGCGGTCGGGCATGGAAATGTCGAGCAGCAGTACGTCGCAATCCTCACGCCGCGCCAGACGGATGGCGTCGCTGCCGTTTTCCGCATCGCCTGCCACGATGATGTCGCGCGTGTCGGCGAGGATTTGCCGTAAGCCTTCGCGCACGATCGCATGGTCGTCCGCGATCAGGACTTTGATGATTTCCTGCGTGCTCATAAAACGAATCCTGATTCTTTCATACTGACAACGGAATACGCACCGATACCTTGGTGCCGCCGTTCGGCTCATTGTCGATGCAAAGCTGTCCACCCAATGCATTGGCGCGTTCCATCATGCCGCGAATGCCGAACGATTTCGATTTCAGGTGGTCGTTGCTGGTCATGCCGCAGCCATTGTCGCTCACGTCGAGCCGCACGCTGCGATTGCCGCATGTCAGCCTGACGGTAACGCAAGTGGCGTTTGCGTGCTTGCCGATATTGGTCAGCGTCTCCTGGAAGATACGAAACAGCGCCGTTGCCTGATCGGGATGCAGCGCAATCTCTTTCTTATTCGAGGAAAACCGGCAGGGTATGCCAAGCTGTTTCTCGAATTCCGTCGCCTGCCATTCGATGGCGGCGACGATGCCGAAGTCCAGCATGTTGGGCCTCAGATCGGCAGCGATACGATGCACTGCCTCGATGGAGCGATCGACCAGCGCATCTACATAATCGGCTTTTTCAATCAGCACCGGATCGCCTGTCGGCAACCGCTTTTTCACCAGTGCCAATGCCATCTTGATGGCAGTGAGCGTGCCGCCGAGGTCGTCATGAATCTCGCGTGAGATGCGGGTACGCTCCTTTTCCTTCACCGATTCGATATGCGCGGACAGTTCGGCCAATTGGGCGCGCGAGCGCTTCAGCTCGGCTTTTTCCAGTTTGCCCTGGGTGATATTTGTCATGATGCCTTCCCACTGCACGCCTTGCCCGGGCAAAGGGCGCGGCGTGGAACGGAGGTTGATCCACTTGATGTCCTTCCATTTCTCGATCCAGATCCGCCCCTCCCAGTTCCAGGCCTTCATCCCTGTGGCGGAGGTCGCCATTGAATCAAGGTAAGACTGCCGGTCTTCCGGCAGGATCAATTCCAGAAAGAGCGAAGAATCGGCGCGCAGCCTCTCGGCGGTAATGCCGAGCAAAGCATGGCAGCCCTTGCTGAGATAAGGAAAAGACACGCTGCCGTCCGATCGCAGCAGGAACTGATATACCAAGCCGGGCGTATTCGATACGATCGCGCGAAAACGCGCTTCCGATACACTCAGCGCCTTGGCCGATTCGTGCTGCAAACTGGAGTCGTTGCCGATGGCGATATAGACGGGCGCGTTCGCCGCATGAGAATAGAACAGCCGGAATTCAATCGGGTAGGTGCTGCCATCCTTGCGTCGATGTCGGATGTCAAGTGTGGCGCGCTCCACGACGCCATCGCGCAATGCGGTCAAGGTCTGTTCCAGCAGGGCGGGGGAAAGGTCCGGTGCAAGATCGAGCGGCGTCATGTCGGCCAGTTCAGCCGAGGTGTAATGCAGATTCCGCCGAGCCCTCCGGTTGACTTGCACGAAGTGTAGAGTGGCGCACTCCACAATGTAGATTTCGCTGAACGAACCTTGCATGAGGATGGGCAGCCAATCGGCCTGAAGCCGTCCGGCACTTTTTGTCCCAGCCGCCTTGTGTTCCTTCAGGGGCTGCGATGCAGGGCTGTCAAACACAGGCTTCACGGGTTCTCGTTTCTAATAGAACTTGCGCAAAACCGCCCTAGCGGCGTTGCGCCTCCTTGCCGTACAACTCGTACTGTCCGCGTCGGCGCGCCTTGCTGGAACAATTTTGCGTAAGTCCTACTGAAGGCAACAAAGGGCAGGGACGATGCGAGAAGAAAGACGTTGCGCGGGAACATGGGGCGCGGAAGTTGCATGACTTTCTGCCTTCAAATCTCGGCAATCAAATTAATGGACATACGGAAAATATTGCTTGGGCGACTTTATCATAAGTATTTTCGAAAGCAATCTTGCCCAATGCTGTCGCCGGGCGATGAGAAAGGGCGTTTTGGCGAAGTGCAAGGTTCCTTGCATCCCAAGTGATTACAGTGCTATACTTTCGTTTTACGCGGCTGTAGCTCAGCTGGATAGAGTACTTGGCTACGAACCAAGGGGTCGTGGGTTCGATTCCTGCCAGCCGCGCCATATTGAAAAGCCACCATGTTTTATGCATGGTGGCTTTTTTGTTATCTGCAGAGCAAAGCCAAGAAATGGTTACTGCCGTGTCGGCGGAGGTTGCTCCTCAAATGCAAGAATCGCGCTATCAAGCTCATCTCTCAGCCTGCGCGCAGTGTCAATCTCAATGGTTGTCTCCAGCTCAACTCCAAGTTCAAGTTCGTACCTGAGAGTCAGAAGACTGGGATGCCGCATTTGGGCCGAAATGTCCCGAATGCCTACAATCTGGCCGGCGGCCTTCGTTTCCCTTTGAGGCGAAGTTAATAGGCACTTCACTATGTCCTCAACAAGAGCCGCCGACACGAGAGGCTGCATCGCTAGACCAATTGCTTGCTGCTGGGAGTGGTTCTTGAGGTGCAGTATCACATTGCCGGTTTGCGGATCGTCTGCAACGTGAAAATCATCAATACATTCCAGTTTGGTAATTTCCAAAGTTTTGTCCCCTCCCGAAAATGCTTACGACATGTAGTCATCAAGAATCATTGTTGCAAATACAGGGAGGTGCAATTCGATGAATAGGGGGAGGTAATTCCACCTAATTACCATCCCTATGGCTGAGGGATGGCAGCTCGGAACCGAGGTTTCGCAGGCATTCTTTCCTGGATGCGAGCGCGATTAATGGATAGAGCCTGTTCCGTGACTTCGTAATCTCGCCATAAGGCGACATCAGCGGGCAGGTCATCCGGCCACTTGTTGGTGACATTGAAGCCGCGCGCCAGGCACTCTACATGCAATAAGGCGTACCGGCGCTGCAAGAAGGTGAGCTTGTCGAAAAAGAATTTGACATGACCGGTACCGAGTTTGTATTCGGATGGCTGGCCGTCAAGGCTGAATTTGCCACGGGCAATCGTATTGGGAATGCGTGTCAGCTCACGGTGTTCAGCGAGCAGATGCTGATCGCACAGCTCCGGGGGCGGCACTAGATTAATGCGTGTCATTCAAACGTCGATCCGCTCGGGACAGATCCCAAGCGCTTTAGCGATGCGTGGAAAACTGTCGGAAAGAACAAGAACTTCAATATCGTGCAGCTCATCGGCAACGGTATGAACGCCAGGAAGAGTGGGGAAGGTTTCGCCGTAGACTCTTTGGCATCCTTCCATGCTCCATATCCGTCGCCGATTTCCGCAAGACCGCGTGCCAGGCGCGTCAGAGCTTCAAACGCGTTATCTTCGTGCCTTCAAGCGTCAGATTGGCCATCAGGCCGGCATTGGTCAGCACAAACGCCAGCACTGGGCTGGTGGCTGATGTTACATCAATTGCCCCATTCGCGCCGACTTTCAAGACGGCGACCGAGGCATCGACACCGGCCACCCAACCTTCGCTTTTACGGAAGTTGTCGAGCGCCGTTTGCGTCATGAACAGGAGGATGATTGCTTTTGACTGGGCGCCGATCTGCAGTCCGGCCGAAACCGATGTCAGGCTGTAATAGTCTGCCGTCGCATGGTGAACCTGCAGTGCGCCGTCGCCATATTGTGCACCGACGACGAAACCGGCAGCGATGACCGAAGGGAAAGTCAACACGCCGCTTGCTTTTGCGACCAGTTCGCGCGAGCCATGGACTGTCGCATACAGGCGCGACAGTGTCGCATCCGCATTTGTAGTGATTTCAAGACGCCGCTTGTTTGCTGCCGCCTTGTCATCGGTGTTTACGGTGGGAGTCACCGTAGTCGTGCAGCCGGTCGCAGCCGCTCCAACGAGCATAAGCGACGTTGCTGTTTTCAGCATGAAATCACGTCTTTGCATAAAGACTCCAGCAAAATGAATGGGGGGCTTTTTTGTTACCGCTAGTATGTCTGCTGTATGTGAAAGTCACAGAACTATTGCCATCGTCCTTGATGCGGCTCATTTCTTGCTAAAAAGCTACGCATTTCTGTTCCACGACACCCCAAACTCCAAGCATCGCCAACTGTGACCTGATTTTGATCAATGGAAAATTGTTTTTTCTATTCAATGACTTATCTGGAAATAATGCCGGTTATCCACAAGATTGCGCACAGAGAACGGGGATAACCGGATTTTGAGATGCTTTCTTCGTATGCCGTCGGAGACGGATACTTCAGCGATCCTTGCAAATTCGATTTTCGCCTGCGGGAGCGTAATCAACATGTTCCTTGCTTGAGCAAGGCGTTACCTGCTCGTCGTGCTGCCTCGATGGCTTCATCATAATTGCTCAGAGGTTTGTCCGACGCTCTTTGCATCTCATATACGCAGACGAAGTCTTGCAGTTTTTCGTCGAATTTGAAGACGGCAACGAAGGGGTCCCATTTGCCGCCTCCGGGCAGTTCATGTGCGATCAGGTGGAGCTGGTATTGCCCCAAAATTTCTTCAATCTGCATGAACGTCTCCTTTGCCGCAATCATAAGTAAGGGCTGCGTGCAGGGCCTTGAGCGGCGTCATGTGTGGATAAGCGCGGGGCATCGTTGGCAGTTGCTCGATGCGGATAGCGGCGGCGCAGCAGATTATTGAACAACAGTGCGGCCGCCAACAGGAAAACGGAGTTTATCGCCACGGGCATGAACGCAAAGCGATAGCCGGTATCCAACACTGCCGGACCACCCAGCACGGCAGTGAGCGCCACGGCGCCACTGGGAGGATGCAGGCAATGCAAAGCGAACATTGCCGCGATGGCCAGGGCGGGAGCAATACTCGCGGCCAGCATGGGATCGCCGATGTTTCGTGCGCAGGCTACGCCGATCAGGGCGGAAATGATGTTGCCACCGACGATGGACCACGGTTGTGCAAGCGGGCTGGATGGTACCGCGAACAGGAGCACCGCCGATGCGCCCATCGGTGCGATAAACCAGGGATTCAGATCTCCAAGCGCGACTTTGCTCACTATTTCAGTAAACATCAGTCCGACCCATGCGCCAATGCATCCGACAAGCTTTTCTCGTTTCCTCCCGTTAATCGGCGCCGGGATGAAATGGCGCAGCCATGTCATGAATTTATCCATATTTATTCGTTATCGATCCTGGTGTCTTTGAGGGATAGGAAATTTTACAAAGCCGAAATATATCATGATGTGATACATTTCGGCTTTGCGCGTGTGCTGTATAAATAACAAACCATGGAAAAAATAAAACCAGCACGTCTGGAAAAGAAGCATTACGAAGCGCTGTCGGAATTTCGCTATCAGTTGCGCCGTTTTCTGCATTTCAGCGAGACTGCAGCGAAGGCGGAAGGAATAACGCCTTTGCAATATCAACTGTTATTGCATGTGCGAGGATTTCCTGGCCGTGACTGGGCAAACGTCAGCGAACTGGCGGAGAGGTTGCAGTTGCAGCATCACGGCACTGTGGCATTGTTGTCGCGCTGCGAGGAAGCCGGTTTGGTGAACCGCAAGAAAAGCGAGATCGACCGGCGCCAGGTCGAAGTGCATTTGACCCGCGCCGGCGCGCGCTGTCTTGAACGCCTGGCTGCACTGCACCATGCCGAACTGAAATCGTTGCACGGCACTTTCCGTGTGGCGCGTATTACCGCCTTCAATGATGACGATACAAGCTACTAAAGCATGAACCACACAACTTCCTCTTCCCCTCACATGCCAGACATCGAAAAGCGAGACTATGCGGCGGATCGGCGTCTGCTCCTGATTTCTGCGATCGCGGCCGGTATCGGCATCTGCAGCACGCTGGCCGCTGATGTGCTGCTGAATTTGATCCGCTTGTTTACCAACCTGTTTTTCTTTCAGCAACTTTCGTTTGCTGAGACATTGCCTGCCCGGCACACGCTTGGAGCCTGGGTGATTGCGTTGCCTGTCATCGGCGGGTTGATTGTCGGTTTCATGGCGCGTTACGGCAGCGAAAAAATCCGTGGTCACGGTATTCCGGAAGCGATTGAAGCCATCCTGTTCGGCAAGAGCAAAATGTCGCCCAAGGTGGCACTGCTCAAGCCGCTGTCTTCAGGAATCGTGATCGGCAGCGGCGGGCCGTTTGGGGCGGAAGGGCCGATCATCATGACCGGAGGTTCGCTCGGTTCGCTGATCGCACAGTTTTTCCATTTGAGCGCGGCGGAGCGCAAGACATTGCTGGTGGCGGGCGCATGTGCAGGCATGACTGCGATTTTCGGTACACCGGTGGCGGCACTGCTGCTGGCGGTCGAGCTGATGCTGTTCGAATTCCGGCCGCGAAGCCTTTTGCCGGTGGCGATTGCCTGCGCCGTGGCCGGATTCTTGCGGCCTTTGCTCTTCGAGGCGGGGCCGCTGTTTCCGCTTCATACGGCGCCGGCGACCTTGCCTGCCTTGGTTTCCTGTGTGGTGGCCGGGGTGTTATGTGGCGTGCTGTCGGCGACGCTCACACATGCGCTGTACAAGATGGAAGACCTGTTCGCGAAATTGCCGTTCCATTGGATGTGGTGGCCGGCATTGGGCGGACTTGCTGTAGGCATCGGCGGTTATTTCCAGCCGCGCGCATTGGGTGTGGGTTATGACGTGATCGGAGATCTGCTTAACAATCATTTTGCGTTGAGTGTCGCGCTGTCGCTGCTGACGGCGAAGATGATCATGTGGATTGTCGCGCTTGGCTCCGGCACTTCGGGTGGCGTGCTCGCTCCGTTGCTGATGATGGGGGCCGGACTTGGCATCGCGCTAACTCCGGTTTTACCCGGTGCTACACCCAGCCTATGGGCATTGGTATGTATGGCAGGTGTGCTGGCCGGAGTATTGGGAGCACCGCTGACGGCAATCGTATTCGCCTTTGGTCTTACGCATGACAGCGAGGCGCTACTGCCCTTGTTACTGACTACTACAGTATCGTACGGCTTTAACGTGCTGACGATGCGGCGTTCCATCATGACGGAAAAGATAGCCCGCCGCGGCTTTCATATTTATCGTGAATACGGTGTCGATCCGCTTGAAAGGAAGCATGTCGCGGATCTGATGAGCAAGGAGGTGATGACGATCGATGCCTGCCTTGCAGTGACCGAGGCGATGCAGCGTTATTTCGGGCCGGACCAGAAGCACCGTTGCTACCCTCTCGTGAAAGAGGGGCGGCTTGTCGGCATGATCGAGCGCAGTGCGATAACGAATCCGCCTGTGGCTGCTCGCGTATGCGGCGATTTGTTTATGCCGGAGGAAAAGCCGGTGGTCGCATTCGCGCAAGAGACCGTGCGTACCGTTGCGGCACGGATGGCTGCGCACAAGCTCGAACGGCTGCCGGTGGTCGATCATCCGGAACGCCTGCGTCTGGTCGGCCTCATCAGTCGAAGCGATATCTTGAAATCGAGCGAGGATGTATTTGTGGAAGAGATGGTGCGGGAACGTCTGCGCTGCTAGGACAAGGAGAAGTGTCGGACCACCACAGAATGACGGCTGGTCCGACAGGAACAAGAGTATTCATTTAGTTCAATGAGTCCGATCCGTCTTCGGGGAGAAAGTATCGAAGCGGATCATCTTCGGCGAGTTCTGTCACATAGCTTTCAGGAACAACAGGATCCCAGTTGGGGTTGTTGCGATTGTAATAGGCCGCCATCACCATATCTTCAAAAACGCGAAGATTGGAGGCATTGGCTTTACCTCGCAGATTCAGGGCGGCGCCAGAGGTTTCCTGCATAAGAGAAGCTGTTGATGCGGGATTAGCTTGCCGGAAGAGATTGTGCAGGTTTTGGCTTGCTTCCTTGATCACCGCCTCGAATTGTTTTTCCAGCTTTTGGCTCGCTTCATCGATCGCAGCCTGAAGTTCAGGGGGAATATTATGTTCCTTGGTTTGCATAAATTCTCCATCATGTAATGCTCTAAGTTTTGGGCTGTGTTTGTTTTTCTTTAACTTTTTTCATTCCTGTTACCGGCCAGGATGGCATCGCGCAGCTTCGTAAAAAAGGGCGAGTCAAGACCTTGTCCGCTCTGAAGCATGAAAACGTTTGCGTATTTTTGTCTGATGCTGTTGATGATTTCGTAATTTTCAGTAGCAGTGCCCCTGATATTTTGTTTCAAGGTATCGAGGTCGTTTGCCAGCTCGTTGAGTTGTGCGTCACTAAAGCCCCCTTGGCGAAGGCTTCCGACAGCGCGTTGCACATCGGCGTCCAGATTGTCGTTTCCCATACTATTGAAGACAAGTATGTGCTTTGGGAAATGAATGGGCTGGGGGTAATTCGAATTAGGATGCTCAGCTGGATTAGCCACGAAATTGTATGAAAGGTATGGTATGGCTGCCTGAGCCAGGCGGTGCGCAGTTTGCTGCCACTGACTAGGAAATTGATTGCTGGTGTTATCGAAATTCTGCGTAGCCTGCTGATACTGATGATGGGCTTGAGATCTAAAGTGATCGAAATTCCGTGCGGCCTCTTCCCACTGACTATTGATTTGTTTTCTGAGTTTATTGAAGCCGGTGATATGCGCCATCGGGTCTAAGAAAGTAGAGGGACTTGCAAAAAAGGATGGTCGTGTCGGCGGCGGCGTCTTCCGCGGATTAGATGAGACGCTGGGTTGCGGATGGGAAGTATGCTGCGTATCGTTTGACGAGGTGGCGTTCGAAGATGAAGAATGGTGCTCCTTATGATGCGGTGCGGAGGAGTTCGAAAATGAAGACGAGTGTTCGTTTTGGCGAGGCGTGGATGAAGATGCGTTTGCGTTGTTCTGGAGCGTTTCCGTCATCCGCCTGAACTCGGCAGCGGCTGCATTCAGTTGTTCTACGGCACGCTTCAACTCAGCATTTGCTTGAGCTTGAAATTGCTCGAATTTGGCAGCCTTGGCAGCCACGTCGCGGGGGGCGGAACGCCGCCTTGCAAAAAAACTTTGGTAAAAGGATTTTCGTTCATTTCTCTGTGAGGCTTGCGGTTGGGCGCTGGCTTGGCTCGGTTGCGGACCGGAAGCTTGTTCCGTTTTTTCGGCATTGTTTTTAGAAACAGGCCGGAAACACGATGAAAAAAAATTAGTGATATTAAGCATAGTGTTTTTTGGAATTGATGAGACGTTAAACCCGAATGTATCGCTGTTCCGTATCAGGGGAGCCATGCCCGCTCTTCATGCTTTTGTGGAGAGCCGGATCGTTTCCGCAACCTGTCGAAAAGCTTGCAAAGCACGCCTTTCCTCAAATAGGTGAAACAATCTGGCGGACAGTTCCGTTCTCAGCAAAAAATTGTGAAGTTTGCCTCTTTCATGAGGCTGGAATTTGTTATCTGTTTGATATTGTTTGCAGTAACCGCTGGGCGTCTTTCTATGCGCAGCATGAAATAATTCACGCCACGATGGGGCACTGGACAATGTTCTGCAAACGGATGAAGCGCGGATTCAACCCTTGAGGTAGCGCGTGACGCCACTCTTTATGAGCACGTCTCCCCATGATTCGATGTGATAAATCTCGCCCACCTTGTGCAGCACCACGCCAAATTCTTCACGCAAGCGCATCACATCGGCATCGACGCGTTCCCGGTCATAGCCCGTGAGGTCGGCGATGGCGGAGATTGTCGGTCTTTCCAGCAGGTCGATTGCGGATAGCAGAACGAACAGCTTGCGTGCGTCATGTTCTGGATATTGCGGAACGCCGAACTGGTTTCTCGGATAGTCCATTGCACACCTCTCTGTCGCGTCAACGTGCTCCAAGCGTGTTCGTCATGCGATTGGTTCGATCAAGGCGGAACTGTCATTGCCTGCCTTGTTGACCGCATGGCTGACTCCCCAGACTTGTATGTTGTCTGCAATCAGCGGTTTGAGTAAGGCTTTTAACTGTTCCTGTTGCAGGGGAGCGGAATCCAGCCAGAGACTCCAATCGTTGTGATCGAGCAGCACCGGCATGCGGTTGTGTATCGGGGCCAGCATTGTGTTCGCCTCGGTGGTGATGATGGTGCAGCTTTCCAGTACGCTGCCGTCGGGCATTCTTGTGCTTTCCCACAAGCCGGCGAAGGACATCGGCGCACCATCTTTGAGGGAAATATAGAACGGTTGCTTGGAACGCTGGCCGGACACGGCTTTCCATTCATAAAAACCGGAGGCGGGAATCAGGCAGCGCTGCTTGCGCAGGGCATGGCGGAACATCGGCTTCTCGGCGATGGTTTCGCTGCGGGCATTGTGCAGCATCGGCAGCGACCCGGGATCTTGCACCCAGGATGGAACCAAGCCCCAACGCATGATTTCCCCGGTTCGTTCTTCGGCTCTATCGCGTAAGACGAGAATCCGGCTGCCGGGAGCAATGTTGAAATGCATGCCGGTATCCGGAACGAAGCTGGCGTTGTAGAACTCCTCCAACTGCCTGGGCCGGTGGTTCATGACATAGCGTCCGCACATGTGGTCGATTTTAAAACCATATGCCACCGAATGCATCTGACCGATGTCATGTATTTCCATACAAGCCAAGAGGAATAGGGCATGCAAAAACGCGCAGGGTCGCGGTAAAAAATTCATCGAAAACAGCTTTGCACCGGGGGGGATGGCAATTGATAAGCAGGCATGCTTTTCGCAGCTGACTGATTTTGACGGAAGTAAGGGTCTGCGCAGGAATAAATTGCACAATTTATTCCTGCGCAGACCCTAAGCCTGAAGGAATTTGTGATGAATGTGCATCTCAAGAAACTCTCTGAGCAAGTCATCGTCATCACCGGCGCTACCAGCGGCATCGGGTTGACTACCGCCCGTCGCGCATCGGAGCAGGGGGCGAAGCTGGTGCTTGTGGCGCGCAATGAAGATGCGCTCAAACAGCTTACTTACGAGCTATCCAAAAGCGGCGGGGAGGCGATGTATGTCGTGGCCGATGTCGGCATCGAAGAGGATATGCAGCGGGTTGCCCAGGCTGCGATCGAGCGCTTCGGCAGGATAGATACCTGGGTGAACAATGCCGGCATTTCGATCTTCGGCCGCACTGAGGAGGTCTCGCTGGAAGACCAGCGGCGTTTGTTTCAGACCAATTTCTGGGGCGTGGTGCACGGCTCCATGGTGGCGGTGCAGTATCTCAAGCAACGCGGTGGCGCCATCATCAATATCGGTAGCGAGGTATCGGACCGTGCGGTGCCGCTGCAGAGTATGTATTCCGCATCGAAACACGCAGTGAAGGGCTTTACCGATGCCTTGCGCGTGGAGCTGGAGGAAGAAGGCGCGCCGATCGCCGTGACGCTGATTAAGCCCGGTGCAGTCGATACGCTGTTCGTCGACCATGCGCGCAACTATCTGGAAGTGGAGCCGAAGCTGCCGCCGCCTATTTATGCTCCGGATGCTGTTGCCGATGCGATTCTGCATGCCGCGCAATATCCTACGCGGGATCTTTTCGTTGGCGCAGCCGCCAAGATGATCTCATCAGCCGCGCATTATGCCCCTCGGTTGCTCGATAAATACATGAAGCTGTTCATGTTCGGCCAGCAGAAAACCGACATGCCGGCACGCGACCGCAGCCAGCACAGTCTGTATGGACCAAGTTCTGATTTGTTCGAACGCAAGGGGTACGATGGCCATGTGTTCGAATCCAGCCTGTATACCAAGGCGGCAATGCATCCGAAAACCACCATGGCGCTGATCGCCGGCGCAGGGCTGGCACTGGCAGCCTGGTGGCGAGCGCGAGCACGTCAAGGCGCAACCGCCAGTGCATTCTGATGCATGCTGATGCGTTATGGCTTGTCCATCGATTGACAGGGGGTTAGTCATATGGCCGATTTGAGCAACATGCAACTTTCTCAGATGAAGCGGGTTCTTGAAGAGCGCGGGCAGCAATTGCGCGACGATTTATACCGGGACTTCAGCGAGAAGTACGATCATGTCGATGTCGCCACCGAAGCGCCGGACCCGGGCGATTCATCGTTTGCAAACCTTACGCTTGATCTCAGTAACGCCGAGGCCATACGCGACTTGACCGAGTTGCGTGCGGTGGTGGCCGCGCTTCGGCGTATGGACGATGGCACTTATGGAACGTGCACCGATTGCGGCATCGATATTCCTTTCGAGCGGTTGCAGGTGCAGCCCATGGCGCAACGCTGTGCGCGTTGCCAGCAGATGTGGGAAAAGACGCATGGCAACGCGGGGCGTGGGGCAACCTTGTAAGTACTCGCGCATAAGCGAACAAGGCGCTACACCGATGTAGAATCGAATCATGACAAACTCTTGACTGAAGGGAAATCATGGACGATACGCTACGCAGCTTGTTGCAAAAGATGCCGAAGGCTGAACTGCATATTCATATCGAGGGATCTCTCGAACCGGAACTGATCTTTGCATTGGCCGAACGCAATGGTGTCAAACTTAACTATCCGTCGGTCGATGCCTTGCGGCGCGCTTATGCATTCACCGACTTGCAATCCTTCCTGGACATTTATTACGCCGGGGCCAGCGTGTTGTTGAAGGAGCAGGATTTCTACGATATGACCTGGGCCTATTTGCAGCGGGCGCGTGCCGATAACGTCAAGCATGCGGAGATATTCTTCGATCCGCAAACGCATACCGAGCGCGGCGTGACGTTTGAGACTGTGATCAAAGGCATCGACCGCGCACTGCAGGATGCCCGCAGCCAATGGGGCATGAGCGGCGCGCTGATCATGTGCTTCCTACGCCATCTTTCCGAGGAGGATGCGCTCAAGACGCTGGAGGAAGCGCTTCCGTGGCGCGGCAAGTTCATCGGTGTCGGTCTCGATTCATCGGAACGCGGCCATCCGCCGGAAAAGTTTGCCCGCGTGTTTGCACGCTGCAAGGAACTTGGCTTGCACCTGGTGGCGCATGCAGGCGAAGAAGGCCCGCCGGAATATATTCGCAATGCGCTCGATGTGCTGAAGGTGGAGCGCATCGACCATGGCGTGCGCTGTCTGGAGGACGCGGAGCTGACCAGGCGGCTTGCGCAAGAGGGCGTGGCCCTGACGGTGTGCCCGCTGTCCAACATCAAGCTGCGCGTATTCGATCAGACGAAGGACCACAACCTGTTGAAGCTGCTCGATGCCGGGCTGAGAGTGACAATCAATTCGGACGATCCGGCTTACTTCAGTGGTTACGTCAACGAGAACTTCATCCAGATGTTCGAAGCGCTGCCGCTGGGGCGCGAGCATGCACGGCAGTTGGCGCGTAACAGCTTCATTGCTTCTTTCCTCGATCCGTCGGCGAAGCAGCGCTTGCTCGACGAAGTCGATGCCTGTTTCGCCTGACGATGCTTACCCAATCCTTGCGTATGACCCTGCGCGACTGGCGCGCAGGCGAGTTGCGTTTCCTGTTGGTCGCGCTCATCGTTGCCGTGGCCTCGCTGTCTTCGGTCGGATTCTTCGTTGACCGTATGCGGGCCGGATTGAATCGCGATGCGCATCAGTTGCTCGGCGGTGATCTTGTCGTCAATGCCGATCAACCGATTGCAAATGCGTGGCGCGTCGCAGCGCAAGAGCGCGGTCTGCACATTGCCGAAACGGCCGCCTTTCCCAGCATGGCGATTGCCGGGGAGGGCGACAATGCTGCATCGCAATTGGCAGCGATCAAAGCCGTTACCTCCGCTTATCCCTTGCGCGGCAGCATGAAACTGGCGGGGCCGGATGGCAGCGATGTCGAGACGCATGACATTCCGGCGCGCGGTACCGTGTGGGTCGATGCCAATCTGTTGTATGGGCTGAATCTTAAGGTCGGCGATCAACTCAGGCTTGGCGATAGCGCTTTCCGCATCGCACAGGTGATCTCGATTGAGCCTGACCGTGGCGCGGCCTTCATGAGTTTTGCGCCGCGCGTCATGTTGTCCATGGACGATCTGGCTGCGACCAATCTCATTCAGGACGGCTCGCGCGTGACCTATCGTTTGCTGGTGGCAGGCAGTTCGCGGCAGGTGGCGTCTTTCCAGCAATGGCTGAAGGAGACGATCGAGAAGGGCGGAGTCAAGGGCGTGCGCCTGGAGTCGCTCGAATCCGGCAGGCCGGAGATGCAGGCCACGCTCGATCGTGCCGAACAGTTCCTGTCGCTGGTCGGATTGTTGTCGGCCATGCTAGCTGCGGTTGCTGTGGCGATGGCCACACGCCGTTTCGTGCAGCGCCATATCGATGCCTGCGCAATGCTGCGCTGCCTGGGAATGACGCAAAACCAGGTCACGATGCTGTATCTGATCGAATTCATGGCAGTCGGTCTCGTCGCAAGCGTGCTGGGCGCGCTGGTCGGTTTTGCCGCGCACTTTGTGTTGCTGGAATGGTTGGGCCGGCTTGTGACGAAAGTCTTGCCACCGGCGACTTGGTTGCCGGCGGTGCAGGGTATCGCTACCGGCTTGTTGTTGCTGGTCGGTTTCGCGCTGCCGCCGCTGCTGCAGTTGCGCAATGTACCGCACATCCGCGTGATTCGTCGCGAGCAGGAGATGCCGCAGCCGGCAACGCTTGTGACCTATGGGCTGGGTTTGGCCGTTTTCCTTGCCTTGCTGTTGTGGCAGGCCGGTAATCTTAAACTTGCCATGCTGACTGCGGGTGGTTTTGTGGCAGGGCTGATCGTGTTTGCAGTGATTGGTTGGTTCGCGGTCAAGTCCTTGCGCTGGACACGCGGCGGGGTTGATCATCCGCCATGGCGATTCGCGATTACGGCCTTGCAGCGTCGCCCCGGAACGATCGTATTGCAAATCGTTGCGCTTGCGCTCGGCTTGATGGCCTTGCTGCTGTTGACAGTGATTCGCGGCGACTTGGTCGATGCCTGGCGCAAATCGACGCCGCCGGATGCGCCGAATCGTTTCGTGATCAATATCCAGCCCGACCAGAAGGCGGATATTGAAAAGCGGATGAGTGACAATGGCATTGCACAGCCGCTGCTGTATCCGATGATTCGCGGCCGCCTGATTGCAGTGAACGGCGCACCCGTGGTGCTTGGCAATTATGCTGACGACCGGGCGCGCCGATTGGTCGATCGCGAATTCAATCTATCGACCATGCGCGATGTGCCACAGCAAAATCAGATCGTTGTCGGGCGCTGGTATGACGACAGCAAGCCGGAAGCTTCCGTCGAAGAAGGCTTGGCCAAGACACTGCATCTGAAGCTCGGCGACAGATTGCGTTTCGATATAGCAGGCCGGCAAGTGGATGCACCGATCACGAGCCTGCGCAAGCTGGAGTGGGGTTCAATGCGCGTGAACTTCTTCGTGATCCTCAATCCTTCGCTGATGACCGGCATGCCGCACACCTGGATCACGGCTTTTCATCTGCCGAAGGAGCAAGGCGCGTTTGCAAGCGAACTCGTGCGCGACTATCCCAACCTGACGGTTGTCGATGTCGGCAGCATCATTCGTCAACTGCAGGAGGTGCTTGATCAGGTGGTTGGCGCTGTCGAGTTTCTCTTTTTGTTTACGCTGGCTTCAGGCGTGCTGGTGCTGTATGCGGCACTGGCCGGTTCGCAGGACGAGCGCATACGCGAGGCCGCCTTGCTGCGTGCGCTTGGTGCTACGCGACGGCAGTTGTCGCAGTCGCAGCGCATCGAGTTTGCCTTGCTGGGAGCGTTAGCCGGCTTGCTTGCCGCCAGCGGCGCGGCGGTGGTCGGCTGGGCGCTGTCCAGATTTGTTTTTGACTTCGAGTGGACCTTCAGTCCTGTCGTGTGGCTGGCCGGTCTTCTGCTTGGCGGCATATGCGCCTTTGTCGGCGGGTGGGTGGGCTTGCGCAATGTTCTGCGGCAACCACCTTTGCAAACACTGCGCGGCTCTTAATTCCCTCTTTCTTTCCTTCCCGCATCGCTGATAACGCGAACTTTAATGAAGATTAAAGTTCGCGATCTCTCTTCGTGCTCTTGCGCAAGCTTTCCTCGCGTTTGCATATCTATGCTGAAACCCAATGGCATCTCAGTGCATTGTAGGGTTCCTTCTCCCTGTAGGGGGAAGGAACCTTACGGAGCGCTGCTTAAACGCAATTCATAAATCTGGCTGAAACAGGTAAGTAAGGGAGCGCGATGTGCACTAATACCGACTACACTGGATTGGGGAGCTACTAACGGTCTGCACAAATTCCTTTATCTATCGGTCCAGGTTGATGCGTGTCAAAACAGACGAAAGGAGGGAACGTAGAGTTGTAGTTAAGATAAGCAACCAGTGGCCCTGCGCAGCAAAAACACGGAATGAATACCAGTCTCTGCGCTTCCGTGGAAAAGGGCTGCGTCGCTTGCACAGCGGCCGTTCCGCGGCGCTTGTTCCGTTGGTTTGTCAGGCCGCTGACATATCGCATCCAGGCATCGAATCCAGGCTTCCTTAAACATAGCAAACGCCATCAAGACGCATTGACGTTACGGCAGATTTTTTATTACGTGGAGTATTCATATGCACTTCGATTCAAAGGCATCTATCAAACGATGGAGCGCAATTGCCGTTTTGCCCTGGGTGACCGCTTGTACATCAACGGCGCCAGGCATGCACATCGATCAAAGAAGCTCCTATGAGTCGTCGGGTTCCTCCACGTCTTCGAAGGCGGGCGGCGTGGAGAATCCCAATGCGGTGCTGAAGCCGATTACCGCACAACTGGTCAAATCCGAAAATGAATTTCGCGAAAAGCAGGTGACGCAGGACATTTCGGCCTTGCTCGGCAAACCGGCCCCTTACAAGATCGATTCGGGTGATGTGCTGTCGATCGTCGTTTGGGATCATCCTGAACTGTCCAACACCGCCACGGTGCAGGCAGGTGCATTTGGTGGCGCCGGTGCCGATGCGGCGGTTGCGGCCACGACCGCGCCGCCGGCAGGCTTCATGGTGGATCACGATGGCACGATTCAGTTCCCGTATGCGGGAGTGATGAAGGTCGCCGGATTGACGCAGGATCAGGCCAGTGCACAGCTTGCAGGCAAGCTGTCTAAGTATCTCAAGAATCCCAAGGTTACCTTGCGCGTGCAGTCGTATCGCAGCAAGCGTGTCTATGTCGATGGCGAGGTGAAGACGCCGGGGCTGCAGGCCATCAACGATATTCCGATGACGTTGATCGAGGCGATCAACCGTGCCGGCGGCATGTTGCCGACGGGCGATCAGAGTCGGGTGGTGGTCAATCGCAGCGGCGTGAACTACCAGATCAATTTGCCGCAGCTCGTGCAGCGCGGTGTCAATCCCGCTTCGATCCTGTTGCACGACGGCGATGTGGTCAGGGTGCGCTCGCGCGATGAAAGCAAGGTCTTCGTCTCCGGCGAAGTCATCAGCCCGCGTGCGCTAACGATGCATAACGGCCGCTTGACGCTGAACGAGGCATTGGGCGAGGCGGGCGGCGTCAATCCCATCAGCGGCGACGGCAGTCAGATCTATGTGATACGCCGCAACGCCAGCGATCAAGTCGTCTATCAGCTTGACGGTAGCACTCCTGGCGCGATGGCAATGGCGGAGAGCTTCGAGCTGAATCCGAAGGACGTGGTGTACGTGGCGGCCACGCCGCTGGCGAACTGGAATCGCACGATCAGCCTGATCTTGCCGAGCGCATTGTCCGGTGCTGTCGGCGCAGTGACTCCGGCAACGAACAGATGACGAGCATGTTCTTGTGCGGCGACATTCTCCGCATCTGCACCTATTGCCTCCCGAATACGGCAGTTGCGGGTGCGGCGTCTGTTGCGGCCAAGCTCGTTTGACTATCTAACACTCTTCTGAACGCTTCTAACATGAATCAACAATCCATACCACTATTGGCCGGGCCTGCGGGCATGCGGCAAGACGAAGAAGAAATCGGATTGGCGACCTATTTCGACATTCTTTGGGAAAACCGCTGGCTGATCGCAAGCATCGCTTTCATCGTCACCATGATCGGGGCAAGCTATGCGTTTTTGGCAAAACCGGTCTATGAAGCGAACATGCTGCTCCACGTGGAGGAAGAGGGACAGAAGGAATCGAAGAACATCGTCGGCGATCTGTCATCGATGTTCGATGTGAAAACCTCGGCTCTCTCGGAAATGGAACTGGTGCGTTCGCGCCTGGTGATATCGCGCGCGGTCGATAACCTGCGCTTGTATATCCATGCGGACCCGAAGCGATTCCCTTTGATCGGCACGTGGCTCTCGGGCTATAACAAGCAAATATCGACACCGGGCATTCTGGGTTACGGCGGTTACGGCTGGGGTGCGGAGAAGATCGATGTCGCCGTATTCAATGTGCCGGATGCGATTCTGAATCGTGAATTCGTGCTGACCACGGAACGCGATGGACAGTATCGCGTCACCCAGAAGGACCTGGGCATCGAGTTCACCGGCAAGGTCGGCGTGCCGGGCGTTTTCGATACGCCCAAGGGGCAGATCGAACTGCACGTGGACAAGCTGGCCGCTAAGCCGGGCGCGCAATTCCTGTTGAGCCGCAGTTCCCGGCTGGGCACCATCGAATCGATCCAGACTTCCTTGCGCATTACCGAACAGGGCGGCAAACAGTCCGGCATCATCGGTGCGACTTTGCAAGGCTCGGACCCGCAAGAGATCTATGCGGTGTTAAACGAGATCAGCAAGGAATACGTGAAGCAAAACTCTGCGCGCAAAACCGAAGAGGCCGAAAAATCGCTGGCTTACCTGAACAAGCAACTGCCCGAGATCAAGTCGCAACTGGAACAGGCCGAGGCAAAGTACAACGCCTTCCGCAACAGTAACGGCACGGTCGATCTGAGCGAGGAAGCGAAGATCACGCTGCAGCAATCTTCGGCCGCCAAGGTGAAGAAGCTGGACTTGCAACAGAAACGGCTTGAGCTGCTGACGCGCTACACGTCGGAACATCCTTTGGTTCAGGGTATCGACAGCCAGCTCAAGGAAATCAATGGCGAGATCAATACGATGCAGGAGCGCATCAAGAATTTGCCGATGATCGAGCAAAACCTGGTGCGCCTGACGCGCGAAGTGAAAGTCAATACAGACCTTTACACCGCGCTGCTGAATACGGCGCAGCAACTCAAGCTGATCATGGTGGGCAAGGTGAGCAATGTGCGTCTGATCGATGCACCGATGCTGCCGGAAAAACCCGTCAAGCCGAATCGTCCGGTGATCCTGGCGCTTGCAGTGCTGGGCGGCTTGTTCCTCGGCGTGCTCGTTGCATTCTTCCGTAAATCGCTCTATGGCGGCATCGATACCCCGGAGCAGGTGGAGCGTGCGATTGGCGTGCCGGTCTATGCCACCATCCCGCACAGCAAGAGGCAGAAGGAGCTGTATCAGCAAGTCAATGCAAAGCAGCAGCGCGTGCCTCTCTTGGCTGCGGTAGCGTCGGAAGATGCCGCCATCGAAAGCTTGCGCAGCTTCCGCGCGGCGCTGCAGTTCTCGATGCCGACCTTCAGCAACAACATCGTGCTGATTTCCGGCGCCACGCCGGGCATGGGCAAGTCCTTCGTGTCGGCCAATCTGGCGGCGCTGATGGCGGCGACCGGCAAGCGCGTGTTGCTCATCGATGCCGACTTGCGCAACGGCCTCTTGCATTTGTACTTCGGATTCGGCAGGCAAGACGGTTTGTCGGATGTTATTGCCGGGGCGCGCATGCCGGAGCAGGCGATTCATCGCAAAGTGATCGAGAACATGGATTTCATCTCGACCGGCACCTTGCCGCCGAATCCGGCAGAGCTGTTGCTGCGTCCTGCATTTGGCGCGATGCTGGAGAAGCTGTCCAAGGAATATGACATGGTGCTGATCGATGCGCCGCCCATCCTGGCAGTGGCCGATACACTGATCATCGGCTCGCATGTCGGCGCCATCTACATCACGACCCGGGCCGGCATTACCACACCGGGCGAAATCAATGAGTCGTTGAAGCGTCTGGCGCAGGCAGGTCTTTCTGCGAAGGGTGTGTTGTTCAACGACTTGAAGACGCGCCCGGGGCGCTACGGCTATGGTTACAGCTATGGCTATGGCAATGCGTCCGGTGGCGACACGCCGTTGATCGAAGCGCGCTGAACGAATGCTTTACTTGCAGCCCATGCAAACGGCGCATTCACGCCGGTTGCATGGGCTTTTTCTTGCCGCCTGGCAGCGCCTGCATGGCGAGTTCAAGTGCGCCATCCTCGTGGCAATCCAATGCATAACCGCCGTTTCGGCACGTATTTGCAACATCGATATTTCGTTCCAACCGGTATTTGATCACTTCATAACAAAGATCAAAAACTTACTTCGGTTCGCGTCATATTTTTTTACAGATGGAAGCAAGGTGCATTCGGCAGCATGTGGGAATGCGAAATGGAAGTGGATCAAGCGAGGGTATATAAGAAGAAATGTTTATCGATACAAGACGGGTTGAACAAGGCATGGTCGTGGATACGGCCGTGTGCATCATCGGCGGCGGTGTGGCGGGTATTACGCTGGCGATGGAGCTGGACAAAAAGGGGATCGATGTCGTTCTGCTGGAAAGCGGCGGGTTTAATCCCGACGACGATACGCGCGATCTTTACCGCGGCGAGGACGTGGGGGAGTGGCGTTATAACTTCGCCGACGGCAGCCGCAGCCGTTTTTTAGGCGGCAGCAGCAATTGCTGGGGCGGCTGGTGCCGGCCGCTCGATCCATGGGATTTCGAGAAACGCGACTGGATCGCTTACAGCGGCTGGCCATTCGGATTGGATGAACTCACGCCGTATTACGAACGCACGCATGCGCTGCTGAAACTGGGGCCGAATAATTTCGATCCGGAATTTTGGGAGCGTTCCATCAATCGCTCCGATGTGCGCCGCATTCCGCTCGTTACCGGCAAGGTGCGAGACACCATTTCGCAATTCAGCCCTCCGGCGCGCTTTGGAAAACTGTACCGCGATACCTTGAAACGCTCGCAAGGGGTGCGCGTATTCCTCTATGCCAATGCGACCAATATCGATACTGATCGCATGGGGAAAACCGTTTCGCATATCGACGTGGCGACGCTCACAGGACGCCGCATGAAGGTGGCAGCCAAACTGTATGTGCTTGCCACCGGCGGCATCGAAAACGCGCGTCTGCTGCTCGCTTCGAACAAGGTGCTTCCGAACGGGCTTGGCAATGGCCATGATCTGGTCGGCCGTTTTTTCATGGATCATCCGCGGCTCTTTAGCGGCAGCATCAAATTCACCAGACAATGGACGCGCAACAAGCTGTCGGACGTAAAGTATCACTACCAGAATGCGGCTGTCGCCGCGCATGGCACTTGTATCGCACATCAATTCGCATTGACGCCCGAGACCTTGCGGGAAGAGGGCTTGCTCAATGCGCGTGTCTGGTTCTCCTCGGTGTTTCCTGGCGAGGGCAGTGAAGGCGCGCAGGCGCTTTTCCGCTGCAAACAAGCGCTCCTGAAGAAGGAGCAGGCAGGCTGGAGTTTGACCAAGGATTTGCTGACGATGATGGCGCATCCACTCGATACCCTGGGCTACGGCTATACGCGCTTGTTTCAACCGCGCTGGCTGATACAGGGTGTGACGTTTCAGTTGATCGTGGAACCCGAACCCGATCCTGACAGCCGCGTGATGTTGTCGCCTTCGCAGAAGGATCAGCTCGGCATGAACCGTGTGCGGGTTGACTGGCGCCTTACGCCGCGTGTCCAGCGCACGTTCGACCGCACACTGGCGCTTCTTGCAGAAGACATGCGTCAAAGCGGCGTCGCACAGGTGAAGCTGGACCCGCCGATCGAAGGCGAGAAATGGCCTCAGGATCTGGAAGGCACCTGGCACCATATGGGAACGACGCGCATGCACGATTCGCCCAGATATGGCGTGGTCGACCGCAACTGCCTGGTGCACGGCATGAGCAATCTTTTCGTCGCTGGCAGTTCGGTATTTCCGACAGCCGGCGCGAACTTCCCGACCATTACGCTGGCCGCGCTTGCCTTCAGGCTGGCAGAACATCTGGCGAAGGAGGTGCGCAGCGCAACTTCCACTTTCTCGATGGAGGCGGCATAGACATGCCTCTTACAAGCGCGGGCGGCGGCATCGCCCGCGCGGGAATGCGTGCCGAGACGCTTGAACCGAGCGCGCTTCCCTGCTCGCCGCATGCTCGCGGCATCGACCGATTCCGGCTCCAATAAGCGTTGATGGTTGCCGGCCGTTCGCTTGCCGCGATGTCTCCACTTCACATCAGCGAATCACGAACATGAGCACTAACAAAACCATTCTGGTGACCGGCGCGGCCGGCTATATCGGCTCCCACACCTGCGTCGAGCTTCTCTCGGCCGGATATTCCGTCATTGCGGTCGATAACCTCAGCAACAGTTCCGCCGAATCGCTGCGGCGCGTCGAACGTATTACCGGACACGTGATTCCTTTCTACGAAGCCGACGTGCGAGACAGATTGGCGCTCAATGCCTTGCTGCGCGCACACCCTGTCGATGCCGCCATTCATTTCGCCGGCCTGAAAGCAGTGGGCGAATCGGTGGAGAAGCCTCTGGTGTATTTCGAGAACAATGTCGGCGGCACCATCGCTTTGCTGCAAGCCTTGCAGGAAGCGGGCGTAAAGCATTTTCTGTTCAGTTCGTCGGCGACTGTTTACGGCGACCCCGAAGATGTGCCGATCAAGGAGAGCGCCCGCCTGTCAGTCACGAATCCATATGGCCGTTCCAAGCTCATGGTGGAACAGGTGCTCGAAGACCTTGGCAAATCCGATTCTTCATGGGCGATCGGCGCGTTACGATACTTTAATCCGGTTGGCGCTCACCCCAGCGGGCTGATCGGAGAAGATCCACGCGGCATTCCAAACAACCTCATGCCTTTCATCAGCCAGGTCGCCGTCGGACGACGTACGCATCTTTCGGTGTTCGGCAACGATTATCCGACTCCCGATGGCACAGGCATACGCGATTACATTCACGTGGTCGATCTCGCATTAGGCCATCTTGCCGCGCTCGCGGAACTGTTTCGCTCCGGCCGCAGCTTCACGCTCAACCTCGGCACTGGTCGCGGCTACAGTGTGCTGGAGATGATGCGCGCCTTCGAACGGGCAAGCCAAAGGCAAGTGCCTTACAAGATCGCCGAGCGGCGTCCGGGCGACATTGCAGTGTGTTATGCAGATCCCATGCAAGCATGGAAGTTACTCGATTGGCGTGCGAAGAAAGGGCTGGAAGAAATGTGCGCCGACCACTGGCGCTGGCAAAGCATGAACCCGCATGGCTACGAGGGATAAGTCTGGATATTTAAATGAGTAATCTCATTCCCATTCTGCTCTACCATCGCATCGACAATGAAAAGCTTGTCACGTCGACGCCGCCGCAGGTATTCCAGAGACATCTGGAACTAATGAAGGAGCAGGGGTGGCGTGCTCTGTCGGCGGAAGAGTTCACGCATATCGTTCAGGGGCGGCGTCCTGCGCCGCTGCGTTCTTTCCTGATCACGTTCGATGATGGGTATGAGTCTGTGTACAAGGCAGCGCTGCCAGTGTTGCGCCGCTTGAACTATCCCGCTATCTGCTTTGTCGTGACGCGCTTCATGCGCGCCCCGCGCAATGGGGAAGGGCCGCCGGCGGATGTGGAGCCGGACAAGTTCATGTCATGGGATCAAGTGCGTGCATTGCAGGAAAGCGGATTGTTCGACTGTCAGTCGCACACTCATGCACACGACGATTTTCGTGGCAAGCCGTTTAACGTCATCAAGAATGACCTGGACCATTCGCTTGCCCTGCTGATGCAGGAGTTGCGATTGCCAAGGCGGCATTTCCGCCATCTTGCCTGGCCTTGGGGAATGTCGATGCCGGAATGGCGCACGGCAGCGCGCGATCTCGGGCTGCGTTATCAATACGGCGTGTCGCGTCTATCGTTCCGCTCCACCGTTGCGCATGATGCCATCCCGCGCACATGTTTCGACGGCGTGCCGATAAATCGGCTTCAATGGCAACTTAGGTTGCAGACGGGAGCTGTTGCTCCCTTGTGGGAACGTGCCTATTTTTTCGGCAAGAGATTGCGAGATTTCTCGCGTCTGCTTAATCGTGTTGCTTGATTTGACTTTTCCTGCATGCGATAACTACTTGCTCCTTGCATCACAAGTCTTGCCGCCAATGGGCAAATGAACATTGGCATTTCCGCATAGGCTTTAATCAACGTTGATCTTTTACAAGGCCGGCTAAATGCCGGCCTTGCCGTTTCTGCAGCAAATCCCATTGCCTGTCTCGCAAATAACGTTGCGGCTTCACCACTAAATGGTAATAGCTTGCAAATTCCACTGGAAAAATTTCCCCAAATCCAGAAATTTCTCGGAACCAATTCCTCTAGGCAAGCCTCTGAGCTGCGTTGCCGTTGAGAACGTGCGACACATTTTGCTAATAAATGAGGAAATCAACGTGTTTAAACTGTCTTCTCACCGATATTCGCTCTCGCTCTCCTGTTGTGCTTGCGCCATCCTGTTTCTCTCTGCTTGTGGCGGAGGCGAGGCGGTGGCGGATACCGGTCAAACAGTATCCGCTGCAAGCGCTCAAGCTCCTGCATCTACCAACGCTATTCCACAGCCTGCTGCTTCTGGCGCAACCAAATCGCCTTACGGCCAAAATGCTAGCAACTATGAGCTGACGTTCTCCGAAGAGTTCGACAACGGCTTTGACAGCAAGCTGTGGAATGACCATATCTGGTATGAGTCCGCCAACGCCACCAAGAACTACACCGTTGAAAACGGCGCTTTGAAGATCTGGCCGCAACGCGATGGAAGCGGCAAGTTCTTCAACCGCACCATCGATACCGACGGCAAGTATTACCAGACTTACGGCTACTTCGAAGTGGAAGCGAAGCTCCCTGCAGGCAAGGGCACATGGCCGGCGTTCTGGTTGTTCAATCACATCGACAGCCGCCGTCCTGAAATGGACATCATGGAAGCGTATGCCGGCGGCGAAGGCTGGAGCTATAAAGATTCTTCCGGCGTTGCGCGTCCTAATGTTTACTCTGCCACCGTATGGAAGGGCGATAAGGAAGGTCAGCAAGTCGGCTTCAAGATGTATGACGCCAAAGTGGACTTGTCATCGTCATTCCACAAGTATGCAGTGAAGTGGGAGCCTAACAAACAGACTTACTACTTCGATGGCAAAGAAGTGCTCACTGTGAATGTGGCGATGAAAGATCCCATGTACATCATGCTTGACCTCTGGTATGGCAGCGCAGCCGGCCAACCGGATAACTCGACTCCGCAGGGCAAGAGCAATTCGTACGAGATCAATTACGTCCGCGCCTGGAAACTAAAATAATAAGATGCGAAAGTAAATACCATAATCATGAAAAAGCCGGCAGCATGCCGGCTTTTTTATTTTCGTTATTTTCTGCATTGGAAAGCGCGCAATGACGCATTGATTATTTTCGCAATTGAATTATTAAAAATAAGATTGCACACAATTATTCATGAACAAAGTTCCTATCCTTCTCGAAAAATATTTTCCAAAAACAAGCATGTATTTCGGAACCATTTCCGAGCGGCATTGCTCTCAGGAATGCTTGTTCTTGAGAATGATCAAGAGCGGTTAATAGGAAAGGGGAACTAAATTGGCACACACTAAATTTCATCGCTTATCTCTCGTAACCTTGTCCTGCGCTTCGGTATTGCTTACTGCGTGCGGCGGCGGATCTGATACCGGCAATTCCGCCACTGGGGCCGATACGTCTGCCTCCTTGCAAAGCGCTGCTTCGGGTAGCGTGCCGGGTTCGAGTCTGGATTCAACTATCAAAACTGCACTTTCGTCTACGCAATTGCCGGCTCCGGCAGTAGCCGCAGTGAATTCGGCGGCAGCGGCAGCGGCTGCAGCGGCAGCTTCCGCCGCCTCCGCCGCGAAGCCCACTCCTACGCCGGCACCCGCACCCGCACCGGCTCCTGCACCTGCATCGAAACCGGCACCAGCACCAGCACCGGCACCGGCACCGGCACCGGCACCGGCACCGGCACCGGCACCGGCACCGGCACCGGCACCGGCACCAGCACCGGCACCAGCACCAGCACCAGCACCAGCACCAGCACCGGCAGGACCTTATGGTCAGGACGCCAGCAAGTACACGCTGTCATTCTCCGAAGAGTTCGAGAACGGTTTCGATAGCAAGATGTGGAATGACCATATCTGGTATGAGTCCTCCAACGCCACCAAGAACTTCACTGTTGAAAACGGTTCTCTGAAGATCTGGCCGCAACGCGATGCAAGCGGAAAGTTCTTCAACCGCACCATCGATACCGACGGCAAGTATTATCAGACCTACGGTTACTTCGAAATGGAAGCGAAGCTCCCTGCAGGCAAGGGCACATGGCCGGCGTTCTGGTTGTTCAATCACATCGGCAGCCGCCGTCCTGAAATGGACATCATGGAAGCGTATGCCGGTGGCAATGGCTGGGGTTATACAGACTCTTCCGGCATCGCGCGTCCTACTGTTTATGGCGCAACTGTATGGAAGGGCGATACGGATGGTCAGCAAATGGGCTTCAAGATGTATGACGCCAAGGTGGACTTGTCGTCGTCATTCCACAAGTATGCAGTGAAGTGGGAGCCTAACAAGCAGACCTATTACTTCGACGGCAAGGAAGTGCTGGTGGTCAACGTCAGCATGCCTGACCCGATGTACATCATGCTCGATCTCTGGTACGGAAGCGCGGCCGGTCAACCGGACAACTCCACACCGCAGGGCAAGGACAATTCTTATGAAGTGAAGTATGTGCGTGCCTGGAAATTCAAATAAGGCATAAACAGCGCATGAAAAAAGAGCCGGCAGCGATGCCGGCTTTTTTGTTTGTGATGACAGGATAGGAAAATTGAGACTGCTCAACTACAAGCTGGGAGAAAACAGAAATCATTGAACGTCTTGTTCATGCCTACACCATGCGCCTGTCATCCTGCTTTTTCATTGTGATTTTTCTCGTCTCTTGTGGAAACAGAGAAATCGATGAGGTTTTTCACAGAGAGGGATTCGTGCCGGTTTCCGAAGACGGCGCGAAATCCGCACGCAGAGAAAAGAGGGAGGAAGGGCGCAAGCGCAAGACTCCATTCGGCCAGGACCCGAACAAATACATCCTTACATTCGCGGAAGAGTTCGATCGTCTCGATACTCACATCTGGAACGACCATATCTGGTACGAGACATCGAATCCCACCAGAAACTACGCGGTCGAAAACGGTATGCTGAAAATCTGGCCCCAACGCGATGCAGGCGGACAGTTCTTCAACCGCACGCTCGACACCGACGGAAAATTCCAGCAAACCTACGGTTATTTTGAAATGGAGGCGAAACTGCCGCGAGGGAGAGGAACTTGGCCTGCTTTCTGGCTGTTCGCTCACCCTGGAAACCGCCGGCCAGAAATCGACATCATGGAAGCCTATGCAGGCGGTGACGGATGGGGGTTCCTCGACAAGAACGGCATGCCACGCCCGAATGTTTATGCCTCAACCGTCTGGCTCGACGAAGGTCGCTCCGCCGGCATGCACATGCATGAAACCCATACCGATCTGTCGGCCGCCTTTCACAAATATGCGGTGAAGTGGGAGCCGCAACGGCAGACTTTCTATTTCGACGGAAAACCGGTATTCACTGTCGATGCTGAAATGTCCGATCCCATGTATATCATTCTCGATCTTTGGTTCGGCAGCGCCAGCGGAACGCCAGATGACAGCACGCCGCAGGGTAAAGCGAATGCTTTTGAAGTGAACTATGTGCGAGCGTGGAAATTCAAGCGGTAGCGTGGCTGTATTCGTTCTCAACTCATCTTTATCACCGCTTCAACATCGTCTCTATGCGGATTCTGGCGGCAAGCTTTCGGGGCTGGACTGAATAGACGTTTGAGCGTCGGTCGCTGCTTCACTATTTGAAATGCCGAGACGTTCCATCATTTTCAAACGCTTCTTCGCTTCAGCTTCTGCGGCATTCCTGATTTCAGGATGCTTTGCTTCCCTCATTGTTTCGAGCTCTTCCTGCGACAGGAGAGACATCACTTTGGAGGTATTGGAATTCCGCTTGAGCCGGGGCATCATCTGCTGCAGCGTTTCAACGGTTGAATGATTGGCCTTGCGCTTTTCTTTCAACTCGTTCCGCAACTCTTTCCTTGTCTTCTTCTCTATCGGGCGCTCTGTTACTGCTTCATTCAAGCGATCCTTCATGACGTCGCGTTTTTTCTGCTCTTTAACAGCCTCTCGCCAATACTGTGTTTTTCCTGAACGAAGTTCCATCCCGATCTCGATTTGCTCTTTCAAGACGGCATCGTCCATTTTCCGCAAATCCTTGCGTTCAGGCCGCATTTTGTCGGCGAATGCCGAACGCATGGTGTTGAGGAAAGAGGAACTGCTTTTTTGCGATATGCCACGTTTACCCATCGCCTCTCGAAGTTCGATCCCGGTTACTCCATGGGCCTGATCCTGCTGCAGCTTGTCGAGGAAGTTTTGCTCGGCTTCTGTTGTTTCGGGATGCTTGTCAAGCGGTGGGGTCTTGGCTAGCGCTTGACGTATCTTCGAGCCAAGTTCGACTGTCTGCTTCAGCGGCGCTCGTGTTCTCTTCAGCGGAATTTGCGCAATCGCTTGTGTTGGGAGGCCGGCGGCGGACATTAGTGCCTGCCTTGCTCCAATACCAATTTGCGTTGCGGTGGATTTGATTCTCTTGTCCAACGGCGCATTTTTACGCCGGACGCGGTGATAAGCCGCGGCTGTTTTCATATCAGCCGAGACCGAGATATGTTCGTACTTTTCAGAAACCGGCAAGGAGACAGCATGCTCATCAGGCGCAGGCGCTTTGGGCTTCTTCATCGAGATGGTCATTTTTTCGGGAACAGAGTCCAGATTCTCCAGTTGATCAACAAGCGCCTCAATGCCTGCTTCTACCTTCTTGTCATCCTTGCGGAAATAAGAACAGGAGCTGTTTTCCAGCTCATACTTTGCTTCGACGGCATCGCCTTTGTTTTCGGTGACCTTGAAAAGCTTTTGCATCTCGCGCTTCTGAAACGCGGCTCGATCACCTGCGGCAAGATGCGCAGCAGGTGGAGCGCTTGCTTGCGGGAGAGCAGCAAATTTATAGTCATTGAACTTGGGTATTCTGATTTTTCCTTCCGGATTCGGATCATAGAGGCCAACATGGACCGAATGTGTTGCTTTTCCCATGTTTAAGCCAAAGTCTACCGCAGGGAGGGAAAGATTAAGTCCCATGCCGATTGCATTGGAACCGGCATTGATGTAGGTGTAACGTTCCGCTTCTCCAAAGGTCATTTTTTTCGACAAGTTGACGGCTTCAACCTGCGCTCTGGCATCGCCGATAAACAGACTGCGCACATGCTCGTCTTGAATGGCACCCATGGCTGCCGCAGCGTGTTTCATCGCATCAGCGTCAGTGTCTTTCCCATCTATTACCGGTTGCATGTACTTCAGCGAAAGCTCCAGGTTAAACATGTCAAGCAGGTTTTTCGCAAGCTCCTGCTTGAGTTTTGCAATCTCCGATTCCTTTTCGATCTTCTTCTTTACGCTCAATGGATCATCTTCAGTGAGGCGGCGATGCGATTCAATGAGCTTGATGAGGCGCTCGTGTGATTGCGCAACCTTTCCCTTCAATAAGCGGCCGGCGGAATCCATGCGCATGCGCATCGGGGTCTTCCATCCATCTACTAGCGTTTTGACGTCAAAGTCCGCTTTGTGTTTTTTCTGGAAGGCGTCTTCCAAGGCTTCTATTTGGGCTTTCGTCTGGGCCTCTATCTGGCCTTCCAGTTCTTCGAATTTCCCCTCTGATAAATCATTCTCTGCATCTTGCGCTGTTTTGAATTCCGCTAACGCTGCTTTTACTTCCTCTGCCGAGGATTTAATCTCCGACACCGCGTTTTCATGCGCGCGATAAGCTTCCCAGTTTTCTTTCAGAGCCATGGGCTCTTGTTTGCCATTTTCTTCTTGCGTGATTTCTTCCAAGCGCTTCAGCAGCTTTTCCGCCGCTTCTTTTTTTACCTTGGATTTTGTTGCCGGTAGCGAGAAGCGGACGGCTTTTCTTTCCTCTATATATACGCGGTAGGCATCGGCTCTTTTTTTCTGGCTGGCGATATTGTCTGCGTTCAGAACATCGAGGGATTTGCATAAAGCGACAATTGCTCTTTTCGCTTTCGCTTCACCATCTTTCCTAGGTCCAGGACTTAGTTGATAGCCTACGTAGAGAAGGAGGGCGGCTGCAACTGCGCCGGCTGCCGCGCCGCCAGTGATGGCTGTGGCGGCAGATGCGCCGACAAGCGTGGACAAAGTCGGCGTCGCAATGGAAAACAGGGAAGTACCAACATTAAGTCCGCTTCCTGTAAAGCTGCTCAAGAGATGAAACTTGTTGCCTCGGAACTCGATTTTTGCGCTTTCCGAAGCGGCCTTATAGGCCGCTTTCACTGAGGTTTGATAACAGGCCTTGGCATATGCCATTTCCAGTTTTTTCCTTGCATTGTCCAATGCCTGCTTGTTTTCAACGCTGGGATTCCCTTCATGCGCATTGTGGGCTTTATTCAAGTCGCCTAAAGCAGACTCCATTCTTCTCAGGTTTTTTTCCACTCCCATCAACTCCCAGATGGCGGCATGGGAAGCCTGAAATACGTTCGGCGCCTGCTTTGCGCTGGGAGCGGCATCGGCACGGCCAAGCGGCAACATATCTTCCGTCCCTGCATTGCGCAGGCGACGCTGTCCTGCATCCAGTATTCTTTCTGCAGTGATCGCCTGCAAAACAAGGCGCACTCCGGATAGAGCCGCTTTTGCTGTAGGGTCAGGCACTAATGATGCTGCCGCTCCTACTGCACCGCTGATCGTCGCTGAGGCAACGATATGCTGACGATGCAATCCGCCCATGCCGGTTCGCTTGAAGCTTTCCAAAACCGAATCCGGATCGGCTTCCCCCACTGCTTCTAAAAAGGCCTTTATCTCAGCTTCGTAATAATCATGCTTTTTTGATAATCCTGGGAAGATAAGTTGATCGTCAGGGATGCTTTCCCGATTCTTGCGCTCGTATTCGAGCGCCTTTATCTTCGACAATGCAACGAGAGAAACGGTGGACGCATTGTGCTCTTTTTTGGTTTCTACCCAGCGCTTGCAGATTTCCTCCGCCACATTCTGTTCCCAATTTCCTTCAAAGCGTTCGGCAGGCGGGTGAGGCACTTTCTTGGTGTCGAATAATTGCGCCAGCTTTGAGCGCAGGCCATTGTTTTTTGGAAGAGGAGGGCTTGGCGGGATTTCTTTTGCGGCACTGTCCGGCCGCCTTTCTTCCTGGCTCGAATGATGCGATGCAGCGGCCTCCTCAAGCTGCCTGGCAGGCTTTATTTTTGTTGTCGAAAAATTAATCCCGGCATTGTGTTTACCTGCTGCCCTGAACATTGCCCCCCCGAAATCCTATAAAAACTCAAATGCTTTTCAGCTAGATATGGATGAGTGGCATGTGAGGGCCGGCAGTTCCATCAGCGCGTTTCATTTTGCTGAAACAATTCTTGTTTAGCATGCCTTCCTGGATCGCAAAGAACAGCAGCGATGAAAAATCAATAAAAGCCTGCCGGACAGAGGGAATTCATCCCAGCGGCTTTTTCTGGAAGAGGTGTTTATTCGTATGCATAAAACCATTGTTCATAAGCAGGATATCGACATGCGCAGTCATATTGATCAAAGCCTCTTGAAAGCCATGGCCACACCGGCACCGTTCCGTCTGCTGCTGCAAACCGCTATCGAATGGCTATGGATCATTGCACTGATCATCGCAGCGGTCTGGTGCTCCAACATTGCGGTCAGCCTTGTTTGCATGCTCCTGATCGCCACGCGCCAGCATGCTCTTCTGGCATTGATGCACGAGTATTCACACTATCAGCTCAGTCGCAAACATGCCTGGCTGAACGATCTGATCGGCGATATCTTCACTGCCTTGCCTTTTTTTATCACAGTGCATGGCTTTCGCAGAAACCACATGCTGCATCATCGCCATGGGGCGACCGATCAGGATCACAATTGGCTCGCCTCTCTGAAAAAAGACAGATACCAGTTTCCTAAGACACGGAAACAGATTTTCATTGAAATACTAAAGCACTGTCTTGGCCGGTACACAATGGATGATTTGAAGGGATATACGGTCGATGCAGGCATGTCAGTCAATCTGCCGCGTGCCGTTCGTATCAATGCCACCATCTTCACGATCATCATTGCGGCCGCGATTATCTATTTCAAATTATGGCTGATCGTGCTGCTGTACTGGGTCGTGCCGCTCGCAACATTTTTGGCGGCGATTCTTTATCTGCGCGATATGGGGGAACACTTCGGTATGCCAGCGCCTGGCATTTACAACGCCAGGACGGTTGTTGCCGGGTGGATCGAACGCATCTTCATTTGCCCGCATGGCGTCAATTTTCATACGGAACATCACATTTGCCCTGCCGTGCCATTTTTCAGGCTGAAGCAGTTGCATGATGTTTTGCTGAAGAACAGCTACTACCGTGACAACGCCGTGATTACGCATGGATATCTGTCCGGTTTGATTGATGAAGTCAGTGCGGTTCCGGGAGACGCCGTCTTCGTATGAAAAAGCAGTGAAAGGATTGATGTTTTATTGTAGAAAGCATGATCATGACTATGTCCACGTTACACACGCGTTTTCTCCAGGTCGAAGACACTCCTGCACTCATGGAGCTGGAATGTTCGAAATGGGATACTACCCAGGCGGCCGATAATGCAACCCTGCAAAGGCGCATTGAGGTTTATCCTGATTTATGCGTCGGCACGTTTTGCCCTCGCACAGGGAAGGCGCTGGCGTCGCTTTTCATGAGACCGATCAATCCGGCCATGTTTACCGCGCCAACCCGATGGGAAACAGCTGCGAACATCGATTCCATGGGCCCGACCATGCATGGTAATAGCCGTTCTTTATTCGGTATCAGTTTAAGCAGCAACAACGCCGAAGCGGTGAACGAGATTTTCAGGTTTTTAATTCCACATGCACTGAAGGCAGGATGGAACGATGTATATCTGGGCTCGCCAATTCCAGGCTTCAGGAATGCGCGTAAAAAAAATCCTAATCTCTTCGTATGGCAGTATGTTCATGCGAAGAGAAATCCCCATGCGGACCAACCATTGGACCCACAGCTACAGTATTACTTCAAGAAAGGATTCAAGCACATCGTCTCGATTCAGGAAAATTATTTTCCGCATCCGGATTCCATGAACTATGGCGTGATTTTGCGGAGCACGCTTAATTATCTCAATCAAGCGTGTTTTGCCGAATCGTTCAGCCTTGAAAGGATGGGATAGTGGGGTGATGGTCTTGTATTTCGTTAGTCTATTTCTGCGCAGACGCTTAACGAGATCTAAGGTCATCTTCCTCGAAAAGTTGTTGCAGCGACTTTTGCCGGTTCATGTTTTCATTCGCGTTTACAAGCTTTTCAATCGTTTTACGTAGAAGGGCGGTGGGCGGTTCATTTTTCTTGAAATCCGGACTTTCCATGATTTTTCTCGTCAAAGGTTCCCAACTCATCAGGAAGTTGATGAAAGCTTCCTTATTGTCGATTCTTTTTTCTGTCTCCTCTTGAATTGCCTTTAGGATCTCCGGTGTAATTGTGGACTTTACCAGGTCTTGATAGCCAACGCCTTGAACTGGAGCGGGTATATTGAATCTTCCTCCCAGCGCAATTTCGACGGCGTTATCGATTTCGATTTTATAATCGATAGAGACTAAGGTAGGAATAAGTTCATTTGATTTTTTGTCGATGTCCTTTGCTTTTTTGTCGATGATTAAGTCATCGGTGGCGGCCTTTAATTCCTGTTCATGGAAGAACCGTTTTCCTAACACAAGTAAATTTCCATGGTCATTCAGCCCATCTTCGCCTTTCAATGCTTTGTCTAGGATGACCGATTTTTCCAATTCCTTGAGAGTCCAACGTGGATTACTGTACTGTGAATCGGAAAACCGCAGTGAATCTGCGAGCCGGCATGTTGAAACGAACTGACAAACAAAGGCTTCATCGCCTACTGCCAGTCTGTTTGTCATTTCCATGATTTTGTTTAGCATCCGAGGCTTGGAAATCGGGTTTTTATATTCCGGCATTTCCTTGATGCGAGAAAAATAGTCATGTACCACACTCGCTGCATCATCGAATTCCGGGGATTTTGTTTTTTCAATAAAATTTTCCAAAAAACCGGCAGGAAACTTTGCGTCCGATACGCCGGCTTTTTTTGCTTCAGCGAAATAAGGCATAAGAAGAAGAGCCAGCTTTTTTTGCTTGGCTGTCGCGTGATTCGGTATCCCCGGGACATTTGTCATCTTGGAAGCGGACGGTGCGAAGAGACTGTGATGAAGCCGCTTTCCTAGTTCTTTAACCGAGTTGTGCTTGGTATGGAATTTTGAAGGGTCAATAAAACTGTCATTAAAAAACCGCTTCAAAGTCGCATCCTTTGTTCCTGCAAGCTTGGAAAAATTATTTTTCAGACCGTTGAAGGCATCAATTAATTGTTGCTGCTTATCTGACGTGACGTTACCCCAATCTCCCCGCAATTTTGCCAACTGATCTTGCAGAAGACGCAGCGCTGTTCCTTGCGGTTGCTTTTGATAGTCCGCTGAACTCCGTAGCATTACTCTCTTTGCGGCAGTAGCCTCGTATTTGATCGGCACTTGGCTTAAATCGCCAGTAATATTCATGAGATGTGTTAAAGCTTCAGCAGTGTCATCAGAAGACTGCAAACTGCCGAGTGTTTTCTCAAGCACAGTTAATCCGCGTCGTTGCGCATTTCGCTCAGGTTGCGTGTGATGTTCCAGATTCGGCAAGGCATCGATAAGCTTCTTCAATACCTTCACATGTGTCTTATCGTCCGATATGGTGAGGGGAAATGCTTTTGTTAATGTTTCCAGGGCCATTTTTTGTGCAGAGCTTCGGTTTGCACTGTCCGCAAATCTGACAACAAGTTTGTTTTTAAGGGGCGCTTTGTCTGCTCTGTTTGATTTGAGATAGCGCATGACCGCACTCTCAAGCGCATTTTTGCTAACTGCGTCATTGATCTCAGGCACATATGCCTTTTGAAGGGC
>Ga0207657_10000557_pt1 | contig 39699 bp, 37 predicted proteins | sample KBSC33metaG_FD_184316 | JGI IMG/M metagenome (GOLD analysis project Ga0207657, IMG submission 184316) | Corn rhizosphere microbial communities from Kellogg Biological Station, Michigan, USA - KBS C3-3 metaG (SPAdes) (version 2) | ecosystem: Host-associated > Plants > Roots > Rhizosphere > Soil ... | reverse complement strand
ACGGAATGGTCGCGGGTGGAACTGTGCGCGGCTTTGCTAAAATCGCTCGACCGCGAATATCGAGACCTGCTGGAGAAGCCGGGTGCGCATGAGTCGATTCTGCGGCGATTTCAGGATGCTTCGCCCTCAGCCCGCGGCCGGCGGGTGCAGGTGGAAGAGAATGGTGGTTTTGAAGGGGTCACAGAGGGGTTGGATCCACGCGGATTTCTGCAGGTGAGAACCGCAGGGGGCTTGCGGACGGTTTTAAGCGGGACCGTGAGATTGTTGTAGAAAGTGCTCGATTGCCGGCGCGGAAACCGCGACGGCCTGGACGGGTCGGAGACCCGTCCCCACACCGGTAGGGGCTATGCTGCTGGTTCTTGATGTCGGCAATACGAATACGGTGCTGGGAGTGTTTGCCAAAGCTGCGCCTCACGGTCACGCTGAGTCGCAAGGTTACGAGTCGCTGGTTGCCAACTGGCGGGTCGCGACCATCGCTACCCAGACGGTGGATGAATACGGCGTGCTCTTTCGCAACTTGTTTGCCATGGACAAGATTGAAGTGAAGGGCGTACGCGGCATCATCATTTCTTCCGTTGTGCCGCCGCTCGATTCCACCTTGCGTCAGGTCTGCGAACGCTATTTCAACACCAGGCCGCTGTTCATCGAACCCGGGGTCAAAACCGGCATGCCTGTGCTTTACGAAAACCCCGTCGAAGTTGGCGCCGATCGGATTGTGAATTCGGTGGCGGCCTTCGAGAAATTTGGCGGGCCTTGCATCGTGGTGGATTTCGGCACCGCAACCACTTTCGACTGCGTGTCCGCGAAAGGCGAGTACATGGGCGGCGTGATTTGTCCGGGCATTGGAATTTCCGCCGACGCCCTGTTTCAGAAGACGGCTCGCCTGCCGCGGGTGGCTATCCGCAAGCCGGCGCGCGTGATCGGCACTACCACTGTCGGCAGTCTTCAATCGGGGCTTTACTACGGCTACCTCGGACTGGTGGACGGCATTCTCGAGCGGTTGCTGGAAGAAATGGGAGGGGAAACCACCGTCGTGGCCACCGGGGGACTGGCCGCCCTGATCGGCAAGGGATCGAAATACATCAAGCACGTGGACGATTTGCTTACCCTGGACGGCCTGCGTCTGATCTGGGAACGGAACTTGGAGGCGAAGTCCGGGCGTGAAGGCGGCGCAGCCCTGAAAGATTCTTCCACCACGACGCCCGGCCGCAAGCCGCGCTCTCGCTGAGCCGTCGTGGAAAACTACTTTAACTACTTCACTGAAATTGAAGAGCAGTTTCAACGTCGCCGGGGCGGCATTCTGCTGCTTTCGACCCTGGACTGGGCATTGATCGAGACCTGGAAGGACGCCGGCATTCCGCTGGAAGCGGTCCTGCGCGGGATCGACGGGGCGTTCGAACGTTATGAGAAGCGTCCTACGCCGCGAAAGGTCAATAGCCTGGCATATTGTGCGCAGGAAGTGCTGGCTGCCGCCGAAGAGATGAAGGAGGCGGCGGTAGGCTCTTCGAACAAAGACCAGCCCAAAACCAGGCCGGCAGGGTTTCAGGCGGCGGACATCGTGGCTTTTCTGCGGCGGAACGCCGACTTGCTGTTCACCGCAACGTTGCCGGAGCGTCCCGGAATATCAGGAATGGCGGCGGCGCGAGCCACGGCCGGCACGCTGCGTGACCTGGCTTCGGAGATGGAGATCACCGTACCGCGTCTGGAAGACCTGGAACGGCGGCTGACGGTGCTGGAAGAGAAGTTGTTCGCGGTGCTGCTGGCGGCCACGGGCGATGACGAGATTGTCGCCGTCCGAGCCGAGGCCGATCGCGAATTGAGTCCATACCGCCGCAAGATGCCGGCCGCGCAGATCGACCAGTTGCAGAAGCAGTACTTGCACAAGCGATTGCTGGAAAAGTATGGGCTACCCCGCTTGAGTTTGTTTTATATGTGAACGTGTGGGTCGGACACTCTTGTCCGACGCTGTTGGGGTGGGTGTGATTTTGGGTTGTTCGAGTGGCCGTGGTTAATGAAGTCAAAGGCGTCGGACATGAGTGTCCGACTCACACCATTCCCGCCTGCGGTTGACCCTGCTTCGTCAGCGGTCTAGACTCGCTTTCGATGGAGCTTGCCATGAAACACGCTGCCCTGGTGCTCGCTGTGATCTCGCTGTTTGGAGTTTTCGCTCTGGCCGACGAAGGCCATCACCACGAAGATCTGACCCCGGAGCAACTGGGGACCGTGCACTTCCCGGTTTCCTGCGCGGCCACGTCGCAGAAGGCGTTCGCACGCGGGGTCGCGCTGCTGCATTCGTTCTGGTACGAGGAGGCGGAAAAAGAATTCGAGCAGATTGCTAAAGATGATCCGACCTGCGCCATGGCTCATTGGGGCGTGGCCATGAGTCTGTGGCATCAGCTTTGGGACCAACCCAATGCCGCGACCATCAAGCGTGGAAGGGCGGAACTGAAGAAGGCACAGTCGTTGCATCCTGGCACCGATCGCGAGCGCGATTACATCGCAGCCTTAAGCGCGTTTTACCGGAAGAAAGGCGACCACGAGGAGCGCGCCAAGGCTTACTCACAGGCAATGGAGGGCGTCTATCAGCGCTATCCCAGTGATCTCGAGGCTGCGGCATTTTACGCGCTTTCGCTGCTGGCATCGGAAGAGGACGGCGACACCACGTTCGCCAATCGGAAGAAAGCGGCCGCCGTGCTGGAAACACTTTTCAAGCAGGAGCCCGGGCATCCCGGAGTGGCGCATTACCTGATTCACAGTTACGACAAGCCGCAACTGGCCGAACTGGGCCTGCCGGCGGCACGCAGCTACGCCAGGATTGCTCCTGCGGCTCCGCACGCGCTGCACATGCCATCGCACATTTTTGCCCGGCTGGGGCTGTGGCAGGATGACATCGATTCCAACCTGGCCTCCATTGCCGCCACCCGCAAGACCGCGGCCATGCACATGGGCGGCGAGGGTCATCAGTTTCACGCCATGGACTTCCTGGTTTATGCCTACCTGCAGAGCGGGCGCGAGGCCGATGCACAAGCGGTCATCGCCGAGGTGAAAGCCTTGCCGCCCATGAAGGACATGTACGGCGAAGGCTACGATCCGCACGCGTATGCGTTGTCGAAATTTCCCGCGCTCTATGCCCTGGAGCTTCATCATTGGACAGAGGCCGCTGCGTTGACTCCCGCGCCCGGCGCTGATTCCGGCGACAAAGCGATTACTTACTGGGCACGGGCCATAGGTGCAGCCCGGGCAGGGAATGTGGCGGAAGCGCGGAAGGACATCGCCGAGCTGGAATCGATTCGCAGGGAAATGCTGAAAAACAAGAAGTCGTCGTGGGCCAATGTGGTGGAAGACGCGCAAAAAGAAGCCGGGGCCTGGGTGGCGCATGCCGAAGGCAAGGACGAAGAGGCGATCAAGACCCTGCGCGCCATCGCCGAGGAAGAAGAGTCCACCGGCGACGAACCTGAGGATATTCCGGCGCGGGAGATGCTGGCTGATCTTCTGCTGGAGGCCAAACATCCGGACCAGGCGCTGGCCGAATATGAGACTGATTTGAAGTTCAATCCCAATCGCTTCAACGGACTCTACGGCGCCGCCAGCGCGGCTGAGATGGCAGGGAAGAATGAAAAGGCCGCCGTCTATTACGGACAACTGGTGAAGGCCTGCGCCGGATCGACCTCGGATCGGCCGGAACTTGGGCGGGCAAGGGCCCTGCTGGCGAAGAACTAGGCAGGTGCGGAATTGTGGGTCGGACACTCTTGTCCGACGCCTTTGAGTTTGGTTCTGCCTGGTTTCAGGTTCGTTGCCGTGGGCATAAAGAACCGCAGTCGAGATCAAAAACCAACGTCAGGACCAAAGCCTGAGCTCAAACCCAAAGTCAAAAGCGTAGGACAAGAGTGTCCGACCCACACAAACACAGACCCACACACAAAAGACTGGCTAGTGCCATAGCAGCATTTTGGCCACCACCGCCAGCAGCATTGCTGCCGCTCCCAGGGTGGCGTTGTACTCGCGGTGCTTCCAGTACAGGTCCCAGCTGAACGCTCCGCCGCTGTTGCCGGATGCGTTCACTCGCGGGAACAGGCGAGGCACCCGGCGGGCATAATCCTCGAACTGCGGGAAGCGCTTGCGCAGAAATTCTTCTTCGGCACGGATCACGGGGAGATAAATAGCAAAGAACAAGACAATTATTCCGCCTACGATCCACCAGCTGCGCGCGGCCAACGCAAATCCGATCGATAGAATCAACGACCCGAGGTAGAGGGGATTGCGGGTGTAGGCGTAAGGACCTGCAGTGGCAAGCTGTTCGTTCTTCTGCAGCTGACCGGAAGCCACCGCCCGAATTAGAAGCCCCGGAATCACCAGAGCGGCGCCGAGCAGTATCGACTGCGCCGTGGGCCGGGCCAGCCAGAAGTAGAGGATGGCAAAAGCAAAGCCGAGCGGAACACGGACGCGGCGGGCAATCTTAGACCAGCTAGCCATGACACTCCCCCAGCAACTGCCGCGCTGCGGCCACCACTTGCCCGGAGCTGATTTCGAGCAGGCCGGAATCCGACTGGAATACATGCCGGTAGCTGGTGCTGCTGGAAGGACTGCGCAGCACGATGGTGCGAGTGCCGAAAGGGCCGTTGCGCGCGGGATCGGTCGGCCCGAAGATTGCGACGACCGGAACGCGCAGGGCCGCTGCCAGGTGCATGGGCCCAGTATCGCCGCCGATGAATAAACGGGCACGACGCGTGAGTGCGATCAACTGAGTAAGGGAACCGCTGAAGGTTTCGGCCGCGCCGCCGCTGGCGGCTTCCACTGCGTGCGCGAGGTCTTCTTCTCCGGGACCGATGTTGATGAGCGACTTCAAACCGCCTTGCAACAGTTGTTTTGCGACTTGCCCGTAGCGTTCGGCGGGCCATTGCTTCGCTCCCCAACCAGCGCCCGGGTTTAGCAGTACGAACTCCTGCATGCCTTTCGCTCTGAGCCGCTGGTCGCATTCCTGGTCAGCCGCAGGGTCGCGTGGAAGCTGGACCGGCGGTATTTTCAGGGGCCTGCGGGCAATTGCCTCGGCGAGTGAGAGATTCTGTTGCACAATGTGCTCGCCGCCAGCGATTATCTGACGCGTGTAGAACATAGTGGCCAGGTTTTCGCGAGGTTGGGCCGCTCCGTAGATGACGCGCGCTCCCGACCACCGGGCCAACAACGACGAGCGCACCGCGCCCTGCAGGTCTATGGCAATTTCATAGTGCGCAGCCCGCAGATCGCTCAAGCTGGCGGCGACGCGTTCCCAGGTTGCCGCGGAAAAAGGCGCGCGCCGCCACTGCCGGGTGTTCACGGTGTGGACCCGGTCCACCTGCGGACGTTGCGCCGACCGCGGGCCTGAGCGCGGCGTGGGCAAGGTGCACAGTAATTCCGCCCAGCGTTCTTCGACGAGCCAGCCCAGCAGCATTTCAGGAAATGCCTCGCGCAGCGCGGCCGCGGCGTAAAGACCGTGAATGACGTCGCCCATGGCGCCCAGGCGCACGATCAGCATGCGGGCGATTCCGGTCGGTACAATCGTAAACTCCGCCACATCCTGAGAGGAAGTTTCCGCTGGCGAGGGCGTGCTCACGAACGCGTCCGCCCCAGGCGGGAGCGAATCATTTCGGTGGTGGAATGGTCTTTCGGGTCGCCCACAATTTCCACCCGTCCGCCACCGGCGATCACTTCATCGCGCTCGGGAACAGTCTCCGCGGTGTAGTCCGTGCCCTTGGCGTGCACATCGGGACGAAGTTCGCGAATAATGGCGCGCACGTCGGGTTCGGGAAAAATCAGCACAGCATCCACATCAGCCAGCGCAGCCAGAATTTCGGCGCGTTCCTCGGCCGGCATCAGGGGGCGGCCTTCGCCTTTGAGGGAGCGCACGGAATCGTCCGAATTTACGGCTACGATCAATCGTCCGCCCAGTGCTTTGGCCGCACGCAGATAACGTACGTGTCCGACGTGCAGCAGATCGAAGGCGCCATTTGCCAGGATGATGGAGTCACCCGCCCGGCGCCATCTTGCCACCTGCTGTTGCAATTCCTCGCGATTGAAAATCTTATGTGCGATCGTCGTTGTCCTGAAAGTCGCTCCGCACCATGCGGGACGCTGAATCATGCGCACACCGTGTGGGGACAGCCAGAAATCAGTGAGCTCGCAGCGCCGGCGGCGCCTGGTCGAGTGCCTGCAACAATTCCTGCTGCGATGCGGTGGCCGTCCCGCGCTTCATGACTACAATGCCGCCCGCGTAATTTGCCAGGTGGGCCGCGTCTTCGGCGCTGGCCCCGGCGGCGAGCGCGGCGGTGAAGGTGGCGATCACAGTATCGCCAGCGCCGGTGACGTCAGCTGCCTGGTCGGACCCGAAGATCGGGATGTCGGCAGGCTTCTGGCGGCGGGTGAATGCGACCATGCCATCGCGTCCGCGCGTGATCACCAGCGACTGCAGCTTCATTTGGGACATGACCTGTGCGGCGGCGGCGCACAAAGTGCGCCAATCATGGCCGATGCGCACTCCCAGCGCCTCTTCCACCTCGGGCTCATTTGGCGTGGCCGCAGTCACGCCCGAATATTGCAGCATGCGGTAGCGGGAATCGAGAACCACCGGCACCCCCTGGAGCCCCCCTCTATAACGGACCGCATTCAGGATCGCAGGCGTGGCGGCTCCGTAACCGTAATCTGAAATGAGCAGGACATCCGAGGCGCGAACGTACTCCCGCGCGGCCAGCACCAGCTCGCGTTTCAAATGACGATTGGGCTCAGCCTCTGGTTCGCGATCCAGGCGCACCACCTGCTGCCGTGCGGTGTGGGCCATGCCCGCGAGGATACGGGTCTTGGTGACGGTGGCATAACTCCTGTCCTTCAGGACCCCGCTCACCGGGACATGTTTGTGGCGGAAAGCCTTGAGCAGCAGGCGGCCGGCCTCGTCGTCACCGACCACGCCGACCGGCAGTACATTGACGCCCAGGTCGGCGAGATTGCTGACCGCATTGGCTCCGCCACCGGGCATGATGCTGCGTTCGCGATGCTTAAGAATCAGCACCGGCGCTTCGCGGGAAACCCGGGAGATTTCGCCGAAAATAAATTCGTCGGCCACCAGGTCGCCGAGCACGGTGACCGTCACCTTGGGGAAGGATTCGACGATCCTTCTTAATCGCTCCGTGACTTTGAGGTGCTTGCTCATGCGCTCAGGTGCTTTCAACTTTGGGCGCCGAGGGCGAGACGCCCTCGGGACAGCCGGCAGGATGCCGGCGCTACAAAAACAATACCGATTTTCTCATGGCTGGCGGCTTCGTTCCGCAATCCTGGCGAGGATGGTATCCACAGCGTTAGCTGCGTCGGTCAATTCCATCTTGACCGGCACGACCGCCAGCGGGGCGAGAGCGGCCAGACACCCGCCCAGGTTGACCGCATCTTTTTCCGTAGTCACAAAGCCGTCGGCTTCGCTGCGCTGTCGCAGGTCCAGCAAATCGCGTATGTCCTGCTCAGAGTATGAGTGGTGGTCGCGATAAAAGGCCTCGGCAACCGGTTCGATGCCGGCGGTGCGCAGTTGGCTGGCAAAGTTTTGTGGCCGCGCAATGCCGCAGAACACCACCGGCCGGGACGGAACGTTGGCGGGAATGATTCCACGACGCACTTTCCAGACCAGCTTCTGGTGGAGCGGAAAAGAGCTGGCAGACGCACCGCTGGTGAGCACAACTGCATCGGCGCGGCGGAGCGAGGCCAGCGGTTCGCGGAGTCGTCCGGCGGGAAGCAAGCGGTCGCGAGCATCTTCGGGAGTGACCAGCACGATATCGAAATCGCGGGCGAGTGAGCGATGCTGAAAGCCATCGTCGAGCAGGTGGAGCTGAGGTCCGAACTTTTGCTCCGCAAAGATGCCGGCAGCGTGACGGTCTTCGCCGACGACGACCGGGACCTTCAGACGCCGCGCTATCAGCAGAGGTTCATCGCCGAAGTCGCGCGCTGATCCGGCGGGATCGACCAGGGCCACGCCTCGGGTCTTGCGCGCATAGCCGCGCGAGAGGACATCGAACTTGATGCTTCTTTCTTTCAGCAACTCGCCCAGAAGCAGCACAAAAGGCGTTTTACCCGATCCGCCGACGGACAGGTTCCCGACGCTCACCACCGGGCCAGAGAGCCGCTGAGCGCGAGCGATGCCGCGGTCATAAAACGCGTTTCGCGCGCCGACCCCAAGTCCGAAGAGTGAGCTCAGCGGATTCATTTCAAGACCATGTGGGGACGGGTCTCCGACCCGTCCGGGCCGTGGCGAAGCCGCGGCTGGTTTTTCGCCTTATAAACTCCGGCACTGCACGTCAAACCCCTGCCATGGCTTCGCCATGGCCAGGGCGGGTCAGAGACCCGCCCCTACGTGAGCAGCGTCGAGCAATTGTTCCAGGGCCCGCAGCGTTTTTTCCGTGGCGCCCATTTGCGATCGCAGGGTCTCCGCTCCGCGGCGGCCCAGCGCGATTCGTTCGGCTTCATTGGAAAGCAATTCCATCAGGACCAAAGGAAATTCAGCGGCTCCCACCACGCGGACAGCGTCCTTGCTCTGAAACAGGCTGACTATGTCGCGAAAATTTTCAGTGTGGTTGCCGACCATGATGGCCACGCCGTGCTGCGCCGGCTCAATGATATTGTGTCCGCCGCGCGGAACCAGGCTGCCACCCACGAATGCGACATCAGCCAGGGCATAGAGTGACGCGAGTTCGCCAATGGTATCAACCAGAAAAACGCCGCCGGCGATCGCATCGCCGCTCCACAGCGAGCGCCGCCAGAAGCGGATGCCCAGATGTTCCAGAAGCTGCGCGACTTCTCCGAAGCGTTCCGGGCGGCGTGGCGCCAGAATCATCACCGCACGGGGATGGCTGGCCAGCACGTTCTCGAAGGCGCGCAACAGCAGACCCTCTTCTCCTTCCACCGTACTGCCACAGACCACGACCGGCCCGGCTGCGGCTTGCTGAAAAGCTGAACGCAGGCTGGCGACAATCGCGGGAGGGCTCGGCATAGTCACATCAAACTTCAGATTGCCGCTTACCTGCACGCGCTCCGCGGGAGCGCCAATGTCGCGCAAACGGGATGCATCCTCCGCGGTTTGCGCCAGGAACAGGTCAACGTTTTGCAGGACCCTCTTCAGGACGGGCCGGAAGCGCCGGTAGCCCGGCCAGGAGCGGTCGGAAATGCGCGCATTCACCACGGCAACCCGGGCGCTCGCATGCGCCGCGCGCAGAAAATTCGGCCAGAATTCAGTCTCGGCGAGGACAATCAGCCGGGGCTGCAGCGCCGCGAAATACGGTCGCATCGCAAACCGGAAATCCAGGGGGAAGTAGAAGACGCTGTCCTCTCCAAAATGTTGCTTTGCCAGCTTCTGGCCCGTGGCCGTGGTAGTTGAAACCGCAACTCGATACTGGGGAAAGCTTCGCCGCAATTCCTTCACCAGGGCGCTGACGGCGAGTACTTCTCCGACCGAAACCGCGTGCACCCAGATCGCCGGACCGGGCTGCGGCCGCAGTCGCGAAGGTACTCTACCCAGGCGCTCGCCCAGGCCTTCGCGATACTTGCCGCGGCGCCGGGTCAACATCCAGTAAGGCAAACTGAGCAACAGGCCTGCCGCCAGAAGCGCGCTGTAAAAGAAGTACATGAAGGAAGAGACATTCTAACCGCAAGGCACCGATACGCAGGCCGGGCGCATCCTATAATCAACCATCATGTCTCGATCGGCTTGGAGGATACATGGGTTTCCGGCGGTGGCGGTTGCCGCCGTCGTTCTGGTTCCACTATTGTCCTGGGCGGCGAAAGATTTCGTCATGCCCCAGGCCCAACCCGCCAAGACCTACCCGGCGCACGATGAACATCCCCTGGAATCGGTCGCGGTCGCGGTGGATCCCTACGATCTGGCGGAAAAGACAAACATCTTTTCCGTGAAGTACAGCGAGATCGGTTTCCTGCCCATCTTCGTGGTCGTAACCAATGACAGCAACCAGCCGGTCCAGTTGGCCGGAATGAAAGCACAGCTGGTTACGGTAAACCGCGCCAAACTTTCTCCCGCGGGCCAGGAGGACATCGCGCGGCGGCTTGCCCGGCCTTCGGCCAACACCAACCGTTATCCCATTCCGTTTCCCACCAAGAAGGTGAAGGGCGGGCTGAGCAAGCAGGCCAGCGAGGAAATACAGAATGCCCAGTTTGAGGCCAAGGCGGTGGAACCGCACAGCTCACAGTCAGGATTTCTGTTCTTCGATGTCTCGGGCATTTCCGTGCCCCTGGCCGGCGCGCACTTCTACCTCACGGGCGTGCGCGATGCCAAGGGAAACGAGTTGATGTACTTTGAAATTCCGCTGGAAAAATACCTGAGTGCTCCCAGTCACTAGAGCCATGTGTGGGTCGGGAGTGTCCTGATTCAGCACTCTTTGCGGCCTTTCTTGGCGAACTTTGCGGTCTAAGATTTTGAACGATTCAAGCGAGGTCAAACCCTTTACCGTAAAGGGCGCAAAGATGGGCCACAAAGTTCGCCAAGGTAAGACCGCACACTTGAACTGTCCCAGCAATCAGGACACACAGTGCGTGCATTTATAATGATGGATTATGGTTGCTACGACTGAAGTCTCTCTGGCTGCGGGGTCCAAGTACGAGCCGGTCATAGGACTTGAGGTCCACGTCCAGCTGCTGACCGCCACCAAAATCTTCTGTTCCTGCTCTACGCACTTCGGCGACCGGCCGAATACCAATGTTTGCCCGGTCTGCCTGGGTTTACCGGGAGCGCTGCCGGTGCTGAACCGCAAAGCAGTGGAGTTCGCAACCCTCGCGGCCATGGCGCTGAACTGCCGCATCAACGAAACTTCGATTTTCGCGCGCAAGAATTATTTCTATCCCGACCTGCCCAAGGGCTACCAGATTTCACAGTACGACAAACCCCTGGCTGAGCACGGTGCCATTGAAATCAAGGTGGGCGGCGGGAGCAAGAAGATCGGCATCACCCGCGTGCATCTGGAAGAAGACGCGGGTAAAAGCCTGCACGAAGGCTTCGCCAACTCTTCGGAGACGACTGCCATCGATCTTAATCGCAGTGGAGTGCCGCTGATCGAGATCGTCAGCGAACCGGACATCGCGTCACCCGACGAGGCCTATGAGTACCTCACGCGCCTGAAGGAGATCATCCTCTACACCGGGGTGAGCGACTGCAACATGGAGGAAGGCTCGCTGCGCTGTGACGGCAACATCAGCGTGCGCCCGCGCGGGCAGAAAGAGTTTGGCACGAAGACGGAAGTCAAAAACGTCAACTCCTTCCGCTTCATTCGCGAAGCGCTGCAGTACGAGATTGAGCGCCAGGTCGGCGTCATAGAATCCGGAGGCAAGATTACGCAGGAGACTCGCCTCTACAACTCGGTCGAGGGCAAGACTTACGGCATGCGTTCCAAAGAGCAGGCCCATGACTACCGATATTTTCCCGAGCCCGACCTGCTTCCGCTGGTGGTGGATTCGAAGTGGCAGAAGGAAATTCGCGACACCTTGCCCGAGCTTCCCGAGGCCCGGCGCAAGCGGATGGTTGCCGACTACGGTATCACCGAGCAGGATGCGCAGGTGCTTACGCTGACCAGGTCCCTGGCCGACCAGTTTGAAGCGGCGGCCAAGGCGGCCAGGAGTCCGAAGCGGGTTGCGAATTTGGTGCAGAGCGAGTTGATGGGGCGCCTAAAAGCCAAGGGCATCGAAATCGAGCAGTCGCCCATCTCGATGAAAGGTGTGGCCGCATCGGCCGACCTGGTGGAGAGCGGCGCCATCTCCGGCAAGATGCTCAAGGATCTTTACGATCTTGCCTTCGAGCGTGGAAAAGACTTTTCCGCCGTCTATGAAGAAGAGGGCCGTCCGGAGCAGTCCCGCGATACCTCGGCGCTGGAAAAGATTATCGATGAGATCATCGCCGCCAACCCAAAGCAGGTGGAGCAGTACCGGGCCGGCAAAAAAACAGTGGTGGGATTCTTTGTCGGCCAGGTCATGAAGGCTTCCAAGGGCCAAGCCAATCCTCAGATGGTGAATGATCTGCTGGCTAAAAAGCTGGGGTAGGATTGCCCGTGTTGGGACCGGGTCTCTGACCCGGTCGGGCCGCCTGAAAGCCCGCTGGGTTTCGCTGGTGCGGAATGGAAGTATTTCGATCCTTTGACCCAAACACTGCGGCCCCTTGGGCCGCCTGACCGGGTCGGAGACCCGGTCCCACACAAGCCGGTTTCACACAATCTATATACACCGTAACCACGCGGTCAGTGACTTCCGTCATGAGCCCCTTCCGGGGCCGCCTCAGTACCATAGAGATGGCAAGCCCGAGGTGCGCCATGAAGAACTGGAAACTGGACCGCATTATCAGTGTGGCCACTCTGGTCACGTCGATCGTTGCGCTCTTCCTGGTCCTGAAAAAGCCGGCGCCAGTGGCGGCACCGCAGCCCGCTGCGACCGCTGCGGTCAATGCACAGTCTTTTCAGGAAAAGGTGCAGCAGTTGGACCAGCCTAAGGAAGAGGGCCGGCCTCCGGCTGAGGTTCACATCAGTTCTGACGAAGTAAGCGCAGCCCTGGCCCAGGCGGCCGGGCAGATTCCGATGGCCGCAGCATCGCAGGCAATATCCGGGCTCTCTTCTCCGGATGCGGCAGTTGCTCCGGGGCAGCCCGAAGTCAAAGATTACCAGGTGAGTTTCGACGGCGACGTCGCTCATGGCCAGTTTCTTACTGAGATCGCGGGCAAGGATGTGTGGGTTACGCTGGCCGGGCATCTCGGGTCGAAGGATGGCTATGCCACCTTTGATCCCACTGAGTTCAAAGTTGGCGACCTTAACGTTCCCGTGTCACTGGTGAACGACGCCTTGCAGAAGAAGCTTTCCGAGCAGAGAGACCGGCTAAAGCTTCCGGACAACGTCGGCGGGATGAAAGTTGAAAACGGCGAATTGGTGATGACTCAAAAGTAATAATAGAAAAGACGGGCGGGACGCCCGTCCTCCATTCTTCTCTTCACTTATTCACCTGGCGTGCCCTGGAACAGCGGCCACAGCCGGTCGCCGATCACGCGATACAAGACAAACGCGCTGCCCGCGTCAGACACCTGGCGAAAAAGCAGTTCGCCGCGCCCGTCGCCATCCGCATCCACCGCGTCGATCAGTTCCAGACGAGACAAAACATCGAAATGCCCTGAGTCTGTGACACTGGCGAAGGCCTTGTGCAGGTCGCCGTAAATATCGTCGCGAGCCACCAGCGTGATGATGTATTGCAGATCGGAAGCCGCATTCGGGCGGGCCGGCATTCGCGCCTTTGCCGTCAGTACCAGCACGGGCTCGTTGCTGTTGGAGAGATCGAACGCATGCAACTGTACATCTTCGAAGGTGGGTTGAGGAGGCTTTGCCTTCTTCGCGGCACGAGGCGCGGGGTGCGCTCCCGTTGCTTCCGGCTGCGCCGCCCAGGTCCGCACTTCCTCCGCCGCCAGCGCCAGCATTTTCTTGCGCAACGTCTGTTCTTCGTCCGGCTTGAGGCTGTAGGCATAGGGACGCGGGTCGGGACCAGCGGCGTCTGAAATGGCAGGAATGACCTGGATAGGGCTGGATGCAGCGGGCGGAGGAGCCTTGGACCTGGGTGATTCCTTCGCGGAGGTCGTTGACGTCGAGGCGCTGCGCTTCTTCAACTCCTCTGCGGTTGGCGCGCCCCGCTTCAGGACGGGGCGATCCGGATCGGCTTCAGCCTGCGCTTCGGCAGCGGCGGGCGAGGTTGCAGAGGCAGTCGGTGCAGCTTCAGTGGCGGGCCTCTTCAGGACCGGCCGGTCCGAATCTTCCTCTGACGTCGCGGGCGGAGGGGCCGAAGGTGCCGGAGCAGAAGCTGGGGGAGCAGGAGAAGCCGGGCCGGGGCTTGCGGGCGGCGCAGCTGGAGCATCCTCAGCCGGCTTCGGCTTCGCGCTCGCACGCCTCAGCACCGGCGGACCTTCAACCGGCTCGGGAGCAGGCTTCGACATGACCTCCTTGCGCTTGGCGGCGGCTTCCTTCGCCGCTGCAATCGCGGCGTTTGATTGCCAGGTACCGTTCCCGATCCAGGTGTTGTTGCCTTGCAGGGCGCTGCTGACCGTAAACAGTCCCTGAGAGACCCCGGTGCGCACACCTTCATAAACCGTTCCACTCTCCAGAGCCATCGGCACCGGCGAAGCCTTGTACGCACCGGCATCGTAAAATTCACCGTCATACAGGATGGTGATGGGAACCAGGCGGGCTTTTCCATTGGGCAACAATTGCACCAGGCCCAACGCGCGTGGCCCCTTGGGTTTCTTCCGAGCCGCAGACTGCGCCGTGGCCAATGGAGTGAGGGCCGCGGCCAATCCTGCCAGGATGACGGCCCGCCGTACGGTGCGATATAACTTGGTGGCACCAAGCTTCGCAGAACCAGGTTTTGAAAAACCAGCTTTTGAAGAACTAGGAGACGCTGCCATGGCCATCGATATCAATGATAAAGCCCCTGACTTTACTTTGCCCGACCAGAATGGTGAAGAAGTTTCGCTCAAGGATTTTCGCGGAAAATACGTCGTGCTCTATTTTTATCCTCGAGCCGATACTCCCGGCTGCACCATCGAGGCCTGCGAGTTCCGCGACTCCTATAGAAAGATGCAGAATACCGGCGCCGTGCTGCTGGGCATCTCGCCCGATACTCCAGGCGCCCAGAAGAAATTTGAGCAAAAGTACGAACTGCCTTTCACGCTGCTGGCCGATGCCGATAAGAAAGTTTGCCGGGCCTTTGACGTGTACAAGGAAAAGAACATGTACGGAAAGAAAGTGATGGGCGTGGTGCGGACCACTTTTATTATCGGTCCGGACGGCAAAATCAAGCACATCTTCCACAAAGTAAAGCCCGAAGGCCACTCGGAAGAAGTGCTGGCCTACCTGAAGAGCGCCACCAAAGGCGCAGCCTGACCAGGCACAACTCGCGTAGGGGCGGGCGGCCTCGCCCGCCCAGCCGGGCCTACGTAGCGCCGGCGTCTCGCCGGCTGTCGGGTGGGCGTCCCGCCCACCCATCGGAACGGCCAGAGCGCGCGCTCCCGGTCATCGCGTGGTGAAGGTCAAAGCCGCTTCCACCGGAATTACAGCCTCTTCCTTTCCAGTGGCAACCGCGACGCCGGTTCCGGCCCCGGCACCGACGCCGGCTCCGATCGCAGCCCCTTTTCCTCCACCTGCCAGCGCGCCAATCAGCGCCCCGGCGGCCGCGCCTCCGCCAATCTTTGTGGCATTGCTCTTGGTATGGCCTTTGCCTTTGACGAAATGGGACGTGGTGGAGATGGGAACCATCTTTCCATTGACCCGAACGGAAGTAAGCCGCAGCGTAAGTTCTCCCGGAGCGTGCAGCCGCCCGCTGGACTTCGCGGAAGTCACCTTGCCTCGCACCGGCGCACCGATCTTGGCCAGAGTCTTGCCGTGGACCACAAGAGGGTGGGCCAGTGTGGCGTCAAATCTGTCCCCGCTTTTAGCGGTGCCGGAACTGATCTCTGATCCCACGCGCACCGTCAGCCTGGTGCCGGCGGGAATCGTCTGCGCCGCTGCCAGCGCGAGTTGCATCAGCACGACAGCAATTTTAGCCAGTCTCCCCAGCATGAAATCCTCCTTCAGGATTATGACCCGTGGCGCTATTATGCGGTGTGGCGATGAGGATAGCCAAGAACAGAAATTCGTCGGCGTTGGTGCCGCTTCCCCGCGATTTCTACACCCGCGATCCTCGCGCGGTCAGCCGCGACCTGTTAGGCAAAGTCCTGGTACGGCGCCAGGACCGAAAGCTCCTGCGCGCGCGGATCGTGGAAGTGGAAGCCTACCTGGGTAAGGACGATCCTGCCGCCCATTCCGCCAGCGGCCGCACGGCGCGCAATTTCGTGCTCTTCGGTCCGCCCGGCCTGACTTATGTGTACTTCATCTACGGCAATCATTATTGCTTCAATGTCTCCTGCCTGCCGGACGGAGAGGCGGGAGGGGTCCTGTTCCGTGCCCTCGAGCCAATTTCCGGAATCGAAGAGATGGCGGAAGCGCGGGATATCACGCTTGACGACGCAACCGACCTGCGAAGACTGACCAGCGGCCCCGGACGCCTCGCCGAGGCCTTCGGCATCACCCGCGAACGCGACAACGAAAAAGACCTGACCAGCCGGAAGTCCGATCTGTTTATCGGGGACGATGGTTTTCGACCGCAGCGCATTGAAGTGACGCCGCGCATCGGCATCACCAAAGCCGCAGAGCATCCCCTGCGCTTCTTCATCGCAGGAAGCAGGTTCGTTTCGAAATGAAATCACGTAGGTCCAGGCGCTTTCCTTCGACTGCGCTCAGGACCCGGGCCGACGAGCGTAGCTCGCCTGGAGTTTAGCGCTTGAGCCGAAACTGCCGGGCTTTGCCCGCCCGGGCGGGTGTGGGCACTCGCCCCTACGCGGATTCCGACAATACGACGTTATCGATGAGACGGGCCTTTCCCACAAATGCGGCTACCGCCACCAGCGCGCGCTGGGAGAGATCATCAACCGGATCGAGCGTCTCCGGATCCACGATCTCAAGGTAGTCGAGCCGCACGGAAGGATCCTCTGAGAAAACCTGTTTACCCGCTTCGATCAACGCCTGCACCTTGCGTTCCCCTCGATCGAAACGCTCTTGCACCGCCAAGAGTGAACGATGCAGCACCAGGGCGGACAGTCGCTGCGACGCATCCAGATAAGCATTACGCGAGCTCATGGCCAGGCCGTCCGGCTCGCGCACGATGGGGCCGATCACAACCTGCACCGGAATGTCCAGATCGCGCACCATGCGGCGAATGATGACGGACTGGGCGGCATCCTTCTGACCGAAGAAGGCCCGGTCGGGCTCCACGATGTGGAAGAGCTTCGAGACCACGGTGGTCACGCCGCGAAAGTGTCCCGGACGGGAACGTCCGCACAGCCTGTCGCTCAGAGCCTCGACCGTAACGTAGGTGATTGCGCCCGCCGGATACATCTCCTCCACGGTCGGCGCAAAAATAACCTCCACCCCTTCGCGCTCGAGCAGGTCACGATCACGATCAAAGTTGCGCGGATACTTGGCCAGGTCTTCGTGCGGGCCGAATTGCAGCGGATTGATGAAGATTGAGACCACTACCAGATCACACTGGGCCCTGGCCATGCGCACCAGCGAGAGATGCCCTTCGTGCAGCGCTCCCATGGTGGGCACCAGGCCCACAGTCTTGCCTTCGCGCCGCGCAGCGTGGCGGGCAGCCCGCATTTCGTCGATGGTGTGGCAGATTTTCATGGCGTGATTGTGCCGCCGTCTTCAGGCGGAGGGAATCCAGTGGATGAGCACATGCATGCTCTCCAGTGTCCCCGCCACCAGGGCGCGGTTCTGGCGAATTTTCACGCTGTCGTCGGCGGAACCGCGCAGGCCATTTTCGGTTACTGCGACCACGCGCCCGTAGGGCCACGCCGATGGCGGAAGGTTGCCCAGAGCTTGGGTCAATTCTCCCGGCTTCAGGATGCGCTCCAGGTGGTTGTCAGGATCGAGCAGCGCCACCCCGTCGGCACGAAGAATCAGATAAGGATTCCGCCAGCCTTTCATATCAGTCATGCCACGGTACTTTTCAGGAGCGGCCGGCGGGATGGCAAGAATGCGCGCGGCCGCGCGGGCCTCCAGCGCGGCGGGATCTGGAGTTTTGGGAGCGGAGCAGGAAGCCAGCGCGACGACAGCTGCGGCAATCAGGCCCGCAAGCGAGGGTTTCATTGAGTCCCTAGCGCCTCATCGCCCGCTTACGTTCGAGGACGGTTTCCAGCGCCGCGCGCGTTTCTTTGGGCAGATGGTAGGACTCCTCGTCAGTCGGGTACTGGTGCGTAGAAACGTCGGCCCGGAAGGCTTGTACCGCCCCGGTAATCGCCGCGCCCAGGTCGGCGTACCGCCGCACAAACTTGGCGGGATGCCCAAAGGTCAGATTCAAGAGGTCGTGGAAAACCAGCACCTGCCCATCGCAGTCCGGGCCCGCGCCGATGCCGATGGTAGGAGTCTTGACTTCGGCGGTAATCATGGCGGCGACTTCACGCGGGATGCCTTCGAGATAAATACACGCCACTCCCGCGCGATCGAGTGCCACCGCATCGCGCATGAGCTGTTCTACGCCGCTGAGGTCCTTGCCCTGTACCTTATAGCCGCCCATCATATTCAGCGATTGCGGGGTCAGGCCGATGTGTCCGGCCACCGGAATTTCTGCGTCGATGATGCGACGGATCAGTTCGCAGCGTTTCTCCCCGCCTTCGACCTTGACCACTTCCGCTCCCGCTTCTTTCACGAAACGGGCGGCGTTCCGCACCGCGTCGCTGGGATCGGACTGATACGACCCGAAGGGCATATCGCCGACGAGCAACGCGTGCTTTACGCCGCGATGCGCGGCCCGGGTGTGGTGCAGCATTTCGTCGAGCGTGACCGAAAGCGTGTTCTCGTACCCCAGCATGGTCTGGGCCAGCGAATCGCCGACCAGAACGATATCGATCCCGGCCTCATCGACCAGGCGCGCGGAGGAATAGTCGTACGCAGTCAGGCAGGTAATCGGTTCGTGGTGGAGTTTCTTTTCGCGGAGAGAAGCGACGGTAATCTTGCGGCGAGGCTCGCCGATCGGAACCAGACTCACGATGTCCTCCAGTGCCCCTCCGCAACCCGGCGGATAGAGCCTGTCCACATCTTGGATGCTACGGAGGCTATTGTAGCCGCAAATAGTCCATCGGTCGAGCGCTTATGGGGATTGTACATGCGCCCACGTAGGGGCAGGGTCTGTCCTGGGCGGAGTCGAAGGATGTTCCACCTGCCCAGCCGAGCAAAGCTCGGTCTTTCTGCGAGACACAGACAGACACGGACCAAGGCGGTAAGACAGATGCAGCGTGTCTTACTTCATGGTAAGATTAATCCATGGCAGCCTATCGCACCGTCGTCAGCTCCAAAGGCCAGGTCGTGATTCCAGCAGAATTGCGCCAGCAACTGGGCCTTGAAAAGGGTACCAGGGCTACCTGGAGCGAAGAGCGGGGCCGACTGGTGTTGACCCCCATGACCGAAAGGCGGCTCGACGAGATCATGGGCTTCCTGAAGCCGGCTCCAGGCGAGCCTTCTATGTTCGACGAAATATTCGTGGAGCGCGAACGCGAACGCAGGCGAGAGAAAGAGAAATAGATAGTGGCTTCCGGTACTTCTCGTAGTCGTCGACGTTATGTGCTCGATGCCAACGCCCTGACCGGATTTTTCGAGGACCGGGGCCTGGTGGCCGAAAAGGTTCGCCACCTGCTGGGAGAGGCGCTGCGCCACGAAGAGCGTCTTTTGATGTCGGCCGTCAATTGGGGCGAGGTCTTCTACGTCTCATGGAGACGCCACGGCGAGGCCAAGGCGCGGGAAGCGGAAGGTATCCTGCGGGAGATGCCAATCACCGTTATCGCCGTGGACCGGGAAAGGGCTACCCGCGCTGGCGCTCTGAAACAAAGACACGGCCTGGGCTACGCCGACGCCTTGGCCGCCGAACTGGCCATCGAGCGCAGGGCGTGGCTGGTGACCGCTGACCCTGAGTTTTCGAAAATCGGGAAGGGGTTATTGGTTTATTCGCTGCCCCGGCATGAGAAGTAAGCACGGTTAGCAAGCCTTCCGAATGGTCTTCACTTTACGCTGCGGCTAACTCAACGCGGCATCGCAAGTTCATGGGCTAGAGGGGCACCAATTCCCCGGCTTCGATATGGCTCGATCTCGGTATTGCATCTTGGACACTTGTCGTTGCACATGCTAGACCATGCATCCGCCCATTCAGTCAGGTCCTGGGGACATCGGTAGTAATTCACATAGGCTGACATCTCGGGCGACCTCTGGTGACATCCTGAGACTAACGGCCACCAACTGTCCTTTTTACGCTGAAGCCGCTTCCTGGCTCCCCAGCGGCAAGAAATACTGCGTGCCCTTGATCGGAGCCGAGACCTTACGCAGCAACTCCTGCAAATCCTGGTTGCGCTCCACGAAGTCGATCTCGGAAGTATTCACGATCAGCAGGTCCGATGACGTGTAGTGGAAGAAAAAGTGTTCGTAGGCCTTGATCACTTCTTCCAGATAATCTTCGTTGATCGCTTTCTCTCCCGGCGCGTTCTTCTTTTTCAGGCGCTTCTTCAGCACTTCTGGGGTAGCCTGCAGATAGATGACCAGGTCGGGCGTGGGCAGCTGCTCGCGGAAATGGTTGTAGTAGCGGTTATAGATTTCCAGTTCCTGATCGGTCAGGTTGAGGCAGGCGAAAACCTTGTCCTTTTCGAAGACGAAGTCGGTGACCACCGTTTTCTGCGAGCGCGGGCCCAGGTCGAGGGCGCGGAGCTGCTCGAAGCGGCGAATCATGAAAGCGAACTGCGCCTGGAAGCCCGCCCCGGGCTCGCCCTTATAGAAGGCGCCGAGGAAGGGGTTGTCCTCTGATTCCATGACCTGCTGCGCGTTGAGACGCTCGGCCAGAATTCGCGCCAGCGTGCTCTTGCCGACTCGTATGGGACCTTCGACTGCAATATAACGGGGCAGCTCAAAAAGATTGGCCATGGGTTAGAGAGAATCAGGATTCGCTTGCAGCATATCTTGCTTCTGCCCACGAGGCAATTGTGGAAAGAGTTAACAGGAGGAAATTTCAGAGTGCTGATTGGAGATTTCAGATTGCAGATTTAAGATTGCAGACCCGCACTGCGTACAAATCTGCAATCTTAAATCTGCAATCTTAAATCTCCTGCCTCTTCCCATTTACAATCGCGGGCAGAGTGTACCGCTACCTCACCACCGCCGCCGCAATCGCCGCCGCTTCCGCCGTGAGCTACCAGTCCATGGCGCCAACCGGGCAGTGGTTCGGACGGACGTTCACCGGGCTGAAGCGCGGCTCGAAACAACTGGCGCTCACTTACGATGACGGCCCCAACGATCCTCATACTCTGCGTCTGCTGGAAATCCTGGCCTGGCATAATGTTCATGCCACATTTTTTCTGATCGGCCGTTACGTCGAGCAGCGCCCCGACATTGTTCGTGAACTGGTGAAGGCCGGACACGTGATCGGGAACCATACGTTCACCCATCCTCTGCTGACCTTCAAGAGTGCACGTGAACTTCGCGAGCAGTTCGCCAAATGCGAGCGTGCCCTGATGGATGCCGTCGGAGAACACTCTAACCTGTTCCGACCGCCCTTTGGTGGCCGGCGTCCTGCGGTATTGCGCACGGCGCGGCAGATGGGGATGGAACCCATCATGTGGAGCGTGACGGGCTACGACTGGAACGCCCCGTCGGTGGAGCATATCGAGCGCCAGGTAACGCGCCAGGTTCGCGGCGGGGATGTGATCCTGCTGCACGATGGCGGACATCTTCATTTCGGGAGCGATCGTTCGTACACCGTCGCTGCCACCGGCCGATTGATTTCCCGGTATCTCGCGGAAGGTTATGAGTTCGTGACTGTTCCCGAGATGATGAGGAAGACAGATGTCAGATCTTAGTTCTCGGATCTCAGTCAGGCTGGCGCCCTGGCAAATGCCTGTTTCGCCGCCGCGATGGTCTGGTGAATGTCTTTTTCGGTGTGGGCGGCGCTCAGGAATGCGGCCTCGAATTGCGATGGCGGCAGGTACACGCCGTTGTCCAGCATGGCGCGAAAGAAGCGGGCAAAGGCTTTGGTGTCGCACCTGGCGGCCGAGGTCCAATTGGTGACCGGGCCTTCTGTAAAGAACCAGGTGAACATTGACCCCACGCGGTTGCAGCAGAGCGGCACGCCGGCGTCCCGGGCGGCTGCGGTAACTCCTTCGGTCAGCCGTGCACTCAGCATCTCCAGGCCGGTATAGATGGTGCTCTTGTGGCTGCGCAGGTAGCGCAAAGTGGCGAGGCCTGCCGCCATGGCCAGGGGATTCCCGGAAAGCGTGCCCGCCTGATACACCGGGCCCAGGGGCGCCACCATGTCCATGATGTGAGCCGGCCCGCCGTACGCGCCCACCGGCAGTCCGCCGCCGATGATCTTTCCAAACGTGGTCAGGTCGGGAAGAATTCCGTATCTTTCCTGGGCGCCGCCGAAAGCCAGCCGGAAGCCAGTCATCACTTCGTCAAAAATGAGCAGCGACTGGTTGCGCAGAGTGATCTCGCGCAAGGTGTCCAGATAGAGGGGCGCGGGCGGGACGCATCCCATGTTGCCCACTACCGGTTCCACGATCACGCAGGCAATCTGGTTGCTGAACTTCCTGAACGCCAGTTCCAGGGCTTCAACATCGTTGAAGGGAAGCGCCAGGGTCAACTGAGTGAATTCTTCCGGCACCCCCGCCGACCCGGGGATGCCCAGCGTGGCGACTCCCGAGCCTGCTTTCACCAGCAGCGCGTCGGCATGACCGTGGTAGCAGCCTTCGAATTTAACAATGTATTTGCGCTGGGTATAAGCGCGGGCCAGGCGGATGGCAGACATGGTGGCCTCCGTGCCCGAATTGACGAAGCGAATTTTCTCCACGTGGGGGAAGGCCGAAATCACGATCTCAGCCAGGTCCGCCTCGGCGGCGGTCGAGGCGCCGAAGCTGGTGCCATGCCTGGCTGCGGCGCCGATCGCTTCTGGAACACCCGGCGGAGCGTGACCGAGGATCAGCGGTCCCCAGGAACCCACGTAGTCGATGTACCTGTTTTCGTCGGCATCCCAAAGATGAGAGCCCTGCCCGCGAACGATAAACGGCGGGTCGCCTCCCACCGAACCAAAAGCGCGTACCGGAGAACTTACTCCGCCGGGGATCATCTGTTCGGCGCGCTTCTGCAACTTGCGCGAAGCTTCGTGTTGGCGGGTCATGGCAGTTGTGAGCCCATAAATATAGCAGCCACGACGCCCACGTGGGGACAGCCGCCCCCGGCTGTCCAGCGGAGCGAAGCTCCGCCGGGGTGGGGGCGCATCCTGACTACGGGTTACCGACCCCGATATTCACCGGAAATTCATTTGTCCGCAATATTCCTGCAACATGCCGGCACTATTGTGAACCCAGTGACATGCTCTTCTAACCGGGAGAGCCTAAGGACAGTCTCGGGGGGCTCCGGGCTGTCTTTTTTCTTTCAGAAACCGTGTGGGACCGGGTCCCTGACCCGGTCAGGCCGAGCGGAACTCGGCAACTATTTCTCCACCTTCACGCCTTTCCAGAATGCCACGTAGTCCTTAATCTGCTTGGCCGCCGGCTTGGGTTCGGGATAGAACCAGGCAGCATCATGATTAAGCTTTCCGGCAACCTCGACGTCGTAATAACTGGCCGTACCCTTCCACGGACAAACCGTGTGGGTGGCGCTGGGTTTGAAATGCTCTGACTTGATTGCGTCGGGCGGAAAGTACTGGTTCCCTTCCACCTCCACGCACTGATTCGACTCCGCAAGCACGGTGCCTTCCCAGATTGCTTTTGCCATAAGACCTGTTTAGATTGCAGAGCGGGAAGGCGGTCGCAATCATTTGAACGTATCGAGCAAAGCGCAGAGTGTCGCGGTCAATGGCCAGGCGTTTAACGGTCATTCCATGGTGGGACGCCTGCAACGAGTACTGGTGTGCTCGCCGCGGGCTGCGGGATGGAACCAGCCGGGCACAGCAGGCCGCTGGCGGGAGCTGGGCTTCCTGCACGCACCGGATTTTGCAGCCGCACAAACACAGCATGACGAGCTTTGCCGCCAGCTCGAAGCTGCCGGGGCGGAGGTCTTCCATCTCCCCCCGGCCTCGGATCTTTCGCTCGATGCGGTGTACACTCACGACCCGTCCCTGGCCACCGATTACGGATTGATCGGCCTGCATCCCGGCAAGCCGAACCGCGTACCGGAGGCGCTGCATCACCTCGAGTTCTGCCGGAGCCTGGGGGTTCCCGAGTTCGGTCGAATCCAACCGCCAGGAAAAACTGAAGCCGGAGACATGGTCTGGCTCGATTCCACTACGCTGCTGATCGGCCAGGGCTATCGCACCAACCCTGCGGGAATCGGCCAGATGGGGGCGCTGCTTCAGTCGCATGGTGTGGAAGTGATTTCGGCGCCCCTGCCGTACGGGCCGGGGCCGTCGGCCTGCCTGCATCTCATGTCGCTGATGAGCCTGCTCGACGAGCGGACCGTGCTGGTGGATTTGCCCTGGCTGGCGGTCGAGACCGTGGAACAGCTTCAATCGCGAGGCTACCGACTGGTTGAGATCGAATATTCCGAGCGCGAGACGCTGGCCTGCAACGTTCTTTCGCTGGGCGACAAGCGCCTGCTCGCTCTGGAAGAGAATCAGGAGACCAATCAGAAGCTTCGTCAGGCAGGATTTGATGTCCGAAGTTTCCCCGGCTTGGAACTATGCGTCAACGGCGGCGGCGGCCCAACCTGCCTGACCCGTCCCCTGCTGCGAACCTCGTAGGGGCAGGTGTCCCACCTGCCCGGCGGAGCGAAGCCCCGCTGGCCTTAATGTAGGCGCGAGCGTCCTCGCTCGTGCGAGGCTATGCACGAGCGGGACGCTCGCGCCCACATTGCCTTCCGCCCTGTTAAAATCAAGATGCATGGTTCTCCCCTTCGTCCGTGATCTTTTCACGGACGTGGAAAAGTTGCCGGCCTTTTCGCGTGTGGCCTCCCATCTGAAAGAGGGCACGGGGCGGATTCGTGTCTCTGGACTAGTCCCAACCGCAAAAGCTTTGCTTTTAGTCTTGCTGCAGAAGGCGGCAGGGCGTCCGCTGATCATTGTGGTCCCGGACAATCGTGCCGCGGAAGACCTGGTTCCGGTGCTGCAGGCTTTTTGTGAGCTGACCGGGGCCGCCGACCCTGAGACCGTGGTCTCCCTGCCCAACCACGACGTCCTGCCCTTCCAGAATCTCTCTCCCCACCCCGAAATCCAGGAGGAGCGGGCGGTGGCGCTGTGGAAAATCGCCACCGGCGCGGCGTCTTTTGTGGTTTCGCCGATTGCCGCGACCGCGCTGCGCTTGCGTTCGGCCGATTACTACGCCGATCTGGCGCGGACCATACGCCGCGGGGAAACGCTCAACGTTGACGCGCTGCTTCCCCACCTCAACACGGTTGGCTATCACTCCACCGATGTGGTCGAGATGCCCGGTGAATACGCCCTGCGCGGCGGCATTCTCGACGTGTATTCGCCCGAAGCCGAGCGCCCCGTGCGCATCGAGTTCTTCGGCGACGAGGTCGAATCCATACGGAAGTTTGATCCTGCGACCCAGCGCTCTTCGAGTCCTGTGGATGAAGCGCTGCTGCTCCCTCTGACGGAGACTCCAGTCAGCGATGAGCTTCTGGGCGCGGTGCATGCCCGTCTCTCCGGGAAACGCATTACCGGTAATGAAGAAATCATTGAGCAGGCGGTGCGCTCCGGCGGCGTCACGGTATTTCCCGGCTGGGAGTTTTATGCGCCCGTGGCCGGCGCTAATGCCACGGTGTTCGATTTACTGCCTCGCGCCCTGGTGCTGACCGACGAACTGGAAGCGCTGCGGACCGAGTTCGATCACGTCTGGACTCGCATCGAGCAGGCGCACGAGGGCAGCGGCGTGGGCAACCTGGTGCGGCCGTCGGATCTATACGTTGTGCCGGAAGACTGGTGGCAAAAGGTGTCGAGACTGCCCGGGGCCGATGTCGAGCATCTCGACATCGAGCGCAGTGACGATTCCGCGGCCGCGATTTCATTCCACACCCAGCCTGCGCCCCGCTTCCACGGCTCGGTTCCCGCCATGCTCGAAGAAGTGAAGAAGGAGATTGGGGAGAGCAAGCGCGTCCTGATTGCCGTGCCTAATACCGGTGAAGTGGAACGCCTGGCCGACATTTTCAGCGAATACGCCGTGTCCTTCCGCCTGGGCAGCCGCACCCGCAGCGGAGAGAGTTACGCCGACGAAACTTCGTACTTCTCCGGCGAAGTGCTTACCGCGACGCTGGCCAAGGCCTACGTGCCTGATGGCGTCATTTTCCCCGATGCAAGCCTCTCTATTCTTGGCGCGCGCGATTTGTTTGACGAATCAGACGCGGTCGTCTCTCGTCCCCAGCGGCAGAAATCGAAGACTTCGGCATTTCTCTCCGATTTTCGCGACTTGCAGGTCGGGGATTATGTAGTCCATGTCGAGCACGGCATTGGGCAGTACCAGGGCTTGAAGGAGATCAACCAGGGCAACGGCAACGCTGAATTCATGTTGCTCGAGTACGCCGAGGGCGCGCGGCTGTATGTCCCGCTGACGCGTCTCGACCTGGTGCAGAAGTACCGTTCGTCGGAAGGGGCTAAGCCGGTGCTGAACCATCTGGGCACAGCGGCCTGGGCCAAGACCAAAGCGCGCGTACGCAAGGCCATGAAAGACATGACCGACGAGCTGCTCAAGCTCTACGCCGAGCGCAAGACCGCCCAGGGCCACGCCTTCTCTTCCGACAACGAATGGATGCGGGAGTTCGAAGACACATTCGAATTCAGCGAGACCGAAGACCAGCAAACCGCCATCAATGACGTCAAGCGTGACATGGAATCGACCCAACCCATGGACCGCCTGCTGTGCGGAGACGTGGGCTATGGCAAGACGGAAATCGCCATGCGCGCCGCCTTCAAGGCCATCAGCGACAACAAGCAGGTTGCGGTGCTCGCGCCCACCACTGTCCTTGCCTTCCAGCACTACGAAACTTTCAAGCAGCGCTTTGCGGCCTTTCCCGTTGCCATCGAGATGATCAGCCGCTTCCGTTCGCCGAAACAGCAGAAAGAAATTCTTCAGAAAGTGGAAGCCGGCAAAGTCGATATCCTGATCGGCACCCATCGCCTGATTTCGAAAGACGTGAAGTTTGCCGACCTGGGCCTGCTGGTGGTGGATGAAGAGCAGCGTTTCGGAGTCCGGCATAAAGAGCGGCTCAAGCAGATGCGCAAGCAGGTGGACGTTCTGACCATGTCGGCCACTCCGATTCCGCGCACCCTGCACATGTCCCTGGTCGGGCTACGGGACATGAGCGTGATCGAGACACCGCCCAAGGACCGCATTGCAATACAGACCGTCGTCGCCAGCTGGGACGAAAAGCTGATCCAGTCCGCCATCGAGCAGGAACTCGAACGCGGCGGCCAGGTCTTCTTCGTGCACAACCGCGTGGACAGCATTTGGGAAATTGCCGCCAAGCTCCAGGCCCTGGTGCCGCGGGCGCGCGTCATCGTGGGTCACGGACAGATGTCTGAAGGCGAACTGGAAAAGGTGATGCTCAAGTTCATGCATCACGAGGCTGACATATTGGTGTCCACAACTATTATTGAAAATGGCCTCGATATTCCACTGTGCAACACCATTCTGATCAACCGCGCCGACCGCCTGGGGCTCTCCGAGCTTTACCAGTTGCGCGGGCGGGTCGGCCGGTCGAACCGCCGGGCGTATGCGTATCTGCTGCTGCCGGCTGAAGTCGAGCTCACTCCCATCGCGCGCCGGCGCCTGGCCGCGCTGAAAGAATTTTCCGACCTGGGGGCCGGCTTCAAGATTGCGGCCCTCGATCTGGAACTGCGCGGCGCGGGTAATCTCCTGGGTGGCCAGCAGAGCGGACACATCGAGGCGGTTGGCTTCGAGCTCTACACCCAAATGCTCGACCGCGCCGTCCGCGAGATGAAGGGTGAGGCCGCCGCGGATGAGCCCGAAACCCAATTAAACCTCGGACTCAATATTCGCATCCCAGTGGAGTACATTCCGGAAGAGAACCAGCGTTTGCGAATGTACAAACGGGTGGCTGGGGTGGAAAACGAGTCGCGCCTGAACGATGTTCGCGCTGAACTGGAAGACCGCTACGGTGAGCCTCCGGCGGCGGTGCGAAACCTTCTGGAATACGCCGCGCTCAAACTCCTGGCCATGCGGGTGGGTGCGACTGCCGTCGAGCGCAAGCGCGATCTGGTGACGGTAAAGTTCCGGCAAAATGCGGAAATCGATCCGGGAAAACTGGCAAAGTTCGTTTCCTCCCGGCGGGGCGCGCAGTTTACCCCGGATGGCACTCTGAAGTATGTTTCCAAGGTAGTCTCTCCCGCGGAAGTCCTGACACAATTGCGGGGGCTGCTGGAAGAGCTGTCCCCTTCGGCACAAGCCTTGCCGTCCGTGCCGTCGTGACCTAAAACTCGAGGCGCTTTCAACTTAAAAAATGATCAAACCACTGCTTGCTCCCAGCCTCTGCCTTGTCATGCTGTTCTCCCTCTTTTTTTGTGTCGCGCCCGCAACGGCCGCGATGGCGGCGGCCACACCGCCCCAAACCGCGTTCAACACGCTGGTGGATGAGTATTTCGATTTCTATTTTCAATTTCACCCCACCGCAGGCACGCAGGCGGGTTTCCACCAGTACGACGGAAAGCTGGAAGACTTCTCCCGCTCGGGTATGGACGCCGAAATCGCAGGGCTGCTGAAGTTCCAGAAACAATTCGGCTCGATCCAGAGCAGTCAACTGTCCGAGGAATCGGCCGGCGACCTGGAGGTCCTGACCTCTGCCATTCAGGGCCGCCTGCTGGAGTTGCAGAACATCCAGATGTGGCGAAAGGACCCTGACGTCTATATCTCCGACCTGAGCTACGGCGTTTTTCTCATCATGAGGCGGGATTTTGCGCCGGCAGCCGATCGTCTTCGCTCCGTAATTTCTCGCGAGCGTGAGATTCCCCGGGTGCTCGAGGCCGCGGTGCAGAACATCAGCAACCCTCCCAGGGTGTACACCGAAGTCTCGCTGCAGCAGATGCCGGACAACATCAAGTTTTTCCAGAATGATGTTCCGGAAGCGTTCCGCGAGGTGCACGACCCGAACTTGCTGGCCGAGTTCAAAGCCAGCAACGCTGCGGCCATCGAAGCTCTGAGCAAGTATCAGGACTTTATGCGGAAAGACCTGTTGCCAAAATCCCGAGGCGACTTCCGACTGGGCGCGGAGAATTTCCGCAAGAAGCTCTTGTACGACGAGATGGTGGATATTCCCCTGGACCACCTGCTCGAGATCGGTTATGCCGACCTGCGACGCAACCAGCAGCAGTTCAAAGCAGTCGCCGCCCAGATTGATCCTCACCGCAGTCCAGAGGCCGTGCTGGCCGATCTGCGGCATGACCACCCCTCTGCCGACCATTTGCTGCAAACCTTCCGCGACACTCTCGGGGGATTGCGCCAATTCATCGAGCAACACAAAATCATCACCATCCCATCCCAGGTCCCGCCGATTGTGGAGGAGACGCCGCCCTTCGCGCGGGCCTTGACCACTGCTTCCATGGACACGCCCGGGGCCTACGAAACCAAAGCTACCGAAGCCATGTTCAACGTCACCTTGCCCGGTTCAGATTGGAAGCCGGAAAAAGTCGAGCAATGGATGCAGGGCTTCAATCGCGGGACGATCACCAGCACCGCCATTCACGAGGTTTATCCCGGACACTACACGCAATTTCTCTGGTTGCAGGCGGCCCCCTCCAAGACCCGCAAAGTGCTCTACAACGCCAGCAATGCCGAAGGCTGGGCCCATTACACCGAGCAGATGATGCTCGACGAAGGTTACGGCAATCACGATCCCAGGCTGAGGCTGGGACAATTGCTGGACGCGCTGCTGCGCAACGCGCGCTTCATTGTCGGCATCGAAATGCACACCGGCAAGATGACGCTGGAACAAGGGCAGGAATTCTTTGTTAAAGAAGGCTTCCAGGTTCCGCCCGTCGCCGAGGTTGAAGCCAGGCGTGGTACGTCCGACCCGACGTATCTCTACTACAATCTGGGCAAACTCCAGATCCTGAAATTGCGCGAAGACTACCGTAAGCAGCAGGGCAGCAAATTTACGCTGCAGGAATTCCACGATCGCTTCATGCGGCAGGGTTCGGTGCCCATGAAGATCATTCGCAAGAGCATGCTGGGGAGTGACGGACCGACGCTGTAGGTTTACTCTGATCGGCAGGCCGCGAGGTCCGGAATCATCCATATGATTTTTGGGTTCGTGCGGCGAAGAGGAAGTCAGGATGCCAAAAAAAGTTCGCAAAGCCGTTTTTCCCGCCGCCGGCCTGGGCACCAGGTTCCTGCCCGCCACCAAGGCGATGCCCAAAGAGATGCTGCCGCTGGTGGACAAGCCCATCATTCAGTATGGCGTCGAGGAGGCGGTCGCGTCCGGCTGCGACCAGATCATCATCATCACCGGGCGCGGCAAACAGGCCATCGAAGACCACTTCGACGTCAGCTACGAGCTGGAAAAAATGCTGGAGGAGCGGGGCAAGACTGACCTGCTGCAGATTGTCCGCCAGATTTCTGACCTGATCCATATTGCTTATGTGCGCCAGAAAGAGGCCCTGGGCCTGGGCCATGCCGTCCTCACCGCCCGCGAACTGGTGGGCGACGAACCCTTCGCGGTCCTCCTGGCCGATGACGTCATCGATGCTGAGGTGCCCTGTCTCAAACAAATGATGGAAGTCTTCGACAAGATGCAGTGTTCAGTCCTTGCCACCCAGGTGGTCGAGGGGCCGGGGATTTCCGCGTACGGAGTGCTCGAGGCCACGCCGGTGCCGGGTTCGAACGGCAAGTTGTATGAGGTGATGAACCTGGTGGAAAAGCCGCGCCCCGAGGAAGCGCCCTCCAACCTCGCGGTTATCGGACGTTACATTCTCACCCCGACCGTTTTTGAAACCCTGTCAGACATCAAGGCCGGCGCTGGAGGCGAACTGCAGCTTACCGACGGCCTGAAGCAGCTTCTTAAAAAAGAAAAGATCTACGGGTACGTGTTCGAAGGCAAACGCCACGACACCGGCGACAAACTGGGTTTCCTGAAAGCCACGGTAGAGTTCGCCCTGAAGCGTGCCGACCTGGGTGGACCACTGCGGCAGTACCTGAAGAGTCTGAACCTCTAGGCGTCTTAAATGTGGGGCGGGCGCCCTCGCCCGCCGCCGTTGACGTTGTTTTTGACATTCAGGACCGTGCAGGTCCGGTTGACCGGAATGCGCTTTTCACGGTCAAAGGCGGCGGGCGAGGGCGCCCGCCCCACACTGCACTTCTACGACGCTCCTACTGTAATCTTCAGTTTTCGTGATTTTTCTTCCACGCTGTTGGCCAGTTTCTCTTTGTGGTTGGCCATCTTTTTGGCCAGCGGGTCGCTGGAGAGGGCCAGAATCTGGGCCGCAAGGATGCCCGCGTTGGTGGCGCCGGGCTTGCCAATAGCCACGGTCGCCACCGGAATGCCGGCCGGCATCTGCACCGTGGCCAGCAGCGAATCCATGCCTTGCAGTGAAGTGGATGGAATCGGCACGCCAATGACGGGCAAGGAAGTGTGGGCGGCGATGACTCCCGCCAGGTGGGCCGCTCCCCCGGCGCCGGCGATGATCACGCGGACTCCGCGCGCGGCCGCCTTGCGCGCGAATTCCGCGGTGCGTTCCGGCGAACGATGCGCGGAGGTAACATCGATCTCATATTCAATCCCAAACTCTTCCAGCGCTTTCGCCGACTCGCGCATGATGTCGAGGTCAGAATCGCTTCCCATCACAATCGAAACCCGAGGCTTTGTGCTCATGAATGTCCTTTTATTGGATTGAAATCAGAAACTATTTATCTCTAAACCTTCCCAGACACATCCTGGGACGTCGTGGAAGAGCGGCCCCTTCCAGGGCCGCGTCTCATCGCCCCTGACCGTGGGTCTTCAGGCCAGGTGGCGCCACTGGGGCTGAAGCCCGGATCTCTTGAATCCGCGACGCGGCGCTGAAGCGCCGCTCTTCCACGTGGCTGAAAAGCCCACTCGACCAGCCCTCCCCGAACTATCTACCCAGTTGGAACTATTTCTTAAGCGCCCTGGAGGCAATATCCTTGCGGTAATGCGCTCCCTCGAAACCAATCTTCGATACGGCCGCGTACACGCGCTCCACCGCCGTTGCCAAATCAGACGCCCGTGATGTCACTCCCAGCACCCGTCCGCCGGCGGTGTAAAACGCTCCGTCGCGGCGGGTCGTGCCGGCATGAAAGACCTTCACACCCTCGATCTTTGCAGCGTCTTCGAGCCCCATGATCTTTTTGCCTACCTCGTAGGTGCCGGGATATCCACCGGAAGACATGACCACGCAGACGGATGCATCCCGTGACCAGCGAAAGTCCCCCTCGCTGACCCGGCCTTCGATCGAGGCCTCGAGCGCCTCCAGCAGATCGCTTTCGAGGCGCATCAGGATAGGCTGGGTTTCGGGATCGCCAAAGCGGCAGTTGAACTCCAGCACCATGGGGCCGCGCGCCGTCATCATCAAACCGCAGTAGAGGATGCCTTTGTATTCCGCACCCTCGGCCTTCATCCCGGCCACAACCGGCCGCGCGACGTGCTGCAACAGCCACTGGGTCATGGGTTCGTCCACGATGCTGGCCGTTGAATAGGCGCCCATGCCGCCGGTGTTGGGGCCGGTATCGCCGTCGCCAATCCGTTTGTGGTCCTGGGCCGCCACCAGGGGTGCGACCCGCTCGCCGTCGCTCAAAACCAAAAATGAAAGCTCGTCGCCTTGCAGATATTCTTCCAGGACCACGCGCCGTCCGGCCTCGCCCAGAATCTTGCCGCTGAACATTTCGGCGGCTGCCGAGGCCGCCTCTTCCTTGGTCCGGCAGATGACCACGCCTTTGCCCGCAGCCAGGCCGTCCGCCTTCACGACCACGGGTGCGTGAAAGTGCGGCAGGGCGGCCATGACCTCGTCAATGGAGTCGCAAATGGCGAAATGCGCCGTGGGAATGTGATAGCGCTGCAGAAATTCCTTGGCGAAACTCTTGCTCGACTCCAGCCGGGCCGCGGCTTTGCTCGGCCCGAAGATACGCCAGCCGCGCCGCGTAAATTCGTCCACCACGCCCAGCGAGAGGGAGATCTCGGGGCCGACCACGGTCAGGTCCGGGCGTACCTGTTCCGCCACCGCCACCAGCGAGTCAATGCTTTTCACGTCGGCAGCTAAACACACTGCCTCCTCAGCGATGCCGCCATTGCCCGGAGCGCAAAAGATCTGCGAAACCCGCGAGGACTGCCGCAGCTTCCATACCAGGGCATGCTCGCGCCCCCCGCTTCCGATGACGAGGACTTTCATAGCCGGAGACTGACAAGGTTAGGGGGACGTGCGGGCGATGTCAAACCCGGAGAACGGATTTCAGATTGTAGATTCTAGATTGCAGATTAGGAATCACCCGGATGCGGGCGGGGCGCCTCAATATGAACGCCTTCTCAGCCGCCTACATTCCGGGCTTCTGCTCTTTCTTTCGCGGTTTCACACACACATATTGCCACGGAGGGATGTGGGCATCGATGAAAATCTGAAATCTCAAATCTTCAATCTGAATCGCATTAACCATGCTTAACGTATAATGCTGCCTGAATGATCACCGTTTCCAAGGAAGACTATCTCAAGGCCATCCTCGAGGCTGAAAGCGAGGGCGAGACTGTTATCTCCGCCACGCTGGCGCATTGGCTCTCGGTTTCGCCGCCCGCGGTGACCATGGCAGTGCGGCGCCTGAAAAAAGATGGCCTGGTCCGGGTGCAGAACGGCGGAGAGGTCAGCCTTACGCCTGCCGGGCGCAAGATCGCGCGCAAGCTCACGCTGCGCCATCATTTGATCGAACGTATGCTGGCGGAGATGTTTGGCATGGAATGGTACAAGGTGCACGACGAAGCGGAGCGGCTGGAGCACGCTGTCTCCCCCGATTTTGAGGCCAAACTGCTGTCCAGACTGGGACGTGGCGGGGCATGTCCTCACGGCAATCTGAGTGAACTGGAGAGTCCCACCAGCCGGCGCCGGCGCGGCCTGCTGTTGCTGGCGCATTCCCAGGCAGGAAGTAACTACGTGGTCAGCGGCATCTACGAACGCGACCGCCGCCTGCTGGAATTCCTGGAACAACGCGGTATTCGTCCCGGGGCCCGGGTACACGTCGCAGGACGAAACTATGACCACACTCTGACTCTCGACACCGATGCCGGAAGGGTCGCGCTGGGCGGGTCGGCGGCGGAGAAGGTGTGGGTAACGGCCGCCGACCGCAGGCTGAATGGAGGACGGGTGTCTCGCCCATCCAGCCGGGCGGGCCGCCCAGTCTCCGCCACCCCGTAGCCGAGGTCATCTCCCAAAGTAATTAACCATAGTTTACTTTTTTGTGTATACTTTGGCTAATGGTATCGTCGCCGGAGTTGCCAGTCATCCCCAGCGCCCCGACCAGCCCAGGCCAGGGCTGGCGGCATGCCATCGCGCGCCCCAGCTTGCCGGAAATCTATCGCAGTCTGCCCATTCCGGCGTCTGCCGGCTTTCTGCGCAAACTCCTGGCCTTCGCCGGGCCGGGGTACCTCGTCGCTGTGGGTTACATGGACCCGGGCAACTGGGCTACCGACCTGGCCGGCGGCTCGAAATACAATTACTCGCTGCTTTCCGTCATCATGCTGTCCAACCTGATGGCCATTCTGCTGCAGACCCTGGCTATCAAACTGGGAGTGGTGACGGGACGCGATTTGGCCGCCGCCTGCCGCGACCATTTCAGCCGGCCGGTCTCATTCATATTCTGGATCGGCGCGGAGATCGCCATTGCCGCCTGCGACCTGGCCGAAGTCATCGGATCCGCCATCGCGCTCAACCTCCTGTTTCACATTCCCTTGATCTGGGGCGTGTGCCTGACCTCGCTCGACGTTCTGCTGATTCTGTTCCTGCAGCAGAAAGGCTTCCGCCTGGTGGAAGCCCTGGTCATCTCGCTGATCGGGGTCATCGGAGTCTGTTTCGGACTGGAGATTCTGTTCTCCAAGCCGAGCCTGCTGGGTATCGCGCAGGGGTTCTTCATTCCTTCGGCGCAAATTATTCGCGACCCGGGCATGCTGTATATCGCGATCGGCATCCTGGGGGCCACGGTGATGCCGCACAACCTATATCTGCACTCGGCGCTGGTGCAGACCCGGAATTTTGAGCGCACTCCTGAAGGCAAGCGCGAAGCCATCCGCTTCGGCACTATCGATTCCACCATCGCACTTACTTTCGCGCTGCTGGTGAATGCAGCCATCCTCATCGTATCCGCCGCCACGTTCTACAGCCACGGCTACAACGACGTGGCCGAGATCAACGACGCTCACAAATTATTGACGCCCCTTCTCGGAGTGACTGGAGCCAGCACCATGTTCGCGCTGGCCCTGCTGGCCTCCGGCCAGAACTCGACGCTGACGGGCACGCTGGCCGGGCAGGTGGTCATGGAAGGCTTCCTGAACATTCGCCTGCGTCCCTGGCTGCGCCGCCTGATCACGCGCTGCGTCGCCATCGTCCCGGCCGTCATCGTCACTGCGTTCTGGGGAACCGGCGGAACGGCCAAGCTGCTGGTATTCAGCCAGGTGATTCTGAGCATGCAGCTGAGTTTCGCGGTGTTTCCCCTGGTGATGTTCACCAGCGACCGGCGGAAAATGGGTGAGTTTACCAATGCTCCCTGGATGAAGGCCCTCGCCTGGATCACCGCGATTCTGATCGCGGTCCTGAACGTGTGGCTGCTGGCGCTGGCCTTCCGTGGTGCGTAAGGCGATGAGCCTGGAGAAGGGCGCTTGAATGCTGCACGGCCTACCAGCGTCACGTCCACTCCATGCATGCTCGATCGGGCAAGGGATATTCACAGAGCAAGATGAAACTGGTAGCGAGAGAATTTGGATGACCTGGCCGTCAACGCTTTTTGGCTCTGTCTTGCCACCCACTGTGATCGGGTTGCGGAGTGTCATTTGCCGCACGCTGCATTGCCGGCTGGTCGTAATCGTGGGCCTCGGCGTCCGTCAACAGAGGGGCAGCGACACGCAAGGCCTCAACTTCGGTTTGCAGCCGCGACACCTCAAGTTCTTTCTGCCTCAGAACTTCATAAACATCCTTCATAGATAAGCACCTCGAAGATTGGAGCGATCAAGCTAACTTGGATTCCCGTCCGCTATTGGAGTTGCCCGCACTTTCTTCTGCGCTCCCGCAGCGACAACAAAACCATCTTTACTGGAATGACGACGCTTTGCGGCGGGCGATGCCAGGCCGCGACAATGGTCCGGCATTGTCCGCAGGAACTGCAAGGGAGGTCCCCCAGGCCGAGCCTCTGGGGTGGCCTGATAGTCCAGGGACCATCGCGAAAATGTGGTCAAAATTGAACAGTTTGAGTTATAGAAAAATGTGATCCTCTGGCTCGGGTCTGCTCGGATAGCCAGCGCTTGTTTGCCGAACAGTACTGAGGACTTTACCCGATTGCGCAGGGCTGGTTCGCAGTCCTATATTAGCTGCTTAAGTACAGGCAGCACGGGGTCAGGACGTGGATCAAGAAGCCAGGAAAGCTCAAGACAAGCCGGTTTTGAGCGCGGAAGGGTTTCAGCGCCTTCTGGCTGCCGCCTACATCTTGCAGACCAACGCTGCCCGTCGGCTCTCGCCCATTGAAGCGAGTCGCGCGACCTTCGCGGACGGGGCCATCGTCCAGAGAAGAACTCCTTCTGTGATGATTCGAGAACCCCAGCTACCGTCCCCGCCGAATCTCTGGTCGGCATCGCGGAGGGTGGTCGAAGCCCTCGCAATAGCTGCCATATTCTGCATGATGGTGGGCGCGTCGATCCATCGCCTTCAAGCTCGTCCCGGCCGTACGTCCCTTACCCCGGGCAAGCCCGAACAGGAAAACGCCCCCGAGTCCGCGAGGCCGCAGGAAAGTTTTCTGGCAATGGCTCAGCAGCCTGTCGTGGCGCGAAAGCCACTCCCTCGGCCTGATGACGACGAGGGAGACATCGTTGCCGAAGATGTCGTCATCCGGCACCAAAAACCTGTCAATTTCCTGGCCCAGGCGCCCAGGAAAACCACCAGCAGCCCTGTACAACGCCGATTCTTGACTCCGAAAAGTACGACTTCGGAGCGGGGCATTCGATCAACCTTCGGCCGAGGTGCAGACATGGCCGCTGCCGACACCGTGGTTGAATACGGCGCTGATGTGAAAATGTGGTTGGGAAGTCCCAAGAAAGCCGGGCTTGATCATCCTGCGCATTGACTTACCGGCGGAACTGGACTGTACCAGCGGACGTCCCAGATGCCAACCTTCCAGAACCGCGCGGCGGCAACACTAGATTCCCAGAAAATTCTCTACTAACTTCTTCCCTTCATCGGTCAGCACGCTCTCGGGATGAAACTGCACCCCTTCTACCGCGAACTTGCGATGCCGCAAACCCATGATGGTGCGTGTCCCATCGCGCTCGGTGGTGTAGGCACTTACTTCCAGATCGGCTGGGAGGGTTTTCTCTTCGACAATCAAGGAGTGGTAACGCGTCGCCGTCATGGGGGACGTCAGCCCGCCGAAAATGGTCTTGCCGTCGTGCTGCACCGGGCTGGTCTTGCCATGCATCAGGTGAGGCGCACGCACAACTTGCCCGCCAAACGCCGCGCCGATGGCCTGATGTCCCAGGCAGACCCCGAGCATCGGCACTTTACCCGCAAAATGTCGGATTAGCGGAATGGTGATACCGGCTTCCTGGGGCGTGCACGGGCCGGGTGAAAGCACGATCCGTTCCGGATGCATGGCCTCCACCTCCGCGGGCGTCACCTGGTCATTGCGCCGCACTTCGACCTCCGCCCCCAGCTCACCCAGATACTGGACCAGGTTGTAGGTGAATGAATCGTAGTTGTCGAGGACGAAGACCATTCGCTGGACCAGAGTTTCTAGCTTATACCATCCGGCTGCGTCCGTTCCTGCGCCAAGCATTATTGTGGAGATGGTGACTTCCGAAGCCGCGACTATCCGACTCGCACCCGCCGCGATGAGTAATAAAAGCCGCTGTATTGGTAAAATGTCCGCCGCTACCAACCCATTTGGCGCATCCGCCTGAGGATAATCGCACTGTAATTATTCATGCGCTCGGGTCGTCGCTTCAGGGGAGCCGGCAGGATTGCAGCCAGCCGCGCCGCCTCTTGCAGGCCGATATTCCGGGCTGAGGTTTCGTCGTAGTAACGGCACGCCGACTCTGCACCATAGATACCAGGACCCCATTCGACCACGTTGAGGTATATCTCCAGAATGCGTCGTTTGCCGAGGACGAATTCGGCCACGGGCACCAGCGTGACCTCTGCACCTTTGCGGAGGATGGAACGGCCGGTTCCGAAGAACAGGTTTTTCACAAGTTGCTGCGTGATGGTGGACGCTCCGCGAGTGCGATCGCCTTCCAGATCGTCCTGGGCAGCGATTTGGATCTCATGCCAGTCGAATCCGTGGTGCTGGTAGAAGTGCGCGTCTTCTGCCGCGATTACAGCGTGCTGGAGATCGGGCGAGATTTGGCTGAGCGGGATGAACTTGTACCGTTCGTGATACGGTGTGTGGTGAATCCAGGCTTGCACGCGGCGTTGCATGTGCACCGCGGTGGTCGGTGGGTCGATCCACCGCGCGGCCACAAGGATCAACGCGGGCGGCGACCAGAGAAGCACCAGCCCGATGACAAGCCATCCAATATACGATCGGAGGAAGCGCATCCCGAGCGTGGCCTTCGTCTGTGGGTTCGGTGTTGCCGTCACGGTTCAAGAATAATAGCCCGGAGGAAGCTCAGGGGTTTTGCCCGTGCCCCGCGTGAGGCAAAAGAAAGGCCGCCCGGATACCGGGCGGCTGATCTCGTGCGAGGCCGACAATATTATTATTCCACGGCTTTTAGCTTCGCATTGCTGACAGGCTCGACGCAGTTTGTAATACCGCCCGTTCGTTCGACAAAGCGAGTGATCGGAAATTGCGGAGCGCAATCCACGTCTGTACCACTCAAATTACCCGTTATACTGGCCGCCACGAAGCCCGCGAAAGAGCCGTCTTCCAGGTGGACCCCGTTGCCGGCGTTGCCTGTAATTGTTGGACCCCGAAATACTGCTGTGGAACTGCCGAGCAGAGTCATGCCATCCCCGCCACTGCCACTGATCGTACCGCCCAGGATTAGCACCGTGCCCACGCCCGCCCGTATGCCAACTCCGTTGTTGAGAAAGCTGGAATTGGAAGCTTCGAAATAAGAGCCGGCCAGGTTAACCCCTTGAGCCGCATTGCCCTGGAAGACGTCATTGCTGCTGAACACTTGCGAAGCGCCGCTGACCATGGAACCGCTGCCCCCATTGTTCTGAATCACATTGCTTTCCAGAAAGGCATGGGAACCATGACCTACGCCTACCCCAGTTCCCGCACCATCCTGGATCGTATTGCCAGTCAGGTAGCAGACACTTGCGGAGCCACAATTCACACCCCCGCCCCCGCCGTTGATGGTGAATCCCTGCACGGTCACGCTGCGCGAGTCCTCGATATCCAGAACCGCCAAGCTTCCGTTGGAGCGATCTGTGATCGAAGCGCCCTTCCTGGTGATCAGCAGCAGTCGATCCATACCTTGAATCACGAAGTTTCCCTTGCAACTGCCCGAAACAGCTATCGTGTTTGGCCCTTGCGGATTGACAGTCGCAAGCAAGTGCAAGGCCTCTCGAATAGAATCGTGTTTGTCGCAATTGACGCTCAGATTTGCTGCCTGAGCGTACTGGCCTGCCACCCCAATGGCCGTCAACAGAAAGAACACAAAAGACCATGCCTTATGCTTCATAATGTTCTCCTCTCTCACTTAGTCTCCAATGGCCCAGATCAACGATGCGTCTTACAGGTCGCCTTCCTTACTGTCGCGTGACCAGGCCGTGAGCGCCCGCAATGCAATCGCCCAGATAGAGGTAATCATCGAGTTCAATCTGCTGTGCCTCCGGATCCATCACTCCGGTCAGACCTTCCAGACCAGTGCCTGAGTTTGAATACAAATGAACCACGTTACCGACCACCACGGCTCCATTTAGCGTGAAGGTCTCAGCACAGCT
>Ga0207657_10000555_pt1 | contig 39797 bp, 41 predicted proteins | sample KBSC33metaG_FD_184316 | JGI IMG/M metagenome (GOLD analysis project Ga0207657, IMG submission 184316) | Corn rhizosphere microbial communities from Kellogg Biological Station, Michigan, USA - KBS C3-3 metaG (SPAdes) (version 2) | ecosystem: Host-associated > Plants > Roots > Rhizosphere > Soil ... | reverse complement strand
CGCCGGGTTTCGCGGCAAGGCCCAGCGGCGCGAGCCGCGCACCGAAATTGTTGCGCACGAAGGCCTGCGTCTTTGCGACGTCGGTGGGCGCGATGATGCCTGTGATGCGCAGATCGTGCAGGCTGTGGTCTGCCGCCTCGATCAGATCCCACTGGGCCACGGGCGCCAATGCGTGCAGCAGCGCGAAATAATCCGCCGCCGAGCCGTACCCGCCGCGCATCGCCGCATCGGCGTTGCGGAAGAGCGTGTATTGATCCGCAGCGTCCAGTGTTGTTGCCGCCGCGACGAGCTTGACCCAATCGGCGGGCGCCTCGGCGAAGCGGTAATAGCCGGCACCTTCCATGTTGGGGAAAATCAGCACCGGGCATTTGTCGCCCAGCGTGACCTGCGTTGTCGGCGGCGTCACGATCTGGCAGCTGCGTGCGCCATCGGCGGAAAGGCACATCGGCACCTGCCAGCTATGCGAGACGGGCGTGATGCCGACGCTGGTGTAAGGCGTTTGCGTCACGCCGACGCCCGGCGTTCCCGGCGCGCAGGCCAGTTCCGTCTTCAACAACGGAATGCCCGGCTGGTCGATGAAGCTGTTGAACGCATCGACGATCTCGGGGTGGTTCGTCGCGGCCGCGATGGTGCCGATGAAGTCCTGCGCGCTCGCATTCTTGAACGCGAATTTCTGCAGATAGGCGTGGATGCCCTTCTGCCAGTCTGCTTCGCCGACATAGCTTTCGAACATTCTCAGCACCGCAGCGCCCTTCGAATAGGTGATGTCGTCGAAGGCGTTGTCGATGTCGTCGGGATTGTTGACCGGGTTGTGGATCTGGCGCGCGCTCGGCAATTCGTCGAGCAGCATCACATCCTGCGTCGAGGCTAGACGCGCGCGGCCGAATTCCTGGTCCGGCTTCACCTGGTCGGAAATCTTGCTCGACATCCATGTCGCAAAGGATTCGTTCAACCAGATGTCATCCCACCATTTGGGCGTGACGAGATCACCGAACCATTGATGCGCCAGCTCATGGGCCTGTACCGAAAGGCTGGAGCGCTTCTGCTCCAGCGGCGCGTTGTCATCCATCAGCAGAAGCTGCTCGCGGAACGTCACCGCGCCGGCATTCTCCATCGCGCCCGCCGAAAAGTCCGGCACCGCCAGCACGTCGAGCTTCTGGTAGGGATAGCTCACGCCGTAATAGGCCTCGAGATGTTCCACGATCGAGGGCGTCAGCGACAGCGCATATTTCAGTTTCGGCCCCATGCCCTTCGCGGTCACGCCGCGCAGATGCACAGGATGGTCGCGATACTGGTTCGCCGGAATGTCGCCGCCGTCCACGATGTCGAGCGGACCGATGGCCAGCGCCACCAGATAGGTCGGCAGCGGCTTGGTCTGCTGGAAAGTCCATTTCATCATGCCGTTCCCGACACTGCTGTCGGTGACGACCGGCGTGTTGGCGATCACCTTGTCGTCCACTGGCGCGATCACGGTAACGTCGAACGGTGTCTTGTAGCCGGGCTCGTCGAAGCTGGGGAACATGCGCCGCGCGTCGATATTCTCAAACTGTGTGAAGGCGTAAGAGTCGCCTGCCTTGGTGACGACCTTGTAGAGGCCCGCCAGTGAGGGATTGAACGGCGCGTCATAATCGAAAACGAGCTTGGCCTTCCCCGCCGGAATCTTCTCGCCGAAATTCAGATAGGCCACGCCCGAGGGATCGACCTGGGCATAGGCGATCAGCACCTTCTTGCCGGAGGGCAGCAGCGCGAAGGCCCTTTTTACATTCAACTCATTGCCGTCGATGAACAGCGTCTTGCGCGCGGTGTTGAACGTCACATCGATTTCGGTGTGACCTGTAAAGCGATCCTTCTTCGGATCGACCGTCACGGTGATCGCGTAATGCGACGGTGTTGCCGTGCGCGGCAGCGGTCCCAGGGGCACCTGCTCGTCGGGTTTGGTGATCGGCTTGGGTGCTTCGGCGGCGGCCGATTGCGCATCCTTTTTCTGATCGTTCTTGCCGCAAGCGGAAAGCAGCGTCAGCGCCGAAAACAGCGCGACCGTAAGAATGTGCCGGGACATGGAATATCTGGGGCAGGAGTTACGGCCCCCAGCTTAGTCGATCTGCTCGATTCGCCAACCGTGCCGTGCAGTTTTCTCGCGCCGCCCGTCCGGTGGCGCGGGTGCCTTGGAGGAGTCATAATTCGTTCAGATCGCGTTCAGCCCCTAATCGCGATCCTGCACCCCACGTTTGCAGGGCTTTTCATCGAGCCAAACCGAGGAGACAAATATGCTGACAAAAGCAGGAACATTGTTCGCCGTGACCGCGCTCGCGCTCATGACCAGCGCGGGAGCCGCATCGGCGCGGGACCATTATTACTACGGCTCCGAATGTCATGAGCAAAACAAGACCGCGGGAACCGTGCTTGGTGCGATCGCCGGCGGCATCATCGGCAATCAGTTCGGCAGCGGCGGCGGCAAGGCCGCGGCAACGATCGGCGGCGTGGTGCTGGGTGGCGCGATCGGCAACAGCATCGGCAGCGACATCGACTGCCGTGACCGTCCGCACGCCTTCCGCGCGTATAACGACAGTTTCCGAGGTCCCGTCGGGCATCGGTATGACTGGAGCGGCGGGCGCGGCCGTGGGCGCGGCTATATCACCACCACGCGCGAATATCATCGCCGTGGCATGCTCTGCCGCGATTTCCAGGAAACCACCTATCGCCGCGGCCGGGCATTCACCCGCGAAGGCACGGCTTGCCGCTACAATGACGGCTGGCACTTGATGTAAGCGGGCGCAACATCCGCTTGGGCGAACCCCGGAGCATCGCTCCGGGGTTTGTCATTTCTACTTGCCCTTCCATTGCGGCGGACGCTTCTGCGCGAAGGCCATCGGGCCTTCCACGAAATCCTCGCTTTTGAACATCGCGGCGACAGCCGGATATTTGATCTGCGCCTTCAAGGCCGCTTCCACCGACGGCTCCGTCAATCCGCGATAGACCGCCTGTTTCGAAGCGCGCACGGACATCGGCGACAATTCCAGAATCTGCGCCGCCCATTTCTTTGCAGATGCCATCAGATCGGCCGGTGCAACAACATCGTTCACGAAGCCGAGCACCTGCCCTTCCTTCGCGCTGACGCGCCGTCCCGTGAGGATCATGCCGAGCGCGCGCTTGTCGCCGATGGTGCGCGGTAGGCGATGCAGGCCGCCCGCAAGCGCCGCGAGCCCTACACGCGGTTCGGGCAGCGCGAACGTCGCCGTTTCCGCCGCTACGACGATGTCGCAGGCCAGCGCAATCTCGAATCCGCCGCCCATTGCCAATCCGTTCACCGCCGCGATCAGCGGCTTGTCCAGATCGAAGCGCGAGCACAATCCGGCGAAGCCGCTCGGCGGCATCGACATCTTGCCGCCGCCTGCCTGGTATTTGAGATCGTTGCCGGCGCTGAACGCTTTCTCGCCCGCGCCCGTCACGATCGCGACCCATTGCTCTGGATCGTTCGCGAAATCATTGAAGATGGAATCGAGTTCGAAATGCTGCGGCGGATGCAGGGCGTTCATCACCTCCGGCCGGTTGAGGGTGACGATGGTCAGCGGCCCTTCCCGCTCCACTTTACAGAATTTGTAATCGGTCATGGCCCGCTTTCCCAATGTTTCCGGGCGGATTTGGACATCCCACGCCCGCCCCGGCAAGGCTTGGGTAACCATTTCTCTCTAGTTTCAGCAGGGCCTGCACTTGGAATATCGGATGTCGGACTACTGGATCGTCAGCGTCAGCGACCGGGCCTACGGCCCGTACACGACGGAGCAGATGGAAGGCTTCGCGGCGGAAGGCCGCCTTGCCGCTTCGTCATTGATCGCACGCGCGGGCGAAACGACGTTCCGTTCCGCAGGGGAAGAGGCGCAGTTCTCGGCGTTGTTCCAGCCGTCCAAAATGACGCCCATCACACGCGCGGAAGTGTTGCAGCCGGACGAACCGGCTGGGGCGCAGAAATTTGGCCGCAGCGATGCGGACGGCAAATCCGGCGAGCGCGCGCGCTTTGTCATCATCACCGACATGAAGTCCCGTTCCATCCAGGGCGTCGAAGAAGAAATCCACAAAATGGGATCCGCTTATCCGCTGCTGCCGCAAGTGTGGCTGCTGATGAGCGAATTGTCTGTCAACTCGATCCGTAACCTGTTGACGCCGCAACTCGGCAAGCTCGACATGCTGTTCGTGCTCGATGCGACGCATGACAAGGCGGCATGGTTCAATTTCGGCCCCGAAGCCGACACGCGCATCCGCAAACTCTGGATCAAAGAGCAGCCGCTCTCGCGCCAAAGTGCTTAACCGGGGCGCCTAGCCGATCTGTTTGAGGTCGCCGCGAAAGCGCTGATAGTTCTTCACATAGATATCCGACGAAATCTTCAGCATCGCCAGCTGCGGTTCGGGCAGTTGTTTCACCACGCGTGCCGGCGCACCCAGGATCATCGAGCCGTCCGCGAACTCCTTGCCTTCGGCGATCAGGGAATTGGCGCCGACGAGGCAGTTGTTTCCGATCTTTGAGCGGTTGAGCAACGTCGAGCCCATGCCGATCAGCGAATTGTCGCCGACTGTTGTCGAATGAAGAATGACCTTGTGCCCCACGGTGACGTTGCTGCCGATGGTTGTCGGCTGGCCGGGATCGGTGTGCACGACGGAGTTGTCCTGCACATTGGAATTCTCGCCGATCGTGATCCAGTCATTGTCCGCACGGATGACAGCGCCGAACCACACGCTCGCGCCCTTCAGCAGACGGACACGCCCGATCAGCACCGCGTTGGGCGCGACCCAATAATCGCCCTCGGCGGGCAGTTCCGGTTTCCAGTCACCCAGCGCGTAAATCGGCATCGTCGATCCATGGTTTGCGTCTGAAACCATTGTGGCAGCGCCGCGCTGACAAGAAAAGTTCAACAACAAAAACAGACGGCTTCCCAAAATTTGGCTACGCTTTGAACAAGCCCGCTGAGTCGCGTGGGCTTTAAGGGGGCAGAGCTTGGTGCGGATGTGCACTTTGCCAGTACCGACCGCCAAACGGCCAATATCCGCCGCCCTGAAACTCACACGCTCAAGACAGCCAGCCGTTTCGTCACGAAACGGCGATCTTCCCCATCATCGCAATCTGTCATTGTCCAGGGAGTATCCATGGCAAAGCGTTCCGCGCGTCGCAAGTACCGCGACGGTGCTTATGAATCCGACAATGTGCATGCGCTCTTTCCGTCCAGCAGCTGGAGTCCGCTGGACCGCGACCGTGAAGGCCGCGACCGAAAGTATGTAAAAAACATACGGGCGATGAGCCCGTTGCAGCAAAAGCTGATGGACGCCATCGAAGAGCGTTCCGTCGTGCTGGCGCTGGGGCCGGCGGGAACCGGCAAAACCTACATCGCCATATCCAAAGCCGTCGAAGCCCTCGAGCAGAACAAGGTGAGCCGCATCGTGCTTTCCCGTCCTGCGGTCGAGGCCGGCGAAAGCCTCGGCTTCCTGCCCGGTGACATGCAGGAGAAGCTCGCACCCTATCTGCGCCCCCTCTATGATGCTTTGAACGAGCGTCTTGGCGGCAAGCGGACCAAGGCGCTGATCGCCGAAGGCATCATCGAGATTGCGCCCGTGGCCTATATGCGCGGACGCACGCTCAACGATTGTTTCGTGGTGATCGACGAGGCGCAGAACTGCACCTATGGGCAGCTCAAGATGCTGCTGACCCGCTTGGGCTGGCGCTCGACCATGGTGCTGACGGGCGATCCGGACCAGACCGACCTGCTTCCCGGCATCTCCGGTTTCGGCGATATCGCGACGCGGCTGGAACGTGTTCCGGAAATCTCGATCACACGGCTGGGCGACGCGGACATCGTGCGCCATCCGCTCGTTGGGAGCATGCTGACGGTGCTTTAGATCGCCAATGCGATGCTGAGGCCGAACAGGCCGATGATGAAGCTCCAATAGGCGCTCAAGGCGGCCGCGAGCCAGAACGCGACCGCAGAGCAAGCCTTCTTGCGCCAGGACCGGGCGGCGTTGTCGAACAACACGCTCGGTCCGGCCACGACCATGACGATGTAATAGGCGGCCTTCGTGCCGCCGGTTTCGGGTTTGGGCGCGACCAGACGATAGGTATTCGCCACGATCCCGGAGATCGCAAAACCACCTGTCATCGCAAAAAGGAAAAGCTGAAGATTGTACACTCGACCCCACCGCGCCCCGCGCCTCGGGTGGTCAAGTGCAGCGTCCATGCCCGCCCCAGACGGGGTTTCGGCGGAAATCTGTGTCATTTCGGATCGAAACAGCCCTGCCGTCGGGAACGGGGCGCCGATGCGTCCGATTTCCGGCCAGCGCGGCGGCAGCGCAACGCCGCTGCGAAATTAACCGAGGCGGCTTCCTCTCGACAGAGAATCGCTGGATTGCGTGATAGACAATCCACGGAAGAAGAAAGACTCGCGAGTACCGCGACACCAATGAGCCGGGCGGGCGAAACAGACGACGATGTGAAACAACGATCGGGGTGGCTGATTCCGATCGCGGTGTTTGTCGTGACCGCGGGGCTGTCCGCCCTGTTTCTTCTCTACTACCTGGTTCCGGCGCCCACCTCCTTCATCGAGGAACATGTTGCGCCCACCTTGCGGACCGACCGGGTCGCGCTGACCATCGACGGCACGAAATTCTCGGTTCCGGCGAACTACATTATGTTCGCCCGGGCACGGCAGGGCGGCACCCTCAAGGAAGCGCAGCTTTTCACCACCTTCCCGGATTTTGAGGGCTATTCGGAACGGACTGCCTCGTCATATTCCGGCAATGCCGCCGACTCGCCGGTGATCTTCATTCTGCTGCGCGAGGAGCAGTTCAAGATCAGCGAAGCCGAGCGCCTTCAGCGCATTTACTTGACCTATGTGGCCGATCCGGCTGGCCAGCCCGGGCCATTCGGCCTCACGCAATATGTTTTCCGCGACGATTCCGGCTATCACGGCGAGGATCTCTTTGTCGGGCAGATGAAGGGCAAGCCTGTCGTTCTGCGCTGCGTCCGGTTCAGCCCGCAGGTGCCAAGCCCCAGTTGCCTGCGCGATGCGCGCATCCGCAGCGGCGTCACCCTCACCTACCGTTTCAAGCGCGCCAATCTCGGCCACTGGCAGGAGATCGCCGAAGGCGTCGACAAGCTGGTGGCGTCGTTCCGGGTGAAGTAGTCAGCGGATTTTGTAGGCGTCCAGCGAAACACGGCGCGGAAACAGATCGTGGAGTGCCGTCGTCAACGCCGGGAAGACGATCAGCGCGCCAATGCCACCCGCAGGAATAAGAACGCCGGCTGCCGGAACACCAAGCGCGCAGGCGGCGATCGCTGCGGCGAAACAGAAGAACGTCAAGCTGACCGCAAGGCGCTCGAGGCTGCGCAACGTGGCCACGGCCACGCTGTCGCCGGCCCGCGCGAAAATGGCCGACTGGGCGGCCAACGCCAATGCCGGGATAGAGGAAATCGCAAGCGACAACAGCAGATCGCTTTGCGCGGCGTTCACCTGCCCGCAAAGCCAATAGGCAATACAGGTCAGAACCAGCACCGTCAGGAGAAACGCCATCACGCGGCGGACGTCTCGAATTGCGGCATAAGCGATGACGGCAGCGACAACGCCCGTCACCGGCAGAACGACGGTCGCCGCAAACGGCCACGCCGCGCCGGAATTCGCGCCCCCGAAGAAGCCGAGCACGGCGAAGATCACCGCGATGCCTGCGACACTCCAACTCCAGCGTAGCTGAACCACAAAAGAGAGCCGGTCCAGCCAATGCTCGCGCTGCTCTCTGAAGCGATTGGCTCGCGCGATAAATTCTTCCCCGAACGGCAAAAGTCGCGTCAGCACGGGCGGCAGGATGAGCCCTGACATGCCGCACAGCAGCACCGAAAACGGAAGCGCCAGATCTGCCGGGTCGCGCGCGATCAGCGCAAGGACAGCGGTCACGCAAATGACGAGCGCAAGCGGTCCAATTAGAACGGCGAAAATCGCTCTCATGGATCGCTCAACGGCCTCCGAGGCCGAAGCGCCATTGCAAACGCGCCGCGCAATGTCGGAAACAGAAACAAGCGAAAGCACAAATCCGCAAAGATAGACGACTGGCCGCCCCGGCACGGAAAACGCCAATGCAGCGACGTAACCCGGCATAGGCGAGAAGGCACCGATGAGAGCCGGGCCGAGGTGACGAAACTGCGCGCAGGCGGACGCGACCAACATCAGGAGCGCAACGGCGGCTCCGATCTCAAACGGTGGCAGCGCCCCCTGCACACTCCGCCCTGTTACGTGCGCGACGTGGGCGGTTCGGGCAAATCCATTTCCAGGATCGCCATATTGAAAGCGTAAGACGTCTCGCCGTCTTCTTCGTCCTTGAAGATCACGCCGATGAACTCGCCATTGATGTGAACTTCGACGGAATCATCCTGCTTGGGCCGTTCGACCACGGTGATGGTGTCCAGACGGAAGAGATTGCGCAGATATTTCTCGATGCGCCAAAGTTCGCTGCGGGTCAAAGCGGAGGTCTCCTTGAAGAACTTTGGAGTCGCATGACGCCGGTTTTCGGTCAAGCACGGCCTTGACCGGCCAGCCGGGCCTGCCGCCAATACCGCAATGACGGCCGGATTCACCGCACCGCAAGGCTATTACGCCGCCAGTTCCGAGACGCCCCCGCAGCGTGCGGTGTTGCGCGGCGATATTCCGGCGGACATCTGCGTAATCGGCGGCGGTTTCACAGGCCTGACCGCCGCGCTTCATCTGGCGCAGACAGGCGCCCGCGTGGTTTTGCTGGAGGCCGAAACCGTGGGCTTCGCGGCCTCAGGCCGAAACGGGGGACAAATTCACACCGGGCATCGCATGAGCCAGCCGGCGCTGGAAGACTGGCTGGGACCGGTCCATGCGCATGACCTCTGGGACCTCTGCGAAGAATCCAAGTTGCTCGTTCGCGCCCAGGCCTCGGCCCTGGCACCGGAGGCGCAGGTGAAGGACGGCCTGATCATCGCCGCGCACAATCGCCACGCCTTTCGAGAATTGGCGGAAGAAGCGGAATATCTCGACAAGCACTACGGCTATTCCGGATCACGCATCATGGGCGCGGATGAAACGCGCAAGATGATCGGCGCGGAATATATCGGCGGCAAGCTCGACAAGGGCGGGGGCCATCTTCATCCGCTGCGTTACGCGCGCGGTCTTGCACGGGGGGCGGAAGCCGCAGGCGCAACGATCTTCGAACATTCGCGCGCCCGAAACATCGAGGCCACGGAAAATAAGAACATCGTCTCTTGCGAAACCGGCCGGGTTATCGCCGATTTCGTTCTGCTGGCGACGGATGCTTTCTCCGCCGATCTGGCGCCGCAACTGGCGCCCTATATCGCGCATGTCGAAAGCTTCGTCTCCGCGACGGCGCCGCTGCCACCGGAACTCAACGCGCGAATCCTGCCCACCGATGCGGCTGTGGCCGACACGCGGCATGTGCTGGACTACTACCGCAAAAGCGATGATGGCCGCCTGCTCTTCGCGGGACGTGAAGGCTATTGGAACGTACCCAAGGATGTGGCGCCGATCGTGCGCGCCCGCATGCTGGAAGTCTTCCCAATGCTGAAATCCGTGCCCACGGAATATGCGTGGAGCGGCACGGTCGGAATCACCGTCACGCGATTGCCGCATCTGGGGCGGCTCTCACCGCGCGTATTGTTCGCGCACGGTTATTCCGGACAAGGCGTCGCTCTTACCGCCATCGGCGGCAAGCTGATGGCCGAAGCCGCGTTGGGAAATTCGGAACGCTTCGACGTGATGGCGCGCGTGCCGGCCAAGAAATTCCCCGGCGGTCCATGGCTGCGCAAGCCGCTGGTGGCGGCCGCTTTGTTCGCATTCAAAATCGCGGATGCGTTTTAGATATCGAAATCCGGCTCGCGGATGACTTGATCCATCGCCTGTGAGGGACGGTCACAACCGGCACAGCCCACTTCCTTCGCCGGAACGCCCGCGACGGTGCAGTTGGCGGGCACCGGCTTCAGCACGACGCTGCCGGCCGCCACGCGCGAATATTCGCCGACTTCGATATTACCGAGCACCTTGGCGCCCGCGCCGAGAAGAACGCCGCGGCGGATCTTGGGATGGCGGTCTTCGTGCTCTTTGCCCGTGCCGCCCAGCGTCACGCCGTGCAGCATCGACACATCATCGTCCACAACGGCGGTCTCGCCGATGACGATGCCGGTCGCGTGGTCCATGAAGATGCCGCGCCCGATACGCGCGTTCGGATGGATGTCCACCGCGAACAATTCCGACACGCGGCTTTGGATGAAATAGGCGAACGGCGCGCGGTTATGCTTGTAGAGCCAATGCGCGATGCGATGGCTCTGCAACGCGTGGAAGCCTTTGAAGAACAGAAATGCCTGCGCGTAGGAGTGGCAGGCCGGATCGCGTTCGAACACGGCCGAGAGGTCCGCCCGCACGGCAGCGCCGATCTCGGGATCGGCCTTCATCGCCTCTTCGAATACCTCGCGGGCGAGCATCGGCGTGACGCCTTCGCCACCGATCTTGGCGGCTAGCAGATAAGCCAGCGCGTCTTCCAACCGGTCATGCTGCAGGATCGTGCCATGCGCCAGACCGGCAATGGCCGGTTCGCGCGCGGCAAACTCCTCCGCCTGCTCGCGCAAGGCGGACCAGATGGGATCGATTTGAGAGACTTTTCCGACGTGCAAAGACATGAAGAACTCCTGCTGACGACAGTATAGTCAAAAACAGAGCATTTTCCCAACGCGCGAATGCCTCTCGCGCGACATCGGGCCAGAGGTTATGTAAGTCCTTAACGTTCACCCGCAACCCTCATAAGGGGTATGCAAATTCCGGCCTTCTTGATGGTTGATGTGTTCCCGTTGAATCGCCCCGCACCGCAGACTCTCGATCTGCTCCTGTCGCGCCGTTCCGGTTCGGCCAAGGCCATGACGGGGCCGGGGCCAAATCCCGAAGAATTGCGTGTGATATTACAAGCGGGTGCGCGCGTGCCCGATCACAAGAAGCTGTTTCCCTGGCGCTTCATCCTGTTTGAAGGCGAAGGCCGCAAACGCATGGGCGATCTGCTCGGCGACACCCTTTGCATCGAAGGCGATGTGAGTGACGAGCGCGTTGCGATGGAGCGCGGACGTTTTCTGCGCGCGCCCGTGGTGATTGGCGTCGTCAGCCGCGTGCGCGAGAACATTCCGATCCCGACCTGGGAGCAGGAATTGTCGGCCGGCGCGGTTTGCCAAAATATCCTGCTGGCATCGCATGCGCTCGGCTATGTCGCAAACTGGCTGACGGAGTGGTGCGCCTACGATTCCGCCGTGAAGGAAAAGTTAGGTTTGAAGCCCGGCGAACGCATTGCGGGCTTCATCTATATCGGCAAGCCTGCGGAACCGCTCGAAGAGCGCGTACGGCCGGAGCTCGATAAACTCATTACGCATTTCTAGGAGCCGATCATGGGGCGCAAAATCCTGTTCATCACCACGGACCAGATGCGGTTCGACGCGCTTGGCGTGAACGGACAGAAGATCGCGCGAACGCCCGCCATCGACGCCCTCGCCCGGGATGGGATCAACTACACGCGCTGCCACGCGCAGAACGTTGTCTGCATGCCGGCGCGCGCAACGATGATCACCGGGCAATATGTCTCAACGCATGGTGTGTGGATGAACGGCGTGCCGCTGCCGGTGGATGCGCCATCCGTGGCGCGGCTGCTGAAAGAGAAGAAAAACTACCGCACCGCGCTGATCGGCAAGGCGCATTTTGAGCCATTCCTCGATCTGAAGCTGCAGTTCGAGGAGAATCGCATGGGAGCGATGGGTACTTTCGGTCCGCATCGCGGCTTCGATCACATGGAACTCGCGGCGCATGGCGCGCGCGGGCCGCTGCACTATTCGCGCTGGCTGATGCAGAACCATCCCGAAGTGGCGGACATGTTCTATCCGGTACTCGGGCCGAACCTCACGCAGAACTCTTACGGCGAAGGCGACACCAAGGCGATTCAGACCAAGCACAACAATTGCCCGCGCGAGCTTTATCACACCGATTGGGTGGCAGACCGCACCATCGCCTATCTGAACTCGCTGGACCCAAATGAAGACTGGTTTGTCTGGATGAGCTTCCCCGATCCGCACCATCCGTGGGATCCGCCGGAGAGCGAAATCCATCGCCACAATTGGCGCGACCTGCCCATCCCCGCCGGTTATCCCGGCAGCCGCGAGAAGATCGAGAGCATCCTGTCTGCCAAACCGCGCCATTGGCGCGAGTGGTGGGCGGGCGAACGCGTCACCTGCTACGAGGCACCGCCGGATTTCGTTCCCGCCAATCTCACCACCGATCAATTGCGCGAGATCGATGCGCTGACGCATGTGAAAAATGAATTGATCGACGAAGCCGTCTCGAAAGTGATGGCGGCAATCAAGTTGCGCGGCTGGGATGGAGACACGGACGTGCTCTTCACCACGGATCATGGTGAATTCCAGGGCGACTTTGGGCTGTTGTTCAAAGGCCCGCATCACGTGACCAGCCTGATGCACCTGCCGATGATCTGGCGGCCCGCGCCCAATGCGAAGGTCGCACCGCAAACCATCGACGCGCCGGTCGGCCAGGTCGATTTCGCGCCGACCTTCTGCGAGATCGCGGGCATCGAGCCGGGAGCATGGATGGAAGGCGCGCCGTTGCCGCGCGATGCCGCCGCTGCCGATCATCGCGACAGCGTCTTTACCGAATGGGATTCCGAACATAATGGAATATCCATCTCCTTGCGCACGCTCTATCGCGACAACTGGATCGTCACCGCTTACGGCAAATCCTCGATCTATGAAGGCACCGAAGGCGAACTTTACGATCTGCAAAGCGATCCCCTGCAATGGCGCAATCTGTGGAACGTGCCCGCCGCCGCGCCACTCAAGAAGGCACTGCTCGAAGAATTGCGCGCCAAGACTCCGAAACTCGCCGAGCCGCATCGTCCGGTGGTCGCGTCGGTCTGATGCGGATCTATCTCGCGCGCAGTTGGGTGAATCCGAAGCTCATTGGCGGCGAGTCCAGAATCCATGGCGAGGGCGTTTTCGCGACAGCGCCCATCGCACGCGGCGAAAAGCTGATGGAATTCGGCGGCGAGAAGATTTCCGGCGAACAGGCCGCGCAGGGCGGTTATCGCGAATGTTCCGTATGGACCATCGCCGACAACACCTATCTGGCGCTGCCGGAAAGCGATCCGGAGCCGAGCCTCGATGAGAACCTCAATCATTCCTGCGACGCCAATGCGTGGCTCACCGATGAGGTGACGCTCACCGCGCGGCGCGACATCGCCATCGGCGAAGAGATCACCCTCGATCAAGGAACGTGGAATTTCGACGACAGCGAATATACCTGGGATGAAATGGACTGCGGTTGCGGCGCGCGAGACTGCCGCAAGCGCCTCACGGAGAAAGATTGGATGTTGACCTTCGTGCAGGAGCGATACCAAGGTCATTTTCATCCCATCGTACAGAAGATGATTGACGGGTGACGCGCGCGTGCTGATCCGCTAGCGTCCCACTAGCATCGGGGGCGGCATGGCGCAGGCGGACACACAGAAACACGGCCTGCCCGCCTATCAGATCGCCGCTGTCGCCATCGGCAATGCACTCTCTTTCTACGATTTTGTCTGCTACGCGTTTTTCGCCACGCAGATCGGCGCATGCTTCTTTCCCTCGCACAATCCCACGACGAGCCTGCTCGCCTCGCTGGCAACGTTCGGTGTGGGCTTCTTCACGCGGCCATTGGGCGGTCTCGTCATCGGCCGCATGGCGGACCGCATCGGCCGCAGGCCCGCGATGATGCTGTCCTTCAGCCTGATGGGTTTTGGCATTGTCGGGCTGGCGTTGACGCCGTCTTATCAATCCATCGGGATTGCGGCGCCAATCCTGTTCATTCTCTTCCGGCTCATCCAGGGCTTTGCGCTTGGCGGCGAGGTGGGGCCGACCACGGCCTATCTTGTCGAAGCCGCGCCGCCCTTGAAGCGCGGCTTCTATGCCGCGATCTCGTATGCCACGCAGGATGGCGGCGTTCTTGTCGCCGGCATCATCGGCACCGTTCTGGCATCGTCGCTGTCCGCGGATGCGCTCACGAATTGGGGTTGGCGCGCGGCATTCCTCGTCGGCGCGGCCATCGTTCCCTTTGGCCTCTATGTTCGCCGCAACCTGCCCGAGACGCTGGATGAAGAGCCGGACAAGACGCCGGTGACGCTCGGCCCCTATCTGCGCATCGCGCTCTTCGGCCTGATGATGTTGCTGACGGGCACGGTCTGCAACTACGCCCTCGAATATATGACCACCTATGCCATCAACACCTTGCACATGGACACGGCTGTTGCGTTCGGGGCCACGGTGGTCATCGGCGTTTTCAGCGTCACCTTCGATCTCATCAGCGGCTGGACGACGGATCGGTTCGGCCGCAAGCCAGTGATGATCATTCCCTACGCACTCCTGTTCCTCCTCGCGTTTCCGGCCTTCTATGTGATCTCGCATGCGCGCACGGCTTTCGCGCTCTATGCCGTCAGCGCGCTGCTGGCGTCGCTGCAATGCTGGGGCGGCGGGCCGACGTTGACGGTGGTGACGGAATCCCTGCCACGCCGCATCCGCGCCGGCGCCGTGGCCGTGATCTATGCGGTCTCCATCGCGGCGTTCGGCGGTACAACACAATTCATGATCACCTGGATCATCGCCGCGACGGGTAATCCGCTGGCGCCGGCCTTCTACATGATGGGTGGCATCGCCATCGGCCTCATCGCCATGGCGTCCGTACGCGAGACGGCGCCGGTCAAAACCGGAATTATGGAATTCCGATAAGCTTGTGCGTCTGCAAGCTCAGCCGCCATTGCGGATGGGCGAGGCAATATTCGGTGGCGGCTCGCGTGTTCTCGACACGCTGCGGACCGTCCATCGGCTGCAAAAAGAAATGCTCGAATTTCAATCCGATGAATTTCTCCGGCGGCGCGAGAGGTTGCGGATAAACCAGCTTCAGCTCGCTGCCCTGCTTCAGTTTCAGTTCCGCATCCGCTTTCGGACTGACACAGATCCAGTCCAGCCCCGGTGGCGCTTCCTGCGTGCCATTGGTCTCGACGCCGATCTCAAAGCCGCGGGCATGCAGCGCGCCGATCAGTGGTTTATCGACCTGCAGCAACGGCTCGCCGCCGGTGCAGACGACATAAGGCTTTCCCGGGTGGCCTTGGGGCCATTGCGCGGCAACGGCGTCCGCCAATGCATCGGCATCTTTGAACTTCCCGCCACCTGGTCCGTCAGTGCCGACAAAGTCCGTATCGCAGAAGGTGCAGACAGCCGTGGCCCGGTCGCGCTCCAACCCCGTCCACAAATTGCAACCGGCGAAGCGCAGGAACACCGCGGCGCGGCCCGTATGCGCGCCCTCGCCTTGCAGCGTGTAGTAGATCTCTTTCACCGAGTAGGTCATGCCGCCGCGTATTTCGCGTAACCTTTCGCGCGGAGGTCGCAGGCTGGGCATCCCCCGCAGCCATAACCCCAATCATGGCGATGCGTGCGGTCGCCATTGTAGCAAGTGACCGTCTCTTCGATCGTCAGGTCGACCAGCGTTTTGCCGCCAAGCTGTTCCGCAAGCGCCCAAGTCTGCGCCTTGTTCAGTTTCATCAGCGGCGTGTGGATGTCGAAATGCGTGTCCATCGCAAGGCTGAGAGTCTTCGCCGCGGATTTGATCGTTTCATCGCGGCAATCGGGATAGCCGGAATAATCGGTCTCGCACATGCCGCCGACGAGATCGCGGATGCCTCGCCGGTACGCCAGCGCCGCCGCCGCGCTCAAAAAGAAGATATTGCGCGCGGGCACGAAGCTCGTCGGCAAGCCATTCTCACCCATCTCGATTTTCATGTTCTCGGTGAGCGCTGAGCCACCGATGGCTTTCAACGTGTCGATGGGCAGAACATGATCATCTCCCAACCGGCCCTTCCATTGTGCGAACCCGTCGCGCAACGCCGCCAGCACACGGGGGCGGGCGGCCATTTCCGTCATGTGGCGTTGGCCGTAGTCGAACCCCACCGTCTCCACGCGCGCGAAGCGATCGAGCGCCCAGGCCAAGCAGGCCGTCGAATCCTGTCCGCCGGAGAAGAGTACCAAAGCCGTTTCGCGCTGCACCATGGGCGCTTCCTTAGCGGCAACGGCGCGCCAATCCAATATCCTTGAATTTACCGTGGCCCTGGCCCAGTTTCGCGGCGCAAATCGAGCAAGGTGCCGTCCGTGACCGGTATGGCGTTAAGCGGATCGGGTCTTTTCACCCCGTCCCAATCCATCTCTAACGAAGAACTCGTCGCTGCCTTCAACGAATATGTCCGCCGTCACAATGCGGCGCACGCACAAGCCATCGACGCCGGAACGATGCAGGCGCTGTCTTCCTCCTCGACCGAGTTCGTGATGAAGGCATCCGGCATCGGCAACCGCTACGTGATGGACAAAGCCGGCATCCTCGATCCGGAGATCATGTGCCCGCGCCTGCCGGAACGATCCAACGACCAGATTTCCATTCTCGCCGAAATGGCCGTCGCGGCCGCACGCGATGCGCTGAAGGCCGCGGACCGCAAGCCGGAAGACATCGATGGCGTTCTCGTCGCCGCCTCCAACATGCAGCGCGCCTACCCTGCCATGGCGATCGAAGTGCAGGAGGCGCTCGGCATCGAAGGTTTTGCGTTCGACATGAACGTCGCCTGCTCCTCCGCGACCTTCGGCTTGCAGGCAGCCGCCGATATGGTTGCCGCCGGCAATGCGCGCGCGATCCTCGTTTGCAATCCGGAAATCTGCTCGGGTCATCTTAACTTCCGCGACCGGGACAGCCATTTTATTTTCGGCGATGTCGCGACAGCCTTCGTTGTCGAGCGTGCCGACAAAGCGGACGGCGCAAACGCCTGGGAAATCATCTCCACCAAACTGAAGACGAAGTTCTCCAACAACATCCGCAACAACTTCGGCTTCCTCAACCGCACCGCCCCCGAAGGCATCGGCAAGCCGGACAAGCTCTTCGTCCAGGAAGGCCGCAAAGTCTTCAAGGAAGTGGTGCCGATGGTCGCCGAAATGCTGGTGGCGCATTTGGCGGAAAGCGGCGTGGCGGCGTCCGGCCTCAAAAGACTCTGGCTGCATCAGGCCAACATCAACATGAATGACCTGATTGCACGCAAGGTATTGGGCCGCGATCCCGTGGCCGGCGAAGCCCCCAATATTCTCGCGGAATACGCGAATACTTCTTCCGCCGGCTCGGTCATCGCCTTCCACAAACACAGTGAAGACCTGAAAGCGGGCGATATCGGCCTGTTGTGCTCCTTCGGCGCAGGCTATTCTGCGGGCAGCGTTATCCTCAAAAAGCTTCATTGAGACGCAGGGGCCAGCCATAGGCCGTCAGCCGCTTGCCTTTGGCCCCCGCGTCCGTCAGCCTACCGCAACGCAGCATTGAAAGTTCAGGGGCGCGTGACAAGAATCGCGATCAGCGGCACCGGGCTCTATGTACCGCCCGACCGTATAACCAATGTCGAGCTGGTCGAGGCGTATAATGAATACGTCCGCGCCCATAATGCGTCGCACGAAGCGGATATCAATGCCGGGCGTATGCATGCGCAGCTGAAATCCAGCGACGAATTCATCTTCAAGGCGTCCGGCATCCGTCATCGTCACGTTGTGGCGAAAGAAGGCATGCTCGATCCCGACATCATGTGCCCACGCCTGCCGGAACGGTCCGTGGACGAGGTCGCCCTTTCGGCCGAAATGGGTATTGCCGCCGCGAGGCAGGCGCTCGAATCCGCTGGCCGCCGCCCGGAAGACATCGACGGCGTCGTTTGCGCCGCCTCCATCTTCCAGCGTCCCTATCCGCAGATCGCCATCGAGATTCAGAACGCGCTCGGCATCCAGGGCTTCGGCTACGACATGATGGCCGGCTGTTCTTCCGCCACTTTCGCGCTGCAATCGGCGGCCGACATGGTGGCGCAAGGCCACGCGCGCGCGATCCTCTGCATCAATCCCGAAATCAATACGATGCATCTGAACCTGCGCGACCGCGAAACGCATTTCATCTTCGGCGATGCGGCGACTGCCTGCCTGCTCGAACCCGTGCAGGGTGCGGATGGCGCGAATGCGTGGGAGATGGTCAGCACGCGGTTGAAGTCCGTCTATTCGAACAACATCCGCAACAATTTCGGCTCGATGAACCGTTTCGATCCGTCGACGCAATTCAACGACGACAAGCTCATCACCCAGAAAGGCCGCAAGGTCTTCAAGGAGGTGGTGCCGATGGTCGCCGAGTTCATGCAGGAGCATCTGGCGCAGCAGAATATCGCGCCATCACAGCTCAAGCGCCTATGGCTGCATCAAGCCAACATCAACATGAACCGGCTGATCGCGACGAAAGTCCTGGGCCGCGAGCCCACGCCGGCGGAAGCACCGAACGTCCTCGAAGAGTTCGGCAACACCAGCTCGGCGGGTTCCATTGTCGCCTTCCATCTCCACAGTTCGGATCTTGTGAAAGACGATCTGGGACACCTGTGTTCTTTCGGAGCGGGTTACACCGCCGGCAGCATCATTCTACGCAAGTTGCACTGACAAACTCTCACGGCTTGAAGCGTATCGGCGGCGCAGATAACTTGCGAAGCACGTTCGCGTGCGAAGTCCATACCTGAAACTGTATTTGCAGGCCCGCTTTGCATGCTTGATTTTCTTCTGCATGTCGATCCGCTTTACGTTCTGTCCGGCATTCTCGTCGGCGGCCTCGTCGGCATGACGGGCGTTGGTGGCGGCGCGCTGATGACGCCGATTCTCGTTCTGCTGTTCGGCATACATCCCGCGACAGCCGTCGGCACCGACCTGCTCTACGCATCCATTACCAAAACCGGCGGCTCCATCGTGCATGGCTACAATCGCACGGTGGATTGGCGCGTAGTGGGACGGCTTGCACTGGGAAGCATCCCGGCAACGGCCCTGACCATCATCGCGCTCTATTTCATGAATGTGGACAGCAAGGCTACGCAGATACTGCTCACCCGCGTCTTGGGCGTCGCGCTTCTTTTCACGGCTATTTCGCTGCTGATCCGCAAGCCGCTGATGCAATGGTACATGCACAACGTTCCCGAGATGCATCCAGACAGGGTCCGCAAGCTGACGATTTTAACCGGCGCCATCCTTGGCGTGCTGGTGTCCCTATCTTCCGTCGGCGCGGGCGCGATCGGCGTGACGGCGCTGGTCTTTCTCTACCCCAAGCTGGAGGCGCGGCGCATCGTCGGATCGGACATCGCCCATGCCGTCCCGCTGACGCTCATTGCAGGGTTGGGCCATGCATCGCTCGGGCTGATCAACTGGCATGTACTCACATCGCTGCTCGTGGGATCGATCCCGGCGATCATCGTCATGAGCATCGTCTCGGCGCGCGCGTCTGACACCGCCGTACGGGTCACGCTCGCGATCGTGCTGATTGCCGTCTGTATCCGCTTCTGGTTCGCCTAATGGACCAGGAAGAGAGGCAGCTCCGCATGCGCGACGACATGCTTGGTCACGCCGCCGATGAACATCTGCAGCAGGCTTTTGTGGCCATAACCGCCCAGCACCAGAAGGTCCGCGCCGCCCTGTGAGGCGGCTTCCAGCAGCACTTCACCGATCCCGCGGCTTCCCGCGTCGATCATCCGCTCCTGGCAAGCGAGACCGTGCAGCGCAAGATAATCGCGCACCTCGCCGCAGGATTCGCATTCGGTGTTGGGCTTGCGGATGCTGAGAAGCTCGATCGCCTCCGCGCGCGCCAGATAAGGCATCGCCGCAATCAAAGCGCGCGCGCAGGCACCGCTGCCATCCCAGCCGATGGCGATGCGGCGCGCAAAATTCTTCGGCATGGTTTGCGCGGCGAGAATCACCGGACGGCCGGTTTCCAGCAAGGTCGCTTCGAAGGCTTCGGCCATGCCCGGCCTGTCGCTCTGCTTCAGGGGGCCAAAGACAACGAGGTCGGAGAGACGGGCCGCCAATGTCACGCGATCGGCGAAATTGCCCTGCACTTCGCGGAATGAGATGCTGACCATGTCCCGCTTTTCCGGCCGGTCGATGACAACCGCGCCCGCGTCTTTCGCCGCGGCAGCGAGCGCCCCCCGGGCCTCGATGGACGCCTTGTCGGACGCCTCCTTCGCCGTATCCACGATCTCCTGCGCCATGGCGCCCGAAACGCCCTCGCCAAAGAAGGGCATCGCCTCGGCAGGATCGGGACGTACGAAGAGAGCCACGATATGCGCCTTGAAGGGCGCAGCAGCGGCGAAAGCACCGGCCAGGACTGTCGCGTCAGAGGCGTTGCCCGTCAGCGGTGCCAAGATCTTCACATAAGCCATGCCTGCCCTCCGTTCCTTACCGGCATAACGAACAACACGCGCAAAAGGCTTCACGTCAAGGGACGGGCCGCGCTACACAGACCCATGCCGACCAAAAAAGAACCGCCCCGCGCCTGGCAGCGCATGCTCTCCGGCCGCAGGCTGGACCTGCTCAACCCTTCGCCGCTGGATGTCGAGATCGAGGACATCGCGCACGGCCTCGCGCGCGTGGCCCGCTGGAATGGGCAGACCAAGGGCCCACACGCCTATTCGGTGGCGCAGCATTGTGTGTTTGTGGAGAAGATCGCCGTCGAACTGAAGCCGCGCCTGTCACGCGAGGCGCGGCTGCTGGCGCTGCTGCATGATGCGCCGGAGTACGTCATTGGCGACCTCATCAGCCCATTCAAGGCGGCGGTCGGTATCGACTACAAGGCCTTCGAACACCGGTTGGCGGCGGCCATCCATATCCGCTTCGGCCTGCCGCCAAAACCGCCCGCCGATCTGGAGGTCATCCTCAAGAAGGCAGACATCATTTCGGCCTTCCATGAGGCCACCCAGCTCGCCGGGTTCACCACCGAGGAGGCGAAGAAAATCTTCGGCGTACCGCCCCGCGGCACCCGTTTCCCGCGCATGGTTCCGCTCCCCACAGGAGAAGCGCAGGCCCAATTTTTAGAGCGATTTAAGCGACTTACGGCATAAGCCTTCCCTATTACTTCAAGCTCGGATAGCAAGACGGCATGTCCGCAATCTTCGTCACGCCGCTGTCGCAGGTCGAAACCACGATCAAGCGTTACAAGCCGTCCCACATGATGACGTTACTATCGCCCGGGCACATGATCGAAACCCCGCCGGACATCCCGCTCGGTCACCATCTGCGACTCGGACTGAACGATGTATCCGCCGCGGAGCTCGCGGACGATCCGCCGAATGAAAAGCATGTCGAAACATTGATCCGCTTCGGACGCGACTGGGATGCAAAAGCGCCGATGCTGATTCACTGCTGGGCGGGAATCAGCCGTTCGATGGCCGCGGCCTATATCGTGCTGTGCGATCGCTTCGGGCCTTTTCGCGAGAAGGAAATCGCCAAATCCATGCGCGCACGTGCGCCGCACGCCTATCCCAACCCGCTTCTGGTGGAATATGCGGACAAGGCACTGGGCCGTAACGGGCGCATGATCCTGGGTATCGAATCCATCGGGCGCGGCACCATCGTGGCGGAAGGTCAAATCGTGGAACTGCCGTTGTCGGACGAATTATGAAGACGAGCCCCGCGCAGCACGTTGTCAGCATCGGTCTTTCGGCGGCCATCGTCTCCGTCGCCGAGGAGCGGCCGCGCGTGCTCGTGGTTCATCACAAGGGCGCGGAAGATGCCCTTCCCTTCGGCCCTTTCGATCCGAAGACCCATCGCACACTGGAAAGCGGCCTGCGCACCTGGGTCGGCGAGCAGACCTATTTGGATCTGGACTACGCCGAGCAGCTCTACACCTTCGGCGATCGCGGGCGGCATCTGGTGAAATCCGGCGAAGGGCCGCGCGTGGTGTCGGTCGGCTATCTCGCGCTCACCCGCGCCAGCGGCGAGCCCAAAGCGCCGGATGCGATATGGGGCGACTGGTATCGTTACTTCCCGTGGGAAGACTGGCGCGAAAAGAAGCCGGAGATCATCGACAAGGTGATTGCCCCGGCGCTGAAGGCCTTCATCAAATTCGCCGACAGCGAAAAGCGCCGCGAACGGGCGCGCCTCTGCTTCGGCTTCGATGGCGTGCGCTGGGACGAAGACCGCGTGCTGGAGCGGTACGAGCTTCTCTATGAAGCCGGACTGGTGGAGGAAGCGCGCCGCGATGGCCGCGCGCAGGCCACCCAGCTTCCGGCGACGCCGCTCGGCATCAGCATGATGTTCGACCATCGCCGCATCCTTGCCACGGCCATTGCGCGCCTGCGCGGCAAGATGAAATACCGCCCCGTCGTGTTCGAACTCATGCCGCCCACTTTCACCCTGCTGGAATTGCAGCGCGTGGTGGAAGCGATCTCCGGCGTGCGCCTGCACAAGCAGAACTTCCGCCGGCTCATCGAAGCGCAGGGGCTTGTCGAAGGCACGGGCAAAGCGTCCAGCCAGTCGCGTGGACGTCCCGCAGAGCTTTTTCGCTTCCGCCGCGAAGTGTTGGCGGAGCGCCCCGTGGCCGGTGTGCGCCTGACCACGCGGCTCCGCAGCACTCGTTGACGCTTATTTGCTGAACCCTTCTGCCAGGAACGCTTCGGCGAAGGCGGCGTGCATCGCCGCCCCTCGCGCCATGACGTTCTCGTCCAGCACCATGCGGTTGGAATGCAACGCGCAGCAGGATTTGAAGTCGCCGCCTTCCGGAGTCGCACCCAGGAACACCATTGTGCCCGGCACCTTGTTCAGGATGTAGGAGAAATCCTCCGCGCCCATCATCGGCGTCGGCAACGTCATCCAGCCGGCCTCGCCGAACAACGCCTTGGCGGTTTCCTGTGCCAGGGCAACGGCGCGGCCATCGCAGATCGTGACGGGGAAACCTTGCTCGATCTCCACCGTCGCTTCGCATTTGTGCGCCGCGGCCACGTTCGTCACAACACGATGCAATCCCTCATGCGCGATTGCGCGCGAGCTCTTCGAGAAACTGCGGATCGTGCCGACAAGCTGCGCCGTCTCGGGGATGATGTTGTTCGTCGTTCCCGAGACGATCTGCGCGACCGTCATCACTACCGGATCGAAGGCCGGGACACGGCGCGTCACCATGCTTTGCAGCGCCATGACGATTTCGCACGCCACCGGGATCGGATCCACGGCATCTTGCGGCATCGAGGCGTGGCCGCCCTTGCCTTTTAGCGTGACGATCAGCTTGTCGGCGGCGGCCATCAGCGGGCCTTCGCGGCTCGCGAGTACCCCGCTTGGCAAATTCGGTGTCACATGGAGCGCGAACGCGGCATCCGGCAGCGGATTGATGAGGCCGTCATCCAGCATGAAGCGCGCGCCGTGATGACCTTCTTCGCCCGGCTGGAACATGAACATCACCGAACCGGCGAGCTTTTCGCGCCGCGCGCACAATGCCTTCGCCGCGCCGGCCAGCATCGCGACATGGGTATCGTGCCCGCAGGCATGCATCGCGCCTTCGTTCTGGGAGGTGAACGGCAATCCGGTCTCTTCGGTGAGCGGCAGCGCATCCATATCCCCACGCAGCAGAACCGTGCGGCCGTTGGACGGCCCGCGCAGCAGCGCGATGAATCCCGTCGTGGATTTGCCTTCATAGATTTCCAGCGGCAACCCCGCGAGCGCGGCTTTTGCCTTCGCGGTGGTCTTCGGATTCATCAGGCCGATTTCCGGATCTTCGTGGATCGCGCGGCGCAGCTTGATCATGTCCGGCAGAAGCGCCTGCCCTGCTTCGACCCAACCCTTATCCGTCACCGGCTTGTTCATCATCGCTCTCCAGATGTGCTGTTCCGATTAAGCCATGCCGCGCGGGCCTGAGCCAAGCTTGGGCGGTTCGCTCCGCCGGCAAGATTCTCGTCCCGCGCCTGCGTCGGATCGTCCTCCCAACCGCAGATGGGACAGATCTCGAATGCATCGCGATTGCGGATAGTAAGCGATCCACAGCAAACGCATGGCAGCAACCCGGTCACTGGCGATCCCAATAGGCCGGGCCATCGTCGGGCCGGAAGAAGGTTCGTGGCGCTCCTTGCGCATCGCGCACAGCAAAAGTGTTGGTTGCGGGATCGTAGAAGAGCGTGTCGCCGCGATCATTCCTCTTCGTCAAGGTTCCGGGCGGCGGCGATGTCACGAAGGCCAGTGCCGCCCGCTCATATTCGAGCGCGCTGTGAAACTCTGGAAAGCCTCTCGCGTGTTTCTCCCAATGTTCTTCCGCATTGCGTGCCGGGCCGTCGCGCCCATGCGACCAGACCACAGTCTGGGACTGAAATTGTTGCGGCGGCGGCGGGCCGAGGCGCGCGTCATTGAGCAGCCGGTCGACGCCGAAGGCGACCGCCAGAATCAGCACCGTGAAAAAAATTCCGTTACGCCAGAGATTCTGCATCGGGCCGCCCTTTCATTTCGGCAGCATGGTCCCACCGCGCGCAAAAGCAAACGCCGCGCGCCCTTTCGGACGCGCGGCGCAGCATTGGCAAATTGTAACGACTAGAAGTGAAGCGCCGCCGGACCGAAATGGGTGCCGTAGATTTCGGCGCCACCGCGCTGACGCTCAACCAGCGTTCCGTCGACCGGATCGCAGTAGAAGCGCAAGCCGGCGAACCAGACATTCGCCTTCAGCCCGCCCGAGCCACTGAACGAGGAATGCGTGTAACCGCCATAGATGGAGACCGGCACGGAATGCGACACCAGCCATTCGGCCTGGATCGAAAGGTCGTTTTCCGTCGTGAAGTGCTTCAAGTGCGTGTAGTCGTAGCTACCCGTCAGCGACAGGTCGGGCATGATGTAACCCGTCAGCGCCGCACCGGCATATTCGCCGTCTTCGTTATGGCTGGCGTTGAATGCGCCGCCCTTCACCGCGAAGGTGATCGCGCGTGTCGCGTACCAGTCGCCGAAGACGCCGTAATGCGTGGCATGAACATTGGAACCGATTCCGCCGTCGATGGAGGTGTAGCCCACCGTTGCGCCAAGGCGGCCGGCATTGGCACGCCAGAAGGCCGCGCCATTGACGTTCCAGGCGTCGGTGCTGGACGAGCCGCTGCTGTCTTCATTGTTGTAGCCGGCATCGACCTGCGCGGCCCAGCTGGGCGCGAGGCCGAACATGGCGCCGCCATTGACGTGCCAGTCATGGGCGCTGCCTGCGCCGTGGTTGAAATCGAAGTTCGAATAGCCGCCATCCAGAATGCCGTGGAAGTCCGTGGCGGACGCCGGGGCAGACAGCGAGACCAGAGCCAGCGCGCAGGCGGCTCCGAAAAGATTGGTGCGAAGTGACAAGTCACCCTCCATTGAATTGAGCGGGCGCTCTCCCGCGTTGGCGTGAGGTAGGCCCACAGGGGGGGCTCGCCAAGGGGTTGTGGTCACAATGCGATATGTTCGGTGTGCGCCGTGCCTTTTTTGACACATCTAACATACTGGTAATGCTAGATGATTCGCCACATTTCCGCCGCGAAGAGATTAATTTCAAGAGGCTGCATCACAGCGCGGGGATCAGAGCATGGCGGCGTTGCGCCTGTTGGAATCCTGTTCGCATGACTTGACGGACTTATGCTCAGGTGTAGCATAAGCCCAGTTTTCGGTGCCGGCCCTTTAAGGCCGGTCTTTTCGTCTTATATATATGCTCAAACTGAGCATAAGGAGATGGCGATGAACGTGGCGGTCCAAAACCTGAAAGGCGCAGAGCCTCTGCCCTACACGCCGGAAATCGCGCGCGCGACGCGAGACCTTTACGCGAAGGTCGCGCACGTTATCCCCGAAATCGAGTGGCCGGTGTTTGCGCCTTATGTGGACGCGATCAACAAGCTGAAGAAGCAGAAGAATGCGGTCATCCTCGGTCACAATTATATGACGCCGGAGATCTTCAACTGCGTCTCCGACTTCACCGGCGACTCCCTGCAACTCGCCCGCGAAGCCGCGCGCACGGACGCGCAGGTGATTGTCCAGGCCGGCGTCCACTTCATGGCGGAGACATCCAAGATCCTGTCGCCCTCCAAGACGGTACTCATTCCCGACGCGCTGGCGGGCTGCTCGCTGGCGGCCTCCATCACCGGCGCCGATGTGCGGCTGCTGCGCCAGAAATATCCCGGCTTGCCGGTCGTCACCTATGTAAACACCTCCGCCGACGTGAAGGCGGAGAGCGATGTGTGCTGCACATCCTCCAACGCCGTCGCGGTGGTGGAAGAGATTGCGCGCGAGTTCGGCGTCGATACGGTCATCATGGTGCCGGACAAATATCTCGCCCAGAACGTCGCCAAGCAGACCAAGATCAAGGTCATCACCTATAACGGCGCCTGCGAAGTGCATGAGCGCTTCACGCCGCAGGACATTCGCGATTTCCGCGCCGCCAATCCTGGTGTTGTCGTGCTGACGCATCCGGAATGCCCGCCCGATGTGGTGGCGGAAGCGGACTTCTCCGGCTCGACCAGCGCGATGATCGGCTATGTCGGCAATCATCACCCGCAGAAAGTCGTTCTCGTCACCGAATGCTCGATGAGCGACAACGTGGCTGTCGAATTCCCCGATGTGGAGTTCGTGCGGCCATGCAATCTGTGCCCCTATATGAAGCGCATCACCCTGCCGAAGATCCTGCATTCGCTGCAGACGATGACGACGGAAGTATTCGTCGATCCGGCGATCGCAACGCGCGCGAAAGCGGCGGTGGACCGGATGCTGGCGGTGAAGATGCCGGTTCAGAAGGCAGCATAAGTGGCACGCTATATCGACAACATCATTGAAGCCCCCGGCGCATTGGTGCTGGGCGCGGGCATGGCCGGACTGTTCACGGCGCTCAAACTGGCGCCCTTCCCCGTGCTGGTGCTGGCGGGCGCGCGGCCCGGCACGTCCGGATCGAGCGCCTGGGCGCAAGGCGGCATCGCTGCCGCGATGGGCGCAGGCGATAGCTGGCAAAGCCATGCCGCCGATACGATGACAGCCGGCGCGGGCACCTGCGACCCGCACATTGTCGAACTCGTCACACGCGAGGCACCGGATCGCATCAACGATCTGCTTGCCCTCGGCGCGCCGTTTGACCGCAACCCGGATGGAACACTTGCGCTCGGTCGCGAAGCCGCACATTCGGCGAAACGCATTGTGCATGTGAAGGGCGATCGCGCGGGCGCGGAAGTGACCCGTACGCTGGCCGAACGCGCATTGGCAGCCCCATCTATCCAAATCCTCGAAGGATTCCACGCGCTCGAACTCGCCGTCGAGAATGGCCGCGTCACCGGCGTATTCGCGCGCTATGGCACCGGCCACGGCACGCGCCTCGTTCTTTTCCGCGCCAAGGCCGTGATATTCGCGACGGGCGGCATCGGCGCGCTTTATGCGGTGACCACCAACCCGCTGGAAACGCGCGGCGAAGGCCTCGGCATGGCGGCGCGCGCGGGCGCGATGATCGCCGATGCGGAGTTCGTGCAATTCCATCCCACGGCCATCGCCATCGGCCGCGATCCCGCGCCGCTCGCGACAGAGGCGCTGCGCGGCGAAGGCGCGATCCTGGTCGATGAAATCGGTCATCGCTTCATGCCGGCGATCCATACCGACGCCGAACTCGCGCCGCGCGATGTGGTGGCGCGCGCCATTCATCGCGAGATCGCGAGGGGCCATAAAGTCTTTCTCGATTGCACCAAAGCCATCGGCGCGAAATTCGCCGACCGTTTCCCAACGGTTTATGCCGCCTGCATGTCCGCCGGGATCGATCCGGCGACGCAGCCGATCCCGGTTGCGCCCGCCGCGCATTATCACATGGGCGGCATCGCCAGTGACGAACATGGCCGCACCTCGCTCGAAAGCCTGTGGGCCGTCGGCGAATGCGCCTCGACAGGATTGCACGGCGCCAACCGTCTTGCTTCCAATTCGCTGCTCGAAACTTTGGTGTTCGGTGCGCGCGCGGCGGAAGATGTACGCGGCGCCATCACCACGCGTGATGCACAAGGCACGCCGCCCGCGCCGGAACGCTTCAACGCGCCGCCACCGCCCAAGGCCATGCGCGAAGCCATGTCGCTGAATGTCGGGCTTGAGCGTGACGAAGCCGGTCTGAAATCCGCGCTCGCCACCATCGAAGCCGTCGAACGCGCGGGCGCAGGCGAACCAGCTCTACTCAATATGACGACGGCGGCGAAGATCGTCACTGCCGCTGCTCTCGCCCGTCACGAAAGCCGCGGCGGCCATTTCCGCAGCGACTATCCGCAGACCGATGCCGTCGCGAAGCGCAGCTTCCTGACTTTGGCGGATGCGGAGAAGATCGCGTCTTCGACATTAACGCCAAAGAAAATCCCCACATGCGCATGACCTGCACTTTCCTCCCCCGTTTACGGGGGAGGTGGCTGCCGAATGCGAAGCATGAGGCAGACAGAGGGGGACGCGCGTTCCGCATACCCCCTCCGCCTCGCTACGCGCGGCTCCTCCCCCGTAAACGGGGGAGGAAAGGAGAGGCATGACCACACTCGCTCTGCCTTTCACCAATCCGCCTCATGCGCTGCTGATCGAGCCGATCGTTCTGCACGCGCTGGAAGAAGATCTCGGCCGCGCGGGCGACATCACCTCCGATCTCATCATCCCGGCGTCGAAGAAAGCGAAAGTGAAACTCGCCGCGCGCAAGCCCGGCACCATCGCCGGATTGATCGCCGCCGAATGTGCTTTCCACATGGTCGACCCCGATCTGAAATTCAGTGTGAAGCTGCCGGATGGCTCGCAGGCCAAAGCGGGCGCGCTTGTCGCAACGATTGAAGGCTCGGCGCGCAGCATCCTCACCGCCGAGCGCGTGGCGCTGAACTTCGCCGGCCATCTCTCCGGCGTCGCCACCGCAACGCATGCGCTGGTGGATGCGATGAAGGGTACCAAGGCGCGGATCGTCTGCACCCGCAAGACGACGCCGGGCCTGCGCGTGCTGGAGAAATATGCCGTGCGCTGCGGTGGCGGGTTCAATCACCGCTTCGGCCTCGACGATGCTGTGCTCATCAAGGACAACCACATCGCCGCCGCCGGCTCGATCACCAAGGCCGTGAAGGCCGCGCGTGCGGGCACCGCGCATATGGTCAAGATCGAGGTCGAGGTCGATACGCTCAAGCAGCTTGAGGAAGCGCTGAAGATCGGCGTGGATACGATCCTGCTCGACAACATGCCGCCGGACACACTGCGTAAGGCCGTGGACATGGCCAAAGGCCGCGCGGTGCTGGAAGCCAGCGGGAACATCACGCTCGACACCGTGCGCGCTGTCGCCGAAACCGGCGTGGATTACATCTCCTCCGGCGCCATCACCCATTCCGCCATCAATCTGGACCTCGGCCTCGATTTTTGATCTGCTGACGGCATGATGGGGGATCGTCTCACACCATCGCGCCTCGCGTCGATTTTGGCGTGTGCTGCCATGGCCGCATGCAGCACGCCGCAACCGCCAGCGCGGGATCATTCTGCCGAGCGCGCGGCCAATGCGGCGTATTTCGCGGCGGATTTCAACTGCACGCGCGCCACAGCCGGCGACATCGATCTGAAACTTCTCAACGCATCTTCGGATCGCTATTTGGAGAAATGTATCCGCCTGGAAGTCTTCACGGATGGCACATCGCTCTATGTGGATGCGAAGGGCATGAAGCCGGTCAAGGCGTCCAGCGTGGGCCTATATTGGCAAGACGACGCCCTCGCCCGCCGCCTGAAGCTTGGCCCCTCCTTCGTGGTCATCACGGGCCGTCTGCGTGACTGTGCGAAGCACAATGCCATGACCGCCCGAGCAGCGGCGCTCGAGAGCACACCAGGCGCTGTTCCCGCGCAGCCCGCCATCATCGGGGCCTGCAAAACTTCCGCAACGGCAATCTTCGTCTCGGATGCGCAGGTCATCCCCACGGCGATGGACTAGATCAAAGCCCTGCCTCAAAGTGCTTCCCAGATAACAAAGGGAAGCGGACATGGATCTTCATCTCAAAGGCAAGAACGCCGTCATATTGGGCGGCACGCGCGGCATCGGACGGGCCATCGCGGAGACACTGGTGGGCGAAGGCGCAAATGTCGCCATCTGCGCGCGCAATGCCGATCAGGTGAAGGACGCCGTCGGCGAACTCAAATCCAAAGGCACGAAAGTTACCGGCGGCGCGGTGGACATCATGGACGGCGCGGCGCTGAAAAGCTGGATCGCGAAAGCCGCCGGCGAACTGGGCGGCATCGACATTCTGATCTCCAATGCCGGCGCAATGGCGCAAGGCGCGGACCCGGCCTCATGGGAATCCAATTTCAAGCTCGACGTGCTGGGCGCGGTGAATGCGTTCGACGCCGCATATCCCTTCCTCGAAAAAGCCGCGGACAAGAACAAGGACGCGGCCTTCGTCATCATTGCATCGGTGTCTGCGGCGGAAGCTGACAGCGCAGCGTCGTATGGCCCGATCAAAGCCGCGCTGATCCATTATGCGAAAGGCCTTGCGCGCCAGCATGCCAAGCGCGGCATCCGCGCCAATGTGGTGTCGCCCGGCATGGTCTATTTCGAAGGTGGCGTGTGGAACATGGTCGAGAAGAACATGCCCGACTATTTCAAGACGGCGATGGCCCGCAATCCGACCGGCCGCGCGGCGACACCGCAGGACATCGCCAATGCGACGGTGTTCCTGGCGAGTCCCGCATCGTCCTACACGACGGGCGTCAATCTTCTGGTCGATGGCGCAATCAGCCGCCGCGTGAATTTCTAAGGCAATCGGGGAACGCAATGGCCGGCAAGGCGCGGGGACGCAAATCCATTTTCATCACGGGTGCCGCCAGCGGCATGGGCCGCGAGACAGCGAAACTGTTTCATGGCAAAGGCTGGTTTGTCGGCGCCTATGACGTGAACACCGAAGGTCTCGCCACGCTGGCGCAGGAAATCGGCAACGATAATTGCCACACCATGCGCCTGGACGTGACGAAGAAGGAAGATTTCGATGCAGCCGTCAAAGCCTTCGGCGAAGAAACCGACGGCAAGATGGACATGCTCCATTCCAATGCCGGCATCGGCGAAAGCGGCTGGTTCGAGGACATTCCGTTCGAGGCCGCAATGCGCGTGGTGCAGATCAACTTCATCGGCGTGATCGCCAGCATCTATGCCGCATTGCCGCTCCTGAAGAACACGAAGAATTCGCTGGTGTTCATCACTTCATCGTCGTCCGCGACATACGGCATGCCGCGCATCGCGGTCTATTCCGCCACCAAGCATGGCGTGAAGGGACTGACGGAAGCGTTGTCGGTGGAGTTCGCGCGTTTCGGCGTGCGCGTGGCGGACGTTCTGCCCGGCCTCATCGACACCGCGATCCTGCGCAACACGCCCAACCGCACCCAGGATCGCGCCAAGCCGACGGAAGACGAGTTCTACGCGAATGCGCCCAAGAAAGGCATGTTCCGGCTGATGCCCGCCTCAGCCGTCGCAGAGTGCGCGTGGGCGGCTTATCACAGCGATCAACTGCACTGGTATGTGCCCAAGGACATCCGCCGCATCGACATCCTGAAGGCGCTGGTGCCGAACTTCATGCGCAACCAGATCAAGAAGCAGATGCTGGGCGGCCTGTTCGGCAACAAGACCGACTAAGCGCCGCGCGTCGCGTAGTGGCGGTACGGCCGGTAGAAGATGTGATGGCCGATCTGGATCGTGCGGCTCATCGTGTCCGCCCAGCCCGGCGCAACGTCCTGTGCGTGGAAGGACAGCGCTCCGCCCGTCGTATCGCCCAGATGGACGAGACCGGTGACTATCTGAAGCGCAAGGCGCTGTGTACGGCGCCAGACGACGGGGGACTTCCGCCTTGCCATGTCACCGCTGCAAGTGAAGGAGAACTGGCAGCCTGTGTGGAGGTTGGAGCCTTCAAATACGACGCCGCAGATCGTGCGCGGATAATAGCCAGAGCGCATGCGGTTATAGATGACTTCGGCGATTGCGATTTGTCCGGCGCGGCCTTCGCCCCGGGCTTCGTAATACATGGCATCCGCAAGGCAGTTTCCTTGTTGAAGAAACACCTGTGCGAGAAGCTCAGCCTGGGACGGGCTGATCGCCGTGCCGCCGAACCCGTCTGTCGCGGGCTGATAGGCGGCGGGGGTGGCGTGGAGCTGGAGCGCGCCGGCGTCGGCCTTCGCGGTCTGGACCGGGGCTGCCGGCGCGGCCGTCACCGGCGCCTTCAAGACGGCAACCTTGTGCAGGGCCGGCGCGTTATGATCCGCATACGGAGCGTAAGCGACCGCTGCCGCGGACAATCCCAGGGTCAGGCAGAAGGCGCTCGCGACAACTCGATCTGCGCGACGCAGCGTGGATTTCAAATTCTTGGACATAATGGGTACTCGGCGTCTCTCGGATGAAATGGCGTTTCGATTTTTGAATTCGTCTCGTCGTTGTTCCGAATAGTTCCCCGCCCCCTTCAGGCGTGCCCGAGTTGATGCCCATGAAAATTCGAATCGTCAAACAAAAATTTTGTTCATCATGACTCTGAGTCATGTAAACGAGAAAAACCTAGGGTTTCCCTGTGTCGTCCGTATACGGACTATTCTGCTTTCGTGATAATTGTTAACGCAGCTTGCGCGGCAGATAGACGCGCAATTGGCACGCGGAATGGTGAACACGACACATAATCGAGTCCGGAGTCGTGACAGAAACGGATCGAATCCGGATCTCCGCCATGTTCTCCGCAGATGCCGAGCTTCAAATTCGCACGTGTTTTGCGCCCACGTTCCGCCGCAATGCGAACAAGATCACCGACACCATCGACATCGATCGTGACGAATGGATCGCGCGCGATAATTCCCTTTGAAAGATAATCGGTGAGGAATCCGCCGGCATCGTCGCGGCTCATGCCGAGCGTTGTCTGCGTTAGATCGTTGGTGCCGAAGGAAAAGAACTCCGCCGTCTCGGCAATCTCCGCCGCCCGCAGCGCCGCGCGGGGAAGCTCGATCATCGTCCCGACCATATATTTCGGGCTTTTCTTGCGTTCTGCTTTTATCGCCTCGGCAACCTGCGAAATGCGGTCGCGCAACATGTCCAGTTCCGCCTTGAAGCCGACAAGCGGGATCATGATCTCCAGTTCGACCGGCTTGCCGCCCTGCTCTTCCACATTGAGCGCGGCTTCAAGAATGGCGCGCGCCTGCATCTCGTAGATTTCGGGATAGGTTATCCCCAACCGGCAGCCGCGATGACCGAGCATCGGATTGGACTCATGCAGCGCGATCAGCCTTGCGCGCAGTTTTGCCGGAGTCGATCCCGCCGCTTTCGCCACTTCGGCGATCTCTTCATCCTTCCAGCGCGCCTTGGCGCCGCCGCTCATGAAGCCGATGCGGCTAATGCCGTTAACGATGGTCTGGTCGTGGCCGTGGCTGAGCTTCATTTTGAGCAGCTCGGGGTGTTCCTTGCCGGTGGGGTCGTTGCTGCAGGTCGGTAAACGCTCGCTCCAGCACGAATTCCGCACCCGGACCGAAATCTCGCAATCCGATGAGCTCGATCGGGAACTGCAGCGCGCAAGCGCGTTCATCCAGGCTCTCCTCCCCCCGCCCTCGCGCGATCCGCCGATCCGTACCGACTGGGTCCACGTGCCCTGCGCCAGGCTGGGCGGCGATGCCTTCGGATATGGCCAGCTCGCCGATGAGGCCTTTGTCGCCTACCTTATCGACGTCGCGGGCCATGGGCCCGGGGCGGCGATGCTGGCCGTCGCGGTGATGAGCCAGCTCCGCCAGCGGACTCTGCCCGATTGCGACATGCACTCGCCTGCCGAGGTGCTGACGACGCTCAACCGCCTCTATCAAATGGATGAGCAGGCGGGGCTGTTCTTCACCATTTGGTACGGCGTTTACGATTCAGGCAGCCGCCGCCTCACCTACGCGTCGGCGGGCCAACATCCGGCGCTGCTCGTTCCAGGCGACCGGTCGCAGGCAATCCCGATCGGCAACCGCAACCTGGTGATCGGAGCGGTTCCCGGCATGGTCTACAAGGAAGCGAGCAGCGAAGTGCCGCCCGGATCGGCCATCTATTTGTTCAGCGACGGCGTCTTCGAGATTACCGACAAGTCCGGACGCCAATGGAATTACGCGGACTTCGAGCGGCTCGTGCTCGCTCCTGCGCTCGACGGAGTGGGCGAAACCGAGCGCCTGTTCCATGCCGTCAGGGAGGCCTCCGCGCCCGGCCCGCTGGAGGATGATTTCTCGCTGGTCGTGGCGCAATTTGACTGAAACAATTCCGTGGCAGTGATGAACGGTTGAGCATCAGAGGGGCGAACAGATGGAAATGCAATTTTCGGACGTCGGCGGAGTGACCAAGGCCGTGCTCGCCGGACGGATGGACAGCCTCTCCGTGGGCGAGGTCGAAACGCGCTTCATTTCGCACATCGTCCCGCAGGAGAAGTCGGCGATCATCGACCTGACCGCAGTGTCGTTTATCGCGTCGCTCGGAATTCGCATGCTGCTGGGCACGGCCCGGGCGCTCGACCGCTATGGGGCGAGGCTGGCTTTGTTCGGTGCGAGCGGCGACGTCATGGACATCATCGAAACCACGGCCCTTACCGAGATCATCCCGGTGGTGAAGACAGAGGCGGAGGCCGTCGCGGCGGTCACTGAGCTCAGCCGTTCCTGAAATTCGAGCGGATTGAGATGGACGAAGCGCCGAAGCTCGTCGCGCGCATGGCGAACGGCCCTGCGGCAATCCAGCAAAGCCGGCTCGCCGTGATCCGGTTTTTGGAACCGTTCGGAGTCTTTGCGCGGACGATGAACCGCGTTGAAGTCGTTCTCGAAGAACTGATCAGCAACCTTGTTCGCCACGGCAAGGACGTGAACGTGGTGACGGTCGCCGCGGGATATCGCGGCGGCATGGTCGACCTCATCGTCGAAGACGACGGCGCCGCGTTCGACCCGTTCGCCCACCCCGAGCCCGAACCCTTCACGAACCTCGCCGATGCCCAGCTCGGCGGGCTCGGCATCCCATTGGTTCGGAGGCTGACCTCGTCGGCGCGCTATGACCGTGTAGGTAGCGGCAGCGAGGCCCGAAACCGCGTCAGCGTTCGAATCAAGAACGGCTGAGCTTTATTGCTGCTTCGTGTCGTCCGTTCCCGGCATCGCCGCGGCCGATGACGTCTGCAGCTCGTGAAGCTTCGCCTGGATCGCCTTGGCCTGCTTGATTGCGCTGTCCGCCGCCGCCGGGGTGGTCACCGCGCCGATCGCCGCGGACAATTGTTCGAGCTTCGTCAGTTCGGCTTGCGCCGCGGCCGCATTCGATTGCCGCAGCCGGTAATCCTCGCGCCGCTTGCTCGGCGCGAACAGCCCCGGCTTCTTCGCTTTGCCCATGTCGAGGACCTGCTGGCCGACCGACTTCGCGCTGGCCGCAACCGTAGCGAACTCTTCGCGCTTGTTCGGCAGGATCGATGCCTGCGCCTTCGGATAGAGCGCGGCGAACTGACGCGAAGCGGCAAGCGAACGCCGCGCCGCATCGATGGCCTGGCCCGGGCTGCTTGCGGCCGACGCCGCGTTCGCCGAAGCCCTGATCGCGCCGAGGGCGTTGCGCAGCGACGCGGCATCGCCTCCGGATAATCCGGCGAGCGACTTCGCCTTGCCTTCGGCATCACGCCGGACGCCCTGTGCCAGCGACGCCGCACCGCTTCTTGCAAGCGCGCTCATTTCCCCGAGCTTGGCGGTGACGGCGGCTTCGTTGCCGGGCTGCGCGGCCGCGGCCTTGGCTTCGGCAGCGAGAGCTTTCAGTCTTGCGCTCGTCGCGGCAAGCTTGCCGGCATCGCCGCCGCGCCCCGCGGCGCGAGCGGCGCCCGCAAGCGACGCGATCGCCGGCGCGAGACTGTCCACTCGGCTGATGTCGACCGGCCCTACCGGAGCGAGCGGTGCGGCCGCGTTGCTACCGGCAGCTGGCGCCGAGCCGTCGATCGGGCCGAGCGCGGCGCTCTCATCGGTTCCAACGGCCGAGCCCGCGGCGATGTTCTCCGCCGGACTAATGCCCCCGCCGCGCGGCCACAAAGCGAAGGCTCCGCCGCCGACGACAACGAGCGCCGCTCCGGCGGCCATCGCCATTTGCTGCCTGCTCCATGCGCGCTTGGGCTGGGGCTTCTCGGGCTCCTTCTTGCCCTTGAGCTTCTTCGCCGCTTTAGCGACCGCTGCATCGGCCGCGGGCTTCGCGTCTTCCTCTGGTTCTTCCCGAGGCTCGGTCAGCTTCACCACGGCCGCACCGCTCGTGCTCAGGGTCGGGGTCGGAACGACCGGCACGATCTCCGGGCTCTCATAGGCCGCGAAGCGCGTCGCCTCGCCTTCGCCCGCCGTCGCTCCGTATGGTTCATTCTCGTCGTCGAACAAGGCGAGCCATTGCGGGATCGACTGCGGCCGGTCGGTCGGCCGGATCGTCATCGCCGCGTCGACCGCGCGCAGGAAGGGGCGACTGAAATCGGGCCAGTCGCCCTGGGCGAGAGGGTGATCGAGGCCGCCATGCATCCGTTCCAGCACCTCGGCGGGCTTGGTCCCCGTCACGCATTCGTAGAGGACGACGCCAAGCGCGTAGATGTCGGTCCAGGGCCCCTGCTCATAGGTTTTCACATACTGTTCGATCGCCGCGTAGGGCGGCGTGTGGAACGTAACCTTGGTGCTCGTCGCGTCCGCCGTGTCGAACCGCGCCGAGCCGAAATCGATAAGGACCGGCCGGTTACCCTCGCTGATGAGGATGTTCGGTGGCTTGATGTCGCGGTGCAGGACTCCGACCCGGTGCGCCCGGTCGAGCCCTTCGCTGATCGGCCGAACCAGGTCCGTCAGCTCGGCTTCGCTGAACTTCTTGCGTTTCTTCAGAAGGTCGGACAGCGGGACTCCGTCCTCGAAATCCATCACCATGTAAGCGGTGCCGTTGATCTCGAAGAGGCTCCGGACGCTGACGATGTTGGGGTGGCGCGTCGGCTTCGACAGGTTCCACAGCAGCTTGGCTTCCTCGACGAACTTCTTGAGGCCGAGGGCGTGCACTTCCTCGGCGTTGGAATCGTTCGGGACGACGGTGTCGCCATCCTTCCGGTCGCTGATCGCGCTCGGGAAATATTCCTTTATGGCGACGAGCTCGTCGAAATAGATTCCGCGGCCCTTGTAGACGATGCCGAAGCCGCCGACGCCGAGCACCTGCTCCAGCCGCCACTCGCGAAGCACCGTGCCAGGCGGCAAGGCCTTGTTACTATAAACCTTGCTCATGGCACCCCCGAAGAGCCCGGCACATGGCCAACCATACGCTGGCACCACTTCTCGCGCTACGGTAGATCACGCTCATGGCGGGTGGCGGATTCGATCAGGTCGTTAGGACCCACGTCGGCTGCCGGCGACGGCTCAACGAAGATGCTGTGCTCGCCAGCCCCGAACGGCGGCTGTGGGCGGTTGCCGACGGCATGGGCGGCCATGAAGCTGGCGAAGTCGCAAGCGCTATGGTGGTCGAAGCCCTGTCGCAATGCCCCGATGGGGCCGAAGCCGCTCTCGCTGCGCTCACCGAAGTGAATGCCCGCCTCATCGAAATGGGGAGGACCGGCGGCGACAGCCGGACCATCGGCAGCACCGTGGTCGGCCTCGTCGCAAACTCCACCCGCTTCACCTGCTTCTGGGCTGGCGACAGCCGTGCCTATCGGTTGCGCGACGGCACGCTTACCCGCCTCACCCGGGACCATAGCCTGGTCCAGGAGCTCGTCGACGGCGGAATGATCAGCGAGGGCGAGGCCGAGAGCCACCCCAATGCCAACATCATCACCCGCGCCGTCGGGGTATCGGAAGAGCTTCAGGTCGACACCGTGAGCGGGGATGTCTCAATTGGCGATCTGTTCCTCCTCGCAAGCGACGGCTTGACCCGCCTCGTGAGCGACGATGAGCTATCTGCCGAGCTTCGGAACGGCGACATCGAGTCTATGGCCGACAGCCTGCTCCGGCTCGTGCTTGACCGCGAGGCGCCGGACAATGTCTCGCTCATCCTGCTCCGCGCGACCGACCTGCCGGCGGCGACCGCGCACACCATCCTCAAGCATGGGCTCCAATCGCAATGACCGTGAATGACAGCGTCATCGACCTTATCGGACACACGCCGCTGATCCGGCTTCACAAGGCGTCGGAAGCGACCGGCTGCACGATCCTCGGCAAGTGCGAGTTCCTGAACCCTGGCCAGTCGGTCAAGGACCGCGCGGCCTTGTTCATCATCCGGGACGCGATGCGCCGCGGCGACTTGAGGCCGGGCGGCGTGGTCGTCGACGGGACCGCAGGCAATACCGGGATCGGCCTTGCCATGGTCGCCAACGCGCTCGGCATGCGCACCGTGATCGTCATCCCCGAAACCCAGACCCAGGAGAAGAAGGACACCCTGAGGGCGCTCGGCGCCGACCTCGTCGAGGTGCCCGCGGTGCCCTATCGCAATCCCAACAATTACGTGAAGGTCTCGGGCCGGATGGCCGAGCGCCTCGCCCGCGAGGAACCGAACGGCGCGATCTGGGCCAACCAGTTCGACAATGTCGCCAACCGCCAGGCGCATATCGAGACCACCGGTCCCGAGATCTGGGAGCAGACGGGCGGCAAGGTCGACGGCTTCATCTGCGCGGTCGGCACAGGCGGAACGCTTGCGGGCGTCGCGATCGCACTCCGCGAGCGAAACCCGAACGTTGCGATCGGCCTCGCCGACCCGCCGGGAGCCGCGCTCTACAGTTATTACACGACGGGAGAACTCAAGGCCGAGGGCGGCTCGATCACCGAAGGGATCGGCCAGGGGCGGATCACCGCCAATCTCGAGGGCCTTAAGGTCGACCACGCCTTTCAGATTCCGGACAGCGAGTCCGTTCCGGTCTGCTTCGATCTTTTGGAGCATGAAGGCCTGTGCATGGGACCGTCGTCGGGCGTGAACGTCGCCGGCGCGATCCGCCTCGCCCGCGAGCTCGGGCCGGGTCATACGATCGTCACCATCCTCGCCGACTACGGCAATCGCTACCAGTCCAAGCTGTTCAACGCCGACTTCCTGCGTTCGAAGGGTCTGCCCATACCCTGGTGGCTCGACCGCAAGGACCACGCGCAGGCCGATTTCGTCGAAGTCGAGACCACCTAGTCCCCGTTTCGACTCACGATTGTTTCTGATATGCGGCGCTCCATCTGTAGGGCGGCATTCACCCATATCCCGCTGGAGGCATGATCATGACATTACGCATTGGCTCGAAGGCACCGGATTTCGAGGCGGACACGACGCAGGGGCGGATCCGCTTCCACGAATGGCTCGGCGACAGCTGGGGCATCCTTTTCTCGCACCCGAAGGACTTCACCCCGGTGTGCACGACCGAGCTCGGCTATCTCGCCAAGCTCGAGCCCGAGTTCGCCAAGCGCAACACCAAGATCATCGGCCTGTCCGTCGATCCGGTCGACGATCACGGCCGCTGGCTCCAGGACGTCGAAAGCCACGGCGGGGCGAAGGTGAATTATCCGATCATCGCCGACCACGACCTCAACGTGTCGAAGCAATACAACATGCTTCCCGAGGAGGAGCCGGGCTCGTCGCAGGGCCGCACCGCGGCGACCAATGCGACCGTCCGCACCGTTTACATGATCGGCCCCGACAAGCTCATCAAGGCGATGCTGATCTACCCGATGTCGAGCGGCCGCAACTTCGACGAAGTGCTTCGCCTGCTCGACTCGATCCAGCTCACCGCAAAGCACAAGGTCGCGACCCCGGTGAACTGGAAGCAGGGCGAGGATTGCATCATCGTCCCCTCGGTCTCCGACGAGGAAGCCCGGACCCAGTTCCCGGGCGGCTGGACCAGCGACCTGCCCTACCTGCGCCGGGTTCCTCAGCCGGGCCTCGAAGAGCAGGCTGAGGCCGCGCCCGAACAGCAGCCCGCCTGAAATTCGGCGGGTGGCCCGTTGA